>Ga0137403_10000121_pt1 | contig 89954 bp, 80 predicted proteins | sample CZOMad2_1_16fung_FD_122057 | JGI IMG/M metagenome (GOLD analysis project Ga0137403, IMG submission 122057) | Vadose zone soil fungal communities from Angelo Coast Range Reserve, California, USA - CZOMad2_1_16fungal (Hybrid Assembly) | ecosystem: Environmental > Terrestrial > Soil > Vadose zone...
GGCAACTGCTGCAGGACCGGACTCCCGCCCCTTATGCGGGAGTCGCAGCCTATGGCGGGCATCACAGTCAGGACGACGCGGGCGCGCTGGCCTGGCTGGTGCTGGGATATGCGCACGTCCTCGACAAGGATTACGCCAAAGCCGTGGACCCCCTAAATCGCGCCAAGTCCAAGGCGGGAGACCTGGGTGACTACGTCAGCTTCTACCTGGGTACAGCCTACTTTCAGAGCGGGAAAACGGCGGAAGCCGTCACCATCCTGACTGATTTCGAAAAGCAATATCCGGACTCGCTGCTGTTGCGCGACGCGCACGTTTTGTATGGCACGGCGATGATGGCCGAGAACCGTGCGCAGGACGCGATCACGATTCTGGAGAATGATCGGCAGCCGCCACGAGCCGATCTAGAATTGGCTCTGGGACGGGCCTATGCCGCAGCGGGTCAGCCGGTCAAGGCCGCTGAGATTCTGCGCAACCTGTACATCACGATGCCGATGAGCTCCGAAGCCACCCAGGCTGATGTTGAGCTGAAGAAGCTGGCTTCGACGGCGCAGTTACCGCCGCTGGGACTGAACGGACGCAGAACGCGCGCCGATCTGCTGGCCAAAGGCAAACGCTTCAGTGATGCTGCGGACGAGTACCGCGATCTGATACCTGTCGCAAGTCCGAGCGACCGACCTGAGATTGAACTGGCACTGGCGGTGGCCTTGCACAAATCGGGTCAAGACAAGGAAGCGAAAAAGGTCCTGGAAAGCTTGAACAGCTCGGCGCCGGACACCAATACGCAGCGGCTCTATAACCTGGGAGAAATTGCTCGCGGCAGTGGTGACGAGGATGGCTTTCTGCGCTATCTGGCAGAACTACGCCAATCCGCTCCCACCAGCTTGGTGCTGCAACAGGCGTTGCTTTCTGCCGGCAATTTCTATCTCCTCAAGCCCGACTATGACAAAGCGATTGATGCCTATCGGGAGTTGCAGCAGCGCTTTCCCAACGCCGGGCGAGCTTCGTACGCGCACTGGAAGGTGGCATGGCTCAGCCTGCGCCAGGGGAGAAGCGCCGAAGCCAAAGCTGGATTTGAGCAGCAAATCGGTTTGTATCCCACTTCGGCGGAGGTCCCCGCCGCGCTGTACTGGCGGGCCCGCCTGGCGGAAGAGGACAAAGACACCGCCATGGCCCGGGCGTACCACCAGAAGCTTTCGGAACGCTTCCACAATTTCTACTATGGCGAACTGGCGCGCCGGCGGCTGCGAGAGATTCCATCCGACGGCGATCCCGCGCACTACGCTTTGCTCGACCGGGTCCCGGCAATCGAGGCTGGGACCAACATCACGACCACCGATCCACCCACGGACAACCTGCGCTATCAGAAGGCGCAAGTGCTGGAGAATGGCGGGCTGTTAGATTTTGCCATCCTCGAGTTGCAAGCCGCTGCCAGCGAAGACCAGGGCAACTGGCTGGTCGCGGAGACGGCGAAACTCTACGAAGACGCGGGGCGCTATGACGGAGCGATTCATGTTTTCAAACGCGCCGTGCCTAACTATTTCGCCGTAGATTTGCCGACTCTGCCCAGATTCTACTGGGAGGCCCTGTTCCCCAAGCCTTACTGGCCCGACCTGAAGAAGTTCTCCTCGCAGAACGCGCTGGATCCCTATCTGGTGGCATCCCTGATACGGCAGGAGTCGGAATTCAACCCCGGCGCCATCTCGCGGGCCAATGCACTGGGCCTGATGCAATTACTGCCCAAGGTCGGCAGCGCGGTGGCGAAGCAGGAAAAGCTCAGGCACTATTCGTCTGACCAATTATTTACTCCGGAGATAAATCTGCAGTTGGGCACCCGCTATTTCCGCGAGATGGTGGATAAGTTTGGCGCCTTTGAGTACGCCCTGGCCGCCTATAACGCGGGTACGAACCGAGTCGATGACTGGCTGGGACAGGGGAAATACCGCGATCCGCAGGAATTTGTGGAGTCCATTCCGTTTACGGAGACCCGGGAATACGTACAGGCCATTCTCCGCAACGCCAACGTGTACAGGCAGTTGTACGGGACGCCATAACGTCTTTCTAGTCATCCTGAGCGGAGTGTTTGCTTTCGCAACGCGAAGCAAACGCGCAGTCGAAGGATCTCTACTCTTCCCACACTCGCTTTACGTGCGCCGCCACCGGAATAGTCCGTGCGGCACGTTCGATAAGCTCCTAGGGGTTCTTCGACTCCTTTGGCCGATTCACAAGTGGCCGATTCACAAGCGAAGGGCCAACTACGCTCAGGATGACAAGGGGAGGGGGCCGGATCAGAACGACTGCCTCTTTCACTTCTTTTTACAATCTTTTGTTGTTCCTCACAGCCGGGGGAGGACTAAGATATTCGGCAACGCGGCAACACGAACCGCGAGGATTACTTTTCTATCCAGCCAGCAGTACAAATATGGAGGAGACAGTCTCATGACAAATTCTGTGAAACCGGTTCCTGAGGGCTTCCACACCGCAACCCCGTCTCTGGTCGTTCACGACGCCCCCAAGGCGCTCGAGTTCTACAAGAAAGCATTCGGCGCCGAGGAGCGCATGCGGATGCCGGGTCCCGATGGGAGAATCATGCACGCAGAAATAAAAATCGGCGATTCGGTCATCTTCTTGTCCGATGAAATCCCTGGCATGGGCGGCAAATCACCGCAATCTGCCGGTGCCTACACCGGGGGCATTTATCTTTACGTGCCCGACGTTGACAAGGTGTTTGCGCAGGCAGTTGCTGCGGGCGGCAAAGCCTCCGGGGGCGTGAATGACATGTTCTGGGGAGACCGCCTGGGTCACTTCGTTGATCCCTTTGGCCACGCCTGGACAGTAGCCACGCACGTGGCGGACCTGACCGAGCAGGAAATGGAAAAAGGAGCCGAGGCCTTCTACGCTTCGATGGCGGAGAGGAAGTCGGCCTAGCTTTACGGGGAACATCTACGCAAAGAGAACCGCAAAGGACGCCAAGATTGTCTTGGCGACCTTTGCGGTCTTTCTTTGCGATCTTTGCGGTTAGGTTTTTAAGCTGACTTTTCGGGAGCGGGAGATTTTCCAAAGAGGATTTCGATCACCAGCAACCCGGCGCCGACAACGATAGCGCTATCTGCCACGTTGAAAGCGGGCCACTGATATTGGCCGACGTAAAACAACAGGAAGTCGACGACCCGCCCGCTGAGCAGGCGGTCCCACAAGTTGCCGACAGCGCCTCCGAGAATCAGAGCCAACCCAATGCCTGTGCTGTTCATCGAGTGATTGTTCCGCCACAGCAGGACCGCGACTATAGCAAGCGCCACAATCGAGAATAGGACCAGGGCAGCGATCTTCCATTCTGAGGGCGAGTCCGCGAAAAGACCAAAGGCGGCACCCCGGTTTTCGACATGAGTCAGGCGAAAAAAGCCGGGGATGATTTGCATGCTGTCATGCAAAGAGATGTTTTTTGCTACAGCCCACTTGGCCGTGCGGTCGAGGACTACGACCAGGGTGGCAATCAGAAAATGAAAGCTACGTGTCGATTGAGTCGTCATTCGGATTTACTGGAATCTCGAACCGCGCTGCCGCAGCATTTATCCACCGATCTCCCTCAGCACGGCACTGCAGCGTTCACACACCGTGGGATAGGCGGAGTCCTCGCCCACGCCGACCGAGTAGTTCCAGCAGCGCTCGCACTTTTTGCCGTCGGCCTTACTCACCTGGACATTGACTCCGCCGGTCCCGTTTCCTGACTTGCCCAGCTGCAGGGTGACATCGGACACGATGAACAGGTATCGCAGCCGGTCCTGGTAGCGCATCAGGACCGAAAACACCGGCTCAGCGGCCGTTACCGTGACCTGGGCCTCGAGGTTGGCGCCGCCAATCAGCTTGCTTTGGCGGGCCTCCTCCAGGGCCTTCAACACCTCGGTGCGCACAGCCAGCAGAGTGTTCCAATCCTCGCGCTGCTTGGGATCGTCCACTGCAACAGACGCGCCCAGTATGTCTGATGCGGTCGGGAAGTTCGCCAGATGCACACTGGCGGGACGGTCGGGCACCGCAGGCAAATACTGCCACACTTCGTCGCAAGTAAAACTGGTAATGGGCGCCAGCAGACGTACCAGGGCCTCTCCAATGCGCCAGATCGCTGTCTGGGCGGCGCGGCGGGCGCGCGAGTTCGGCGGGGAGGTGTACAGCCGGTCCTTCAGCACGTCGAAATAGAACGCGCTCAATTCCACGACGCAGAAGTCATTTATGCGATGGTAGATCTTGTGAAATGCGAACTCGTCGTACCAGCGTATGACGTCCACCGACATAGCGACGGTCTGGCGCAGCATGTACTGATCGAGGATGTCCATCTCCTCGAACGGGACCGCATTCTTCTGCGGATCAAAATCGTTGAGGTTGCTCAGAACGTAGCGAAACAGGCTATTGCGGATCTTACGGTAGCTTTCGGCCACCCGCTGCATTAGTGGTTCGGAACCAACCACGTCTTCGCGAAAATCGACTGAGGCTACCCAGAGGCGAACGATCTCGCCGCCCAGACGGCTCGCGATATCGACCGGGTCCACGTCATTGCCGCGAGACTTGGACATGGCCTGTCCCTTCTCGTCGAGTGTCCAGCCCGGGGTCACGACCCCACGGTAGGGCGGGCTACCGCGGGTGCCCATGGCGCAGAGCAGGGAAGACTGGAACCATCCCCGATACTGGTCGCCGCCTTCGAGGTACAGATCGGAGGGCCAGGGATAGCCGGTCTCATCGTCGATCAGAGCCAGATAGCTGGTCCCGGACTCCAGCCAGACATCGAAAATATCGGTCTCGCGCTCGAAGCTTGTTCCGCTGCAGTGCGGACACTTGGTGCCGGGGGGAAGAATCGTATCGGCTTCAGGTGTATACCAGGCATCGGCTCCGGACCGAGCGAAAAGTTCTGCCACCTTGGCATTGATCGCGGGATCGTTCAGTGGCTTGCCACAGCTCTTGCAGAGAAAAACAGCGATGGGCACGCCCCAGACGCGCTGCCGTGAGATGCACCAGTCGGGGCGCGTGGCAATCATGTTGTGCATGCGCTCTTTGCCCCAGGCGGGGTCCCACTTCACCTTCTCGACGTCTTTCAGGGTGCGGCTACGCAGGGTTCCGCCGCCCGGCATGGCCGCCTCCATCGAGATGAACCACTGCTCCGTGGCTCGGAAGATGATGGGATTGTGACAGCGCCAGCAGTGCGGATAAGAGTGCACCAGCTTTTCGGTGTGCAGCAACGCACCGCGTTTTTTCAGCAGTTCGATGATGGGCGCATTGGCATCCCAAACCTTCAATCCGTTGTACTCGGGGAGACCGTTGCGCATGATGCCTTTTTCGTCCACATTGCTGGTGGCGTCGAGACCATACTTGACGCCGGTGGCGAAATCTTCCGCGCCGTGCGAGGGCGCGGTGTGCACTACGCCGGTACCGGTGTCCATGGTGACGTAGTCCGCCAGCACCCCGAGAATCCTGCGATCGAGGAATGGATGCTGAAAGTTGAGGCGTTCCATCTTGCTGCCGGAGAAACGCGCCAGCTCTTTCGGGTTCTGCAGATCGCATTTCTCGACCACATCGGCAGCTAGTCTGGCTGCGACGATGAAAACCTCTCCTGCCGATTCAAGGGCAACGTACTCTTCGTGCGGATGGAAGGCCACGGCCATCGAAGCCGGCAGCGTCCACGGAGTGGTGGTCCAGATGATGGTCGAGACTTTCTTTCCTGCAAGCGCCGCATCAATCTTCTTCGGATCATCCGCCGGATCATCGAGCAGCGCGTACTTTACCCAAACGGTCTGAGTAGTGTCGTTGTCGTATTCAACCTCGGCCTCGGCTAGCGCAGTCTCGTCGTGCATGCACCAGTAGACGGCGCGCAGGCCCTTGTAGACGAAGTTGTTCTCATAAAAACTGAAAAAGGTCTTAAGCACAACCGACTCGTACTGGGGAGTCATGGTGGCATACGGACGATCGAATCGTCCGAAGACGCCGATACGCTTGAACTGCTCGCGTTGCAGATCGAGAAACTTTTGGGCAAACTTGCGACACTCGAGGCGGACATCGAGCGGCCGCATCTGCAGCTTCTTGCCCCCGAGCATCTGGTCAACTTTGATCTCGATAGGCAGGCCGTGACAATCCCATCCGGGGACATACGGGGCGTCAAATCCAGCCATGGTCTTGGATTTGACCACGAAGTCCTTGAGGCACTTGTTGAGCGCCGTACCCAGATGGATCGGTCCGCTGGTGTAGGGCGGTCCATCGTGCAGCACATACAGCTTGGCTCCCTTTCGGGCCTCGCGAATACGCTCGTAGATCCGCATCTGTTCCCAGCGGGCCAGAGCCTTGGGCTCGTTCTGAGGCAGGTTGGCCTTCATGGGAAAGTCGGTTTTAGGCAGATTGATCGTGGATTTCAGGTCCAGCGGCACTCGGTTGGTTTCTCCCAAATGGTTGATTTTTTTCATTATAGGGAGCGGCGGAACGAACGTCCATTGACCGGGGGCAGAGCCCGCGAAAATGCTGGCCGGAATCGACCCTCTACGAACTTGGTTTGGGCGCCGGCTGGACTTGCAAAAGCACTGTCAGAAATACCGCCGAAACGTGTACAATTTTGGCAGGGTAACGTTTGCCATAAGGCGGCATCTAAGAGCTAGGGAAGTGTGTACCGAACAGGTTGCAAAGGACGGAGTAACTAAAGTATTCGAGGCCTCCAAGCAACTTGCCAGTTAGTGGGCTCATCAAGTTTAAGATAGGCTGACGTACGAGAAGGCCGAATTCGGGTTAACTATGCCAACACTTGACGTCAAACCCCGCGGCGAAGCCGAACCCGAACTCAATTTGTTGCTGTCAAAGAGTGTCCTCGAAGAGCCGCTTTGGAAGTCGCTGTTTCAGAACCTTGACGAATTTTTCTTTCCCAAAAAATTACCTCCGCTGGTGCTGACCTCGAAGCCGGTGCCGGTCAAGGATATTTGGGGCTTCTACGACTACAAGAAAAACGGCTTCTGGGGAACCACTGCCCTGCATGTGATCGCAATCGCAGCCATCGTCGGTCTGACGCTGCTGGGAAGGCGAATGGTGCAGCCGATTGTGAAGGCCCACGAAGCCATTACACTGGTTTCTCCCGACGATATACCCCCGTTGGAGCCGTCGAAGACACTTTCGGGTGGCGGCGGTGGCGGAGGTGATCGCGACAAGTTCCAGGCGCCCAAGGGCAAATTGCCCAAGCAGTCGATGGAGCAGATCACGCCTCCCATGGTGGTGGTGCGGAACGATAATCCCAAGCTGACCGCTGAGCCTACTGTCGTTGTTCCTCCACAGGTCAAGCTGGCTTCGAACAATCTGCCAAACCTGGGCGACCCGATGTCGCGTCTGCCCTCTGGACCACCCTCGAACGGAACTGGTTCGGGCGGCGGTATTGGTTCAGGCTCAGGCGGTGGCGTGGGCGTGGGTACAGGTCCCGGCGTGGGTGAGGGCCGTGGTGGTGGTGTCGGCGGCGGCGTGTTCCGCGTCGGCGGTGGGGTGAGCGCGCCGCGAGTGACCTATCAGCCCGATCCGGAGTATTCGGAAGAGGCCCGCAAGGCGAAGTACCAGGGTACGTGCGTTCTTTGGCTGGTGGTGGGACCCGACGGCAGGCCGCGAGACATTCGCGTCGCTCGCAGCTTGGGTTTGGGATTGGACGAAAAGGCCATCGAAGCGGTCAAGACCTGGAAGTTTGAGCCGGCCATGAAGGATGGGAAGCCGGTGGCCGTGCAGATCAACGTCGAAGTCAGCTTCCGGTTATATTGAGATTGTCAGCGTAGCAAGGCAATAACCACAAAGGACACAAAGTACCACGAAGGAAAGCTGAATCGATATCCTTCGTGGTACTTTGTGTCCTCTGTGGCTATTGCGCTACTCTTTTAGTTCCACGTGCTCGACATCTTTGATCGGACTGCTCAGGAATTGCGCGCCCAGGCGGCGAAATTTTTCCACCGAATCCGTCACAAAGAATTTCAAGCGAGGCGTCCGCCGGCGTTCGGCTTCTGAAGAAGGCTTCGGCAGCCCTTGACCAAGTAACTGGCTGACCACACGCGCGGTTGAGTCGGCGGAGTCGACGATCGTGACGTGGTCTGGCACCAGCTTTTGCAGCAGGGGTTTCAGCAGTGGATAGTGAGTGCACCCGAGCACCAGAACGTCCGCCGATTTGAAGTCGCCGGTAAACGCCTGGTCGAGATAGATCCGGGCAACCTGCTCGGCAACCGAGTGCTCCGACCATCCTTCTTCAACCAGAGGCACCAACAGGGGACAGGCCTTCTCCGTGGCCTCGATACCTTGGGCTTGCAGGGCCTTCGCATAGGCATGGCTGCTCACCGTGGCCTCGGTGCCAATGACCACCACCCGGCCGACCTGGCTCACCGCAGCGGCCCGGGCGGTGCCGGGTTCCACGACACCAACCACAGGAACGCTGGCCGCTTGCTTGATTCGGTCGAGAGCCAGGGCAGTGGCCGTGTTGCAGGCAATCACCAGCATCTGGGCGCCGTGCTGTTCGAGATATTGCGCCGCGCCAATGGCGTACCGGGCGACGGTTTCGGCTGATTTCGAACCGTAGGGCAGCCGCGCCGTGTCCCCGAAGTAAATGTAGTCAGCTTCGGGCGCCATTGCGATCAGTTCTTTAAGAACCGTCAGTCCGCCAAAGCCGGAATCGAATACGCCGATGCAGGGTCGTCGGGAGGTCGTCATCATGGGATGCGAAGGAACATCATAACGGCGCCGCAAGCTTTTGCGCAGAGAATCCTTCGCAGCATTTAGGATGAGCGAGACATCCTGATGGCTCGACAGGACTCCATGATTCGGTCAACGACGATACTGGCATTCGCGGTGATGGTGGCATCGATGTCGTCGTGCACCTCCTCCCGCAATCGTGCTCCGATCACGCAGGATGAACTCGTCCGGAACGAACAGGCAATGTTCGATGCCGCCGCTCCAGGTGACCAGAAACCATGGAAGAAATATTTCGCCGATGACAGCATGTACTTTGACGAGAAGGGAAGGAGTATGGACAAAACGGCGCTCGTCGAAGACGTAGCTCCTCTTCCCCCGGGCTATTCCGGCAGCATAAAAGTTGTGAATCCCAAGAGCAATATCCAGGGAGACACGGCCGTCCTTTCCTATGACCTGAATGAAACCGAGACCATCTTCGGCCAGAACGTGACCGCTCGCTATCACGGCACCGATACTTGGATGTATCGCGATGGAAAATGGCAGATCGTGGCTGGTCAAATGTTTCGCTACTATGAAGATCCTGCGCCGGGAAAAGTGGACGTCCAGAAATACGCTGACTACGCAGGGACCTATGAGCTGGCACCCGCAGTCACGCAGACGATTTCAGTCCGAGGCGGGCGGTTGTATGCACGTCGTGGGGAAAGACCCGAAGAGGAGCTGGTTCCGGAGTCACCCGACCTATTCTTTCGCAAGGGCCTGGAAGGCCGGCGCTTGTTCCGGCGCGCCGAGGGCGGCAAGGTCGACGCCATGATTGACCGCCGAAACAATGAAGACGTGACTTGGAAGAAAATCAAATAACCTGCGGATAGACTGGTGTCTATTTGAACCGCGATGCCGGCACTTCTTTCTGCCTTTGCTCTTGGGTCCGGCCGGCCAAATTGCCTTCACAGCACGGTCCCAGCGGGATGGGAGCGCCATGCGGGCAGGTGCGGGGATGACCGAGGAAGCTGCAGATCTTGTCAGTGGCTTCGGGAGAAAGGATGTGCTCGAACTTGCAGGCCTGCTGCTCAATTTCTGATTCGCTGTCGAGGGCCAGGCTGTCGGTGAATAGCCGCTCGGCCAGCCGGTGCCGGCGGATGATGTCGGCGGCCCGCAAACGGCCGCGCGGAGTGAATTCCACGATCATGCTGCCGTCGCCGGTGGACACGCCTGCAGGTTTAAGAGCATCGTGACATGGGTTCACGAACGGCTTGTGATTGTGTACTTCCGGCGGATGCGGCCGGGTGGTGAGCAGGCCTAGATCCGTCATCTTCTCGACCGCGATGCTTACCGGCAGGGCGCCGTGAACTTCCATGCGCTCGATTTCGGCAATCTCGCCGTGCTCCTCGACCGCCCATAGTTCTTCGAGAACTTCATCGAACTGCTCCTCGTCGGCCATGGCGAAGACTTCCTGATCGGCAATCTTGCCATGATGCAGTTCGATGCGGCGATCGGCCAGGCGGGCGACTACAGGGTCATGCGTGACCATCACAATGGTGCGCCCCTGGCGGTGCAGTTCGCGCAGCAGGCGCAGGACAATTTCTTCGTTGACCGCGTCCAGGTTCCCGGTGGGTTCATCGGCCAGAACGATTTTCGGATCGTTGATCAGGGCACGAGCGATGCAGACCCGCTGCTGCTCTCCGCCGGACAGCTGGGCAGGCAGATGGTGGGCGCGATCTTTCAAGCCCACGTGGGCCAGGGCCGCAAGCGCCTCCTGCTCGTCGGTCATGCTGTGAAAGTATTGCGCCAGCATGACGTTTTCGAGCGCAGTGAGATATGGGATCAGGTGAAATTGCTGGAAGATGAAACCGACTTTTTCAGCCCGGGCACGATTCAGATCCTGCTTGGAAATACGAGCCACATCTTCGTTGTCGAGCCAGATTTCCCCTGAGGTGGGGCGATCAAGGCATCCGATCAGGTTGACCAAGGTGGATTTGCCGGAACCGGATGGGCCCATAATGGCCAGCCACTCGCCGGGTGAAACCTCGAGAGAAACGTCATCCAGCGCACGGATGACACCGCCATTGCTCTCGGCCCGGGCCGGATACAGGCGGCTGACATGGCTAAGCTTGATCATGTCATTCTCCCCTCAGGATGTTAGCAGGTTGAACCCGCTGGAGCAGAGATATTGGCACAATCGCGGCGATCAGAGCGATGAGGATCCCGCCCCCTAGGACGACCGGCAGCACGCTTAGGCGCGGACTGAGCGGAGCATGAAAATTCGCTCGAGCGATCCAGATGGCGACTCCGACTCCGATAGCAAATCCTACGATCGAGCCGATCGCGCCCAGCGCTGCCGCTTCGGCGGCGAAAAAACTCTGCAGCATACTGCCGGAGGCGCCAAGGGCCTTCATCAAGGCGAAATCGCGGCGGCGATCGGAGACCCATCCCATCAAGGTGGAAAGCACGCACACGGCCGCAGTGAGAATGATCAGGATGGCAGCTACGAGGAGGGTGGATCGCATCTTGCCCAACACATTGGCTTCGCCCTCCCTGACCTGCCGGACGGGGTGGACGTCGGCTGCGGGAACCGTCTGTCCGAGTCGCTGGATGATTTTGCTGATTTCCTGCGGTGAACCCGCAGCCGATATCTCAATCGTGGAATACGGCACCTGGGTCCAGTCGGTGAAATCGATGAGCGACATGTAGACGCGACTATCTTCGGCTGCCCCAGTCTTTAAGCTGCCCACTGGATTCAGTCGAATCGTGCGACCCTGAAAGCTGAGGTCGAACGGCTTGCCGGGTGCGCCGACTAAGCCGGCAGCTCGAGTGCCAACCAGGACATCGTGAGAAACCTTCGGCCAGTCGGTGACTGACCACCAAGTGCTGTCCAGCTTCTGCACCTGCTCGAAATCCGTTCCAGCGACGACAACCGAATGACCATCTGCGGTACGAGCGACGGCATACGCGAAGGGAACTGCGATTCCACCACCACCCAAAACAGATCTGACGGTCGACAAAGTATCGGTCGGCAGGTTCTGCCCGTCCTTGGCGATCACTACGACGTTGGCGCCATATTTGCGAAACTCGCCGCGCAGCTTGGCTTGCATATCCACGTAGAGATTGAGCATGGCGGTGGCAACAGCGGCAGCGACCACCATCGCCAGCAGGGCAGAGGCGGCGCGGCCACGTCGCAGGACTGCGGCGCGCACCAGCATACGTAAGAACATCGAAGTGTGGGGTGCGGCTCGGCCGCGACGTGCGACTTGCCCGCTGTCGAGTGTGCTCACGCGTCACCTCGCAAGGCGTACACCGGATCAAACCTTACCGCCCGCCGGATCGCAGCGGCGCTGCCCACAAACGTCACGAGCACGGCGATGGTCAGAATGACGGGCAACAGCACGGGCTGGACAGTAATCTGCGAGTCGAAGATGGAATGCCCGATCTGGCGAGCCAGCAGCGCGCCTCCGGCGAAGCCTACTCCGCCCGCCAGCAAGGCCAACAGCGTAGTCTCAGCAAAAAACAGGACTGCCACCGCGAGATTGCCGGCACCCAAAGCCTTCATCAGGCCGACTTCGCTGCGCCGCTCAATCACCGAGGTTGCCATGGAAGCGGAAACCGCCAGCGCCGAGGCCAGTAGCGCCGCCAGCGTAATCAGGAGCATGAGCCCCTGGATGCGCGAAAGTATCGTGCCTTCGTTCTGCGCCACCTGGCGAATCTGCTCGGCGTGGGAGTGGGGAATCGCCTCCTGCAACTGGAACGCGATGGACTGCGCATACGGAGAGCAGTACCAGCGGTCGTACATCGCGCGCGACAGGCTTTTCGGATCTCGGCGGGCGAACGCATCTTCGGGCTTGGTTACGGCGCTGACGTAGATGCGGCGCACGGCACCAGGCTTGGCGAGAATCTGCTGCGCCAGGGCAAGAGTTGAGACGATCTGATTATCTTCGGCTCCGCCGGTCGAGAGAATGCCGGCAATGCGTCGCGGCCGGCCGGCAATTTCAATTTCCTGACCCGGCGTCCGGTTAAGTCTCGCGGCCAGATGGTCGCCGAGCAGAACGTCTTCCGAGCTGTCGTCCGGCCATGAACCCTGAACCGTCCACCAGGGATGGGTGGTGCGGACGCCGGTGACGAAATCCTGTTTTCCAAATACAACGTGGCGGGCGAAATATGTTCCCAGCAGGGTCAGGTTCTTTTCGTCGCCCAGAGTTACGCTCACCGGCAACATGGGAGAAAAACCTACGATGTTGTTACGCCAGAACATGCCCTTGATCTTGGGAAGGTCCGCTTCGTTGAGGTAGGCGCCGTCGCTCGGCGGCTTCAGGTTCACCCCACCAATCTCCACGTCGAGCGTGTCTTCCTGGGGAGTAACGATCAGGTTGGCGCCGTAGGTGCGCAACTCGCGGCTGATCTTGTCGCCGATATCGGTGGCGACGGCGATCATAGCGGTGGCGACACCCACGCCCAGCATGATGGCGATCCCTGTGAGGAGTTTGCGCCGCTTCTGCCGCCGGAAGGATTCGTAGAGTAGGCGCAGGAACATGTTTATGGTTGGAAAATGTGAGCGCCCGCCGCGATATCTGTCTCTCGTATGACGACGGCGTCGGCGGTCTGTTCAGCGCGCAGCGGAATTGGATTGCACCCGCCCGCCGTGCCCACCGATTGCCCGTTGATCGGCGCGGCGCAGTTCTTGCAAACTACGCCGTTCAGTCCTTTGTAGAAACCTACCGGTCCGCAAATCTGGCAGGCGTCGAATACGGTGGCAACCTTGCCATCGGGTTTCTGGTAAAGCCAGAAGCGAACTGCGATCCCGTTTTCCTTGGCCTCGAAACGATGAAGATCGCCGTCCGCGACCTGGGCGAGGGGAATGCTCACCTGTCCACCCTGGAAATTCACTTCCGTCGCAGGAGACAACGCGCTAACGCTCTTGGCGTAGATGAATTCCGCGGTGACCATCACAATGAACAGGAACGAACTGGCATACACCGAGACCATCCACAGGCGTTCGCGGCGGGCGCTCCACAAGGCCTTGCGGCGCTCGGCCGGAGAGTCCGGCAGGGCGACGGGTTGGCGGCGTTTGACCTCGAACAGCACCATCAGGGCCGCCAACGCGACGATGGTGATGAAGAAGAACAAGTCATTGCGGACGATGGGGCCGATCAGGGCCATCTCCTCGCGGGAGGAAGGAAGCACGCCGTTTTCAGAAAGCTCATGCAGGCCGGAGATGATCAACTGCGCCGCTACGAAGAACAGGATCGCAGTCGTGACCCGGAAGAACTTCTGCAGATTGATCCGTACGCTGCCCTTGACGAACATCACCCCAAACAGGATGGCGACAATCACACCCGCTAACGTCCCCAGGAAGCTAAGTAGCTCGGTAGAGTTCAGCGAGACTGCTCCGAGGATGAGGACGGTCTCAACCCCCTCACGCAACACCATCAGAAAGACGAATAGAAACAGGCCAAACCTCGCATTGCGGCCGGCGAGGAGGCTGACTTTGCCTTCGATTTGTCCCTTGAGCGCGCGTCCCGTCTTCATCATGAAAATGATCATGGTGACGACGAAAAAGGCGGCAATCAGCATGATCCAGCCTTCAAAAATGTCCTGATTCCATTGGGTGCGGGACAGCAGGATGGCGATGCCGATGCTGCCAACAAATGCTGCGATGAGGGCGGCGAAAACAGATTTACGTAGCTCCGGCCGGCCGATCTTGGTCAGATAGGCAAGGGTAATGCCGACGATGAGCGCGGCCTCTACCCCCTCGCGCAAAGTTATGATGAAGGCTTGCAGCATCTTGTGGAAAACCTCAATTATTGCAACTCGGTTGCAACTAACAACGCCATCGCCCCTCCACTAAGAATAGTCTCCCCCTAGTACAGGCGTCAACGCAGGGCCCGTTTTACATGGGGCACACTTCTGCTGCTACAGATGTTTTAGGAATTGTTTTACTTCTTCCAGTTGCGGAAAGAGTTTTTCTTCCGCCTGAAACTCGGCGGAGTGGACGCAGCGGCGACTGCCCCGCAATCGTACGGGATGCTTCAAGTGGAGCATCTCGTGATACACGATGTACTCGACGGCCGAGCGCGGAACGCGGGGATGGTCGAAGATGCGGCTGACCACGATTGCATTGTGCGCGGGATCGTAGTGGCCGAGGCTGTTGCGGGCCCGGTCGCGGCTCCACGTGATTTGCGGGCGAGCCAGCAAGCCGTGGAAGAATCGTGCATTCAGGTCTTCGAATACGGCTTCCAGGTCATAGCTGCGACCCTGGGCCGATTCGAGACGCTTTCGCCCCCGCATTTGGCGCACCAGGTGGGCCTTTCGGCTGATGTGATGGCTGGAGACGTAACGGCGATAACGGGCCGCAGCAACCCGGTCAACTGGTTTGCGGTACATTTTCGCGAGAAGAATGTGGGCGATAGCTTGCAATACAGTCGCCGGGGCCCCTTCCAGCAGATCCGAGAGCCGCACCAGCAACTTGCCTTGGCGCATCCGGATGGTGTTCTTTATGCTGGTGAAAGCGAAGAATTCAACCTTCAATTCGGGGATGGACGCATCGGGGCAGAGGGCGCGATACGCTTCCTCAAAGATTTGCAGAAGGTTCTTCCTCACGTCCGGCTAGATTAGCACGACAAACTTCTTGCGGCGAAAGCCAGCCAAAGGGGTAGTAGTAAGTTTGAACTTTCACACGCATGTCATCCTGAGGAAGTGGAGTCCTTCGCTGCGCGAAGGGCTCCCGACCAAGGACCCATGCATTCCCTGGTGATCGCGGCGCCAAATCTGCGCCCCTATTCCTTTACCGTGGATGGCTACGATGGATGCTATGCGATGCCGAGCGGCGGGGGAGCAGAACGCGGAATGCACAGGTCCTTCGCTTGCTTTCGTCCGCTTCGCGGGACGAAAGACCGCGCTTGGGATGACTGCCTTGCGGTGCCGACCCGTTACCAGCTGAAGAAAATCAAATTCAAGGTTTCATCGGCTTCTTTTTCTGCTTGGCGGCTTCTTCTTGTTCGCTCAAGAGTTGGCGGTGATCCTGCACGCTATTATCCAGAGTTTCGAGGGCATTCGTGAGCAGGAATTCGTAGTGCTCCATCTCTTCTTTCCTGGCATTGGCGTCGTCCCGCAGGGCGCGAAGCTTGGCTTGGAATTCGGTGTCCCCATCAATGACTGTTTTCAGCACTTTGCGCAGGTCCGACTTGCGGCCTACATAGGTATCGATGTTATCGTTCAATTCATCGTAAACGTCGAGAAAATCCTGCAGGCCATCGTGCGTGGCCAAGCCACGATCGGCCGTCTTGGGATCGGACCGTGCTTTCTCGAGTGCCACCAGCCGGGCCCGGGCGAACGCGACATACAGTTTGAGCCGCAGGTCTGGATCCATCGCGGTATCGCGCAACTGATCGACTTCTGGAGGCGTAAGCGCATCGCGCTTTTGCTCGGCTCGCAGGGGTGAAAGCAGCAGAAGGAAAGCGCAGAACGCGAGGCCCATGCGATTTGTGGTGTTCCGAAGACGTCGCCTACCCGGTGCATCGAAGGTCTCCATCACCCGTCCCTTTGGCAAAATACGCGAAAGGGATGGGGCACTCTCGGGGCTAGTGCTCAGGCAGGTCATTTACTTTTCTTCTTGCCGAACATGGCGGAGAGCAGGTCGGTCCGCATCTTCTCCAGTTCATCCATGGTTTGTTGAATCGGCGCCTGCTCCTCAAAGGTAACGGTACGCTTCACATCGCGAAACTTCTCGACCATTTTGCGCAGCGTAATTTCCGTGTTCTTCAATCTCTTTCCCGTAGCGATGGACGCATCCGTGGCCTTCTTGGAGAAGGTGACCACTTCGCTCAGGGTGGCATTGCCTGCGTCTGCATTGCCGGCGCGGTAGAACTGATCGGCCGTTTCTGCCTTCTGGCGGGCGACCTCCAGGTAGAGAGCGGGGCGGTCCTCTGGGCGAGCGGATTCAGCTCGAGCAATGAGCCGTTCAATGCTCTCGTCTTTCGCCGCGAGTGCGGACGCCACGAATGCGGGAGGCGCGACTGCAGTCAAAGCGAAGGCGGCCAACGAAACCGCAACCTGAAGCATGAGAATCGCCACCCGAATGCGCATCATGAGTTATTTTTTGGGCTCGATCGCGATCAGGCGATGGCGAGCTTGCCATTCCTGGTCGGGATAGTTCCCGGTCACCGTGTCAAGGAAGCGGTGGTAATTCTCCGCTGCCTGCTTGTAGGCACGCAAGTGATCATAGGCAGTGGCCCGCAAGAAGTAGCCAATCGGAAGCTCGGGCAGGAGTTTGGCGCGGGCATCCAGCGCGTTGATCACCAGCTCATAGTTCTTGTTTTCGTTGGCGGCCGCGGCCAGGTCGCCGTACGCAGGGCCCAGGCCGGGCTTTAGCTGGATTGCAGCCAGCAGTTCCTGCTGCGCCTCGGGAAACTTCCGCCGATTCAGCAAGACCCGTCCCAGTCCGTAGCGCAAGTCGGGATCGTTGGGTTTGGCTGCGAGCAAAGATCGGTACTGGGCTTCAGCCAAATCGTATTTCTTTGCATTGGTGTACAGGTCTGCCAGGTCGAGCTGCAAGGACGGATCATTCGGGGCCAGCTTCAACGCCACCTGCAACTCGGCGATGGCGGGCTCGTTCTGGCCGTCCGCAGCCAACATGCGGCCCAGCTGCATGTGCGCTCCCGCATCGTTGGGATGGAGCGCGACCAGCTTCCGCAAAATTTCCTCAGCCTCGGTGTAGCGATGGCCGCGCATGTAGATATTGGCCATACCGGTTAGCGCGTCGGCGGACGAGGGATCGATGGCGAAGGCCTGCTTGTACTCCTGTTCGGCGTCGGCAAAGCGGTTCAGGCCTTCCAGGATCGGGCCGGACGAAAGATGTGGTTCAGGGTCCGTCGGGTCCAGCAGAGCCGCTTCCTTGTAGGCCTCGATTGCCCCGTCGGGGTTGCTGGTCTCGAGTAGATGCCCCAGGGAGAGCCAGGCGCGGGCTTGCCCCTGCGCCACTTGCGCCGAGGGCTTCAGCCTGGTGGCAGCGCGCAGAAACTGTTCGGCGTCGGGCTGGTGCGCCTTTACCAGCATGAGCCCAAGATTGAGATTGGATTCAAACACTCCGGGCTTGGCGGTAACGGACTTGCGGTAGGCAGCAATCGAGTCATCGGTCTTGCCTGTCGCGTTATACAGAAATCCCAGGTCAAACCAGGCGGCGTAGTTGTCGGGATCCTGCTCGACGACTTTTTTCAGCAAAGGCTCGGCAGTCGAGTAGTCCTGCTTTTCGATCGCGTTCTCGGCCTGTATGAGTTCTGGCGGGGAAGAGGGATCGTCGACCGCGACTTTGTGATGGCGGACCGTCTTACCGGAGCCTTGGGCTTGCGCATCTAGGGCAAGGGCTATGACCAGCACGATCACACGACGGCCCAGACGTCCTCGTCTGGGTGGGCAGGCACAGCTCGCCTGGTCGGGGATCATTCCGAAATGCGTGGCGCTCTCCACGTTTGCCGAGCTGCGCTCGGCTGGGCAGGTGGGGACACCTGCCCCTACGTATGCACCCTTACTTTCGGCCGTTGGTTGGTTGTTCGTTTCCATTCAGGACTCGCGCCAGAAACTTTCCGGTGTACGAATTCGGCAGCTTCGCAATGACCTCCGGCGGACCGGTGCCCACCACGTATCCGCCCCGTTCTCCGCCCTCCGGACCCAGGTCAATGACCCAATCTGCTGTCTTGATTACTTCCAGATTGTGCTCGATCACCAGGATTGAGCCCCCTGCTTCGATTAGACGGCGGAAAGCAGAGAGTAGTTTGCTGACATCGTCAAAATGGAGCCCGGTCGTGGGCTCGTCAAAAATATAAAGCATGCGATTTCGGCGGCGGGTCGGGCCAGCGGAATTTGAGGGACGCCCGATGTCCCGCGACGCTGGTTGTAAGTGGGCAGCCAGCTTCATGCGCTGCGCTTCGCCGCCGGAAAGCGTAGTCGCCGATTGCCCCAGGCGCAGATAGCCAAGGCCCACTTCCTCCAGCACGCGCAGCTTTTCTACGACTTTGGGTACGCCCGCGAAGAAATGCAAAGCCTCGCGTACGGTAAGGTTCAAGACCTCGTGAATGTTTTTGCCGCGATAGCGCACATCCAAAACCTGCGGCTTATAGCGCGCGCCCTTACACTCTTCGCAGATTAGTTCGACGTCGGCGAGGAACTGCATTTCCACCGTGACCGTGCCGTCGCCCTGGCAGGTTTCGCAACGGCCTCCGGGAATGTTGAAGGAGAAATGCCCGGCGGTGAAACCTCGCTTCTTGGCCTCGGGCAGGGAAGCAAAGAGATCACGAATTCCGTCGAAGGCTTTGATGTAGGTGACTGGATTCGAGCGCGGCGTTCGGCCGATGGGGGACTGGTCGACCAATATGACATCGTCGATGAGATCGTCGCCTTCGAGCTCTCTCCAGTTCGGAGAAACAGGAGGGTCCCCATTGGTCTGTCTTTTCGCGGCCGACAAGGCCTGAAACAAGACATCATGCAGGAGCGTTGACTTGCCCGAGCCGGAGACGCCGGTAATAGCCACGAGCATTCCCAGGGGCACCGCGAAATCAATATTTTTCAGGTTGTGCGCCCGCGCACCGGAGATTTTGATCTGCCGCGAGCCCGGCTTGCGGCGCGCCGAGGGAAGCTGGATCCGCAGTTCGCCGGAGAGATAACGGCCGGTGAGAGAACCCGGCGTTTTAAGTATCTCGTCATAGCGGCCGACCGCGATCACCTGGCCGCCGCTCTCTCCTGCGCCGGGGCCGAGGTCAAGGATGCGATCCGATGCGCGCATGACATCGGGATCGTGCTCGACCACCAGGATCGTATTTCCCAGGTCACGCAGGTCGTGCAGAATCTTGATCAAACGGTGAGTATCACGGCTATGCAATCCAATGGAAGGCTCGTCCAGCACATATAAAGTCCCCACCAGCCGCGAACCCAGCGACGTTGCCAGCTGGATGCGCTGGGCTTCACCACCTGAAAGAGTTGAGGCCAGTCGATTCAAGGTCAGGTATTCCAACCCGACATCAATCAGGAATTGCAGGCGCTCGTGGATTTCCTCCAGCAACTTGTCGGCAATGGCGGATTCCTGCTCGGTCAGTTTGACACTGGAGAAAAATTTTGAAGCCTCTTCCACCGTCATGCTAGTGACCTGGCAGATATTCTTGCCGTTGATCTTGACCTGTTGGGCTTCAATGCGCAACCGGGCACCGCCGCAGGCTGAGCAAGTCGAATATCCGCGATACCGGCTGAGAAACACGCGCACATGCAGCTTGTATTTCTTGCGCTCGAGGTGATTGAAAAATCCGCGTATGCCGAGGAACTTGCCTTCGCCCTCAACCACCATACGGCGTTGCTCGGGGTCAAGATCAGCCCAGGCGACGTCAAGCGGGATGCTCGCCTGCTTGGCGAAGCGCTTCAGTTCGGCAAACAGGGTTCGATACTTGGGCTTGGTCCAGGGATCGATGGCGCCTTCGTTTAGCGACTTCGATTTGTCGGGAATGACCAGGTCGAGATCGAAGTCGATGGTGTTGCCAAAGCCCTGGCAGCGCGGGCAGGCGCCGTACGGATTGTTGAAAGAAAACAGGCGCGGTTCGGGCTCCTGGTAGCGCAGGTTGCAATGTTTGCACTCAAAGCGTTGGGAGAAACGCAGTCGCTGCGCGGGCTGGTCGTTGCGTGGGGCAGTCTCGAAGATGACTTCTCCAGCCTCGCGATAGCTGATTTCGATGGCATCTACGATGCGGGCGCGGGCGTCTCGGGATACGACCAGGCGGTCGACCAGCAGGAACACTGGCCGGCTGAAGTTGACGTCGAGCAGCGACTCTGGGGTGGAGAATTCGAAGATCTGGCCGTTCTGGTATAGACGGTTGAATCCGCGCTGGCGGAGCTCGAATAGGCGCGTTCGCAGTTGATCGGTCAGGGCGGACTCGCGATTGCTTTTACGGCTGCGCGGGCGGGACGCTCCCGCGACAGCGGGCGAGACGCCGGTGCTACTTTCACTGGTCCGTTTCTTGGCGCGTGGCTCTTTGTCTTGCGCCGGAGCTGGAACAGTTCCGGTTTGTAACGGAAAGAGTGCGTTCAGGCGGGTACCTTCGCCCAGAGCCAGGACCGTCTGCGTTACCTCGTCTACCGTGTCTTTTTTGACTTCCTGGCCGCACTGCAGGCAGAAGGTCCGACCAACTCGGGCGAACAGAAGCCTGAGGTAGTCATAGATCTCGGTGGCCGTGCCTACCGTCGATCGCGGGTTGCGGGTGGTATTTTTCTGACGGATAGCGACTGCCGGGGCGATGCCGTCAATGGAATCAGCATCCGGCTTCTCGATGCGCTCAAGGAACTGTCGGGCATAGGCAGAGAGCGACTCGACATAGCGGCGCTGGCCTTCGGCGTAGATGGTATCGAAGGCGAGAGACGACTTACCGGAGCCGGACACGCCGGTGACGACGGTCAATGAATTGTGCGGGATTTCGAAGTCCACGTTCTTGAGGTTGTGAACCCGGGCACCGCGAACCACTATCGTTTCCGTGGACATCAGTTAAGAAGGACCGGTCGCAGCCGCTTTGGCCCTTCCGAGGGTGCTCAGAAGGCTTCAGGAGCAACTGACGAATCTTTCTATTATAAAGCAGCGAGAGGATTGTTGCGGTAAGCACGACTGTCGCGCCTGGTCCGGTGCGGCAAAACAAAAAGCCCGACGCATCGGCGCCTCGAACCCAATCACGTGCGCTTCACGGATCTGTGGGGCGTACCTGAGTGTCAACTGACAAACAGGGCCTGTTGGTGATGTACTTTTATCGCTGTGAAAGTATTCGGTAAATACGTTCTAGTCATTGCACGTTCGCTTTTGGTGGGAGCTGCGATCTTTGTCTTGAGCTTTGTCGTGATGGATTTCGCGTGGACACACTTTGTTGTTACCGATCACGAAAAACTTAGTCTTGGCGATGGAGTAGTCGTGTTGGCGGTGGATTCGTCTTGGACTTGTGTTTGCCCTGGCAGGTTTGGTCCTTGTGCTTTGTCGATTTGGCCACGGCGAGCCGAAAAGTAACCATATCTTACAGCTGAGTTGATTGCTGTTCTTTATCCCGCTTCTTGCTGTAGCGAACTGCCATGCCTGCTCCCAGGGTCATGAACGCGACCGGCGGGACCAGCAATACCAGCACGCCTCGGCTAATGGCGTTCTGGCCCTCCTTGCTGGTGCCCTTGGCGTTGCTGTAGCACATGGCGCATCCTTGGCTGAAGGCAGGGGTAACCCACAGCAGGAGAAATACCGCGAGCGTAGCAAAACGCAGCTTCATTTCGGTACCGTCGTGATTCCGACTCCCAGGTGCAGAATCCGGTATGCGTCTGGTAGAAAGACCAGCATCATCGCCAGACAGAATACCAGCGAACTCATGGTAACCCACTTCATCGCCGAGATCTCAAACTTCAGGTGCATGAAGTAGCCGATGATGAGTCCGGCCTTGATGAGCGACAGGCCCATCAGGATCGACAACATCCGGACCAGTTCCATGTTCTGATAGGCCAGCCAGACTTCAATGCCGGTCATCACCAGCAAAGCCGCCCAGACCCACAGAAATTGTCCCTTGGAATGATGCCGTTGCTCTTCGGCGGCGCGCTGCTCCAACACTAATTGGGTTTCGTCCATCATCGGGAGTAGAGCTCCTCAAAAGTTTTGCGCTAAAGGTCTCTCGCTAAACAATCCTGGTCGACATCAGGTACACCAGCGGAAAAATGAACATCCAGACCAGATCTACGAAGTGCCAGTAGAGCCCCGCGACCTCGACGTCCGAGGCGTCATATACCTTGGGCTTCAACCAGAGAATGATCGAGATCACCACCGCCGCCACCAGTAATACGTGAGCGCCGTAGTGGAACGGACTGTAGGCGGGCGTGCCCAGCCATGCCACCAGCCACAGCCCCAGCAAAACCGGGATAAACCACTTTCGCAGCGCCACCACGCCGAGATACACCACGCCCAGTGTGACGTGCAGCATGTGCATGCCGGTCAGGCCAAAGAAGGTGGCGGCAAATTGCGGTGCCGTCTTGGTGACGTTCACGAACTCGGCATTACCCACCTCTCCCGGAGGAGTGGGAAAGACCGGCAAGGTAAGACCCTCGGCGATGAGGTTGGTCCACTCGCGGCCGTGAAGCACCACGAATCCCAGGCCGCACGCCATGGTGGCGAACAACCAGAGACGCTGGGCCTTTTGGTTTCCCATGACCGCCGAGCGCACCGCAAACACCATGGTCAACGAGCTGGTAAGAAGGAACGCAGTCATGAACGTTGCGTTCCGGATGCTTTCAGAATGGAAAGGTGTGGGCCAGTTCGGGGTGGAGATGCGGCCGTAGGTGTAGGCGTACAACAGGGCTCCGAACGTGAGCGAGTCGGAGAGCAGGAACAGCCACATCCCGATTTTCTTTGAATAGGTGCCAAACAGGGAAGGCTCGTAAACTCCTGGGACCTGCTGAAGCGCCACATCAGACATTTATCAATCTCCCGGACTTATTTATGTCCAACCAGCTACCGATTGCTTTTGTACATCGCCCAACACTGTCATCCCGACCGAAGCTTGCTACGCTGCGCTCCGGTCGGGACGACAAATTCAAGCCCATCCAGGTGGCAAACTTTGCCTCAGGACACTAGCGCACAAATTCCAACAGTGCAAAAATGTAAATCCAAACCAAAGCCATGAAGTGCCAATACCAGGCGGTGACGTCGACCACAATGCGCCGGTCTTCGACCGCCTTGTGTCGCAACGCTGTGGCGCCCGCGTACAGCAATACCAGAAGACCTCCCGCCAGGTGAAGAGCGTGGGCCCCGGTGAGTACGTAGATCATCGAACTGCTTGGGCTGGTGGCGAGATAGAATCCGCGGTTTCCCAACTCGCGCCATGCCATCCATTGTCCGGTCAGGAAGGCCAGCCCTAGGACGACGGTAATCCCCAGCCAGGGGAAGTTCCGTTCTTTCCCGATAGAAACTCCCGGAATCGATCGCACAGGAGCCAACGCCGCCTGCCGAGTAATTTGTCGGCGGGCCAGCTCGACCGTGAGGCTGCTTAGCAGCAGCAGGAAAGTGTTCACCAGAAGCAATGTTGTCGGCAGGCTGACCTGCAGCCAGTCGCGGACGTAACCGCCGGTGTGGTCATCCAGCGTAGGCAGGCCCCGACGCATGACGTAGACGCTCGTGAACGACACAAACACCATCGTGCTGGCCACTAGCCCGACGATCAGTCCCAGCCGGGTACGGCGCAGGCGCTCCCCATAATCGGACGAGCCATTGCCGCCGCGGTCACCGCCACCGCCGCCCGGCACAGGGGGACGCCCCCCACCGCTGCCCGAGCCTGTCTTGGGATCCTTGATGATAGGATCCGTGATCGTGACTGTTGAACTGAACGTTGCCATATCTGGAACGTGTGGCCGTGGGCGACTCGCCCGCGAGCTTTTCTAGTGTGTCGGATATGTTGCCGGGTCCGTCTGCATCACATAATCCTTCGGTGCTCCCGGAACGCTGTACTCATAAGGTCCGTGATAGACCACTGGCGTCTTCCCGCCAAAGTTGTCATGCGGGGGCGGAGTAGCCGTAGTCCATTCGAGTGTGGTTGCTTCCCACGGATTATCGCTCGCCTTCGGCCCCTTGAACATGCTCCAGAAGAGATTGATCACAAAAATGAACTGGGCGCCAATGGTCACGAACGCCGCATAAGTCATGAATGTGTTCAACGGAATCAGGTGCTTCAGATAAGCCAGTTCGGTGAACTGCGAATAGCGCCGCGGCTGTCCCGCCATGCCCAGATAGTGCATGGGCATGAAGATCGCATAGGTTCCCGCCAGCGTAAGGAAGAAGTGCACCCGGCCCCATCTTTCGTTCATCATGCGACCGAACATCTTGGGGAACCAGTAGTAGGTTCCGGCGAACATGCCGAAGATCGCGGCCACGCCCATGATGAGATGGAAGTGTCCGACTACGAACGCGGTGTCATGCAGAGGAATGTCCAACACCGGCTGCGCCAGAAAAGGGCCACTCAACCCACCCGAGACGAAAAGGGAGACGAATCCGACGGCGTAGAGCATGGGAGTCTGAAAACGAACCCGCCCGCCGCGAATCGTCCCCAGCCAGTTAAAGGTCTTGATGGCCGAGGGTACACCGATGGCCATGGTCATGATGGAAAAGGCAAAGGCCGAATACGGACTCATGCCGCTCATGAACATGTGATGGCCCCAGACCATGAAGCCGAGGAAGCCGATGCCCATGATGGCGTAGACCATCGCCTTGTATCCGAAGATCGGCTTGCGTGAGAACGTCGAGAGCAGCTGCGAAGCCACGCCCATGCCGGGCACGATGGCGATGTACACCTCAGGATGCCCGAAGAACCAGAATAGGTGTTGCCAGAGCAGCGGTGAGCCGCCCTTATGTCCCATGATCTGGCCGTTCACTACCACCAGCGGAACATAAAAGCTGGTGCCGAGATTGCGATCCAGCAGCAGCAGGATTCCGGCCGAAAGTAGGACGCCGAAAGCCAGCAGTCCCAGGATGGCGGTGATGAACCATGCCCACACCGTCAGCGGCATGCGCATCATGGTCATGCCCTTGGCGCGCAAATCCAGCACCGTCGTGATGAAGTTCAGGGCCCCCATCAGTGACGCGACACAGAAAATGGCGATGCTGGCGATCCACAAGTCGGCACCCAGTTGCTCACCCGGTCCGGCGCTGGGCAGGGCACTGAGCGGCGCGTAGCCGGTCCAGCCATGCAGGGGAGCGCCTCCAGTCACGAAGAAGGCTGCGAGAATTACCACGAACGCGATAAAGGTAGTCCAGAACGAAAGCATGTTCAGGACGGGAAATGCCATGTCCGGCGCGCCGATCTGGATGGGTAGAAAGTAATTTCCGAATCCACCCTGGGGCGCCGTGGTGAGTACGAAAAATACCATGATAGTGCCGTGCATGGTCAGCAGGCTGAGATAGGTTTCTGGCTTGATTTCGCCGATCAACGGGAAAACCACGCCCGGCCAGACCATGTGTATGCGCATCAGCAGCGAAAGCAACATGCCGACAAACACGGCCGTCAGCGCCAGAAAGTAGTACTGAAGCCCGATGACTTTGTGGTCCAGACTGAAGATGTACTTGCGAATGAAGCTGGTCGGGGCCGCGTGAGCGTGAATCGCATGAGCGTGCGGGTCGTTTCCGTGCGGGTCGTGAGCGTCCTGGGCAACCATTATTGTTTATCCGCCTCTCGAGCCGCCAACCACTTGTCGAAATCATCCTGGCTGACGACCTTCAGCATGCCGTGCATTTTGTAATGGCCGAGACCGCAAAGCTCGGCGCAGGCAATTTCGTAGTCTCCGACCTCAGTAGGAGTGAAGTGCATGTGGATTTCGAGGCCGGGAACCGCATCCTGCTTGAAGCGCATGTTGGGAACAAAAAAGCTGTGGATTACGTCTACGGCGCGTAGCCTGAGGTCCACCTGGCGATTGACCGGCAGATACATGGTGCCGGTGACCACATCGTCTTTCGATGCAGGATCGGAGGTGTCAAGACCGACCGCAGCTTCGTTACCGGCGGAAGGATCCATCAACTTGGGGCTGGTGGCGCCAAACTTGCCGTCCACACCGGGATAGCGGAAGTACCAGGCAAACTGCATGCCCGTCACTTCCACTGGTACCGATCCCGCTTCTGCCGGCGCAAAACGCTCACGGGCCCAAACATTGCTGCCCATAAGATTCAGTCCGACGAAAAGAACGGCGGTGAGAACAGTCCATACCACTTCAAGCTTGATGTTGCCGTGGGAATATTCGACCTTCTTGGCGTCCGGCCGATCGCGGTACTGCCATACGAAGAGTCCCAGCGCTCCCTGGGCGGCCACAAACACGATTCCCATCAGAACGTAAGTCAGAGCGAACTGGTTGTCAATAAAAGCCGCTGAAGTGGAGGCGCCGTGGGGTAACCACCAGGTTTTGGCCACGAAGAAGTAAGTGCTGAAGAAGGTAATCAACCAGATAATCGCGAGCAGAGCGAGGCCCATCTACCAGACCTCCTGAGGGTCGTGGAATTCGGACACCTGCACGGACAAAGACAACTAAATCAAAAAACAAATTCGTGGATCGCCGGGAAGTTTATCACAGCTATACGTGAGGGGCGCAAGCCTGAGTTTGAGAAAAGATAACCACGAAGAGCAAGGCCGGGGCGCTGCCGCACGAGCGGGACGCTCGCGCCTACATTTTCGCGGACGGTATAGAATTTCTCGCTAGTGCCAACGAAATCTCAGGGCCGCGGTCACGGTATCCGCCTGGCAAAGAACCGCTGCTTTGCCTGCGGACCCGACAATGTTGCCGGCATGCACTTGAAATTTACCTTCGACCAGCAACGCCGGATGTTTGTCTGCCGCTTTCGCCTGGATGAGCGGTACACCGGGCCTCCCGGACACTGCCACGGTGGCATCATCGCGACCATTCTCGATGAGGCGATGGGGAAAGTGAATAAGATCCGGCAAGTAATCGCGCTGACTTCGAAGATGACCGTGGACTATCTCCGCCCGGTGCCGCTCCATCAGCCGTTGCGGGTGGAATCACGCGAGGTGAGCGTGCGAGGGCGGAGGCATGTGAACATGGGCGAGATCCTCAATCAGAAAGGCGAAGTGCTGGCCCGCGGGCGGGCGGTCTTCATCGCCATTGATCCCAGCAGGTTTGCCAGGTTTGTGAAATAACTGAAACCCTTCTTCTTTTCTTCCTAAATGGCTTTGTGCAAGGACTGAATGATTCGATTGATCTCGGGCTGCGTAACCCTTGCGGACAAGTTGTAATTCTTCTCCGTGAAAATGAACTGGACGCTGCCGTCGTCCAAATAGAGGTTGACCACGACTCCGTTGTCACGAGACTCGGCGTTCCCTTGTTGAAAGCCCTTCATACTTTGATTCTGCACCTTGAAGATTCCAGTCTCGGCGCATTTCGAGGGCGCCAGGGATTTGAGAATCAGCAGCATCGTCTCGCGAGAGAAAGTTCTCGACGAAATGCTCCAGTGATGCATCGTGTCCGGAGTAAATTCGTAGAGTGTCTTGACAAAATTATAGTCAGACGTCACGGCCTCCTTTCCGAAGGTCGCTTCCATCTTTTGCGGGGATGTTTTGAGCTCCCCGGAAATACCGTCAATGAGTTCGCGAGGAGGAAGAGCGGTGATCATTAACCTCAGTCCGGATCGGAATACAAGAACGACGCGGTTCGGCTTGTCTTTTGGATACAGCTTGGTCTGGGTCTCGTCGAGATCGTTCCACGGGACCTCAAATTCATAGCCAAAGTAGGACAGCCGCGAACCGGGAGCCTCAGAAACGGTTTGATCTCTCAAGTCGGTCGGAACGATTCTGGCGACGGCAGGGGCTTTCCTTGCTCCATAGTAGGAAAGTACCACTGGGGCGATCCACTCCACGCCCACGAAGACCACCGCTAGCGCGATGAACAGAGTGACGAGAATGCGTCGCAGCAACTTCAAAGTTGTGTTCCCGTAAATGCGAGTGATCGACTCATGCTAGCTGTCCAAATAAAAGCGTCCAAGTTACGCTCGGCCCTCCACCCATCGTGGCGCTGGCCATCCTAATTTGAGCGCCGACATGCCTCCAGCGTCCGAGCCAGTTGCTCGACTCCTCGCCCTAGCTCACGTGTGTCCACGGCGGCAAAACCCAGCAGCAATCCTTGTCGCCCAGAGCGAAAACGGGAAGAATATCGGCTCAGAGGAATGACTTCTACCTCGTGCTTTGCTGCCTCCTCCGCAGCCCGTTCGGCGCAGACTCCCTGCGCCAGCCAGCCGACGGTCTGTAACCCGGCTTCGACGTCGGGGATGTCCAGCAATCCTGCCAGGCGTGAGCGGGACGCCTCCAGAAAGACCGACAACCGTTCCGCATACAGTTCGCGCATGCGTCGGATGTGCCGCGCGAAGTGTCCTTCGGTGATGAAGTCGCAGAGCGCGGCCTGGTCGAGCAGCGGAGCGTGACGCATGCTGACCGACTGCGCCGCCGCAAAACGGTCCACCATGCCGGGCGGCACCACCAGATAGGCGAGGCGAAGCGCGGGAAACAAAACTTCGTTGAAGGTGCCCGCGTAGATGACCGCGCCCGCACGATCCAGTCCTTGCAGTGCCGGGATGGGCCGTCCCTGGTAGCGATACTCGCTGTCGTAATCGTCCTCGAAAATCAGGGTGCGCGAACGCCGGGCCCAGTCCAGCAGCGCCAGCCTCCGGCGCAGACTCATCGTGACCCCCAGCGGGAACTGGTGCGCGGGCGTCACGTAGATCAGCTTGGCGCGGGTCCAACGTTGTCGGCCCCACTCCAGATCCAGGCCTTCGGCATCCACAGGAACCGGGCGGACTTTGGCGCCGACTGCTCGGAAAACAATGTCTGCACCCGGATAGCCCGGGTCCTCCACCCATACCGGGTCTCCGGGATCGATCAGCAAGTGAGCAGCGCGCTCCAGCGCCTCCTGCACGCCAGAAATGATCAGCACCTGGTCGGCGGAGCACTTCACGCCGCGTGAGGCGTTGAGATACGCCGTGACCGCCAGACGCAGCGGACGGTATCCCAAGGCCTCTCCACCGGACAGCGATTGCGCGGAAGCGCGGCGCAAGCGGCGCGCGACCACCTGGGCCCACAGTGTGGTGGGGAAGACGTCCAGCGCAGCCTGGTTAGCGCGAAACGCCCGGGTGACGCGTGGTTCACCACTACCGTGGAAGAGCTGCAGGCGGCGGGCGTAAGATGACCATCCCACGCGCCGAGGCCCCGCAGTCTTGCCCGTACTGGTGCGGCCGACCTGTAGAAAATCGTCAGGGAGGACTTCGCTGACATAAGTACCCGCCCCGACGCGGCCTTCGACGTATCCCTCAGACTTCAGTTGCTCAAAGGCGGCAACCACGGTTGCTCGAGAGAGCCTGTATTCGCGGGCCAAGTCCCTGGTGGCCGGCAGCCGTGCGCCGGGCACGATTCGGCCTTCCAGAATGGCGGCCCGCAGTTCATCGTAGAACCAGCGGTACAACGGAATCCCGGCGAGCGGCGCGGCGAGACTCAGGGGCAGAGATGTGGCTTGTTTGGGCATGAAATCGGTCGTTGGTCCCTGGCCGTTGGCCTCTTGTTTTAATGTGTGGATCTTGGCCAACGACTAACGACCCTTAAATGGTATGTACAGAATAACGTAAATGGACCTTATGACAAGTCCAATCTTGGGGCTAATCTATGTTCTTGAACTCAACGAAAAAGAGGAGAAGCCTCATGTCGCAGGACAATGGAAATTCAACCAGCTTGCGCCTGAAAACCGGCCTGGCGGAAATGCTGAAGGGCGGCGTCATCATGGACGTCACCAACGCCGAGCAGGCAGTGATCGCCGAAAAGGCGGGCGCGGTCTCGGTGATGGCACTGGAGCGGGTCCCGGCGCAGATTCGCGCCGAGGGCGGCGTGGCGCGCATGGCGTCGCCGAAGAAGATTCGCGAGATTATGGCCGCGGTTTCCATTCCCGTGATGGCCAAGTGCCGCATCGGACATTTCGCGGAAGCCCAAATACTCCAGGAACTGGGTGTTGACTACATTGACGAGTCCGAGGTTCTGACCCCGGCCGACGAAGCCCACCACGTCGACAAGCACGCTTTCAAAGTTCCATTCGTCTGCGGCGCGCGCAACCTGGGCGAAGCCCTGCGCCGTATCGCCGAGGGCGCGGCCATGATCCGCACCAAGGGAGAAGCCGGCACCGGCGACGTCGTCCATGCCGTGAAACATATGCGGCAAATCGTGCAGGAGATGAGGATCCTCACCGTCCTGGGCGAAGAAGAACTGTACGCCAAAGCGAAGGAGCATCAGGCGCCCTACGAACTGGTTCGCATGGTGGCCAAGGCAGGGAAACTTCCAGTGCCTAATTTCTCGGCAGGTGGCATCGCCACCCCGGCAGACGCGGCGTTGGTCATGCAACTTGGCGCGGAATCCGTATTTGTCGGCTCCGGCATCTTCATGCAGGATTCGACCACCTTTGCCGATCCCGAGGAAGCCGAGAAGCGGGCCAAAGCCATCGTGCTGGCTGCCACGCACTTCAACGACCCTAAAGTATTACTTGAGGTCAGCGAAAACCTGACTGGGGCGATGAAGGGCCTTGCCGTGGCGGGTATGGACGAAGCCCACATGCTGCAGACCCGGGGCTGGTAGCGCCGCCGTCCCGGCGGCCCGATGGGCGGGCGAGACGCTCGCCAGACAGCCGGCTAGATGCCGGCGCCACGAACGTCCATGAAAATTGGCGTACTAGCTCTGCAGGGCGATTTCGATGCCCACCGCCGCCGCCTTGAGGAACTGGGGGCGGAAGTTGTGCTGGTCAAGAAGCCCGAGCAGTTGGACGAAATCGACGGCCTGGTGATCCCCGGCGGCGAGTCCGGCACATTTCTCAAGCTGCTGGGCGAAGCCGGCTTCGAAAAGCTGAAACAATTCGCGCGAACGAAACCCACGTTTGGAACTTGTGCCGGAGCCATTCTCCTGGCGAGCGAAGTGGACAACCCAAAGCAGGCAGGATTGGGAGTGCTGGATATCGGCATCCGCCGCAATGCCTACGGCCGACAGCTCGACAGCTCGATCCTCGAAGGTCATCTGGGCGAATCGCCGATCGAAATGGTATTCATCCGCGCGCCCAAGATCGAACGCGTGGGGCCGGGAGTCGAAGTGATCGCGACCGAGGGCAAGGACCCTGTGGCCGTACGGCAGGGAAGAGTGATGGCAGCAACCTTCCACCCCGAGCTTTCCGAGGATATCCGCGTACACCGCGCGTTTCTCGATCTTGTGAGGAACGGACACAAGAAATAGATTGACGCGGCGCGACCTACGCCTGCCCTTTTGAATCGCGTCGGCGTTGCTGCTTCAAGGCTGCGGAAAGGGAAGGACCGCCCTTGAGCATGCCGCGGGTGCTCTCAACCAGTGCTTCTGAAACGACTTCCAGAACCACGCAGCCGTTTTCAAGGGTCATGCAACCCTTGTCCCTTGCGTAATCGCGAGCGAGGAACGAATCTCGGCGGGAATTGTAACCTGCCCCTGGTTGCCCCATCTTTGCGATGCGTTGCGCGGTCTTCTAACCCTTAACACAGAGTACCGACCCTCAGCGGCTAGACTTTCCTCTTGACAGCCTCATACATGTAACGATATGGTTACGCATTATGCGGAACCGTTCGGTTACATATTCGACCGAAGCTGCCTTCCACGCCCTCTCCGATCCCACTCGGCGGGCCGTACTCGATCTGCTGCGGCAAGGAGTCCAGCCCGCCGGGCAGATCGCCCGGGCCTTCCCCGTGTCGCGGCCCGCGATTTCCAAACACTTGCGCTTGCTGCGCCGTGCCCACCTAGTACAGGAGAAGCGGGAAGGACGGCATCGGCTGTACCAGCTCAATCCCGAACCTTTAAAGGCGGTGGACTCGTGGCTGCAGCAATATCGCGTCTTTTGGCAGGCCAATCTGACGAGCTTGAAGGCATTTGTGGAAGCCGAGCATGCCCGGGAAACGGCTGGTTCGGGCGTCGACCGGAGAGCCGCTAAACGATCAAGAGGGAACGAGTAATAGGACTTTGAGCATAGCCGTACCGGTCCTCGCGACCGATCTTATGAGGAGGAATTGACCATGAAAACAGTTCGCATCGCAGTTACTCTGCTTTTTTGGTTCGTCACGTCCGCAGCCTTTGCTGCATCGGCCGCACAGAAGTCGTTCGAAGAACTCAAGGCGCTGGATGGGACGTGGGAAGGAAAATCCTTGAACGGCCAGCCGCTTGAAGTCGCCTATCGTGTGACCTCGAACGGATCGGCGATCATGAGCGAGATCAAGGGCAAGGAAGACATGATCAGCATGTTCAATCTTGACGGCGACCGCGTCCTCTTGACGCACTATTGCGCCGTCGGCAACCAGCCCCGTATGGTGGCCAGCGCATCGCCTGACGGCAAGACGTTCACTTTCGACTTCGTCGACGCCACGAATCTGCCCACCCCGGACGCTGCTCACATGATTCGCATGGTGCTCGCGATGCCGGACGCGAATCACCACACCGAGGAATGGACCTTTTCCGATCATGGGAAGGAACACAAGGAGGTGTTTGACTTGCGGCGAAAGAAGTGATTCTTGAACGCAAATGGGAGGGGCGAGGACGCCCGTCCTCCATCGAGATCAAATCCATGACCAGAATGCCGTTATCTGAAATCACGCCCGATCAGGATGCCATTGTCGGAGAAGTCGAAGTTGCCGCGCCTTCGGAGCGGGTATTCCGGGCGCTTATCGATCCGGCGCAACTCATACGCTGGTGGGGCGATGATGTTTGCAAGGGCTCCGTTTGGGAGATGGATGCACGCCTGGGCGGCAAATGGCGGTTTGAGGCCAGCGATCCCAGCGGAAAGATTTCGGTGAACGGAGTCAGCCACTTCACGGCCTACGGAGAGATCACCGAGTTCGACCCTCCACATGTGCTGGCCTACACCTGGCTGGGGAACTGGCACGATCATCCCGAGCGGCCGTCCATGGCTCGCTGGGAACTCTCGGCGACCAAGAGCGGTACCCGGGTCAGGGTCACTCACAGCGGTCTTTCCGATCAACCGATTGCCCGCAAGGACTACGCGGGTGGCTGGCCGGGATTGCTCGAATTGCTTCGAAAGTATTGCGAATAGAAGAAAGAGGAGACAGCTCAATGGCTACCAGCGCAGTTACTCCCGATAACGACGCCGTTGTGGCGGAAGTTTTCATTGCGGCACCGCCGGAGCGCGTGTTCCAGGCAATTACTGATCCCAAGCAGATGCCTTTATGGTGGGGACAACAAGGTCTGTACCGCGTCACCGACTGGAAGGCTGACCTGCGCCCCGGTGGTAAGTGGCAAAGCGACGGCGTCGGAGCCGATGGCTCATCATTCCGGGTGGAGGGCGAGTACCTGGAGGTTGACCCTCCTCGACTCCTGGTTCACACCTGGATTGCAAGCTACTCGGGAGCGATGAAAACGGTGGTGCGCTGGGAACTGGAACGCCGCGAGGTTCATGGCCTACAGAGCCCGGGGCCCAAAAAAGTCGGCACGGGCACATTTGTGAAAATCCGGCATGAGGGATTTGCCGGCAATCTCGCGGCAGCATCGAGCCACGGCGACGGCTGGGTACGGGTGCTCGGTTGGATGCAGGCTTTTGTTGAACAGGGCAAGACAATCGATACGCGCGAAACCAAAGTGGTCTCGTAGCTGTTTGTCATCCTGATAGAAGCTGGCCCTGCGCTAGCGCAGGGTCAGCGGAGTCGAATGACCCCTACCGCGCCACCAGGCACTTCGGTCTAGGGAATTCGGCGGAACTGCGGCCGGCAGCATGGGAACAGGGATAGGGGTGCTTCGACTGCGTCTGCGCGGTCGCAAGCGACCGCACCGATTCCGCTCAGCATGACAGGTTGCCCGCGCTACGCTGTCGCGCCGAACCGGACTGATACCAGTTTCGAAACTCCAGGCTCCTGCATGGTCACTCCGTAAAGCACAGGCGCAATGCTCATCGTCTTCTTGCTGTGCGTGATGAGGACGAACTGGGTCTGCAGGCTCATCTCTTTCACCAGTTCGGTGAAGCGGCCGATGTTGGCCTCATCAAGCGGCGCGTCCACTTCGTCGAGAATGCAGAAGGGGCTCGGCTGATATTGAAAGATTCCAACCAGCAGCGCCAGTGCGGTCAAGGCCTTCTCGCCGCCCGAGAGCAGTAAAACGCTCTGCAGCCTCTTTCCGGGAGGCGACGCTACGACGTCAATGCCACTCTCCGCACTGTTTTCCTCGTCGGTGAGCCGCATGAAACCCTGGCCTCCGCCAAAAAGTTTGCGGAAGGTGGCCTGAAAGTTCTCGTTGATCTTGTGGAAGGCCTCTTCAAATTTCTGACGTGAGAAGATGTCTATTTCTTTGATCGTGGCCTGGGTGTTCTCGATGGAATCGTAGAGGTCTTTTCTCTGGGTCTCGAGAAATGCGTGACGCTCGGCGGTTTCCTTGTATTCATCGAGCGCCATCATGTTAACCGGGCCCATGGCATCGAGCCGGGTGCGCATGTCGCGATAAATCTGGTCCTCGACGGAAAGCTGTTCGCCGCGGGCGATGGGTATCGTCGGGTCCGACATCAGTTCCTGACGTTGGACGCCAAGGTCGTTCAGGCAGGTTTCTGCCATGTACTGCGCGTCGGACTGCAACTTGGCGGCGCTCGCCGAAAGCTCGGCGCGGCGGTCGCGCGACTGGTCAAGCAGTTGGCGGGCAGTGTGCAGCGCATCATCGATCTCGGCCAGGCGGGCGCGGACCTGTTCCGATTCGACTTGCAGCAAGCTGTCCCGGGTCTCGCAGGCATTGCGCTCGGCATCGAGATCCACCAGGCGGATGGCGATTTCCTGATTCTCGGTTTCGCGCCGCAGTTTCTCGGCAGCCGCCGACTCGATCTGCATCCGCAGGGCTACGACGCGCTCGATCATTTCCGTAACCAACGAATCGATGCGCTCCAGCCCCACCATTGCGCTGCGATGACGCTCTTCGAGCGTGGCCACGCGGGCCAGCCGTTGGGAAGCGTCCTGGGCAGCTTGATCGCGACGAGTGCGGAGTCCCGACAGCTGCTCCTGGCCGGCGGCTGCCAGATGATCGAGCTCAATGCGTCTTTGCTCGGCCTCGGCAATCTGCATCCGGAGCTGGTTGAGCAGCGTCCCTTTTTCCGTGCGCTCAGCCTCCAGGCGTTGCAGTTCCTGACGTGACGTCTGCATGCGCTCGCTTACCCGGGAGAACTCGGATTCCAATTGCTGCAGCAGGTGGCCGGACGTCATGGCCTGCTTCTCTGCTTCGCGCTTTTCACCTTCGAGACGATCCAGCAGGGAAGTGAGATCCTTTATTTCGCGACCCAGAGTCAGGACGCGCGTTTCTTCGTGCCGCAGCCCCTCTTCCAGTTCCCCCAATTGGCGCAGCACATCGCGCAGTTCGCGCTTCATCGATAGCGGCCCTTCCGCGCGCTGCTTGCCGCCGGTCACGGTCACATTGTGGAAGCATTCCCCCGACTGGGAAAGAAAAAATGCATCGGGATTTTCTAGCGCCAGTTCGCGGGCGAAGGTGGGATCGGGGACTATATAGCCGTCACGGAGCTTCGGCAGGATGACTTCGAGCGATCGTCCAAAGCCATTGAGCACACGAATCGCATTCTTAAGCGGAACGATCGGTCGCTCGGGCTGCACCTGGTGCGCTTTTTCATCAACCGCAAAGGAAAACTTGGCTTGCGAATCCTCAGGATGCACCAGGAATGTCGCCCGTCCGTCTACGTCGGTGCGGAGAAGACGCAGGCCTTCATCCGCGGCGTCCCACGACTTGACCACGATGTAGTTGAGTTCGTCGCGCAGGAAATCCTCGACCACGCCTTCGTAACGCGTCTCTACTTCGAGAAAATCTGCCAGTACCCCCGCCGGAGCCATCCCGCCCTGCATGACTCCCGATTGAAAGAGGCGCCGCACCGACTCGGTGGAGTAGCCATGCTCGGCAATCACGGCTTCGAGGGAACCCTTCTTGCCAATGGCTGAGGCATACTCGGCGCGCAGGCTGTCGAGGTGGTTCTTCGCCTCGGACTCTTCGTGGCGCCGGGAATCAAGGGCCTGCCGCGTCTGGCGCAATTCCTCGGTCAGTCCGGACACGCGCTGCGACACGGTTTCAAATTCCAATCCCAGTTGGCCGCGCTGCCCTCCGAACGCTTCCATCTGAGAGGTTGCCGTCGCCATTTCCACCTGCAAACGCTGGGCCTCTCGATCCACTCCCGCCAGCCGCTCCTCTACCTGGGTGTGGTGATTGCGCAGAGTGGAAGCGGCTGCCACTGCCTCCACAATCATAGTCCGCGATTGTTCCTGCTGGTGCTCCAGCTCGGCCAGAGCCGCCGCCGCACTGGCGGCCTCATGCTGGCTCTCGGCCAACTCCTGTTGCGCCGCGGCCAGGTCGCCCGCGGCCGAGTCCAGAATCTGGCGATTGGCATCGCGCTCCGCCGCCAGCACGGCCAGTCGCTGCTGGGCCTGCGCCAGTTCGGCCTCGAACGCGGCTGCACGTGTCACCAGTTCCGCGCAACGCTCCTCGTTGTGACGACGCTGGGCGAGCGCACGGTCAGATTCCAGCTTGAGCTGGCTGAGGCGATCGCGGTTCTCGCGAACTTCAGTTTCGATGGCGTATCCACGCTGCGTGCGCTCGGCATGCTCGGACTCGGATTGCTGCACAGTTTCAGCTTGCTGACGCATCTCGTCCGAAATGGCGCTGATTTGCGCGTCGAGCGCCGCGCTCTCTTGCTCCAGCTGAGCAAACTTGCTGGCCAGGACCAGGCGCAACTTAGTCCGCATCTCCTCGCGGAGCTTGGCGTAGCGCTCGGCCTTGGAAGCTTGGCGCTTCAGCGAATTCATCTGGCGCGTGACTTCCTCGAAGATGTCATTCACACGGGCGAGGTTTAGCTTGGCATCTTCGAGGCGCGCTTCAGCGAGGCGCTTCTTGGTCTTGAACTTAGTAATGCCGGCAGCTTCTTCGATGATGGCCCGTCGGTCCGTCGGACGGCTGCTCAGGATCTGCCCGATGCGTCCCTGCTCGATCAAGGCATAGGATTCCGGCCCCAGCCCGGTCCCCATGAAGAGTTCCTGAATGTCGCGCAATCGGCATAGTTTTCCGTTCAGCAGATATTCGCTTTCGCCGCTGCGAAACAGCCGCCGGTTCACGACAATCTCCCCAGCCTTAAACTGCTGCTTGAACTGTCGGCGGCGAATCTTAAGGACGACTTGCGGGGCTGTGATTGCCACAACATCAGCGGAGGGCTGGGCGGCCTCGCCCGGCTGGACCGGTGGGATGCCCGTCTCTCCATCGGATGCCGTGACTACAGCTTCAATTTCGTCCACTTTCCCCGGACGCGCCTCTTCGGTCAGGCGCTCGGTTTCGTCCGCCGCCTCGGCTCGAACTTCGGCTTCGTCCCAGTCCTCGACCGGCCGGGGCATCTCATCCTGGATTTCCACTTCGGTGGGCTCGTGCGCGTCCGCTCCGCCATAGACCTCGGGATCGATCAGCGTGAGCGACACCTCGGCCATACCCGTCGGCTTGCGATCGCGCGTGCCGGCGAAGATCACGTCTTCCATACGCGAACCGCGAAGGGTCTTGGCCGACTGCTCGCCCAATACCCACGAAATGGCGTCGGCGATATTGGACTTGCCGCAGCCGTTGGGGCCAATGATGGCGGCCACGCCGTCCCCATGAAACTTGAGTTCGGTGCGGTCGCAGAACGATTTGAATCCAAGAATCTGGAGCCTTTTCAGTTTGAGCAACTTCTACTCCTTAAGGTCGCCGATGTTGTGTGGCCATTGTGTGGCCGCGGGCGACTCGCCCGCGAAATGTCTCCGCTACTGAGCCCTTTGTCAGGGATGTAGGGATCATGTGAGCCGGGTTAATTAATTGGATTCCTCCAACACATCGCTCTGGTGAGCGCCGCCCAGGCTGGATTCGGCGAGGCACAAATTAAAGCTACTGTAACGGCCAAATCGTGCCCGGGTCAAGTACGAAAACACTATATCTGGTATGGCCTTACGCCCGACCGCGCCAGATTGAACACACAATGCAGCATCTGTCTGCAAATTGGGTGGGGAAGTGACGAAGGAGGGGAGAAGCGCGAGAGCCAGACAAGCCTAACGCAAGTGAAGGGCAAAGTACAACGCTGCCGAAGCCAATGTGTCCGCCGAAGCCAATGGAGGAACGTGCCGGGCGGACACTCTTGTCCGCTGCTTTGGCCCACGGGCGCTTGTCCTGGGTCGTCCACCCTGCCGAACTTCCATCCGAGCCTTGTTCGGCCTGGACGGGTCCCTTCGACTTCGCTCCCGGCGGGCTCCGCCGTCCCCACACAGTTCTTGCCGATTATTGCTGGCCCAGCTTCTCGAAGAACAGGCAGATCGATTCGATTCCACGATAGAAATTCGGAATATGGAATTTTTCGTTCGGGGCGTGCAGATTGTCGTCGGGCAGTCCGAAGCCCATCATCACCGACGGAATCTTTAATACATCCTGGAAGTCGGTGACGATAGGGATCGAGCCGCCGGAGCGAATGAAGACCGTCTCTTTCTTGAACACGTCATGCAGAGCTTCGGTGGCAGCCTTGATGTATTTGTTGTTGGTGCCCACGACGCAGGCAGGACCTTTGCTCCAAACCTTGATGCTGGTCTGAATGCCCTTGGGCGTGAGCTTCCTCACATAGTTCTTGTAGCGCTTGAGAATGTCATCGGGGTCCTGGTTCGGCACCAGCCGCATGGAAACCTTGGCCGAGGCTTTGGCGGGAATGACCGTCTTTGCGCCCGGAGCGACGAATCCGCCGGGCATGCCGTGCACTTCGAGCGTAGGACGCGCCCAGGTGCGATATAAAACTGGATAGCCCGACTCGCCTGTCAGCACCGTCGAGCCTACTTCCGTCTTGCGATAGTCTTCCACGTTGAACGGCAGGCGCTTCCATGCCTTCAATTCATCTTTGCTGGGCGCTTTTACGTTCTTGTAAAAGCCTGGGATCAGGATCTTGCCTTTGGCGTCCTTGAGTCTGCTGATGATTTCTATCAAGCCAAAGAAGGGATTTGGTGCAGCTCCGCCATACATCCCGGAATGCAAGTCAGTCTTGGCTCCCACGGCCTCAATCTCGGTGTAGATCAGGCCGCGAAGTCCAACGCACAATGTCGGGAGATCGGCGGCAAAAAGTTCGGTGTCGCAGACCAAAGCGAAATCGGCCTTCAGCTTGGCTTTTTCCTTGCGCACGTATGCGGCGATCGACTCCCCGCCAACCTCTTCCTCGCCTTCGATGATGAACTTTACATTCAGGGGCAGTTTGCCGCCGTGACCTTTCATCAGGGCCTCGATGGCCTTGATCTCCATCCAGAGCTGTCCCTTGTCGTCGACCGCACCGCGAGCGTAAATGTTGTTGTTGCGCTCAGTCGGCTCAAACGGCGGGGTGATCCATTCGTTGAGTGGATCGGGCGGCTGCACGTCGTAATGCGCGTAGCACAGTACCGTCGGCTTGCCCGGAGCGTTGAGCCAGTCGGCATAAATCAGCGGATGACCCTTGGTGGAAATGAGCTCAACATGTTCAAGCCCGATGCGGCGAAGGTCGTTGGCCACAAAATCGGCAGCCTTCTGGACGTCAGACTTATGTTCTTGCAGAGTGCTGACGCTGGGAATGCGCAGCAGGTCCTTCAGTTCGTTGAGGAAGCGCTGCTGATTGTCGCGGGCGTAATCAACTGCTGGAGACGCCATGGGGATGTGCCTTTCTGAGGAGAAAACGCTTTAGTATAACGACGCTGCGAGAGAGATGGGAAGGCCGGGACTTGCGCCGGCTGTTTCTTTCGCCCTTATCAGGGCTACCTTATCAGGGCTACATCAGTTCGCGCGCGGGCTACATTCTTGCGCCGCTTCGCGGCCCCGTGTATTGGCACTGCGGGTTTTATTGTAGCGCCGCCGTCCCGGCGGCTGTCGTGGGGGCGTCCCGGCCGCACCGGTGCGGAACGTCCGTGGAGGGTTTCCGAGAGATTTACATGCTCGTTGGCTTCATGCTCGCATTCAAACCCCTGAGGGGCAGGATGCCCTCCGGACGCCGGCCAGAGGACGGCGCTACGAGAGGCGGTCTGCGATGATGATGGTGTAGGTGAGATCGCCGGAGCGGTAAGCCTCAAGGATGACGTCGCTACCCGCAACGAATTCCCGCGCCGCGCATGGCAAAAACTTTACGGCTACGCTGGCGGAGCCGGCTCGCTCCTGACAGATCTCCCACGTACTCAGGGTTTTGGCGGTGAGATCTTCTCGATTGCGCACTCTCAATCCGGCGGACTCGATCGCGGACTGGTATTGCTCGGCCGTCCACAACTCCGGACATAGAAATGCCCGCGCCACCTCGCGCTCGCGGAGACGATCCATGGCACTTGTCCACGCCGCCACAAGAAGTTGGCCGTTCGGCCGCAGGGTGCGCGCGACGTTAGTGAAGTAGCGCGCTTTGTCGGCGAAGTGTTCGGAAGATTCCATCGTCCATACCAAGTCGAGTGCCGAGGTTGGGAACTGGAACTGGTCGGCATTCGCGACGTCAAAGTAACCCGCCGTTTCACTCCTGCTCTGGCCGAGTGCTCCCGCGCCAGTCTGGCCTGCTTGGGACTGAGGGTAAGTCCTATTCCTGTGCACGACAGCGATCGCGCCAAATGGATCAGAGTGCCGCTGTGCCCGCAACCCACGTCCCGCATCTGCGCACCTGCGGAAAGCCCGAGGTTGACGCAGTACTCGACCATCCAGACCTCCGCGTCTTCTGGCGCATCCTGGTTGTCCAGAAACAATCCGTGATGAATGTGGTCGCCCCAGAAAGTGCGATAGATGAAAGCCAGAGAATCGTAGTGGTCCCTGATCTGATCGGCCGTGATGGGCATGGTGGTCATCAGATCTCAAAGCGCGCCGGCGAAAAAGCGGAGAGATCATAGTCGGGTTTCCCGCCGGTGACTGTCTGCGCCATCACATGCGCGGTAATCGGGGTCAGCAGAATGCCGTCGCGGAAGTGACTAGTCGCCACGAAATAACCCGGAGTCCGAGTGGCCCCGAGAATCGGCAGGTTGTCGGGTGACCCTGGCCGCAGTCCGGACCAGGCTTCCAGCAAGCGAGCCTGGGCAAGAGCGGGAACCAGGCGGACCGCCGCCCGGTGCATACGCTGAATTGTGTCCGCGTCAGTGCGCTTGTCGTATCCCGCCTCTTCGACCGTCGCCCCCGCCAGAATGCGGCCGTCGCTGCGCGGTACCAGATAGATTTCGGGAGCGCGAATGACGTGGCGCAGCAAATCGCGTGATGTTCCCGCCAGCGAGAGCATCTGTCCCTTGACCGGGCGAGTCGGAAACTGGTGCGGCGGCAGTTGCCCGGCCCATGCCCCGGCACAATTAACGACCACGGGAGCACAGTATCTCGTTTGGCTGGTGCCGACGCCGGTAGCGCGCCCTTTGGCCAGAAGCAGCTCGGTAACAGCCGTCCCGGAAGAGATGTCCACGTCTCTATGCCGGGCACCTTTAAGAGCTGCGGCGGTGAGCGCCCGGGGATCCACACTGCGCTCTTTCAAATAAATCGCCGGCAGATTGACCTGACCGAGCGCAGGTTCGAGTTCATCCAGCGGTGAAGGAAGAGGACAGTCCGTAGCCAGACCAGGGTGCTCGCGCAAGTGGTCTGGGGTGGCGAAAAAAATGGTGCCCTGGTCGCGCAGATCAACCTTCACGCCGGACTCATCTTGCAACTGATGCACGAACTCGGGATACATGCGAGCGCTCGCAGTGGCGAGGGGTTGAAGTTGAGACGGCATTTCCAGAGGGAAGTCAGCCAGCATTCCCGCGGCGGCATGGGATGCTTCTCGGCCCGGCTCTCCCCGCTCCACAATGAGGACGGTGGCGCCTCGCTTGCGCAGCGCGATCGAAAGTGAGAGCCCAATGATCCCGCCGCCGACGATGATAACGTCCCACGTCTTCACGCTTCGATTGTAAAGCAGCGAAGAGGTGGGCCCGAGAATCGGCTACCGCCGACGGGTGGCTTGAGGTGGGTTTTATTCCCGAGAATCTGTCCCGCATCCGATTACTTTCAGCCGAACCCTTTTGGGTACGCCGCCTCTCTACATCACCAACTTATAATCCGCGCAGGACTGAAACTGTCGTGCTGAATCCTTCAAAAGCAATGAAGAAATCCGCCGCCGGACCGCCAGCCGAGTCCGTTCGATCGGTCTGGGTCTACGGTCCGTGGCTCGATCTTATCGTCGGATGCGGTGCCTGGTCCGCGCCCCTGCTTCTGCTTGCTTACTATGCTTCGCGCTCGAGCGCGTTGGGCTGGTCGATCGCGTTTTATGGGCTGGCCCTGTTTTTCAACTATCCCCATTACATGGCGACGATTTATCGCGCCTACCACAACCCGGCGGATTTTCATAAGTACCGCATTTTTACGGTTCACATCACGGCCCTCATTGCACTGACGTTGATTCTCTCGCATTTCTGGTTCCGCGCCATTCCCTGGATTTTTACGCTTTACCTCATCTGGAGTCCCTGGCACTACAGCGGCCAAAACTATGGCCTGTTCATGATGTTCGCCCGGCGCGGCGGCGCAATTCCCTCGGCCGCAGGTCGACGAGCCTTGTACTCGGCATTTCTGATCTCTTATCTGATCCTGCTTCTGAGTTTTCTCAGCGGGGCGTCGAACGATCCTTTGTTCGTGTCGCCCGGAATTCCCGAACGAATCAGCTACGTAGCCGTGCTGGCGCTCGGTGTGGCCTTCGTGGCCTGTTCTGCCTACGGCTGGTCTGAGCTCGGAAGACAGTTAGGTTGGCGGCGTTTGCTGCCAGCGATGACACTCTTTTCCACGCAGTGCCTCTGGTTCCTTCTGCCCACGGTGTTGTCCCTCGCCGAGGGGCTGCGTGTTCCGCAGAGCCGCTATAGCAGCGGAGTGTTCGCGGTCATGCACTCCGCGCAATACATCTGGATCACCAGTTACTACGCCCGCCGTGAGGCAGGGGGAAAAGGCGCAAGCGGTTGGCGTCCCTTCGCCTACTTCGCGGTGCTGGTAGCGGGCGGCATCGCCCTCTTTGTTCCCGGGCCCTGGCTGGCTAGTCGGCTCTTCCACCGTGACTTCGGCGCCAGCTTTCTGATTTTCACCGCGCTGGTGAACATTCATCACTTCATTCTGGATGGCGCCATTTGGAAACTGCGGGACAGCCGTATCGCCACGCTATTGCTGAATTCGCGCCCTAGCGTGTCCGATGCTGCGGCAGACGTAGGGAGCCGATGGGGAAACAGCCTGCGCTGGGTGTTCGGAAACTCCGGGCCGGCCCGCACGCTGCGCATTGCGGCAGCCATAATTTTGCTGGCCTGGGGAAGTATCGACCAGGTGCACTATTATCTGGCGCTCCATCATGAGAGCTTGCCCGACCTGAAGCGTGCAGCGGCGCTTGATTCCTACGATAGTTCTCTGCAGACCCATCTCGGATGGAAGGAACTCAAAGAGGGACAATTTCAGGAAGCGGCGGCTGCGTGGAATCAAGCGCTGCAGGTCAACCCCACCAATGTGGCTCCACGGGACGCGTTGCTCAACTATCTAACGCAGAAAAATCGTTATGACGAAGCCTACGCATTGACGACGCAGTCGCTGCGGCATACTCCAAAGGATGTGAATCTCTTGGTAAACCATGGCATCCTGGCCAATCAACTGGGACATGGCGACGAGGCCATCCAAAGTTGGAAGCAGGCCATCGCCCTGGACGGTTCACAAGTCGCAGCGTATCTGTACACCGCGGGCGAACTGGATCGAGAAGGGAAGCCCGAAGCCGCGATTCCCTATTACATGATGTTTCTGAACAAGGTGGCGCAAGCCGGGGCAAGCAACCGCCCGCCGGCACATGAGTTGATCGCAATTGTCCTGCGGCTGGCGCAGTGCCAGATTCAAGCGAATCATTTCGACCAAGCCGCCAAAAGTTACGAGTTGGCGCGGAAAATCGCCGTCCAGTCCGGAGAGGTAAAGATGGAAAGCACGGCCAGCCTCGCCGAAGCGGAACTCAAGTCCGGGCAGGGCAAAACCGCGCAGGCGCTTTCGCTCTATCAGCTTGCCCTCGAGCTCGACCGTAAGGTCGATGACTCTCAAACCACAGCCATCGATCTCTACAGCTACGGACTCTTTCTACGCGATGCAGGCTTTTCGCCCCGATTGGCATATGCCTGCATTCTGAAGGCGCAGTCCCTGATGCAGCCGCTTAAAAACACGCCGGCATACAATTCTGTGGCCACGGCTCGTGAAGAACTCGAGAAGAAACTTGCCACTCAAGCTGCGGTGCTCAATCGAAATCCAGATCCTGCCGTGGAGGAAGCCCTTAACCTGACTCTCCCTTAACTCTATGGGTGGTGTTCGAGGTAATACGGCGCTGCAAACGCGAGAACCAAAAAGGCAGTGGAAAGTGCCAATGGTCGAGCGCTGCGCAAAGGCAGCTTCCAATCCGCCGTTGCGAGAAAAAGTAAGATCATCGGCACCAGCGCGACGATTGACAGCTAAAAGATATGGGCCGCCGCACCTTCGTCCGGTTGGGGCGGCTGAGTGTACCCGCTAAGCACCGCAAGCAACGCTGTAAAAGACAGGACGATCAGGATTCTGCTGCTGACGCGGTTGATTTGCTGTCCACGCACGTGTTGCTTCCTTTCCGGCTACCGGATGCCTCTGTGATGTAGGCGCGAGAATGTAGGCGCGAGCGCCCACGCTCGTGCCTACATTTTCAAGCTGACCCACTACCGAACTGAACTAGAGCTTGCTGAGATAATCCAGTATCTCAGGCGTGCCCCAATCGATGGGGCCAATAAACTTGCGGCGCAAGACTCCGTTGCGGTCAATGATGTAGGTCTCGGGAAACTTGAATGTCCCGTAAAGATTGTTGCTCTTCTGGTCGGCATCGCGCACGGTGAGCAAGTCAACGTTGTGCGCTTTCAGGAAATCCTGGTACGCGCCCCGGTCGGCATCGACACTGATCGCCAACACCTCAACACCCTTAACCTTCATTTTCTGCTGCATCTGCACCAGTGACGGCATTTCTTCAATGCAGGGCGGGCACCAGGTGGCCCAGAAATTCAGCACCACCACCTTGCCGCGCAATTCATCGAGGCTGACCTTGCGATCGCTGTCCTGAACCGTGAAGCCGGGTGCGGCAGTACCGATATGGGGGGGCCGGGAGCCGCCGTAACAGCCCGACAGCATCAGGAAGAGACTTACGGTACCGGACAAGACCGAAGCACGTCGCACAAAGTTATAATACCTAATTCGGCCTATGGTGGCGCCAGAGACAGCAGCGAGCAGGCCAACCGTGTCGGTAATCGTGCCGGCGCGCAACGAAGAAGCTTGCCTGGGCGCCTGCCTGGAATCGCTGGCGGCGCAGACCGGTGTTGGCTTCGAAATCATCTTAGTAAACGACGCTTCAACTGATCGTACTCGCGAGATCGCCCAGTCGTTTCCGTTGGTGCGCGTGGTGGAAGCCGACATCCCGCCTTCGGGCTGGACTGGAAAGAACAACGCCATGGCTGCGGGAGCATGGGTCGCTCGCGGCGATTGGCTGCTTTTCACGGATGCCGACACCGTCCATCTACCCGGATCCACGGCTCGCGCGGTCGCAGAAGCAAAGCAACACGGCGACGCTCTGCTCTCCTACTCTCCCGAGCAGGAGGTGCACGGATTCTGGGAAGGGGCCGTGATGCCAGTCATTTTTGCCGAACTGGCGGTCACATATCAACCCTCTTGGGTCAGTGACCCGAGATCATCGGCCGCCGCGGCCAATGGCCAGTACATCCTCATTACGCGCGAGGCGTACGACGCCATCGGCGGACACGGGGCGGTCAGCGACAGTTTGCTGGAAGACGTGGCTCTGGCCAAGGCGGTGAAAGCTTCCGGCCGCAAGATTTTCTTTCGCTTTGGCGGTGATGCTGTCCGCACCCGCATGTACCGCAGCTTTGCACAACTCCGCGAAGGCTGGACCAAGAATCTGGCGCTGCTGTTTCCATCGCCCATCCGCCTTGCCCTGCTTAGACTGACGGAATTTCTGCTGATTGCAGGCGGAGTCGCTGCATCCGTCACGGCCACGCTGCGGGGACACCTCAAGCCGGCCGTGGCGGCGGCGATTTTGGCGGTAACAATCTACGGTTTTCTACTCAATCGAGTTCGTGGGGCGCATTTCTCCTGGCAGGCAAACGCATTGTCGCCCGCCGGCCTTCCTCTCTTTGCGTATCTTTTGTTGCGGTCCAGGCTCTCTCATAAGAAGGGAAGCGTGCGCTGGAAGGGAAGGACCTACGGAAGCAGGACAAACCAGGACGGGGACGCCGTCATCATAAAACGGCCGCGCCCAGCCGAGCGCAGCTCGGCATAAGAAAGCAGAATGAATGGTCTATCTCACTCGCAAAGCCGAATTTGCCGCATCGCACTACTACCACAACCCGGATCTCACTCCGGAAGAGAACCAGCGGGTTTTCGGCAAATGCAACAACCCTAACGGCCACGGGCACAACTACACGCTCGAGGTCACGGTCAAGGGCGAGGTCGATCCACGCTCCGGCTTTGTGGTCGACCTAAAGCAATTGAAAGAAGTGTTGAATCGCGAGGTACTGGACGCCATGGACCATCGCTTCTTGAACAAGGAAGTGCCGGAATTTTCCACCCGGATTCCCACCACAGAGAACCTGGCCATCGCCATCTGGCACCGTCTGATATCGAAGCTGAACAAGGCCCAGCTGCATCGCGTGCGGGTGTACGAAACCCCCGATCTCTTTGTCGACTTCTACGGTGAAGCATGAAAGCGCACTTGACCCGCCGCTATATGTTTTCCGCATCGCATCGCCTGCACAGCGATGCCATGTCCGAGGCTGAGAATGCGGCTACGTACGGCAAATGCAACAACCCTTTCGGACACGGTCACAACTACGCGCTCGAAGTCACAGTGAGCGGTCCGGTGGATGAAAGCACTGGCATGGTCTGCAACCTGGTCGATCTGGACAGTTTCGTGCGACGCGAGATTCTTCAGCGCTACGACCTGGAGAACCTGAATACCCGGGCTGAATTTATGCAGACGGTTCCGACAACGGAAAACTTGTGCACTGCCATCTACGATATTTTGCAGCGAGGCTTAACCCAGGCTCATCTGGACAAGGTGCGCATAGAGGAAACCATGATGAATTCCTTCGAGTACGCAGGGGGGAAGTGATTGCGTAATTGAGTAATTTTGTAATCGGGCGATTGAGCTGGCTTTTGGCAAGTCCCGGTGGGTAGTGCAATTTCACAATTACTCAATTTCCAAATTGCTCAATGGAGTAAACCATGAATCCGACCACTGAAGTAACTTCGCTGACCAGCGCCACCTTCGAAGACCTGGTACGCGAAATGATTGTCCGCATCGGCGAAGACCCCGACCGCGAGGGCCTGGTGCGAACTCCAGACCGCGTCCGCCGCTCCTGGGAATTCCTGTCCCGCGGTTACAAGGAAGATCCGGACGCGATGCTCCAAAAGGCCCTCTTCACTGTCACCTACGACGAAATGGTGATCGTCAAAGACATCGAAATGTTCAGCCTGTGTGAACACCACATGTTGCCGTTCTTCGGCAAGGTTCACGTGGCTTACATCCCCAAAGGCAAAGTAATCGGACTGAGCAAGATTCCGCGGCTGATCGAAATCTTCTCGCGGCGGCTGCAGATTCAGGAACGTCTGACCACCCAGATCGCGGAGACCATTCAGAAGGCGATCGAGCCGCAGGGCGTGGGAGTCGTGATTGAGGCGCGCCATCTTTGCATGATGATGCGCGGAGTCGAAAAACAACACTCGGCCGCGGTCACTTCTTCCATGCTAGGATGCTTTCGCAACGAACAGGAAACGCGCACGGAATTCTTGTCGCTGATCCGCAACCGCACCAACGGAGTCTAGATCATGAGTGCGGCGCCTCCCTTGCTGGCAAAAAAATCGAAAGCCCTGCCGGCCATAGGGTGGGGCGGATTGATCGCCGGCATCCTGGACATCACAACTGCTTTTATCCGCTGGCGACCGCCCGTCCGGCTTCTGCAAGGTATTGCCAGCGGACTTTTGGGACCGCACGCGTTCCAGGGCGGGTGGGGAACTGCGGTGCTGGGCCTGGCTTTGCACTTTTTCATCGCCTTTTCGGCGGCCGCCATCTACTACACCGCGAGCCGCAAGCTGGTTTTCTTGCGGCGGCGGGCGGTGGTTTGGGGTCTTTTTTACGGCATCGCGGTATACATGTTCATGACCTGGGCGGTCGTGCCGCTATCGGCAGTTCACAGGAGCCAGGCACCGTTCTCCGCCACTGGCCTCGCCCTCAGCCTGCTGACCCACATGTTCTGCGTCGGGCTGCCGATCGCGTTAGCAGTCCGGCGATATTCTTAGGTAGTCAGGGCAGGCCTTTCAGTTCGTGGCCGTTTTTTCTTCCGCCCTTTCAGGGCTGGATCATTCCCCTGTCTCTACCCACGGCTTGCGCCCTGGGCTGCAACCTTTTCGCCGCTTTACGGCTGGTTGAGCCAGTCGACTTCGGACCTCGGGCACCAGACACGAGGGGGAAACTGCATCTTGCGACGCCCGCCGTCCAATCCGTCACCAGGTTCCGTAGCGATAGCGTCGCGGACGCTCCGGAAAAATCTTGATCAGAATGATGCCCGCGAGAAAGCCTCCCACATGCGCCCAGAAGGCCACCCCACCGCTGGTTTCGCTGTAGTTTGCGATTGATGTCGCGGCGCCGCTCACGAATTGCATGGCAAACCAGTAACCCAGCGTGACCCACGCCGGCAAATAAAAAAGAAACAGAATCGGGAACCAGATCAGCACTTTCGCGCGAGGATACAAAAGGAAGTATGCGCCGAGAACCCCAGCGATAGCCCCACTGGCCCCTACCGTGGGGACGCGGGAGTGAGGATTGAGAACGAGCTGCGCGAAAGCGGCCCCCAACCCGCTGAGCAGATAGAACAGGAGATACTTGAAGTGCCCGAGATAATCTTCAATGTTGTCGCCGAAAATCCACAAGAACCACATATTGCCGATCACATGCATCCACGAGCCGTGCAGGAACATGGAAGTCAGCGCAGGGAGAAAAGCTGCCACCACTCCAGGCCGGCCGGTTCCGCCCAGAAAGGCCGTGATGTTGGCGGGTACCATGCCCAACTGAAAGAGCAGAATCTTGAAGCTCTGCGGAGTGAGGCTCGCCTCGAAAAGGAAAATTACCAGGTTGAGGCCGATCAGGAAATAAGTGACGTAGGGTGTGCTGAACCGAGGCTGATCGTCGCGAATCGGAATCATGGGAGCTCAGACAATCTGGTAATTTGGTAATTGAGTAATTGTGTAATTCCAGAACCGTCAGGAATTCGCCTCAAAAGAGGACAAATGCAGTTCTTCCGGAAGCTTCTCAATTACACAATTACTAAATTACCAAATTACTCAATTTCCCATTGAATGGCGTTCTCATCATCGATAAGCCCGCTGGCTTGACCTCGCATGACGTGGTCAACCGGGTACGCCGCATCCTGCAACAGCCTTCGGTGGGACATCTGGGCACGCTCGATCCGCTGGCGACAGGAGTGCTGCCGCTGGTCACGGGCAACCTCACTCGCCTGGCCCAGTTCTATGGTGCGTCCGAGAAGACCTATGAAGGCGTGATCCGCTTCGGCTTCGCCACCGACACTTATGATTCCGACGGCGGCGTACAAGGCCTGGTTCAGGCAGTTAATGTGTCACTTGAACAAATACGTGCACTCGCCAGCCGGTTTGCAGGATTGATCGAGCAGATGCCACCCCCGTTTTCCGCCAAGAAGATCAAGGGAGTGCCAGCTTACAAATTGGCCCGCAAGCAGCAGGAAGTTGCCCTGAAACCGGTGCAGGTGGAAATCAAGGAATTCGAGATCCTGGGAGTGCAGGGCGATCAGGTTAGTTTTCGTGCCCGCGTGGCATCGGGGACCTACATGCGCTCCATTGCTCACGATATGGGCCGGCAACTGGGCTGTGGAGCGCACCTGCAGTCGCTGCGCCGTACCCTGCTCGGCGAGTTCGATCTGAGCCAGGCCCACACCCTTGAGGAGTTGGATAGAGTCTGCAAGGCGGGAACGATCGATGAGGTCTTCATTCACCCGCGTCGGCTGCTACCGGAGTTTCCCTGCGTCACAGCCAGCGAAGAAGCTGCCGCGCTCATTCGCAACGGGCGCGCGGTGAATTTGCCGGAGCTTTCCCAGGCACGGCAGGTGAAAGTGTTCGCCGGGCAAAGGGAACTGATCGCCATCGCAACCCGGATCGCCGGCACCCTCTTCCATCCCAGGATCGTGCTGGCCGCCGAGCCGGTGCGGCAGCTTGCTTCAAGGAAATAACGTCATCCTGAGCGAACTAACTGCTTCGCCTCGCGAAGCAGTTACGCAGTCGAAGGGCTCCTGGGCGGCGACAGTGGCCCCTCGGTACGGGTTACGAAACTCCCGGGCTCCGTGCCAAGCAGGGGTCCTTCGACTCAACAGGGTCATTGGCAAGCGAATGATCCTGCTGCGCTCAGCATGACAGGGCTATTCGATGATGGGCGAGCAGCAGGGCTTCTGGACCGGCTTCGGCTCCATCAATTCCACCCGTGTGAAATTGGGATCGTACAGGTTGTACTGATACTTGCCGTCGCGGCCGACCTTCGGTGTCTCCGAACTCTTGTATCCACGTTCGACCGCGAGCTTGTATCCCGCCTGTATGTCGGGCACGCCCAACGAGAGATGGTGCATGACTCCCAGCGTGTGCGGATTCGGATTATTCACGTTCAACATGTACTCGAGCCAGTCGGTTCCTTCGGGCACGCGCATGGCGACCCAATCCGTGTCGGTGTCTTTCATGCCGCCGTGCCACTGCACTTTGAATCCTAGAATATCCTTGTAGAACCGGTCTGCCGCAGCGCGGTCTTTGACCACCACGCCCACGTGGATGATGCGCGTCGAAATGCGGGTGTCGGGAAGATACTTGCCGAAGTTACGGCTGTGCAGGGAACCGGGACGAAACTCCACGAACTCCACATCGTGGCCGTCAGGATCGTTGACGTCAAAGCCGCGGTTGCCGTCCCGCATGGGTTCGAGCTTCTCGGGTACCTTGACGCCTTGGCTGGCCAGGTAGGCGCGCATCTGTTCGGCGTCGGTGGTTTCGAAGGATATATGGGACAGCCGGTCCATCTTGGAATCGGTAAGCTCGGGAAACATTTCGATGTATTGGTGGTCATTGACCTTGAAATAGGTAAGCAGCAAGCCGGTGCCTTCGCCGGGCGCCTTGTCCAGGCTGAAGGGCTCCTGGAAGCCAAGGACTCCGGTGTAGAACTTGCGCGCTGCCGCGAGATCGTCCGTTTTCAATCCGATGTGGGCGACGCCGACAATCGCAGGGCGTGCCACCGGGGCTGCCGGGCTCAAAACGGCGCCGTTTTGGGCAAAAGATGAGCTGACCAAGAGGGCAGCGAGGCAAATGCGGCGGTTTAGGGCCAACAGCGTAGCGTTCATGGACAGAGATAGTGCGGCGGCGGCACTCCGCTGTCAAGGAGGTTCGCCGGCACGCAATGTCCGATAACAGATATTATGTAAACTACTGGCAGCCTCCTACGCTTGCTCCTCAAGTCTGGCGCCACCGCTTCCGATGCCTCAGTTGAGGGCAATTCAAGTCCGAAGCCGCGGCCGTTGAACCCTCCCACGATTCCACCTCGATTCGTCGTTGGCCCCGTTACAAAGTCCTCTCGCGCCAAGAAGGCCTCTATTTTCGAGGGCCGTGGAACATCCCTGAGCGAAGGTGGAATGGCGCTCTTCGCGGGCGCCGGAATTTAGGCTGGGCGACCAGGTGGCGGTCGAGTTCACCCCTCCTTTTTCTTCGCCTCCGATACGGGTGGAAGCCAAGATCTGTAATCGCACCGGCCACCACGATGGCGTGGAGTTTCTGGCTATCGACAACTCGCAGAGACCGAGAGTCGCAGAGACCGAGAGTGGACCAACTCCGCATGCACTTGGCGAGCTTTGCCATCGGTGACTGACAGGCCGCCAAGAGCGGAACCCAAGTCCGAATGAAATGAAGGCGCCTAGGATTCCCGGGTCAGAATGGCCTGCAAATCAGCGCGAAAGCAACGCAAGGCTTCCAGCCTCTCCGGGGTGGCATCCACAATCTCCTGCTTGGCCTGGAAGACCCGGCGGCCTTCCTTCTCGGTCAGCACGCCGATGACTTCCCCGATCCGCCAGCCGGGCGTGCCCAGCATTTGCAGCCCATCGACCGAAGGTACGAGCAACGCAATGCAGCTGTCGCGCACCACGCCCACACACTTGGGAAAACGGTCGAATGTCTGGAGTTCAAATCCGGCAAGATAAATGCGCTGCAGCTGTTCGGCGGGATCAGGCATGAAAAAGCTTTTAGCCGTCGGCCTCTAGCTTTTGGCCAAGAGCTCATGGCTAAGAGCTAAAAGCTGCCTTACATCTTGTATCGGCCCAAGTCCTCGTCATTCAGGCCTTCTAGCCACTTGCGCAGTTCCTCGCTGGTCACGCGATCGGAAACATTGGCTGCCAGCTTGGAGTTCTTGAGGACATCATCTTCAACGAATATGGGGCAATCCACGCGCAGCGCGAGAGCCAGTGCGTCGGACGGACGGGAATCGATGCTGATGACGTTTCCCTGCCGCTCCATCCAGATCACGGCGTAGAAGGTATCTTCCTTGAGCTCGGTGACCACCACCTTGTGTACCTGGGTGTCCAGGCCGACCAGGACGTTCTTGATGAGATCGTGGGTCATGGGCCGCGGGGTGCTGACTTTCTCGATCTCGAGGGCAATCGCGTTGGCTTCATAAATCCCCACCCAAATGGGTAGGACGGCATCGCCGCTGGTGTCCTTCAGGATCACGATGGGCATGTTGGTAACTGGATCCATCATGAGCCCGCGAATTTTCATTTCGACTTCCATCGTGGCCCCCGAGCCGAGCTTCCCTTCTTCGCTCCTTATATCACCATTTCGCCCAACAGGCTGTTGGGAAAGCTCCCGGTGGTAACCACGGGAATATAACTGCCCGCTGCCGGAACCACCGCCGACGGCACGGTGAAATTCAACGTCTTGTTCTGCGTAGTGCGACCGATCCATTGACCCCGGGCCTCGTTCTTTCCTTCAACCATCACTTCAAGGATATGCCCCACATGCCGTTGATACCGCCGTCTTTGGATCTCGCGCTGTCTCTCCTGCAAGACAATCAGCCTGCGGGATTTTTCTTCGTCCGAAATGCCATCTTCCAATTTCAACGATGGAGTGTTGGGACGAGGCGAATACTTGAAGCAGAAGATGCTGTCGAACTCGACTTCGTCAATCAGCGCCAGGGTTTGCTCAAAATCCGCCTCTGTTTCTCCCGGAAAGCCCACGATCATGTCGGACGTAATGCTGATTTCCCGCTTGGCCGCCTTCATCCAGGACACACGTTCCAGGTACTGCTCTCGGGTGTAGAGGCGCTGCATGGCGTCGAGCACGCGGTTGGACCCGCTCTGCACCGGCAAATGTACATGGTCGCAAAGGGTCGAGACCGACTCGATGGCTTCAATAATGTCCCGACCAAAATCACGCGGATGCGAAGTGGTGAACCGGACTCGCCGGATACCGGAGAGCTCGCCCACCGCCGCCAGTAGTTCGGCGAAAGTCTTCTTTCCTGACGGATCTTTGTACGAGTTCACGTTCTGGCCGAGAAGTTGGACTTCGGTGTAGCCGAGATCGGCCATTTGCCGGGCTTCTGCCAGAACGGAATCAGAGATACGGCTGCGTTCCCTGCCCCGGGTGAAAGGCACGACGCAGTAGGCGCAAAATTTGTCGCAGCCTTCGATAATGGTGAGGTAGCCCCGGTGCGGATTGGTGCGGGCGGTGAATTCGGTCTCAAAGCACTCGTCAGTCTCACGGTCGTCAAGGCCGGTAATGCGCTGCTTCCCTGCTTCGAGTTGCACCAGCATTTGAGGAAGATTGCGATACGACGCGGACCCGCACACCATCGAAACGTGAGGGGCGCGCTCGAAAATCTTCTCGCCTTCCTGTTGTGCCACACACCCCAGAACACCGAAACGCTTGCCCTGTTTCTGCAGTTTCTTGTAGTCAGCCAGGCGGTGAAAGACTTTTTGCTCGGCTTTATCGCGAATGGAACAGGTGTTGTACAGGATCAGCCCGGCCTCTTCGACCGTCGGAACTTGCCGGTAACCCTGGGACAGCAGCGTGCCAACGACCTTCTCCGAATCGTGGACGTTCATCTGGCAGCCGAAGACTTCCAGGTAAAACGTCTTTTCAGGGTCCCCTGGCATCGCAGCTCAAGTATAACGCAGTCTCGTGTGTAGTCGTCGCGACTGTACTCTGGCGCTCCCATCCTTGCACAGCCTTCCTCAGTTTTTCCACAATCCGGAGCAGCCAAAAGCCTTGACTGGCGGGCGATCCGGCCGCGTCCCTGTCATGTCAATTAAATTGCATTGTGCCGCGCGCGATATGCGCGAGTGAGCGCAAGAGGAGCCGTTGACAAAAATTTCTTTAGGACTAGAATACGCCACGATTTCTGCCTGTAGAATTTCACTCATGAGCCCTGAACTTCTCGACTCCGTTTTGCTGCAGACCGACTTCCCCGAACTGAAACTGCATGCCAGCGGAAAAGTGCGCGACGTCTACACCCTGGACCAGGACCGGCTGCTGTTTGTGGCCACCGACCGGATCTCCGCGTTCGATTACGTGCTGGCTACCGGCATCCCTCACAAGGGCCGGGTGCTGACACAAATTTCGCTTTTCTGGTTTGAATTTCTTCGCGACCTGGTGCCCAACCATCTTCTTACCGCCGATGTGAGCCAATATCTAGCGCCGCTGCAGCAATACGTCGCCCAACTGCAGGGACGTTCGATGATCGTAGCGCGCGCGGAAATGTTTCCAGTGGAGTGTGTCGTGCGGGGCTACATTTCCGGATCGGCATGGAAAGAGTACAAGGCGACGGGAGCGGTTTGCGGTATTGCATTGCCCAAAGGTCTGCAGGAATCCGACCGGCTGCCCGAGCCTATCTTTACCCCTTCGACCAAGGCCACCAGCGGTCACGACGAGAATATTTCGTTCGCTGAGATGTCCAAGTTGGTTGGACCCGAACTGAGCAGCCAGCTGCGAGACCTCACTCTGACGGTTTACAAGAAGGCCGCGGATTATGCCTTGCAAAAAGGCATTATCATCGCCGACACCAAGTTCGAGTTCGGGCGCACTCCCCGCGGCATTACCTTGGCCGACGAGGTGCTTACCCCGGACTCCTCCCGTTTTTGGCCGGCCGACAAGTATGCCCCTGGACGGGCACAGGAGTCGTTTGACAAGCAGTACGTGCGGGACTATCTGGAACAGATTCGGTGGAACAAGCGACCCCCGGCGCCGGCTCTTCCCGTCGAAGTAGCGCGCCGGACCAGCGAGAAGTACGTCGAGGCTTACCACCAGCTCACGGGACTCGAGCTGGATGTTTAACCGCACTGTGAACCGCAGGAAGGCGGCATGAACGGCGCGGACTGGGTCATCCTCGTGGTGGTGTTGGCGTCAACCATCCAGGCGGCTTATTCAGGCTTTGTCCAGGAGGCTTTTCACCTGGCGGGCCTGGTGGCGGGATACTTGGTGGCGGCGTGGCAGTATCAACGTTTGGCGGGTTGGTTTGGGAAGTATCTGAAATCGGCCTGGGTGGCTGAGAGTGCGGGTTTCCTGATTCTTTTTTTTGCCGTCGCGGTGGCCGCCGGTGTAGCAGGCCGGACCGCTCGATGGGTCATGAAGAAGTCCGGTCTCAGCTTTCTCGACCGGCTTCTGGGTGGGGCGTTGGGATTGCTGCGCGGCTGCCTGATTGTGGCTGTAATTGGGGTAAGCATGACCGCATTCACGCCGACATCCCGGTGGCTGGCAGGTTCCGAGTGGGCCCCGTATTTCCAGGCGGTCGGTCGGGCAGCTATTTGGGTGGCCCCCGCGGAATTACGGGCCAGGTTTTATCAGGGACTGGATTTGCTGCGCCGTATGCCGCAGACGGTCCCCGCCGGTGCCGTACCGTCTTCAGCCCCAGCGAAGTAGAAACGTCGCAGACATTTATTGAAGAATAGTCGGTTTACGGCCAGCGATTCTTTGCGCAGAAAGAGAGATGCCGTGAGAGATCAGCTCGAAGCCCTTATTATGCAGATGTACCGGAGTAACATTCTTTACTCCGAAGCTGTGCGCGAATTCAAAAAGAAATTTATCCTGACTGTTCTGCAGGAGAACAAAGGCAACCAGTGCCGCGCCGCGCGCGAGCTTGGCATGCACCGCAACACGTTGAGCCGCACCATTTCAGAACTCAAGATCGACGTACGGCAGCTGCGCGATGGGGTCAAACGTCCGCCTCGCAGCGCGCGGCCGGTGGGGTATGAGAAGAAGGCGGCTCGCTAGAGATTCAACTATTCCGGAATAATCTTCAGCTGACCTACAGGGCTTCCGATTTCGGGTGGAGCAGGTCCTTGGCCCTGCAATAAGCACTTGGAGTGAGATAGGGCTTCAGCTCCTGAGGTACTTATTCCATGCCGGGCCGCACTTGTTGACACTGTGAAGAGTGCAGCTCTGGGACGGGCGAGAACGCCCGTCCTCGATCCAACTCCAAAAAATTAAGGGCAGCCCCAGGGGAGCTGCCCGGGTTGTCAGTGAACGACGCTGGCTTACTGCGGCCGCTTGTGCACCGGTGGCTTCCTGGCCGGTGCCGGTGCGGCCTTGGTCAAGAGCGCTCCCTTTTCCATGACCATGACGAACGGGCTGGGAGTGTAGGACACCGGCGTGCCCTCGAAATTAATCTTGTCTCCCACCTTGGGCAGGCTTCTCGCCGGGATCGGTCCGGGGAATGCAAGCTCGATGTCGGCGCGCTTCTGGTCGATGTCATCCACGCTGGCCGCCAGCTCCAGCTTGGTCGGCGAAGCAGAGATGACCTGTACCTCCGCCATTTGCAGATTCTTGCCTTTGAGCGAATTCCAGACCTTGTCCTGGTCCTCCTGGGTTCCTACCGAGAGCACCAGTTCCCACTCCGCAAAACTCATCTCTTCGGGCTTTTTCGTTTTCACGAGATCAGCCGCCTGCTGTTGCGGGGTGGGAGGAACGTATTGCGCGATGGTGAACCCGGCAGGAGGTAACGGCGTAGCCTTGGTCTGGGCCAGCAGGTCATCCCAACCTTGCTCCGAGCCGTGGTACTTCACGTACCGACTGTGCCCGAACTTGATGATCGACGCCTTGCCTGCCGGATCGGCGACCAGGTTAGCCGCGCGGGCGATAAAGAAAAGTCCGTTCACATCGTCCGGAGGAGTAGCGGTCAAATAGGAAAGGGCCAGCGGATAAACATTCTCGACGTTGTTGGGATCAGCTTCGACGGCAGGGCGGAGATATTGTTGCGCCGCCGCATAGTCCTTCAACTGAAGCGCGGAGAAGCCGGCGACGCTGTTCAGCAATCCACTGAGCTGCGCCTTCTGTTTGGTGAAATCCGCGTCGGAGGCGCCATCCGGCTTAGCCATTTTGGCAACAGCCTGCAGGCCGCGCTCGGCGTGTTGTTTGGCATCCGCCCATTTCTGGGAAGCGCGCTCGTTGTAGGCCAGCAGCACCAGGGCGCGAGCATTGTCCGGATTGACCGTGAGGAGCCGATTCGCAGTGTCGATGACCTTGGCCTGATTGTTCGCCTGCTGGTAGGTTCCCATCAGTAATTCCAGCGCATCTTCTTTCATCACGCTGTTGGGATACTGAGTGAGGAAGGCTTCCAGTCCGCTGATTTTCGCGGCCGGGTCTGACTGCTGCACCGCGCCGACGTAGGCGTTATATTCGGCGGGATCCTTGATTTCCTTCTTTTGCGCGGGCGCGGATGCTGGAGATGCCTGCGGTTGAGACGCCGGCGGCGCTGGCGCCTGACCCGATGCCAAGTTAGCCAACACCAGCAAAAGCGCCACTAGACTCGTCTTCATTCGAATCGCTCCTTAGATATTCGGGAAAAACGGCGACAGCGCCGAGGTATCGCCCAAGCCAGACAGCGCGGGTCTTTACACAACTTGCTGTGCCCATTCGGACGGCTCCGGAAATACACGCCCAATATCACTGCACGCCCAGGCGGCGTTTCCGGTGAGGCGGATTATAAGTATGTGTCTCGTCTAAGGCAAGTTTGTCTTTACAACGGGCCGTCTCCCCGTCTTGTAAGATGCGCCTGAGGGCGTTTGCGTGCGCTCCAAATAAGGACCAAAAACCGCCCCGGGAGGCTGTTGTCTTATGGCAAGTGCAACCGAAAGCGCCCTGCACGGACAGGTGGCAATCGTAACGGGATCGGGTGGGGGGATCGGGGCCGCTATCGCTGGCCGGTTGGCTCGTATGGGAGCCCTCACTTTCCTTTGTGGACGCAGGCGGGCGCCCCTCGAAAGCACAGCTGAAGCCATCCTTAAATCGGGCGGCAAGGCTGAAATCGCCGAGTGCGATGTGACCGACCTAAGTTCGGTTGAAGCGCTGGCTGCACTGGTCGAGCGCACGTCCGGCCGCGCCGACATCCTGGTCAACAACGCCGGCGTCGGCAGCTTTGCCGGCCCGCTGCACCAGATGCCTCTCGCTTCATGGGAGCAGGTCATGAAGACGAACCTGCGCGGCGTGTTCTACTGCATGCGCAGCTTCGCTCCCATGATGATTCGCGCTCGCGCCGGACACATCGTGAACATCTCTTCCCTCGCGGGAAAGAACGCGCTGCCCAATGGCGCTGCCTACGCCGCGTCCAAGTGGGGATTGAACGGGCTGAGCTACTCGGTGGCGGAAGAACTGCGCGTTCACGGTATCCGGGTGTCAGTGGTTTGCCCGGGATCGGTGCACACCGACCTGAGCCCGCATGAAGGCAAAGATTCGAAAAAGATGCTTCAGCCGGACGATGTGGCCCACGTCGTTGCCATGCTGGTGACGCAGCAGCCGCAATCGTTCGTCAGTGAAGTGTTGTTGCGTCCGACACAAAAGCCGTAGCTGTCTACACGAAACGCCTTGCCCCACCCCAGCGTTATCCCGAGGGGTCTTGCGCAGTGGCACCAAGGCCAACCAGAATTCCGTATCGGCTTCGCCCAGGATTATGAATCCCATCCGTTTTGACCGACAAATCCAAATCTGTGTTGGCAAAGCCTCTGCAGCACCAGTGCTCGACGGCCTCAATTTCGCCTGGTTGGGGTTCGAATTCGCCACGGATCTTGCCAGCCTACGTGCGCTTTCGGTGACCGTGTGCACCGCTGGCGAAAGTACGCTAATGATGGAATCAGTGTCCCACACCGACTCCTACGGTTGAGAGAGCAGAGATCGAATCGACGATTTCATCTGTTGCTCACATGGCAGTGGCGTTGTTAGGGATATTGATGTCGAGAGCAGCGTGCATTCCCTCATCCAAGTAGTTCGCGGTCGGTCTTTTACCATTGTGACCTCGTAGCCAAGCTTAGCCGCATAACGAACCGTTGCCTCCACACACGTGTGTGCCATGAGTCCCGTCTTCAAGCGATTCCATACTTTGCCTCCCTCGGAAATGAAGTCGTTGTACGGATCGATGAGGAGAAGTGCAGTGATCTCTTTGTCATACTTCAGATTTGCCATGTTCTTTCCTCCTGCTGCCTCCTACGCAAAAGGTTCCAGTTTGGACAAGACGGTGGGGAGATATTCCGCAACCGTCGGATGAATATGCATTGCGCGCTGTATTACCGTGTACGGCGCCTTCGCATACATGACGTCCAGCAAAATGTGAACTACTTCATCGCCTCCGGTCCCAAGAATCGCAGCACCCAGAATTTGTTTTGTTTCCGTATCAACACAGATTTTCATGAAACCTTGGGTCTCACCTTTCTCAAAGGCCCGGCTCACTCGGATCATCGGATATTTCGCAACAAGCGCAGCGCGCCCAGACTTTCGTATTTCAGCGTCCGTCATGCCGCATCGGCCTAGCGGCGGATCTGTGTACAAGGCGTACGCTTGGATTCGATCTGACACGCGGCGATGGTCCGCGTTGAACAGATTATCGGCGACGATCTCGTAGTCGTTGTATGAAGTATGCGTAAAGGCGCCGCGCCCATTGCAGTCACCCAGGGCCCAGATGCCGGGCACATTGGTTTGCAGTTGATCGTCAACGACAATATAGCCGCGTTGGTCGGTTGCAACTCCGGCCCGGTCGAGTCCCAAGTCGTTCGTGTTGGGAGTACGTCCCACCGCTAGAAGAACATGAGTGCCTGATACGTCCGGCGGACCTTCGTCGCATTCCATGGCGACGGCGATACGGCTGTCGCGCTTCGCCAGTGAGATACATTTCGCATTCAGGCGAATCTGTATCCCCTCAAGCTCCAGGAATTCGCGCACGGATTGGGAAATATCTTCGTCTTCACGGCCAATCAGGCGCGGCCCCATCTCAATAATCGTGACTTCGCTCCCGAAACGGCGATACATCTGAGCGAATTCCAACCCCACATAACTTCCGCCAACGATGACCAGATGCTCCGGCAAGAAGTCGATATCCATGATCGAGGAGTTGGTGAGAAATGGGACATCATGAATCCCCGGCATCGCGGGGACAGTAGCGCGTCCACCAACGTTGATAAAAATTTGGTCGGCTTGCAGGACTTCATCGTTGACTACGACCGTGTGGGACGACTGAAAGCGGGCATGGCCTTGAAGGACCGTACAATTCTTAAGTCCTCGCAGCCATTCCTCTATGCCCTTGTTCGACCGTCCGGAAACTGCATCCTTACGTGCTTTCACCCGTTTCATATCGACGCGCACATCGCCGGTGACAAAACCATATTCCGTTCCTCGGCGAGCAACATGCGCCGCGTACGCGCTGGCCACGAGCGTCTTTGTCGGTATGCACCCCGTATTCACGCATGTGCCGCCAAACTTGTGGCGTTCAATGATGGCGACTGCCATGCCCGCGGCCGCAAACCGCGCCGCCAAGGACGGGCCTGCCTGGCCCGTCCCGATGACGATTGCGTCGAAGTGCCTCACCGCGGCAGCTCTTTACCGTTTTGCTCGCGCACCAAGTACTCGGCGTACCAGTCCGGCCAGTTGTTGTCGGCCTGTCCGATCCGCGCCTCGTGTTGACCGTGCGCGGCCGCCGCACGCCACAGCGCGCGCGCCAGATCGCTCGCCGACGCGAAGTTCGTCGTTGTGGAGTCGATGCGACCGGGCAGCCGCGTTGTGACCTCCTGGAGCAGCCATCCGTTGCCGTCCGGATCACGGAACGAGGCGTACGAGCGATAGCTGCGATGATCGGGGTCCGGACCGCTGACCCGGCGCCGCCCAAACAGGTAGGGCTCGTCCGGGCCGTCGTACACTCCGCTGGCATCGTGGAACGCTTCGCCGATCTCGACGCCAAGACCGAGCAGCTCGTTGCGGGCGGCCTCGATGTCGGAGACGATCAGGTACAGGCCCTGGGCGGAGCCGGGCGCCGCCGCGGTAATGTTCTTACCGAAGATAATCGAGCACCCAGAGCCAGGCGGCGTGAACTGGATCACGCGGTAGTCTTTACCGCTATCGAAGTCCGCGTCGAGGCGCCACCCAAGCCTCCCGTAGAACTCCTTCGCGCGGTCAACATCCGAGACCGGGATGACGACTATCTCGAACTTCATGTCCACTTTCACGGCACTCGTGCCGCTGGCGGGTTCATTGCTGCGGATTGCATTCAAAGTTGCCATTTTTTCCTCCTGATACGTTCACTTAAATCGAAAGTTAGATTTGTTGAATACTAATGCTCGCTTTTCTAGCTAGGCGGCGACGAGCTGCTGCCCGCCGTCGATGTCGTAGGTTGCGCCCGTGAGGGCCGTGTTGGTCATGATGTGTACCGCGAGAGCGGCGACGTCGCCCGGTCCGACTACGCGCCGGATGGGAAGCATGGCGCGAAGCTGATTGCGGCGGTTTTCGAGGTTATCGCCGAGGAGTTCTGCCGACAACGGTGTGTCCACGAAGCCGGCGGCAATGAGGTTAACTCGGACGGGCGCGAGCTCGAGAGCCAGGTTGGCGGTGAGTGCGGGCAGTGCAGCGGTGACGGTCGACGCGATCCCAAGGCCGACGCCTGGGCGGCGGGCGCCGGTGCCGCCCATGAACAGTAGTGTGCCCCCCGGTCTTATCTTGTCGGCGGCGTTGCGAGCGACCTGGAGCATTAGCAAGAAGTGCGTGTCGAGGGCGCGGCGCGCCTGCTCGAAGTCCATGTCGAGAAGGCGCCCGTAGTGCGGCCGGCCGGCTGTCACCATCACGTGGTCAATCGTGTCTGGCAGCTCACGGAAGAAGCGTTCGAGGGAAGCGGGATCCGTGGCATCGAAGGCCGCGGTGCTCAGCGCTTCGAGCTGGCTCGCGGCACGTTGGAGGGGCTCGGGATTCCGGCCGGTCAGGATCACCCTGGCCCCCTCAACGCGTGCTCGTCGGGCCGTTTCCAGCCCAATGCCGGCGCTACCACCGATCACGACGACGGTTTGCCCGAGCAGTTCCGGTTCGCGCTGCATGGAAAAGGTGATGCGTGCGGTGCTCATGATTCCTCCATGAATCCATGATCGAACGGCGGGGTGCCCGCACATTCGCGCCCGTTGCGAATGTGTGGGGTGTCGACAGAATAGGGAAGGCGAGAGATCACAATCAAAACTCGATGGACAAGTAGGCGGACCATGTATCCACTGGATCTTTATTCTACCCGCGATTGATGACGCAACCCGTACGCACCCGCACAGGCAAAGTGCGTGATGTGTGGGGACCCGGCCGACCGCTCACCCAAACTACCGCAACGATTTGAATGCCGCGCGGAGTTCTGCAACGAAGAGTTCCGACGCGGCGAAGTGGCCGCCCTTGTCAACATTGTTAATAAATGAGTTTGGGATACGCGCGCTCCGCCCAATTCTTCGGGGCTGGGTAGCGGGATTTTCGGTCAGGTCCAACGTGGGACCGTGCCACCCCCGTAGAAAGTAGCGTGTCGAAATCTTTCGGCTTTTATATCACGAGGCCTGACCGTGTGTGCAAGTGTTCTCTGGGCCTCTGAATCATGCTTGAAGCGCGCCATAGCCGGAGTTTCCTTCACCAGTTCAGGATGACGCAGCGAACTTGGGAAGAGAGATTGACATCCATCCGGTTCGCTCGGATGATGTCGTGCACTAGGAGCACGTCATGCCGAAACAGCGTCAAAAAGCAGACCCGAAACCCAGCCGTCCGCAAATTCCCGGCTACGGAATGCCGAAAAGTACAAAAGGACTCCTTTCCTGGAAGTGGGCCGAGCAGCGGCTGCGGAAGAGTCACAACTACTGGATCACCACCGTAAAGCCGGACGGCTCTCCCCACACCATGGTGGTTTGGGGCCTATGGCTGGATGGAGCTTTCTTGTTCAGCACGGGCAGTCAGTCGCGCAAGGCCCGGAACCTCGCTGAAAATCCGCGATGCGTGGTTTGCACCGAGCAAGCGGAGGAGGCGGTCGTGGTCGAAGGCGTCGCCGAGATTTCCGAGGTGCCCGTCCGCCGGGTGTTTCTCAAGAAGTACAAACCCAAGTACAACTTTGACATGTCGGGAATGGAGCAGGACATTCTCTCCATGAAAGAGCCGGTGTTTGCGGTTCGCCCGCGCCTGGTCTTCGGACTGTACGAGAAGAAATTCATGGAAAGCGCCACCCGCTGGAGGTTCAAAGGCTAGCCACGAACCCCGTTAGCAGCGAGATCGACCTGACAGTGCAGTACAAGCCCGAACCTTATCCCTGGCTCCGAGTCAAATGTAGGAGTCCCCTTCGACTCCGCAAGATCATTCGCAGGCGAATGATCCTGCTGCGCTCAGGATGACCGAGTGTTTGATTAGCGGCGAGCAGGGCAGCTTTTGGATCGGCCTCGATCCATCAACTTACACCGTCGATTTGAGAGACAATAGAAACCAGAGGTTTGCGCAATGAAACTGGTTTCCGTTTCGCGCTGGTTGTACGTCGTGCTCATCGGTGCGCTGTTGGGCGCAGCGCTTCCCTCTTCGGCGGAGGTGTTGAAGATTGTCGTCAACGACGCCATTCACCCCATCACCGAGGAATACATCGAGCGTGCGCTTGCACAGGCCGACCGCGACAAAGACCAGGCGTTGTTGATCGAGTTGAATACGCCTGGCGGCCTACTGGAATCAACCCGCAATATCATCGAGAAAATTCTGGCCTCGCCGGTCCCCGTAATTATTTATGTCACGCCCGGCGGCAGCCGGGCAGCGTCCGCCGGTTTCTTCATCCTTGAAAGCGCAGACGTCGCCGCCATGGCTCCCGGAACCAACACCGGCGCGGCCCATCCAGTCACACTGGGCGGCGGCAAGGTGGACGACGTCATGAAAGAAAAGCTGGAGAACGATGCCGCCGCACTGATGCGTTCCGTGGTCTCTAAGCGCGGACGCAATGTCGAAGTCGCGGAGAGTACCGTGCGCCAGTCGAAGTCCTTCACCGAGCAAGAGGCGCTCAACCAGAAGCTGATTGACTACGTGGCGCCAAGCGAACAAGACCTCCTGCTACAGATGCAAGGGAAAACCGTCAAACGCTTCGATGGAAAGACGATCACCCTCAACCTGGTAAGCGAGGTCGTCCGCCCGTTTGATATGACGCTCAAGCAGCGCATCCTGGCTTTCATCATGGACCCAAACATTGCGTTCATTCTCCTGGCAATCGGAGGGCTGGCGCTGTATGCCGAGTTCAACCATCCCGGCGCGGTGGTGCCGGGGACGGTGGGAGTCGTGTTCATCCTGCTCGCGATTTTCGCGCTCAATCTTTTGCCGGTTCGTTTTGCGGCTGTGGTCTTGATCCTGGCTTCGTTCGCTCTGTTCGCGCTCGAAGCCAAATTTGCGGCTCACGGCGTTCTGGCCATCGGTGGGATGGTCACCATGGTGTTGGGCGGATTATTGCTGGTCGACGCTCCCATTCCGGAAATGCGAGTGAATCTGCTGACCGCATTGGCAGTCACAATTCCGCTGGGTGGGATCACGGTGTTCCTTATGACCATTGCTCTGAAGGCGCGGGCCAACAAGGTGGTGACCGGAGCGCAGGGACTGGTAGGAGAAATTGGCATTGCACAGACGGCTCTCTCACCGCGCGGGAAAATCTTTGTTCATGGCGAAATTTGGGACGCAATGTCCGCGAGTGCCGTGCCTGCCGGGCAGTCTGTCGTGGTTCTTGGTGTGGACGGACTGCAGTTACGCGTGGAGCCCTCGCCGGCATCGCAGCGCGCCCCAGCAGCCAACACGATTTGAGCAGTTGCGTTGGCATCTTGCGAGGCACCCCCATCCCCGGGGAGATGCCGTATCCTTAACTGTGTTGCGGTACAATCCGCCACAGAAGCGTTCCTGACGTTCAGGCGCGGAGGCTTAGGATGGGTCTGTCGTTTTTGGGTATTGTCACTATCGTTGTTGGCCTTTACCTCCTCAGCTCGATCAAGATCCTGGCCGAATACGAACGCGGTGTAATCTTCCGCCTGGGGCACCTGTTGCCCGAGGCGAAGGGGCCTGGGCTCATTGGTGTCTTCGCGCCTCTCGACCGCATGGTGCGGGTGTCGCTGCGACAGGAAGCTCTGGAAGTTCCTCCCCAGGACATAATTACTCGCGACAACGTGACGCTAAAGGTGAACGCCGTCATCTTTCTCCGAGTGATTGAGCCGCGCAAGGCCGTGGTTGAAGTCTCCAACTACGTTTACCAGACTTCGCAGTTCGCGCAGACCACGCTGCGTTCCGTTCTGGGCGAACAGGAACTGGACGAACTTCTCTCCCATCGCGAAAAAATCAACCTGCGCCTGCAGAGCATTCTGGACACACATACCGCCCCGTGGGGAGTGAAGGTCACGAATGTGGAAGTCAAGCAGGTGGATATGCCGGAGTCCATGCTGCGCGCCATGGCCAAGCAGGCGGAAGCGGAGCGCGAAAAGCGTTCCAAGATCATTCACGCGGAAGGTGAATTCTCCGCTGCACAACGGCTGGTGGATGCCGCTGCCCTGCTGGCCAAGGAGCCAGTCAGCGTGCAGCTGCGGTATTTACAGACCCTGACTGAAATTGGAGTGGAGAAAAACACCACTGTGATCTTTCCAGTCCCGGTGGATTTCTTCTCCGGCATGCAGAAACTCCTGAACAAGTCCGATGGAGACAAGAGCTGAGGCAGCGGTTCAGAATGCCAGGCGGGCGAGGTGGAATGAAATATGGCGGCTTCTGAAGACACAGAAATCACGCTGGGCACAGGTAAAATGCTGGTCCTTTTTTTCGGGCTGGTAGCGCTGTGCGCCGTGTTCTTCGGGATGGGATATTCGCTGGGCAAGAGCTCCGCCAAGCCCACTGGCGATGGCCAGGCGGCAGCGGGTGTGCCAAGCAGCATCCGTCCCACGGCAGTCAAGGCGGCTGAGCCTCACGCCCCCTCTGATCTGACGTTCTATAAGGCAGTCGGACAGAAAGATCCGAATGCCGAGCTCACGGAAAAACCTGCGGACGCTCCCGCGAATCCTGTTGCCAAGTCTGTTCCTGCCGAAGGCGATGCACCTCCGGACCCAACAGCGTTGGTTTCAGGCCAGAACAACTACTTCGTGCAGGTAGCGGCAGTCAGCAAACAGGAAGACGCCGACGCGCTGGTGGATGCCCTGAAGAAAAAGCAATACACCGCCTTCGCCGCCAACGCCCCGGGGGACAAGCTATTCCATGTGCAGGTCGGGCCCTTCTCTGACATCAAGGACGCCGAGAGCGCCCGCGGCCAACTGGTGAAGGATGGGTACAATCCGATTTTGAAAAAGTGATAAAGGGGACGTCAGGCCTTGGACCTCGGACCTGAAACCCTAGAATCGAATCCGTGGATGCCTTTGCCAAGGTCCGACAGCCGAGGTCCGAAGTCCGCTTCGTCACCTGCTGAATCTCTGCTCCTTCCACGGATCCCCGTACAGGTGGTAGCCATTTTGTTCCCAGAATCCAGGCATGTCGTGGTCGAGAAATTCCAGCCCGCGCAACCACTTTACTGACTTCCAGGCATAGAGATGCGGAACGATCAGACGCAGCGGGTGGCCGTGCTCCGCGGTCAGGGGCTCTCCGTCGTGGTGAGTGGCGAGCAAAACTTCCGGGCGGTCGAGATCGGCCAGAGGCACATTGGCGGTGAATCCCTGTTCGGCGTGGACCAGCACATATGCCGCTTCCGGCTTGGGACGAACGCGAGCCAGCAGTTCCTGGAAGGCCACGCCGTCCCAGCGGTTGTCGAAGCGGCTCCATCGAGTTACACAATGGAAATCACTGGTTCGCTGGATTTTGGGCAGAGCGTTGAACTCTTTCCAACTCAGCCGGAGCGGAGAATCAACCAATCCGGTAACGCGAAGGTCCCAGGTCTGAGGGTCAAACCTCGGCACCGAACCATAGTGCAGCACAGGCCACTTGAGCGTGAGCGACTGGCCGGGAGGCAGCAGGCCCTCGCTCTTCTTCAGCTTCTCGAGTTCTTTACGATCGCTGCCCTCGAATAGCAAAATCGGACCTCGGGCGTCAGACGTCGGCACGCCGTATGCAATTTGGACTACGGTTGCTCCTCAAAAGTTTCATTTCCATCAGAATCCCTTCGCCGTGTCATCCTGCGCGGAGTCGAAGGACCCCGATAAGCTGATGAGTCCGCTGCCAGGTAGGGGTCCCTCGACTCGCCCTCAAGGCGCCAGCGCGGCTCGGGCGGCGCTCGGGATGACAATTGCTATTTCTTGTTTCCCCAGGTCCACACATTGACATCTGTCGATCCATGATTTATTGCTGGCTGCCATGACAGAGCACGAAGTCGATCGCATTTTCCACGCTGTGGCCGATCCTACCCGGCGGCGGATCTTGCAGGCCCTTAAGGAACAAGGCGGGTGTTCGATCGGTAAGGACGTGGGGTTGTGCGCATCCGACATTGAGCAGCGCATTCACCTGTCCCAGCCTACCATTTCGCATCATATGGCGATTTTGACCAAGGCGGGAGTAGTGGAGGCGAAGAAGCTTGGCCTCTGGGTGTGGTATCGGAGGAATGAGCCGGCGCTACGCGAGTTCGGACGCTCGCTGAGGAAGAGCCTTTGATCTTTGTAGCGCCGGCATCCTGCCGGCTGTCTCGGGGGCGTCTGGCCCCCGGGGGGCGGGCAGAGGGCCGGTGACGACCCGAGTGCGGGCGCTCCACGTCTACCTCAGCCGGCTACTGCGGCTTGGGTCTTTTGCAGCAGCCGGCGGGCCTGGGAAATCAGGTCGCCGACCTCGAAGGGCTTCACCAGGTAGGGCACGTTGTTGTCGTGCAGGAAGCCGCGGATTTCGGACTCGACTGCGCTGGAGAAAGTGAACATCAGATGTTTTTCCAGGCCCGGTCGATTTTCGGCAATCCAGCGATAAACGTCTGGCGCGTTCCATCCATTCGCCATCTTGCCATCGATAATCATGGCGTCGAACGATTCCTGCAGCAGTTTGGCCTTCACTTCGTCGCCGTGCATTAGCGTGACAACCCTGGCGCCTGCGCCGGAGAGCACATCGCGCTCGAATTCGAGGACTGCCTCTTCGTCCTCGACCAGAAGGACGCTGCCCTCGATGACCGAGGTGCGCGACGAAGCAGGTAGAGCTGTCTCAGGAGCCCCGGCACTTCCGTTGGCCGGGAGGCGGACTTCGATGACCGCCCCGCCAACTTCAAGGTTTCGCGCGGAGATATCTCCCCCGTGTTCCTTGATAATCCCGTAACAGATGCTGAGCCCAAGGCCCGTGCCCTTGCCTACTCTCTTGGTGGTATAGAAAGGATCGAAGATGCGGTTGGGCTCCTTGATGCCGGGACCGGAATCCTGAAATTCTGTGATGACGATTCCCTCTTGGGCATATACCCGGACCTTCAAAGTCCCGACTCGGCCCGATTCCAACATGGCGTCGACGCCGTTGTTGATGATATTCAAAAACACTTGCTCGAGCTGGTGCGGGTCGGCGGTAACCGCCGGAATTGTGGACTCGATCTCGCGCTCTACCTTGATGTCGTTGACTTTCAAGTCGTAGTCCCGTAGGGCCAGGGTCTCGTCCAGTACCTTGCAAATATCGACCTGCTCTTTTTGTGGTTTGCGCTGGCGGGCAAACGACAGCAGGTTTTGCACTACGCGGTGAGTGCGCTGGGCCTGCTTGAAAAGTTTGCTGACGAAATCAGCGGCGCGCTCTCCCAGCCCCTCGCTCTCGAGCAACTGGGCATAGCCCAGGATCGCGGTCAGCGGATTGTTCAACTCATGTGCGACTCCCGCAATCAGCTGTCCGACAGCGGACATTTTTTCGCTCTGCAGCAGTTGTTCCTGGGTGTGGCGTAAGTCTTCATAGGCGCGGCAGGTTTCTTCGTAGAGCCGGACTTTCTCCACAGTCGTCGACAGTTGCCGCCCAATCGCTACCAGCAGACTCTCGTCATTGCTGGTGTATTCGCGACTCTCCCGGCTGCTGATGCCCATAATGCCGATGGGCGCGTCCTTTCCCCACAGCAACACCCATATCCACGACGCCAGACCGTCGGCACGAATGAATTCCGCGACTTGGGATGGGAGATGCGGCACATATTCTGCGGTAATCACTTCAGTGCGTGAACGGGTGACGAGCTCACCGAAGCCTTCGGTGAACTTGATTTCAGAGAGGCGGGCGCGTTCCGCGCTGCGCTGGCCCCAGCCTGCACGGCGTCGGAAAGTGCTTTCATCCAGATCGCAAAGATAGATGGAGCCGGTCTCGGCTCCGAGGAGCGAGATCACCTGGCGGAGAGTAAGGTTCAGAATTTCGTCGAGATCGAACGATTGAGTGGCGATGACCGCCATGGCATTGAGCGCATTGAGTTCGCGGTTGCGGCGGCGGATTTCGTCTTCGGCGCGCTTCTTCTCGGTCATATCGAGCAGGAAGCCTTGGTAGCGCTCGATCTTTCCAGCAGCGTTGCGGGTGGCGAAACTGCTTTCCATGGCGGTGAGCAGCGTGCCGTCTTTGCGGCGCAGGGTAACTTCAAAGTTCCGGACGTAGTTGTGCAGTTCCACCTCGCGCCGGAACACGTCGCGTTGTTCGTGGGAAGCGTAAAGCTCGGCATCCACGTTGAGCGCCAGAAGTTCTTCGCGGTTGGTGTGCCCCAACATGCGGATAAAGGCATCGTTACAATCGAGCAGTTTGCCCTCGGGAGTAGCGACGAAAACGCCTTCCTGCATCTGCTCGAAGAGAAGGTGATATTTTTCCTCGGCGATGCGCCGGTCGGTGGTGTCTCGCACCACGTGAATCGTACCTTTCTGCTTGCTTCCCTGCTCTACATACGAGGAAGTAGAGACCATGGAGAAGCCTCCGAATCCGGGATCAGGCCCCTCGTGGAAACCCTCTTCCGAATGTCCGCAGTAAGGGCATCCCGTCCACTGCCCCATATTGTGCGGCAGCACGCTCTCGCAAACCTGACCTACGACGTCGGCGGGCGCCTGATGGAGGCGTTCCAACAGTGCGTGATTGGCTTTCATCACGCGGAATTCCGAGTCGTGCAACAGAACCAGGTCGTGGATGGAATCGAAGGTATTTGTCCACTGACGATGGGAACGCAGAATCTGTTCCACCAGGCGCAGGTTTTCGACCGCCAGCCCCAACTGGTGGGCGGTGGTGATCAGAAATTCCATTTCATCGGGCGAGTAGTGAAGGCGATGACGGCTACCCAGCGCCAGCGTCCCGATGACTGACTTCTTGCCCAGCACCGGCACCATGACGATATGGTGAAATCCTTCGTTCTTAAGATAGGGACGGACGGTTTCCGCCGCAGCGGACGCCTCCAGAACCACCGGTACAGTGGCGCCGAGAGTGCGCTCAAAGTCATCGTCCAGGGGAACCGAGAGTCGATCCTGAACGAAACCCTTGGAAAGCCCGATCTGCTGGGCAATGACCATGCGATCGCCTTCCAGCAAACGGAACCAGGCAGCCTTGGCGCGCATGAGCCCTTTGAGTTCCTCAAGCGCGGTGGCCATGATAGGTCCGTGATGCTGGGCCCGAGTAATGCTGGTAGTGAGCGCGTTCACCACGCCCAGGCGGCGCATATGCAGCTTGTAGTCATCGAAAACCAGCAAGAGCATGCTCAATCCTGCAAGCAGGCAGACCATCAAGCTGAATCCGGAGGGCAAGTGCGAGCTGATCGGATCCCAATGAAGATGTAGCAGCAGCATGCTGACACTAAGCAGCCAGGGACCGATTTCCCAGCGCGCCCAGCGGTAGCGAATCAGGAGGAAAGATGCGGTCACCAAGACAATGCGGTAAGCCACTTCGAGCGCCACACGCAGGGTGATCGACTCCGGCCAAAACCAGACCCGGGCCACGGCAAAGGTCATTACGGTCAGCGTAATGAGCAGCAGCGGCGCCAGCAGCCCCCGGGCGTGGGTGTAGACAAAGATCGCGGCCGCGAACAAACACACGGCCAAAACGAACTCCGCCTGTGAGATTGCCGTCAGATAGGGGGGTATGGGCCCGGCAGCCCCCGCAAGCGTCCAGCGGGACACAAAGTAGGCCAGCCAGCCCAACGTCCAGATCAGCAGGTAGCGTTCACGGAAGGCGCGGAAAACCAGCAGGCTGGCGGCAAGCAGCACGAGCGCCGCCGACTCCTGTGGGGTCAGACCGGGGACAGTAAGGTCCCCCAACGCAAGCCAAGTAGAAAAACTCAATAGGTTCATCGCGGCCAGGGGTGAAGCGCTCATTCCCTTAATAGCACGCTTCCCCGGAAGACCAGTGGGCTTTCCCTGTCCCTCTGGTTACTTTCGGAATCTCGGAACTACGGTAGAATTGGCCGTAGACTCTAGAAAATCATGCCAGTTGACCGCATCCTGGTTGTCGACGACGAGGAGACCATTCGCGAGATTGTGTCCTCCATGCTGACTACTGCAGGCTACAAGTGCCGGCAGGCGGCCTCTGGGATGGAGGCGCTGGCCCTGCTCGAATCCGGCGAGGAATTCGAGCTCATGCTGTCCGACCTCATGATGGCCAACCTGGACGGCATTGGCCTTCTCGAAAGAACCAAGGAACGCTTTCCCGAAATGCCGGTGGTGATGGTCACCGCGGTACACGATATCTCGGTGGCGCTGGCCGCGATCCGCAATGGCGCCTACGACTATCTGTTAAAGCCCTTCGAACGCGAACAACTGTTGGCCACTGTCCGCCGTGCGCTCGAGAATCGCCGCCTGAAGCAGGAGAACCGCGCCTATCAGACTGGGCTGGAATCGCTGGTCGCGGCCCGCACTGAACAATTGAGAAAAGCTCTGGTGGACCTCGAACGCTCTTACGACATTACGCTCGAAGCGCTGGGCGACGCTTTGGACAAAAAGGACGCGGAGACCGAGGGTCACTCCAAGCGTGTGACCGCTTTTACCATCGCGATTGCCCGCGCCATGGGATTGTCAAAAGACCAGATCGCGGTGATTGCGCGCGGCGCCTTTCTACATGACATCGGCAAGATGGCGATTCCTGATGCCATCCTGAGGAAGCCTGGAAAATTGACTCCCGACGAAATCTTGATCATGCAGGAGCACTGTTTCCACGGCTACGAAATTCTGAAAAAGATTCCATTTCTTGGTGAGGCCGCGGAGATCGTCTACGCTCACCAGGAAAAGTACGATGGCACCGGCTATCCGCGCGGGTTGAAGGGCGAAGAAATTCCACTGGGAGCGCGAATGTTCTCGGTGGCGGACACGCTGGATGCTATTACTTCCGACCGACCGTATCGTCCGGCGCAATCGCTAACTGCCGCTCGGGATGAGATCAAACTGTTTTCGGGACGGCAGTTCGATCCCGAAGTGGTCAAAGTCTTTCTCGAGATGGATCAGAGTATCTGGCCCGATCTGCGCAAAGAGGTCAATGCCCAGGTGCAACGCTTCGCTTATTCCACTTCCGCCAAGAGTTCCACGTAGATTCCCAACTATTTCCTGGGTGACAATTCTTGTCTCTCTGCCCGCCCTCCGGGGCGTCATGCTGAGCTTGCAAAGCATCTCGCGTTGGATCGGATGTGCACTTTTAAGCTGGCCTTCATACAAGCGCTCATGAGCAGCGGGAGGCACCAATTTCGCTGCTGCTCACATCCAACCAGCTGACGGCTCCGCGGAGGTCATTCAATGACTGGGCTTCGTTCGTGCTGGCTCTGCTGGCTGGCTTTGGTTTTCGCAACCGTTCCTCTGCAAGCCGAGGAGCATGACCACGACCAGAAGTCAGCCCCTCCCCATGCGATCGCCGATGGAACCACCTTCCTGATCCGCATCGATGACAAGCTCGATGTCAGTCGAGTCCAGCCGGGGAAACGCTTCAGAGCCAAACTGGAAGAAGACATGATGGGAGCCGACGAAACCATGATTCTCCACGGCGCGAGGATCAGAGGACACATAAGTGCTGTCGGCAACGGATTTCATCCTCGTCTGCTGCTCAGCTTTGACGAGATTGAAACGCAACGCGGCTGGGCGTCGTTGATGGCCACGATCACTGCCATCCCCGGAGAGCACGGCCTGACGATCGGCGACGAAGGGGAAATCGAACGGGAAGGCCAAGGCAGCCAGCGTCATGACCCGGACACCGACGGTATAGCTTCCAGGGCTGGAACTGTAGCAGCCGTAGTGCGCACCATTTTCAGCGACCACAGGCTGCAGTTGCAAAAAGGCACGATTCTAGAAGTGCGGCTGGATCGTCCCCTGCGAGTCCCCTGACGGTAAGCCGCTTGTGTGGGGCGGGCGTCCTCGCCCGCCCCACACAAAGCACAGCTGAATCTCTCTCCATCCTGTGGCATCATGTGTAGCTCCTCAGGAGAGAATCATGAAGACCGCATTTGCGTTATTGATTGCACTGCTAGCGTGCACGTCCGCTTTCAGCCAGGATCGCCCAACCGTTGCCGCCCAGCCGAACAGCGTCTTTGTCGGCGCTGACGGGAAATTTGAAGCAAATCCCGATACCGCGCTGATTCAATTCAATATCTCCGCGCAGGAAGCGACTTCGCGCGAGGCCTATGATCACGCCTCCAAGTCCACCGAGCAGGTGCGGCAGATTCTGCGCTCGAATGGAATCGATCCAAAGACCGCTGAATTCGGCTCCCTTTCGCTGCAGCCGGTGTATGACTACAAGACGCCGAAGCGGAAGCTGGTGGGATACCGCGTGAACGCGAGCGTTTCGCTGAAGCTGAAAGATTTTTTAAAGGTAGCGCCCATCGTGCAGCAACTCGCCGATGCGGACATCACAGACACTCAGTCGCTGAACTACACCTTGGAGGATATGGACGCGGCCAAGGCAAAGGCCGTGGATGATGCCTATCGGCGGGCGCATGAATCGGCAGCCGCGCTCGCCCGGAGCGCAGGCCGGACGCTGGGGGAGTTGTCTTATGCATCGGTGGACACGTTTGATAACGTGCGTCCCATGCCCATGGTTGGCGCGATGATGAAGATGAATGTGGCGGGAGGCGCTCCCGCGCCTACAGAAGAGTTCACGCCGCAGACCGTCTCGGTGACAGCGCATGTCAATGCGCTGTTTAACCTAAAGTAAGTGATTGCTCGTGTGGGGTGGGCGCCCTCGCCCGCCGCTCTTGACTTTGGGTTTGATCGGGTTCGCATGACTCAAAATCCGAGTCAAAAGCGCGGGCGAGGGCGCCCGCCCCACACCGGCCGTGACTATTGTCTTGGAATGCGGCTGGCATCCAGGGGAACTTCGCGCTGGATGACCATCTCCAGGGTCGTGCCGGCATCCATTCTGACGTCGTTACCACGGGTTAGCAGTCCGATGGCAGTGCCGACCCCGCCGCCGATTCCAGCGCCAATCAGTCCACCCTTCACCCCGTTGCTGAGACCACCGACTACAGCCCCGGTTCCTGCGGCCGTGGCCACGGTCTTGGCTTTCTCACCGGTCTGACTGTCCTGGCGGATGGTGCCCTCTTCGTCTTTCATCGAAGTCTTCTCAGCCCCTGGGACATTCTCGACTGCGCCAGGCAGCACCACGGTGTATCCGCTGGGATAGATAAGCGTGCTGAAGTGCATGAGGACTTCGGCGCGGCCCTTGATCCGGCCGCCGCGTTTGACGTTGCTGATCCGGCCCTGAACATAGGTGCCGGCTGGAATCACGATGCGATCATGGATGACCACCGGAAAAGTTGTTACCGCGTACACAGCATCCCCTTCACGGGCGTTCTTGGTCGAAATAGATTGCTTGAGTGACAGCGGGACTTTGGTGCCGGAAGGGATCGAAAGCTGGTTGGCGTCCGCCGCGGAGGAATCAGGCCGCGCCGCCGAATTTGCCTGAGCCGTGGCCAAGCCACACACCAGAAACATCACAATGATGGTGCGCATCGATGAACTCCCCAAAGCATGGGCCGACCGAGGCAGCTTGGCCCGAGTTGCCACTACCTTATCCCAGTACGATGCAGGTTGAGGATCGAAAGTTTGTCGAAATCTTCGTCTTGGTCGACTTCCTACACGCTGGGCGACCGCTGGTTTTCCCTGACGTTTCCCATGAACTGGGACTGCAGGCGCTGAGCGCAGAGCTCACCGCAGACGTGCAGAGTGCCTTCGCGCTGGGCTATCTCGTCATCCCAGGGACAGAGGTAAAGCACCGGCCGATTGAATTCCACGAACGAAGTCCACATCAGCCACCAGTGGTCGGTGGCGCCCTTGAGCGTCCCGCAATTGGGGCCGGCGCAGCGATACATCAGATTTACGGGTGCGGGTGGTTTGACAGCTTTCATCCTCAACTCCCCAGGGTGAACAGATCGGTCAACAGACATTCTAGCGGAAGTGAGGCACAACGGTGGCGTTACAGCTACTTGTAAATCAGGTACTTCTGGCGGACCTGGAGGAACTTTTCCAGGGGCACGCGCCAGTCATCAGCTATCCGGCGGGGATCCTGGCCCGAGGCTATCGCGTCGTACACCGACTGGTTACCCAGCAGCTCGATCATGCGGTCCATGTGATATTGCTCGGGATAGAGCTTGTGCAGCGCGGAAGCCAGCTCGATACCCAGTTCACCTGTATCGAGAGTGTTGCGCTCAACCACGAAAATGTTGACCCCTTCGCACTTCTGGCCGGAGTAGTTGCTGGCACTGGGAGTAAAGATGACGGGGACAAACCGCACGCCAGAGATGCTTCTTGCGTTCAGGTATTGGGCCAGTTCCTTGCCCTTGATCCAGGGCGCACCCAGCAGTTCAAAGGGAGTGTCGGTTCCGCGGCCCACTGAAACATTGGTGCCCTCGACCAGTCCCACGCCCGGGTAGAGGGTCGCTTCGGTAAGGCTGCGCATGTTGGGCGAAGGATTGATCCAGGGAAGGCCAGTGGAGTCGTACCAGTCGCCGCGCATCCATCCATCCATGGGGATGACCGTCAGTCGCGCATTGATATTGCGCTCGGTGTTGAACATTTTCGCCAGCTCGCCCATGGTCATGCCGTGACGGACCGGCACCGGAAAATAGTTTACGAAGCTTTCGTGACCAGGATCAGGGATGGCGCCCTGCACGAAGGAGCCAGTGATCGGATTTGGGCGGTCGAGGACGATCACCTCGATCCCGGCTTTGGCTGAAGCTTCCAGGAAATATCCCAGCGTAGCTTCGTACGTATAAAAGTGGCTACCGACATCGTGGACATCGAACACGACCGTATCCAGAGTCTTCAGGACGTCAACCGAGGGCCGGCGCTGGGCTTCTTTGGCGCCGTAGACGCTGTAAATGGGAACGCCGGTGGCTGCATCCTTGGTATTCGCGATGTCGGTGGTGTCCAGTTCACCCGTGACGCCATGCTCGGGACTAAAGATCGCATCCAGCGAGACGCCGGGGGCTTGGGCGAGGACGTCGATGGTGCGGCGTCCGTGCGAGTCAATGCCAGTCTGGTTGGTCAGGAGTCCGATTTTCTTTTTGCCCGTGGAGGCGCTCAGCACGTCGAAGTTGTGGGCCTCGAGCACGTCGATTCCGGTCTGCACCACTCCGTTACGCGTAGCCAGGCGGCGGGCAGCCGTCTGGGCTTCGTTGTATCCGGTAATGCTCTTCCAGCGCAGCTCGTCCTTTTCGGAGACGGTGAGTGGCAGGGCCGCGGCCACCGCGGTGGCCACCTTGGAGCGCAAAGCGACCGCGCTTCCCTTCCCCCGGGGATGGACGGCGTTGGTCAACAAAATAATGTAGGTCTGCGTCGTAGGATCGATCCACAGAGACGTGCCGGTGAACCCCGTGTGCCCGAACGATCCCACCGGAAGAAGATCGCCGCGATTGCTGGAAAATGGCGAATCGATGTCCCAGCCGAAGCCGCGCAGGACCTGCGCGGTTGGGGGCTGCTGCGGCGTGGTCATCTTCTCAACCATATCTCCGGCCAGAATCGGGCTGCCGTTCAGCAGAGCGCGAGCAAACTTTGAAAGATCGTCGGCGGTAGAGAAAACTCCGGCATGCCCAGCAACGCCACCCATGCGGCGCGCCCGTGGATCATGCACAATTCCGCGGAGCATCTTCCCCTGCTCGTCGTATTCGGTGGGAGCGATCTTGGACCGCCACGACGCAGGGGGCAAAAAGCGGGTGTGCGACATCTGCAGCGGGGCGAAGATTTTTCGGGCACAGTATTGATCGAGCGAGGTTCCGGTCACGCGTTCCACCAGCGCACCCAGCGCGATGAAGTTAGTGTCGCTGTAGAGAAATCGAGAGCCGGGCGGATACGGCGGCCTTTCGGCAAAGGCCAGGCGGAGGCCGGCGTCGCGCCCTTGCCAGGGTGGATTCAGATCGAAGTCTTCTCGCAGGCCGGAGAAGTGGGTCAACAAATTGCGGACGGTGATATCGTCTTTTCCATTCTCGGCGAATTCCGCAATGTACTTTGCCACCGGATCGTTCACTCGCACTTCGCCCTTTTGCACCAGTTGCATGACCGCTGTGGTGGTGGCCACGACTTTGGTAAGCGACGCAATGTCAAAGATAGTATCGACCGTCATGGGCTCGCGACGCGGCTCCAGCGCGCGATTGCCGAAGGCTTTGCGGTAGATGACCTGTCCGTTGTGTCCCACCAGGAGGACCGCACCGGGAATCTGATGGTCGTGGATGGCATCAAGGACAATGGAGTCGAGGACAGCCAGGTTTGGAGCGTTGGAGCCCTTTGCTGTGGCAGCCGAGGCCAGCAGGGGAAAAAGGCTGACAACCAACACAACCGCGGCGAAGCCACGCGTCTGCAGACGGCGAGCTGTCCAAGTTGAGTGGATGCTTTGAATGTACATAAGGGGCGCAGGATGGCTCAAGAACGTCAGAGCAGGGGGTGCCGTTTGTGCCACAGGTACAGAACTGCTCCTATAGCGCTACCAAGAACAAGGCTAAAGAAAACGAAACCTCTAGTGGCTTCCTCGGCGAGTAAAGCAGCAACGATGCCAATTGCGCATACCAGACCAATTCGACCCCTTGAAGAGATACGGTTATTCTTCGCCTCGGAACTCTCGCTCGGCATTTCGCCCTGGCTACTCATGGGTCGGATTCTAGTACACAAGTCTCGCAGATAGTGACCTTTACCCGATTACGGAAGTTTGCTATAACCCGAACATCGCGCACAACATCCGTTGGTCAGAAAGCTTGTCCTCACTGAAGACTGGCAGCCAAGCCGCTCCTCACTTCCCTGCTCCTGCCCGCGAGCAGCAGGATGCGATTTTTGCCACTGTGTTTGACATCATCCAAAAAGGCATCGCACAAGCGGCTTTTCCTGCCGCTTCCATTGCAGTTTCCTGCCAAGGGAAATTGGTCGCGCTGAAAGCGTTCGGTCGATTCACTTTCGAAACAGCCTCTCCGCCAGTAACCATCGCCACTGTCTTCGATTTGGCTTCGGTTTCGAAGGCCGTAGCCACCACCAGCATGGCGATGATTCTCTATGAGCGTGGCCTCGTCGATCTGGAAGCGCCCGTGGTCAGCATCATGCCTGAATTTGCCGGAAGCGATGCGAGGCGCGGCGAGGTAACCATGCACATGCTCCTGGCGCACTCCTCCGGATTGCCCGCATACGAGAAGCTCTTCTTGAAAGCAAAGAGTAAAGATGAACTACTCGGGGCGGCATTTAGCACTCCGCTCACGGCCGATCCGGGGGCCAGAGCCGAATACAGCGACATCGGATTCATCATTCTTGCGCTCGCGCTGGAGCGCGTGGCCGATGAAAGCCTTGACCGTTTCTGCCAGCGCGAAATATTTGGTCCGCTGGGCATGTTGCGAACCACCTTCAATCCACCGGCAGCCTGGCGCGCCTCGATCCCACCCACCGCTGGCGACCGCAGCTTTCGGAAGCGAATCATCCAGGGCGAAGTGCAGGATGAAAATGCCAGCGTGCTGGGCGGCGTTGCCGGACATGCCGGCTTGTTCGCAACGGCGGAAGATCTGGCGACTTTCGCTCACGTTCTTCTGCAAGGCGGACAGCCGCTGATTCGTCCGGAAACCCTGGCGCTCTTCACTCGCCGGGAAACGGCGCCGGCTGATACTCCCTGGGCACTAGGCTGGGACACGCCTTCCGCGCCATCTCAGTCGGGAAAATATTTCTCTCCCCGTTCCTTTGGACATCTGGGCTATACCGGCACTTCGCTGTGGATCGATCCCGAGCGCCAGCTTTCCATCACTCTGCTCACCAACCGGACCTGGCCCGACTGCAGCAACAAAGCGATCAAGGAGGTGCGCCCCGCACTTCACGACGCCGTGGTGGAAGCGCTGGAGAACGAGCGTTGAAGCGACGAGCAAGCAAGACCCGGGAGTATCTCAGCCGGCTCACCACCGAGCAGCCGAACCGGGCTTCAGCGGATCTGGATTTGAAGTCGTCGTTGGAAATAGTCACCGTCATCAACCATGAGGACGCCGTGGTGGTGGGAGCGGTGCGACGAGCTCTTCCGCAAATCGCACGCGCTGTCGGCTTGATCGCGAATGCTTTGAAACGGGGCGGCAGACTGATCTATGTAGGCGCGGGCACCAGCGGACGCATCGCCGCCCTCGACGCGGCAGAGTGTCCGCCCACGTTCAACGTCGATCCCAGGACAGTGCAGTTCATCATGGCAGGCGGCCCGACTGCCCTGGCCGCGGCGGTGGAAGCGGACGAAGATTCCCGCGAACTCGGCAGGCGTGAGATGGAAAAAAGAAAGCCTGGCCGCAACGATGTGATCGTGGGAATTGCAGCCAGCGGGCGGACTCCATTTACCATCGCTGCCGTCGAATATGCGCGGAGAAAAGGCTCACACACGATCTCCGTAACCTGCAATCGCGATACGCCGCTGCAGAAAGTAGCGCACTTAGCCATTGTGACCGAAGTGGGGCCGGAGGTCATCTCCGGATCGACCCGCATGAAAGCCGGCACGGCGCAGAAGATGGTGTTGAACATGCTTTCCAGCGGAGCTATGACCCGGCTGGGATACGTTTACGGAAACCTCATGGTGAATGTCACTCCAAGAAACTCGAAGCTGGCGGCCCGAGGCGTGAGCATTTTGCAGCAGGCGGCGGGAGTGAGCGAGCAAATCGCCCGGCAGGCTCTCCGGCTGGCACGAAACAGCGTGCCCATTGGGTTGGTCATGCTGCAGGCGGAAGTGGACCGGAAGGAAGCAGAGCGGGCGCTGAAATCGGCTGGCGGACATGTGCGCCGGGCGATCGCCGCAGCGCGAAGTTTGTAGCTCGCGCCACACTGAACGCCAACCGGCCGTGTCCTCTTGAGTAACAATTTCCCGACCATGCTTTCCGGCTGTCGCCGTTACAATAGGCGGGCGTATGGACAAATTTGTAATTCGCGGCGGCAATCCGCTGTTGGGGACAATTCGCGTCAGTGGGGCCAAAAACGCCGCCCTGCCGGCCATGGCCGCCGCCCTGCTCAGCGAAGAGCCTGTCATTCTGGAAAATATCCCGCAGGTGCGCGACATTGAAACCACGCGCAAACTTCTGGCTGCCATGGGCGCAGAGGTCGAACTGGGATACGGCCGGGCGCAGCATCGCACCACTATTTGCGCCCGCAATCTGACCAGCCCCGAAGCGTCGTATGAACTGGTCAAGCAGATGCGCGCCTCGTCGCTCGTCCTGGGCCCGCTCGTGGCCCGCTGCGGCCGCGCCCGCGTCTCTCTTCCCGGCGGATGCGCCATCGGCGCCCGCCCCATTGATCTCCACATCAAAGGACTGGAACGCCTCGGCGCCAAAATCACGCAGGAACATGGCTACATCCAGGCCAGCGCCGACCGTCTGATGGGCGCCGAAATACTATTCGACAGGATAACCGTCACCGGCACCGAAGACTTGCTTATGGCAGCCACGCTGGCCGAGGGCGAAACCGTGATGCAGAACTGCGCCCGCGAGCCCGAAGTTGCCGACCTGGCCGATCTGCTCAGCAAGATGGGAGCACAAATTGAAGGAGCGGGAACTTCGACCATCCGGGTGAAGGGTGTCAGTAAACTGCAGGGCGCCAAGCACAGAATCATTCCCGACCGGATTGAGGCCGCCACTTTCATCATTGCCGGGGCGATGACCGGTGGAGATCTGAACGTTGCAGGCTGCGACCCCACCCACTTGGGTGCTTTGCTCGAGAAGCTGGCCGAAGTCGGAGTCAAAACCCGTCACACCGCCGACTCCGTCCGTGTGATGGGCGACAATCCCATCAAAGCGGCCGATATTGTGACCGAAGAGTATCCTGACTTCCCCACCGACATGCAGGCGCAGTACATGGCGCTGGCTACCCAGGCCGAGGGGACGTCGGTCATCATCGAAAACATCTTCGAAAACCGTTTTATGCACGCGCTGGAAATGATGCGCATGGGCGCGAACATCAAGATTGAAGGACGGCGTGCTGTGGTGCGCGGCCCCTCGCCGTTGAGCGCGGCGGCGGTGCAGGCTTCCGATCTGCGGGCTTCGGCATCCCTAGTGCTGGCGGCGCTGGTGGCGGAAGGCGAGTCCATCATCGACCGCGTGTACCACATTGACCGTGGCTACGAAAATATCGAAGAAAAACTCAAAGGCGTAGGCGCGCAGATTCGCCGCATCGGAGAAATCCTGCCCAAGCGGGCGGCGGCGCCGGCACGAATGTAGGCGCGAGCGTCCTCGCTCGTGCGCTTTTGCTGAATGCAACGACCCTGCGGGTGCCCCGTCCAAGCTCTGTGTTCTACGCTTGGACGGGGCCTTGGGTTTGCGCACACTCTCGAGCCAAATAGAAGATGCCAGCTAGAAACACCGCTTGGACGGGGCACCCTCTGGTGCATCTGGCGGCGTCGAATCCTCGCTCACGTACAATGTTTTCCGTTCCGGAGGACGTCTATGCCATTGCGCTTTCTGTCGCGGGTCTTCGTGCTGCTGCTGGCTTCTTTCAATGTCCACGCCCAAGCTCCTGAGCTCTCGAAGGCCGTGCAAGAATTCGTCCGTTCGAGTGCCGGGAAGATTGTCCTCACCCACGTGCGAATCATTGACGGTACGGGCGGGCCTGCGGTCGAAGACCAGAATGTTGTGATCGAGAACGGAAAGATCTCGACCATCGATAAGGGCGCCGATGTCCCGACCGACAAGAACACCGCGGTTCTCGATCTTCACGGGCGCACGGTGATTCCCGGCATCGTCGGCATGCACGATCACCTGTTTTATATCGTGCGGCCAAATCTCGACAGTCGCCGGCACTTTGACGACCCAGTCCTGGTGACGCAAATGACGTTCTCGGCGCCTCGTCTCTACCTCGCCAGCGGCGTCACCACGATGCGCACCACCGGCAGCGTTGAAACCTATGCCGACCTGAACTTGAAGCGCGACATCGATGCCGGCAAGCTTCCCGGCCCGCATCTGGATGTTACCGGCCCGTATCTTGAGGGCGCGGAGAGTTATTTCTTACAGATGCCGCACCTGACGAGTCCCGACGACGCGCGGCAGACGGTGGAGTACTGGGCCGATCGCGGCGTGACGTCGTTTAAGGCCTACATGAACATCACGCGCGCCGAGTTGAAAGCCGCGATCGATGCTGCCCACAAGCGCGGCATCAAAGTGACCGGGCACCTGTGCTCGGTAACCTACAAAGAAGCCGTCGAACTCGGCATTGATGATCTCGAGCACGGCTTCTTCGTAAATACTCAGCTTGATTCGAATAAGAAACCCGATGTTTGCAGTCAAAGCGAGGGCGATGAAACTCTCGCCCACATGGACCCGAGTACTCCCGAGGCGAAGGATCTGATCAACACCCTCATCAGTCATCACGTCGCGATCACATCGACGCTGCCGGTCTTCGAAGGGGATCTGGGTGGAGGGCGGCCGCTCTTGCGGCAGCAGGCTCTGGAAGCGATGAGCCCGCAATCGCGCGAAGACTTCTTCCTGATGCGGCAACGGCCGGCCTCGGCGCCGGCACCGAAAATAGATCCGGCGTTGCTGTGGAAGCATGACTTGGAAATGGAACGCGCCTTCGTCGCTGCCGGAGGATTGCTGCTCGCTGGCCCCGATCCCACCGGCCGGGGCGACGTACTTCCGGGATTTGGAGATCAGCGCGAAATTGAATTGTTGGTCGAGGCCGGATTCTCTCCCGTCGAGGCCATCAAGATTGCCACGCTGAACGGCGCTATTTATCTGGGCAGGGACAAAGAGATCGGCTCTGTCGCCGCGGGGAAGAACGCTGACCTGGTCGTGATCAAGGGCGACCCGTCGAAGCAGATTTCGGACATCGAAAGTGTCGAAATTGTTTTCAAGGATGGGGTCGGGTACGACTCCCGAAAACTATTAGATTCGGTGAGAGGACGATACGGACAGTATTGAGCGAGGGAGCGGAATGTAGGCGCGAGCGCCCAGGCTCGTGCGCTTCTGATTTCGTCCACGAGCGGTCGGCGGCCAACCTTTGTGCAAAGGTGGGGTTCAAAGCCCACTTGGTATTCTGTCATCCATTCCCGCGAGCCGTCCGCCTTGACAGGGCCTCGAACGAGCTTCTCCAATGGCCGAAGTTGTCAAGTAAGCGGTAGCCCGAAAGGCGAGCCGCTTCGGTTCCATCATCCGACCTCCACCATCAATTTGCTGGAGTACGTGAGGATGACAAACGCAAAGCAAGCCGCAAATACGTCATCCTGCTGAAGCGAGGCCTGCGGTGCCCAACCGACACAGAACCGTTTACCATTGGTTATCGGGCATATGAGTAGTGGCACCATCAACCCCCAAGCAGGAACGGCGGTTCGCAGACTTGCCGAAGCGCTGCGAGAAACGGGCGTAGACCTCAGTGTCGGGTAGAGCTGGCGGGCGGCACGGGGTTCCCGTGGTCGCCCCCGCCGGCCAGAACACTCTCCACACAAAATGCGCTAGCCGCGCGAACAGCAGGAGCACGAATGCGACTGATCCAGATCAGGAAAGTCGCTACCCGTCTTGGGGATTCGATTTCCTTTTTGTCCACCGTGTCAGGATGCTCTTCCTTACAATTGGGTGAAGTCCTGCCGAGCTTTGCTCGGCTAGGCGGCTGGCGCGCTCGGCCCGACGTGAGTAGTACTGGAAAGGAAAAGGCCGCGATCGCGGCCTCTCAGAGACTGCCGAGCTCTGGCTCCGCTTGAACGGGCGGGACCCCGTCCTTCATTCATTGCAGTTTAGTGACGGCCTCCGCCGTGTCCACCGCCACCGAAACCACCACGGCCGCCCCGTCCGGGACCACCGCGTCCACGTCCCCGGCCACCGCCTCCACCGCCTCCACCGCCGGGACGACGACCCCGATCACCGCCTCGATCCGGACCACGATCTCCGCTGCGCTCCGGACCTCGGTCACTTGGACCCGATCCGGCCACGGGGGCGTCGCGGTTGAAGTTGGGTTCGTCGTCGGCAAAGTCAGCGCCGCCTTCGATGGTCAGCGCGGGGGCATGAGTGGGTTCACCGCCGCCCTCTCCTCCACCGTTTTCCGGTGGAAGCTCGCCGCCGCCCATCTTGGCGCGCTGTTCCTTGAGGATGGCTTTGCGCGACAGACGGATGCGGTTGCCTTCGACGGCCAGTACTTTTACCAGTACCTGATCGCCTTCTTTCAGCTCATCGCGGACGTCTTTAATGCGATGCTCCGCGACTTCGCTGATGTGGAGCAGACCATCGGTGCCGGGGATGATCTCGACGAAAGCGCCAAAGTCAGCCAGGCGCGTGACGGTTCCGAGATAGGTTTTGCCGATCTCGGCTGTGGCTGTGAGGTCGCCGATGATCTGGAGGGCCTTGGCTGCCGAAGCCTCATCGTTTGAGGCTACGTTGATCTTGCCGGAATCCTCGACGTCGATCTTCACGCCGGTACGCTCGATGATGCTGCGAATCATCTTGCCACCGGGCCCAATCACGTCGCGAATCTTGTCCACCGGAATCTGCAGAGTGTAGATACGTGGCGCGAAGGACGAAACCTTTTCGCGTGGAGCGGAGATGACCGCGTTCATCTTGTCGAGAATGTAAAGGCGTCCGCGCTGGGCTTGAGCCATCGCTTCGCGCATGATCTGCGCCGTGATGCCTCCGACCTTGATGTCCATCTGCAACGCCGTGATGCCGTCCTTGGTGCCGGCGACTTTGAAGTCCATATCGCCATAGTGGTCTTCAGCGCCGGCGATGTCGGTCAGGATGGCGTAGCTCTCGCCCTCCTTCACCAGACCCATGGCCACGCCAGCGACCGGGGACTTCAGTGGAACGCCGGCATCCATGAGCGACAACGAAGCCCCGCAAACCGTGGCCATTGACGATGAACCGTTCGATTCCAGAATGTCGGAGACGACGCGCATGGCATACGGCCAGTTGTCTTCGCCGGGCAGAACATTCGTGATGGAACGCTCCGCCAAAGCCCCGTGACCGATTTCACGCCGGCCGGCGCCTCGCAGAAATGCAACCTCTCCAACCGAAAACGGCGGAAAGTTATAGTGGAGCATGAAGCGTTTTTTGGCTTCGCCTTCGAAGACTTCAAGGCGCTGCATGTCGTCGCTGGTGCCTAGTGTCGTGGTCACCAGAGCCTGGGTTTCGCCACGAGTGAAGATGGCGGATCCGTGGGTGCGAGGCAGGACTCCAACTTCAATCCAGATATCGCGGATCTGGTCAAAAGAGCGGCCGTCGGGACGGCGCTTCTGATTGATGACCTGCTCGCGGAAGATGCGTTCGCGAAGAGTCTCGAAGTAGGTCTTGAATTTCTTCTGCGCAGCTTCGTCTTCCGCCGGGATGGCAGCCTGTAGCCCTTTCTTGAGTTCGCGGACCAAAGTGTAGCTTTCCGCCTTCGGATACTTCTGCGTGTTGAGGCGGTCCGTCAGGTCGGCGCCGACGCGATTCTTCAGGTCATCGTAGTAGGCCTGGTCGAACTCTGGAGGGGTGACCTGCCGCTTCGGCTTCCCCGCTTTTTGTTTGAGATCGTTGATGGCGGCGCAGATCTTTTTGATTTCTGTGTGGGCGAACTCGATGGCGTCCACGACTGTCTCTTCCTTCACTTCCTTGGCGCCGGATTCGATCATCACGATGCCTTCCGAGGTGCCGACCACCATGATGTTCAGCAGGCTCTCGCGCATCTCGCTGTAAGTCGGGTTGATGACGAATGCGCCATTGACCAAACCTACCCGGACGGCGCCGATGGGGCCCTCGAACGGAATGTCGGAAATGGTGAGCGCGGCCGATGCGCCGTTGATGCCGGCGACGTCGGGGTCGTTCTCGGTGTCGGCCGAGAGTACGAAGGCAATGACCTGGGTCTCACACCGGAAGCCATCCGGGAACAAGGGACGAACCGGGCGGTCAATCTGGCGGCTGGTGAGAATTTCACGCTCGCTGGGACGGCCTTCGCGCTTGATGAAGCCACCGGGGATGCGTCCGCCGGCGTACGTGTATTCGCGATAATCGACGGTCAGGGGGAAGAAATCGATTCCCTCGCGGGGATCAGGGTTGGCGGTGGCGGTGGCGAGAACGACGTTGTCGCCAATACGCACAACGACCGAACCGTGCGCCTGCTTGGCTAATTTTCCGGTCTCAAATGAGATGGTTTTACCGCCGGCTAATTCAACAGATACTTCTTGTTTCATGATTCATTTCCTTTTGGCAGGAGGACACACGCGCGTCCGTTTGGAGAGGCTGCACAGTTTGAAGGGCAAGAGCCAGTAGCGTTCTGGAGGGCCGGAAACACACCGTTCGCGGCTTTTTTCCTTGTTTCGTGATGGCCGTCTGCGCAACGGCCGGATGATTCCGATGGTGGTCCGGCGAATACACCCCGAGCCGGGAACGGCCCCGCAGAAACCTACTTGCGCAGGCCCAGCTTATGCACAACCGTTTTGTAACGTTCGGAATCGTATATCTTGAGGTAGTCGAGCAGGCGGCGACGCTTGCTGACCAGCATGAGAAGACCGCGGCGCGAGCCATGGTCCTTCTGGTGCGTTTTGAAGTGATCCGTCAATTGGCCAATCCGTTCGCTAAGCAACGCGATTTGGACTTCGGGGCTGCCCGTATCGGTGGGATGCGTGCCGTACTGGTCGATGAGGGATTTCTTTTGCTCTCTGGCTAGCACTACTCTAGTGCGCTCCTGTCTTCTAGTTTCAATTTGATCGTAACGTGCATTTAAGGTAACACGCTGTAGACCGAGGTGTAAAGGATGTGGGGCGGAACAGTGGCTCGGTTTGAAACTTCCTTGTGCCCCTCCGCAGGGAGTCATGCTGAGCCTGCGAAGTACCGGTCGTCGATCGGATCGGCCCCTGCGCCTTTCACCGTGGCGATGCGCGCTTGATCCTTCGGGACTGAAGTCCCTCAGGATGACCAGCTGTTTGGGGAATTCGCTCGAACCGACCTGGTTCCATAAGGCGGAATACCAAAGGGTCGTGCCCAACCTGCATCTGAATTAGTATAGTGATGCCGGTAGCCATGACAGTGCGATGCGTGCAATGCGGCCAGGAGAATAATCCGCAATATCGTTTCTGCGGCCTGTGCGGGGCTCCCCTTGGGGCCCCTCCGGCGCCAGTCCCGAATGTCGCCGGGCGCGAAAGAGTCAGAGTCCCGGTGAGCGGACCTTCGTTTTTGGGGCTGGGCGATGAACGCTCCCGTGACCTAGACTACCTGCTGGAGGACGAACCGCCCCGGGGCCATGCCCGTCTGTACCTCGCTCTGCTTCTGCTGGTCGTGAGCGCCGGTTTGCTGGCGTGGCACTGGCAGCGCGATGGTTATCCCTGGTCGGGACTCGTCCTGAAGCCTACCGTCAGTAATGCGCCGGTAAGCGCGCGCCCAGTTCCGCCCCCGGATTCTGCCGCTGCGGCGGCTCCGGTTGTGCCGGTTGAGCCGACTGCGAATCCAGCGCCGCCGGAGGCGCAAGCGGCAACGCCAGCGCCAACGCCAGCGTCATGCTCTCCAGCCACATCGCGCTGATCACGCCGGCGCCGGTGCGGACCAGCATCGCGGCCAGAAAATCCACAATAAAAGGATAGGCGAAGCCTACGCCGGCATAAGTTGGGTCTTCCGGCGGCAAGTTATGTCCCAGATCAAAACTGGCAATGATCTGCAAGTGCAGCGGCAGATCGCCCAGGTTGTTGACGGCCCCGGTAAAGATTCCGTCGGGGCGCTCAAAAACGGCGCGGGAAAAGACCATCCCCAGCAGAACGGCCATCGCGAAGTAGAAGACCAGATATGCGACCGTCCTGTGCCGAGGAGAGGAGGAAACCGCCTGCTTCGACGCGCTGAGGGAGTCCAGAATCAGCCGCCGATACATGCGGCTATAGAGCAAAAACATGGGCAGAAGCAGAACGATGGCGCTCAGGAGGATGCAGCCAAACCCCAAGCCCAGCCACAATGCGGAAAGGAAGCCAACAGTGGCAAGCAAAACCAGGCCTATGCAAGCTCCCATGCACACGCGCGCGCCGAGGGATGCGCTCCGATCAAAGAGGAAGGTGAGCAGCGTTCCGCCCAGGGTGGCGATTAGAAGCAAGAGGCCAGCGGCAAGCATAGGAGCGCTGCGTGCCTCCTAAAGGGTCTCGACGAAAATGTTCTTCGCGGACTCGATGCAGGATGCCTGCATCGCTACAGGCGGTTCCGGTTCCAAAGGGCAGACCTCAAAGTCAGAAAAGATTTGACGGGAAGACTATCTACATACTAATGCTAAGCGGAGTAGTTGTATCGCCTTTATTTTAACTATCCACACATGGGAATCACTTACAAATAGCGCTAGTCGTATAAAATTTCCGACAGCCGCCGTTCCGTTGTGATAGAAACGGCATCGCGTTAGACTGGACACCATCGCGGCACGTTCCTGCCATGCCCGCCGGTGCGGTCAGCGTTCGATCGGAGAAAGTAGGGGCATGATGGCCGCCATCTCCCGCGAAGAGGTCGCGCATCTCGCGCGCCTGTCGCGGCTTGCCGTGACCGAGCAGGAACTGGATCAGTTTGCGGGGCAGCTCGACGTGATCCTGCAGTCGGTGGCGCGAGTCGGCGAGGTGGCCGCGGAGGACATTCCGCCGACGTCGCACTCCGTGCCGCTGACCAACGTCTACCGCGATGACGTCCCGCAGCCGTGCCTCACGCAGTCCGAGGCGCTCTCCGGCGCGCCCGACGCGTTCGAGGGCCGCTTCCGGGTGCCGCGCATCCTGGATGAGGAGGCCTGACCCGATGACCGATCTGACCCGGATGTCGGCGGCCGAGCTCGCCGGCCGGATCAAGAGTGGGGAGGTCTCGGCGGTCGAGGTCGCGCAGGCGCACCTGGATCGCATCGAGGCCGTCGACGAGCGCGTCCACGCGTTCCTGCACGTCGACCGGGAGGGCGCGCTCGACGCCGCCCGCAAGGTCGACGCCGGCGAGATCACCGGGCCGCTGGCCGGCGTGCCGGTCGCGGTCAAGGACGTGATCGCCACCAAGGGCATCCCGACCACCGCCGCCTCCAAGATCCTTGAGGGCTGGCGGCCGCCGTATAGTGCGACGATCGTCGAGCGGCTGCAGCAGGCCGGCACGGTCATGCTCGGCAAGACCAACATGGA
>Ga0137403_10000122_pt1 | contig 89931 bp, 90 predicted proteins | sample CZOMad2_1_16fung_FD_122057 | JGI IMG/M metagenome (GOLD analysis project Ga0137403, IMG submission 122057) | Vadose zone soil fungal communities from Angelo Coast Range Reserve, California, USA - CZOMad2_1_16fungal (Hybrid Assembly) | ecosystem: Environmental > Terrestrial > Soil > Vadose zone...
CGCCCGCGAGAATTTTTTCATAAGCGTTCGCTGCGTCCGCAAATTTTCCTTCGGAGTAAAATTTATTTGCCGTTGAAAAATCCGCAGTCACGCCCGCCGCAAAAATGTTTGCGGCGAAAACAAATGTGCCAGCCAAAACTAAAATCAAAATGAAGCTGCGGAGCAGCGGACGAAAGTAGCCCACGGTGAAACCGTGGGTTTCAGATTTAAGACAACCCAAGCCCCGGCAGGGGCGAAAGAAAATTTCCCCATCCGGTTTTCTGCCACCCCATCCGGGGCTTAAAATTTCCGGCATTACAACCCACGGCTGTCGCCGTGGGCTACTGTCTTTTGCGCCTCCGGCGCTAAAAAAAGAAAACCAGTTTTTCACGCCTTCACCTCCTGAAGTTCAGCGACGACCTTTTCAAATTGCGCGGCGACGGAATTCAGTTCGGCGGTTCCGCGCACGGGCGCGTAGCGCGCCTGGTTGCAAAGCTGGAACAGTTCGCGCAAATCATTGCGCGCGGATTCGGACACGCCGCGCAGAATTGAATTTTCCTCGACGACGTTTTCTGTGATTGCCGAGGCCGGACAATCGAGCCGTTCGCCGAGTTGTTCCTGCAACAGCCGGAACAGCAGCGCAAAAAATTCTTCGGAATTATTTTCGGCGGCGAATTTTCGCAGGTCGGCAATTCCGTTTTGGGTCAGTTTTTCCACGGCGATTTTCCGGCGGAGGCGCGGATTGTTCGCCAGATTGTCCGCGCGTTTGCGCCAGATGAACGCGGCGAGAAACGCGAGAATCGGCAATGTTTGTGCGGCTAAAAACGCTGGCTGCACGACAAGCGGAATGGTTTTTGTTTCGAGCGTTCCGAGGTTTTCCTTGATCGGCAAAATGTCCTGCGGCGTTTGATTTTCCGCAGCGGAATTTTTGCTCGCGGCAATCGTCGGCATGACCGTTGCGCCGCCGGAATGGACGGCGAGCGGCACGGTGGCTTGCGTGAGCGTGTGATATTTTCCGTCGTCGGGATTGAAAAACGAAAATGAAAATTGCGGCCATGCGCGCACGTCGGAATTTTGCGGCGTGACAATTTCTTCAAACGTTTTTTTGCCTTCGAGGCCGAGTTGATCAGTGATTTCGGTCTTGGTTGTGGGCGGGAATATTTTGAAATTCTGGAGCGCCGACTGGTCGGGCAGTTGAATCGCATCCAGCGCGCCGCGACCGGAAATCTGCACACGGACGGTGATGGGATCGCCGACGGCAAGATTCGTCGGCCCGATGGTCGCGGCCAATTCATAATTGCCGACCGCGCCGTTGAAATTTTCCGGAACATTTTCCGCTGGCAACGGCAGTGATTCGGCAGTGAGCGTTTCTGTGGCGAGCGAAACTTGTTTTTGTTCGCCCTGGTTGAAAAATTGCCGGATGAACGGGTCGCCTTGATCATTGGGTGAGGGAACCAAATAAGTCGCGCTGGCGGTGAAAGGGCCGAGGTTTAGCGCGCCACTTTTTACGGCGGTCAGCGCGATGGTGAATGGCACCACTGTGTAAATCCGGTTTCCGATTTGCGCGCGCTGACCCTGGCCTTGAGCGATTTTTCCGATGGTAAAACCATCAGCGGGCGTGCCGGTGAATCGGAAATTGCCAAAATTCTGGGCGTCGTCACGCCAGCAGACTTGCAATTGCGCGGTGAGGATTTGTCCGGCGTAAATCTTTTTCTGCGGCAGCAAAAGTTTCATGAACGCGACTTCGCTGCCGGAACTGACGGCGGAGGGGGACGGCGCGTTTGCCTTTTGAACGGTTAATTTGAGCGGCTGGCTGCTCGATTGTCGTCCGCCGAAATCTGCCGTCATCGTGGGAATGACAAATTCTCCGTCGCGTTCCGGTGTCACTGAAAACGTGACGGTGAGGGTCGAGTGCGAAACAGAACCGTTTGCCCCGTTGGAAAAGCTGAAACCCGTTTGATTTCCGGTTTGAACAATGCGCAGGCCGGAAATATTCGGCGTCGGGACATTTTGCGGCTGGCCGTCTTCAAACGCGAGCGACAGCGTCGCGGTTTCGCCAAGCGCAATCGTGTCGCGGTCGAGCGACGCAGTGAAACTGGCCGCATCAGCGTCCGATGCGATCAGACACAGCGCCGCCAAAAGCGAGAAGACAACGGCTAAAAATGTTTGCGATCTAAATTTGTTCAAGTGCGGGCGAAAAATTAAACATTAAATCTTATTTTTTACACAACGATTTTTCAATTCAATCATTATGACATTTCTGGGCATAAAATGTTCGATGAAACATGGTGGGGCGAGCGTCCTCGCGAGCTGGTGCTTGCGCGCGGCCATCATTTCCCTTTTCGGCTTGGCATAATTCAATTAACTTGCCGCCATGTTCAAGCCAGCGGATTTATTCGATTTGAGCCAGACCGAACACGTCAAAATTTTCGACGGCTGCAACTTCGCGTGGGAAGCGCTCAAGAAAATTGAATCCTACGTCGCCAGCGCGCCGAAACAAAATCTGCCCAAACGATTTCCCGGCGCGAGCATCGGTGAAAAAGTTTTCATCGGCGAAGGAACAACTGTCGAACCCGGCGCGATGATCAAAGGCCCGGCCATCATCGGGAAGAATTGCCAGATACGGCACAACGCCTACATCCGCGAGAACGTCATCATTGGCGACGGTTGCGTCGTCGGCAATTCATCCGAACTGAAAAACTCGCTGCTCTTCAACGGCGCCCAGGCGCCGCACTTCAATTACATCGGCGATTCCATTCTCGGCCACAAGGCACACCTCGGCGCGGGCGTGAAGATTTCCAATTTCAAATTGATGCCCGGAAATATTTTTGTGGAGATGGATGGCCAGCCCTTCGACACCGGCCTGCGCAAGTTCGGCGCGCTGCTGGGCGACGGCGCGGAAGCCGGCTGCAACGCCGTGCTGAACCCCGGCAGCATTCTCGGACGCGGCGCGGTGATTTACCCGAACGTCTTTTGGCGCGGCATTTTGCCCGCGAACATGATTGCCAAGAACAAATCCGAAATCGAAGTCGTCGTCAAAAGGCCGAGGGAAAGTTGACTACACATGGAAGAAAACGAATTCAAAACTTGTCCGTTCTGCAAAGAAAAAATTCGCTCTACTGCTGTTAAGTGTCGGTTTTGCGGAGAGTGGCTTGAGCAACCTGCGACTACCGAAGCAACCGTTGAAGTCTCTGTCCAAAGCCAAGAAATTGTGTCGGACAAAACGAAGAAAATCCCGATTGACGAAACTCCAATGGCGCAAATGCAGCCAAGTCAGGAAGACCTCGTGCTGGGCGAAAAAGTTTTTCGAGATTTGGAAAAGTCGCTCAACATTTGTCCTTGGCAAGAGGCATGGGAGCGTGAATTTCTGGCGCGCAAAAATCTTACGAAACCAATTCAGCCGCGAGTTCTGGAAAACCTTTGCAAACTAACACCAAGCAATCTCCTGAAGAACTTCAAAAGAGGCCAACTGAAAAGCTGTCGTTTTGGGAAGCTGTCTTCACAGCCCTATATGGTGTTCTTGGATTGCTTGGTCTCATTTTTGTGTGGATTCAAGCATCTCAGTTTAAATCGGACGGCTACCTTATAAAGGCAAAGGAATCGTGGCGGTTATTTTGGCTTGTATTTGGCATCAAAATCGCACTTGTGCTTATCTTGATTTGGATAGCCATTGCTACGTCAAATCACAGCCGCTAGAGCAAATTGCCACGTTCAGCGCCGGAGGCGCGGCAGATAGTAGCCCACGGTGAAACCGTGGGTTTAGTCCGGCAAAAATCAAAAGCCCCGACAGGGGCGACAGAAAACAATCACGCAAATGGTTTCCTTCTATCGCTCCTGCCGGAGCGTGTCATGTCGGGGGCAGTTTACCCACGGTTTCACCGTGGGCTATTATCGTTCGTCGCTCCGCGACTTCAAAAATGTCCCGGCCATTTTCCGTGCACAATTTTCCACCGATTCATCCGGCTTCAATTCAATCCATTTCGCGTCAAGCTGGCGGCGGAACCACGTCAGTTGCCGCTTGGCAAATTGTCGCGTGTTGTGTTACAATTCGCGTATGACAGAGACTCTTACAATTCGTCTGCCGAAATCATTGGCGCGGGATTTTCGCGCCAAAACGCGCGCGGCCAAGACCAATCCTACCGAAGTCTTGCGCCGGGCGGCGACAAATTACGTCCGCAATGACGTGTCGGCGCGCAACGCCATGGTGGAGCACATCCGATCCCGCGCCGGCACTTGGGATGGCGATATTTCCGGCGAAGAATTGCTACGGAGGACGCGTCCGTGATTTTAGTGGACACTTCGGTCATCGTGGCGTGGCTGGACAAGACTCATCCGCATCATCGCGCCAGCGTAAAGGCCATTGAACATTGGGCGCTACGCGAACGGCTGGCGGTAAGTTCGGTGACTTACGGCGAACTCGCGGCAGGCGGACGCACGCGTGAGGCGGTGGAAGAAGATTTGCGCGACTTTGAAAAGATATCATTGGACACAGACGCCACCTGGCGCGCCGGAATGGCCTTTCGCCAATATCGCCGCAAGGATTCCGACGATCCGGTGCTGCCGGATTTTTTCATCCGCGCACAAGCGGCGACGTTGAACCTGTTGCATTTGACCAATGACCGTCGCCGGACAAAATCATTTCCCGATGTGGATTTTGAATTTGTGGATTAAACTGATTTTAATCGCGATAAAATTTCTTCCAGCGATTCATCCGGTTTCAATCCGATCCATTCCGCGTCAAGCTGGCGGCGGAACCACGTCAGTTGCCGCTTGGCGAATTGCCGCGTCTTGGTTTTTACCAGTTCAACCGTCTCCGCCAAATCGCGTTCGCCGCGCAAATGTTCCACCACCTGCCGGTAGCCGATGGCCTGCATCGCGGTTTTGTTCTGCTCAAGGCCGCGCGTGAGCAGTTCGCGCGTCTCGTCCGCCAGCCCGCGCGCGAACATCGTGTCCACGCGAGTGTTGATGCGCGCGTGCATATCCGCCGACTGGCGTGAAATGCAAAAAAACTTTTCCGGCTTCTGCCTTCCGGCTTCTGCCTTCCATTCTGCCCGTTGTTCGGAAAACTTTTTTCCTGTCAGCCGAATCACTTCAATTGCACGAATGACGCGGCGTGGATTTTGTTTGTCAATTTTCTCGTAAGCCGCCGGATCGCGTTCGCACAATTCGCCCAGCAACGATTCAAACGACGAGGCTTCCAATTCAGCGCGCAATTCTGGATTCGTGGCGGGCGCTTCGCCAAGTCCGCTCAAGAACGCCTTGAAATAAAGCCCGGTGCCGCCGCAGAAAATTGGGATTTTGTTTCGCGACTGGATTTCTTCAACCGCTTTTTGTGCGAGCCGGATAAATTGCGCGGCATCGAAATTTTCCGTCAGTTCGCAAATATCAATCAAGTGGTGCGGAATTCCTTTTCGTTCCAACGCGCTTGGCTTGGCCGTGCCGATGTCGAGTCCGCGATAAACCTGCATCGAATCCACGGAAATGATTTCGCCGCCGACTTTTTCCGCGAGCAAAAGCGCGATTTCAGATTTTCCAACCGCAGTCGGCCCGGCGATAAAGACAGGAGATTTCATTTCGCAGGCGCGCGGCGCGAAAGAATTGCCGCGAGCGCGAGTCCGGCGACAAAAATCGGGACGCCAATCCATTGCGCGGGCGTGAGACCGAAGTGGTAATGCAGGTTGGTGTAATCACCGCGAAAGATTTCGACAATTCCGCGCGTGACGGCATAACAAATCAGATAAGTCGCAAAAATCTGGCCGTCGAATTTTTTGCGGCGAAACAGCCACGCGAGAAAAAGATAAAGCGCAAAGTTTAGAAGCGCGTCGTAAATTTCGGTCGGATGAACTGGCAGCGACGGACTGTAAGCGCCCGTGAGACCTTCGTGGAATTGCTGATCCCACGCCGCCGAGCCGTTGGGAAATTGGATCGCCCACGGTAAATCAGTCGGTCGTCCATAGCAGCAGCCATTGAGCAAACAGCCCGCGCGTCCAAAGAAACTGCCCAGCGCGATGCTCGGCGCGAGGACGTCAGCGGTTTTCCACAGCGGCATTTTTTTCCAGCGGATGTAAATCATTCCTGCAATTGTCGCGCCGATGAGTCCGCCGTAATAAACGAGTCCGCCGTGCTGGATCATGAAAATCTCGGAGAGCGGCTGGCTGGCAAATTCTTCTTTCCAGTAAGTTGTCACATAAACAAAGCGCGCGCCAAAAATCGCGCCGATCATCAGCCAGAGCGTGACGTCGGCGATGCGTTCGCCGGAAATTTTTTCGCGTCGCGCGCGGAGCGCGGCTGTCCAAAGCCCGGCGAGAAACGCCAGGGCGATCATCACGCCATACCAATGGACGGTGAGCGAACCAATATGAAACGCAATCGGATGCACAAATTATTTATGATTGACGATTTTCGATTTGTGATTTTAGCCACAGAGACACAGAGCGCACAGAGTTTTTTGGCGAAATCTTTCTGCTTCAGATAATTTCTAGGAAGACTAATTCAAATTGGTCGCGACGAGCGCATGAGAACGCGGCTGAATTTTCGGCGGCATGGGCGGCATGATTTGCGCCATTGGCATCGGCGGCCATTGCGGAACTTGCGCCACCAAATCGCGCCACGCCTGGCGCTCCTTCGGCGGCATTTGCGACCAATGTTCCGCATTTTTCAAAAATTCCGCGCGGTCTTTTGGATTCATCCCGGCAAATTCCGTGAAGGCGCGAACGCATTGAAAACGTTGGGATGGCGGCAGTTTGTCGAATGTTTGCAGCGTTTTTTCCATTTGCGCGCGCTCGGCGTCGGATAGTGTGGCGAGCGTTTTTTGTTTTTCGTCCGGCGTCAGCTCGAAAAATTGATTGAATTGATTTGTAATTTTTTGGCGTTCGTTTTCTGAAAGCGCGTTCCAACGCGCCTCGCCATCCGGATCGTGACGCATTCCGGCATCCGGCGCGTTCGTGGAATCCACATGCGTGAAGTAACGCAGCGTCCGTTCGTTGTCCAAAAATTCCCGTCGAAATTCATCCGGCAACGCGTCCCATTGTTCGAGCCGCGAGCCGACCAATTCGCGCAGATTTTCTGGAACTGCCGCCAACCGTGCCGGGCGATTCGTTGGCGCATCACGCAGCAGCGGCAGCAAATACCAGCGCAATTCGGTGGCGCGCAATCGCAATTCGCGCTCATTTGGGTCGAGCACCAGATATTCACGGATTTTGTCGAGGATGCGCGCGCGAACTTCCGGCGGCTTGTTGGTCAAATAGTTTTCACGGTCGCGCGCCGGCATCGAAAGCAATTGCCGGAAAAAATCCACCGGCGAATGTGGTTGCAGATTTGGAATAAGATTTGTCGGTATCGGAAATGATTTGTGCTGCTGGAAAATATTTGTGCCGGACTGCGCCGCAAGTGAAAAAGAAGCGAACAAAGCCGCTGCGAAGATTGCAGCCGTCCGGAAACGCGCCTGATGGAGACAATTCATTGGAGCAGCGCAAGCAATTCATCGTCCGCGTGCGCCGGCTGGCTCATGCGCTGGATGGCGTCGAAATTTTTCAATGCATCCACGCTTGGCGCCGGCTGCCCGGCCACGAGCGCGACGCTGGCGGCGATTGAGCGACGCTGGCTGGAAATTTCGTGCTGATGAAATGCGAGGCTGGCAAAAACAATCGCGACGGTGGCAACAGCGATACGCGGCAAGAGAGCGTGAAAATTGAATTTCCATTTGCGCGAACGCGCCTCTTCCAAATCAATCGCCTGCATCACGCGCGCAGTGAAATTCGACGGCACTGGAGCGTCCGGCAATTTCGCCAGCGCTTCCGTCAGCCGGGCTTCAAATTTCAAATCTGAAAGCTCATTGTTCATCGTTCAAATTAAAAACCGGCGTTGCGACAAAGTTGCGCTCGCCGTCGGAAAAATTTCAGCTATTCTGCTGGACGAAAATGACGAATCGCCAGCGTTTCCTCGATGCCTGCCGCTGCAAAACTGTTGACCGTCCGCCAGTCTGGCTGATGCGGCAGGCCGGACGCGCGCTGCCGGAATATCGCAAGCTCAAGGCGAAATACGATTTCCTTAAACTCGTTCGCACGCCGGAACTCGCCGCCGAGGTCACGCTCCAGCCCGTGCGCCGGTTTGATTTTGACGCGGCGATTTTGTTCAGCGACATCCTCGTCGTCGCCGAAGGGTTGGGACAGGGCTACAAATTTCGCGACGGCGGCGGCATCCAGATGAATTTCATTTTGCAGACCACGACGGACATCCAGCAACTCAATCTGTCCGCGCTGCCGGAAAAACTGGATTATATCCCGCGCGCGCTTGAACTCGTGAAAAAATCGCTCGACGGAAAAATCGGGCTGATTGGTTTCGCCGGTTCGCCGTGGACGATTGCAAATTTTATGCTCGAAGGCGGAAGCGTGAAGGAATTCACCCGCGCCAAGAATCTTTTTTACACGCAGCCCGAAGTTTTTTCATTGCTGATGGAAAAACTGGCTGTTGCCGTCACGCGCCTGCTGCAAATGCAAATCATGGCGGGCGCGGAAGTCGTGCAAATTTTCGACAGCCTCGGCGGATTATTGCCGGGCGACGCTTTTGCGGAGGCATCGGCAAAATGGATCAAACAAATCGTTTCCGCATTGAACAGTGCCGTGCCGGTCATCGTTTTTTCAAAGGACATTCACGGCAATTGGAATGATTTGATTGAAACCGGCGCGAACATTTTGGGAATTGATTCCGGCGTGCGGCTCGCGGACGTTCGTTCAAAACTGCCTGCAAACATTGGCGTTCAAGGCAATCTCGATCCATTTTTATTGCTGACAACGCCGGAGAAAGTTGCGGCGGAGACGAATCGCATCTTGACTGAAATGCGCGGCGCTCGCGGGCACATTTTTAATCTGGGGCACGGCGTTCCGCCCGAAGCAAAACTGGAAAACATCGCCGCGCTGGTCGAAACTGTAAAAAACTTCACATGAAAACTTTTAACGCAAAGACGCAAAGAAACGAAGGCGCAAAGATTTGGAGAAGCAATTGCTTTTTATTTTTTCCTTTGCGTCTCTGCGCCTTTGCGCCTTTGCGTTAAATTAAATTTTGTGAGCGCGCTGAACGTCAATCTGGATTTGGTGAAGAAATACAACGTGGCCGGGCCGCGTTACACAAGCTATCCGCCGGCGACGAAATTCACGGATGCCATTTCGCGGGCGCAACTCGAAGAAAAAATTTTCGCGAACAATCAATCCGACCGCGACCTTTCGCTTTATTTTCACATCCCGTTTTGCGAAACGCTCTGCTGGTTTTGCGGTTGCACGACGGTCATCACGCTGAATCACGCGCTGGGGAAAATTTATCTCGATCACCTCGAACGCGAAGTCGCGCAGATGGCCGCGCGGTTGAATCCAAAACGCAAAGTCGTGCAATTTCATTGGGGCGGCGGTTCGCCGACTTTTTTGCAGCCGGACGAAATCCGACGGCTCGGCGAAATCATTCGCAAACATTTCACATTTTCCGACGGCATCGAAGCGGGCGTGGAAATTGATCCGCGCCGTCTTTCCCGCGGACACATTGAAGCGTTGACCGAAATCGGTTTCAACCGCGCGTCGCTCGGCGTGCAGGATTTTGAGCCGAAAGTGCAGGAAGCGATCCATCGCATCCAGCCGCGCGACATGACGCAGCGGGTTTTGGATTGGGCGCGCGAACTCGGTTTCGGCTCGGTGAACTTCGATTTGATTTATGGCCTGCCGCATCAAACGGCAGAATCCTTCGGTCGCACGCTTGACGCCGTTTTGGAAATGCAGCCGGACCGGCTCGCAGTTTTCAGCTACGCGCACGTGCCGTGGGTGAAACCCGCGCAAAAAATTCTGGAGCAAAAAATTCTTCCCGCGCCGGAAGTGAAATTGCAATTGCTCAAAAACGTCATCGAACGGCTGACGGAAAACAACCGTTACATTTACATCGGCATGGACCATTTTGCGAAGCCGTCGGACGAACTGGTCGCGGCGCAGCGCAATAAAACCTTGCAGCGGAATTTTCAGGGCTACAGCACGCGCGGCAACGCGGACATTTACGCGTTCGGAATGAGCGCGATTTCGCAGATTCCCGAAGCGTATTGGCAGAACGAAAAGGAATTGCCGAAATATTATGCCGCGCTTGACGGAAACAAACTTCCGCTCTCTCGTGGATATTTTTTAACCGATGACGACAAGCTCCGCCGCGAAACCATCATGCGCGTGATGTGCGACCTCTCGCTCGATTACGCCGCCATGTCGCAAAAACTCGGCGTCAATTTCGCGGAACATTTTGCGGACGAACTCGCGGCGTTGAAATTATTTGAAGCCGACGGATTGATTCATTTTTCGCCGGATGGTTTTGAAGTCACCGACACCGGCCGCCTGTTCATCCGCAACCTCGCGATGCGCTTCGACAACACGCTCGCTCCATCGGGCGAACGGAAACATTCGAGAACAATTTAATTTCAAATTTTACAAATGCAGCCGACTAAAGAACAGATAGAGCGGTTTATCATGTTGGGGTATTGAAAGATAAAAGTGGAAAACACTATTGGATTCCGCTTTGAGTGTTGCTTGTAGAGCAGCGTGACATTTCAATCATCATGTCTCTTCTAAATTGCCTGCTTGAACGACTTGATCAAGAAACTGATGCAATTGAAAAATTAATGCTGCCTTCTTTGTCATGAAATCCGTCGCCATCATCGGAGCCGGCATCACGGGGTTGACCGCTGCGTTTTATCTGAAACGCAAAGGCATTTCCGTCACGGTTTATGAGGCGGGCGCACGCGCGGGCGGCGTCATCCGTTCGCTGCGACAAAATGGTTTTCTCGCCGAATCCGGTCCCAACACAATTCTCGAAACGTCGCCGAAAATTCCACAACTTGTCAGCGATTTGAATTTGGAATCGCGACGGCTTTACACAAATCCGAACGCCAAAAATCGTTATATCGTTCGTGACCAAGAGCCGATGGCGATGCCATCGTCGCTGTTGGGATTTCTAACGACAAAACTTTTTTCTGCCAAAGCCAAACTTGCCGTGCTGCGCGAGCCGTTTGTTCCGCCGCGTCGAGATGATGCTGACGAAAGCGTCGCCGATTTTGTCGCACGACGCTTGAACCGCGAATTTCTGGAACGCGCCGTGGACGCGCTTGTTTCTGGAATTTATGCCGGTGATCCGCAAAAACTTTCCGTCCGGCACGCGCTGCCAAAACTGTTTGAGATCGAGCAAAAATACGGCTCGCTCATTCGCGGTCAAATTTTTGGCGCAAGCGAACGGAAAAAATCCGGCGAAATTTCCCGGCGCGACGCCAAAATGCTTTCATTCGACGAAGGATTGCAAGTTTTGCCGGACGCGCTCGCGGCGCAACTTGGTGATTCGCTGAAATTAAATTCGCCGGTTGAAAAAATTACAAAAACTGAAAACGGCTGGCTCATTTCGACGACAAACGGCGATGCGGAATTTGACACAGTCATTTATTGCGGCACGGCTCACAAATTGGCGGAGTTGGAAATAGATTTTGGTAGGGCGGTGCTGCCGCGCAGCCTTGAAGTTTCGGCGGCGCAGCAGCACCGCCCTACCGCAATTTTTTCCGAAATCCGTTATGCGCCGGTCGCCAGCGTTGTTTTGGGATTTCGCCGCGAAGACGTAGCGCATCCGCTCGACGGCTTCGGAATGTTGATTCCGAAAATCGAAAATTTCAAAATTCTCGGCTCGATCTTTTCTTCGTCGCTGTTTCCAAATCGCGCGCCGGAAAATTCTGTTGTAATCACAAGTTATATTGGCGGCGAGCGACATCCTGAACTGACATTAAAATCGCCGGACGAATTGGTTGCGATGACACGCGATGATTTGCGCATTTTGCTCGGCGTAAAAGACGAACCGGTTTTCAAAAATGTTGCGCTTTATCCGAAGGCGATTCCGCAATATAATGTCGGCTACGGAAAATTCAAACAGGCGATGAACGAAATTGAAGCCAAGGCCGACGGCTTTTTTCTTGCCGGCCATTATCGCGACGGCGTTTCGTTGGGCGATTCAATTGTTTCCGGCTGCAATGTTGCCGAACACGTCGAAAACTTTTTATCAAAGTGAAAGGCATCTTGCTCGTCAACCTTGGTTCGCCGGATTCCGCTTCGGTTTCCGATGTGCGTCGTTACTTGAATGAATTTTTGATGGATGGCCGCGTGATTGATGTGGCATGGCCGGTGCGCCGGCTCATCGTCGGGATGATTCTCATCAATCGTCCGAAAGAATCCGCGCATGCTTACGAAAAAATCTGGACGAAGGAAGGTTCGCCGCTGGTCGTCACGGGTCGTAATGTGCAAAAAAAAATGCAGGAACGCATCCGGCCGCCGGTCGAACTGGCGATGCGTTATCAGAATCCTTCCATTGAAAGCGCCATTAAAAAATTAGCGGCAAAAAAAGTGGACGATGTGCTTTTGATCCCGCTGTTTCCGCATTACGCGATGTCGAGCTACGAATCCGCCGTCGAACGCGTAAAGAAAGTTGCCTCAAAACTTGCGCCGCAAATGAAAATCACCGTGCAGCAGCCATATTTTGACATGCCCGAATACATTGCCGCGCTCGTTGCCAGCGCGAAGGATTATTTGGAAACCGGCTATGACCATTTGCTGTTCAGCTTTCACGGCGTTCCCGAACGGCATTTGCGCAAATCCGACCCGACGCATTGCCACTGTCTCGTGAAAGAAAATTGCTGCGAAGTTTCAAACCCATCTCATGCGACGTGTTATCGCGCGCAATGTTTCAAAACCGTCTCGGCATTTGTGAGGGAAGCAAAAATTCCCGCCGGAAAATTTTCCATTTCCTTCCAATCACGTTTAGGCAAAGACCCATGGTTAAAACCTTACACGGATTTTGAGTTGGCGGAACTTCCGAAACGCGGCGTGAAAAAACTTTTTGTGATTTGCCCGGCGTTCGTTTCGGATTGCCTGGAAACGCTGGAAGAAATCGCCATTCGCGGCAAAGAAACATTTTTATCGGCTGGTGGAAAAGAATTTGCGCAAATCCCCTGCTTGAACGAACACCCGCGCTGGCTGGCGGCGTTGGAAAAAATGGTGAACGATTTTTGAACCGCCACAATCAGCGTCACGGTTTTTCGCGCATGACGCTGCTCAATCTCAATTTTACCGTGTCGGCAAGGCTGGCAATCCTTTTTTCTTTTTCGGCGCGACGCCAACGATTGGCTCGCATTTGTTGCTGCACAACGGGCAGAGGAACAGCGCGTGATAGCCTCCCTTGAGACGCATGATGCGCACGCAATGGTTGCACATCACGTCTTTGCAATGTGTGCATCGGTAAGTCGCCTGTTCCTGCGAACGGCGATTACAGGCGACGACTCCACCTTCGAGTATTGCCGGCGGTTTTGGGCGGTCGCGCTCGAATTTCGGGATCGCAATGTTGATGTCGGTGGATTCGACAAGCAATTTCACGTCGCCCAATCTGACTTCTTGTCCCGCGTCCAGCCACGCTTCCATGACAGGTTCGCCGTTGACAAACGTGCCATTGGTGGAATTGCAATCGTGGATATAAACACCATCATTCGACAACGCCAGCTCGCAATGCACGGACGAAACCGTTGAGTGATCAATGCAAATCTCGCAGTCCGGATCGCGCCCGACACGGTTGACGCCCAGTTGCAATTCCAGAATCCGATTTTCCAGACCCGCTGTTTTGATAAGAAGCCTGGCCATAATTTCTCCGAAACCTTCTGGGCTTTGCGCGCCGGAAAAATGGAAGTCGAGCGGAAAATAATCAGATGACAGCCAGGCCGTAAATCTTCTGCTAATCTTCGCGCAACGTTCAACTTTCCAAAACCGCCACGACCGCCGCGTATTGTTCCGTGTGGCTGATGCTGATGAGCAAATTTTTTGCTTTGCGCGATTTGAACAATTCCTTCCCTTTGCCGTGCAGAATCACAAACGGCTCGCCGGATTTTTTGTGGGCGATTTCCATGTCCTGCCATCCAAGCTGCGCACCGATGCCCGTGCCGAACGCCTTTGAAATGGCTTCCTTCGCCGCAAAGCGCGCGGCGACAAACGGCGCGGGGTTTTTGTGCGAGAGGCAATAGGCGGTTTCATCCGGCAGCAAAATCCGGTTCCCAAACCGTTCGCCAAATTTTTCGAGCGACGCCGTGATCCGCGCCACTTCGATGATGTCAATGCCGATGCCGAGGATCATAGACTCGTTGAAGGGTTGAAGAGTTCAAGCGTTGAAGCGAAAGTAGCCGACATATTTCAACGCTTCAACTCTTTAACGAATACGTTTTGCCTTCAATTCCTTCAGCAACGATTTCAAATCGAGCGTGTTGATCACGTCCTTTTGTTCCAACCAGCCTTTGCGCGCGCTGCCCGCGCCCAGCCGCAAAAATCCCGCGTGCTCGTTCCGGTGCGCGTCAGGATTGATGACGCATTTGACGCCTTTCGATTTTGCATACGGCCAGTGCCGCCAATCCAAATCGAACCGATGCGGGTTGCAATTCAACTCCAGCCACGTTCCCGTTTCGGCGCAAGCGTCAATCACCGCGCGTATATCCATCGGATACGGCTCGCGTTCCAAAAGCAAGCGCCCCGTCATGTGCGCGATGATGCGGACGTATTTATTTTCCGCCGCGCGAATCAGCCGCTTCGTATTTTCTTTTTCATCGTTGCTTGGAACGTGCAAACTCGCCACAACCAAGTCCAATTCAGAAAGAATTTCATCATCGAAATCCAATCCGTTTTTCAAAATGTCCACTTCAATTCCGGTCAACAGCCGGAACTCGCTGCCACGCTTCGCGAATTTCTCATTGATTTTTTTTATTTCAGGAATTTGTTGGCGCAGCCGTGCCGCATCCAAACCGTTTGCTTGAAACGAAGATTTTGAATGGTCGGTGATCGCCCAATACGCCAAACCCAAATTGTCCATGTATTCGGCGATTTCTTCCAAACGATTGTGGCCGTCGCTCCACGTTGAATGGTTATGCAGCGAGCCGCGCAATTGCGTCCATTCAATCAATTTCGGCAAATTATTTTTCTCCGCCGCCGCAAATTCACCCATGTCTTCGCGCAATTCCGGTTCGATGTAAGGCAAATCCAGTTTCTGAAAAATTTCATCTTCCGATTTGCATGGCACGAGCAATTTCGGGTCGCGCGTTTCTTCTTTCGATTTGAACAAACCGTATTCATTCAGCCGCAAGCCGCGCGCGATCGCCCGCTGCCGCATCACGATATTGTGTTCTTTGCCGCCGGTGAAATACATCAGCGCAAATGGAAATTCCTTGTCGCTCACGACGCGCAAATCGGACTGGATGCCGCCTTCCAAAATCACGCTTGCCTTCGTCGAACCTTTTGCCGTGACTTTGATGACGCCCGGCTGCGAAACGAAAAATTCAATCACGTCCGCCGGTTTTTTCGACGACGCCAGCAAATCAATGTCGCCGATGACTTCCTTGTGCCGTCGCAAACTGCCCGCCGCGCTGCAACGGATCACGTCGGGATGCGCGCGCAAATTTTCCAGCAACGGTTCGGCCAGTTTCAGCGCGTCGCTCAACAAATGTTTGCTCGCGTAAGTGCGCTTGCGCCCGATGCCTTCCAAAATGTTCGCCGCCGTTTTTTCCCCGAAACCCTCGAGTTTGGCGATTTTGCCGGACTTGCACGCCGCCTCCAGTTTTTCAATCGAATCAATTCCAAGTTTTTTGTGAAGCGTCTGGATTTTTTTCGGGCCGACGCCGGAAATTTCCAGCATTTCCAAAAATCCCGGCGGAATTGAGGACTTCAACTCGTCGCAGTATTTCAATTTGCCCGTCGTGACCATCTCCGTGATTTTTTGTTCCAGCGCTTCGCCGATGCCTTTGATTTCGCCGAGCCGCTTTTCCGCGACGATTTTTGCGAGCGGCTCGCTCAAATTTTCAATCGTCCGCGCCGCATTCGCGTAAGCGCGCGTCTTGAACGGGTTTTCGCCCTTCAATTCCAAAAGCGTCCCGATCTCGACCAAAATTTCCGCGACCTTGTCTTTGTCCATCCGACAAATATGACGTGCGATTTGGAAAGTTCAAATTTGTTTCTTCGCGTTCTTAATCATAATCTTAATCTTAATCGGCTTCCCGGTTCACTTTGGGATTACGATTAAGATCAGGATTATGATTAAGAGGAAAAATTTGCCCGTTGCGCTGACCATCGCCGGTTCGGACAGCGGCGGCGGCGCAGGCATCCAGGCCGATTTGAAAACCTTCGCCGCGCTCGGCGTCCACGGCGCGAGCGCGATTGCCTGTTTGACCGCGCAAAATCCCAGGCGCGTTTTGGGAATCGAACCCTGCTCGCCCAAAATGTTGCGGCAGCAAATCGAAGCTGTGTTTGAAGAGTTGAAACCGCGCGCGGTGAAAACCGCGATGTTATTTTCGGCGGAAAATGTGAAAGTTATCGCCGAATTTTTCCAGAACGGATTTTCTCCCTCTCCTCAACGAGGAGAGGGCCGGGGTGAGGAGGCCAAAATTTCCAAACTCCAATCCCCTCACCCCGGCCCTCTCCCCGCTTTGGCGGGGCGAGGGAGAAAATTTCCGCCGCCGCTGATCGTTGACCCAATTTTGGTTTCCACCAGCGGCGCAAAATTGCTCGAACCAAAAGCGATTGCAAAACTGAAGGAACAATTATTGCCGCTGGCCACGCTTGTCACGCCAAATTTGTCTGAAGCAGAAATTTTAAGCGGCCAAAAAATTTCTTCGATTGAAGGAATGCGCGAAGTCGCAAAAAAAATTCATTCGCAATTCGGCTGCGCGGTTTTAATCAAAGGCGGCCATTTGAAAAATATGGACGAAGCGGCGGACATTTTCTTCGATGGAAAAACTGAATTACTTTTGTCCGCGCCGTTTGTCAAAGGCGTCCGCACGCACGGCACGGGCTGCGTTTATTCTGCCGCCGTTTGCGCCGCGCTGGCGCTTGGAAATGATTTGCCGCACGCTGTCCAAATCGGGAAGCGATTCGTGACAAAAGCAATTTCAGAAAGTTACAAAATAGGGAACCATTTTGCGTTGGGAAATTTTTAATGGTAGGGAAAGCTGCTGCTTTGCCCTAATTAACGGCGGCGCAGCAACGCCGCCCTACCAATTTAAGGCCTCCGCAATCGGAAGAATCGCGCAGCATTCGGCGCGTTGACCGGAATCACATTTTGATTGTTCGTGAAAACCGGCGACGGAATATTATTCGTGCTCCAAATTTGCGGTGATAAAAGATTGGTTGTTGATTCGACGACAAAGCCGTCGGGATAAACCGGCCAGGACAAATTTAGATTTGTTCCCGACTTTGCCGTGTTCAGCGAGGATGAAAAAAATTCCCAAGCAAGCGCATAAGTTTCACTGCCGTTGTTGCCAACGCCGCCGCCTTTCCAAACCTGCACGTCGTAACGTCCTGGCGCGAGCTTCGGCAGAAAAATATGCTCGACGTTGTCCACCAGGCTCGTGCTGCACATGACAAGGTTGCTATTGGCCGCATCATAGAAAAAAAGATCGAGATTTTTCGGCGCAATTGGCGTTGGGTTGGAAGGACGATTCCAAGCCAGCGTGATGGTGGCGGTGAACGTGGCGTTGCCCATCGCATTTGTGACATTAAAAAAATAATGGTTCACGGCGTCAAGCGCCGACGGATGCAGGACGCTGGTAATCGTTTCAAAGTCCCAACCGCTCAATGCGGAAATTGAATTGGTCACGGTAATGGGCGGATGCGCCGCGCCTGTTGAAACGGTGGTCGCCACAAAATTGGTGCGTTTGCCGCCGGCGAGTTGTTTGTAGGAATTGAAAACGTTCAACACGCCCGCGCCATAACGCGCATCGAGCGGCGATGAAGTTGAATTTGTCCAACCCGCAGGTTTGATGGCGCCGTTCAACAACAGTGCCTTCACCGTGCGAATGTCGGTTGCAGAATTGGTGTCGCTGCCGCCGTCGCCGCGCGTCCCGGCTTGCATCAAAATCGCACCGGCACCGGCAACTTGCGGCGTTGTGTAACTCGTTTCCGCAAAACCCGGCGCGATGATGTCGGGCTTGCTTCGTCCATCGGTCGTAGGGCCGCCGGGCGAACTAAAGGAGCCGACGCCAATGCCGTTGTAGCAGGTCGCCGGCGAAAAAATTGGCGGGCCGGCCACGCCGGATAGAAACAAGACATTGTTCTGCGCGGCGTAATTATCGTAAAGCTGATCGTCATTTGTGTCATAAACGCCAAAAGTAAAACTTTGATTAACGATGCGTTCGGAAATCGGAAGTCCGAGTCCAATATAATGATTGATAAAATAATTCGCTTCGTAATTATCCGCATGGACGATGTTTGTCGCTACGCCGTTCGCAATCCCATAATAATTTGCGGCCACCGAATCCGCGTGACCCGACTCGGCCCCCACGGCATTTGGAAAAGTTGTCGCCGTGCCGAGGCTGGAAGTATAGGTAAACAAGCTCGTCGGCTGACCAACCGCGCCGGGGTTGACTTCCCAATTTGCAGCTGCGCCGTCGCCCGCTTCCGGCTGCCCTACTTGCACGCCAGCGCCGTTCAAGTTGGTGGTCGTTGCCCGCAACAACGTCACCCCAATCGTATCCAGGGTGGATGCGCGCGCTGCGGCGACCCCGGCAACGACTGAAATCAACAGGATTCTCAACAAGCTTTTCATGGGAATTCCTGCACAGAAGATAATTTCATTTTGTCAAAAAGTCCAAGCGGCAAAAGCATCGCTGACATTTCACGATGAAACGCTAGACTGTCATCGTGTCCGACACGCTCGTCGTCAACGAAATCTATTTGAGCCTGCAAGGCGAAAGCACCTTCGCCGGGCTGCCGTGCATTTTCATCCGCCTCACCGCGTGCGATTTGCGCTGCTCTTATTGCGACACGGCGTATGCTTTCACTGAAGGCAAAAAAAAATCGCTCGCGGAAATTTTAGCCGAAGTCAGAAAACTGGCCGAATCATTTTCCGACTCAAAATTCAAAATTCAAAATTCAAAATTGCCTTTGGTTGAATTGACCGGTGGCGAACCGCTGCTCCAAAAAAATTCTTTGCCGCTGATGAAATCGCTTTGCGACGACGGCTTCACCGTTCTCATCGAGACCAGCGGCGCACATGATATTTCGCGAGTTGATCCGCGCGTCCGCCGCATCATGGATTTGAAATGTCCGAGCAGCAGCGAAGTTGAGCGCAATCGTTTTGAAAACATTTCACATTTGAAGTCCACCGACGAAATCAAATTCGTCATCGGCACAATTGAAGATTACGAATGGGCGAAAGAGCAAATTGTTAAATACAATTTGGAAAAAATTTGCCCGCTGTTGTTTTCGTGGGTGCATCCGCTCGCGCCGGAACAGCAAAATAAATCGCTGAAAAAAGTTCCGGCAGGTCAAACACCAATTTCACGAAAAGATTTGGCAGAAAAAATCATCGCCGACGCGTTGCCCGTGCGTTTTCAAATCCAACAACACAAAATAATCTGGTCGCCCGAACAACGGGGCGTTTAATTCGCGTGAAAACGAAACAAGTCATCGAACTGCTCCGCGACCACGAATCGCGGAACATTGTCCACATTGAACCCGACGGCTCGTGGCCGATTGTCTGGGAGCGCGCGAAAGACGTTTTCGTTTGGGACGCCGATGGCAAAAAATATCTCGATTTGACCGGCGCATTCGGCGTTGCCGCCGCTGGACATGCAAATTCAAATGTCGTCAAAGCCGGCCAAAAACAAATGGCAAAACTTTTGCACGCGATGGGCGACGTGCATCCGCACGCGCGCAAAGCGGAACTCGCACAAAAATTAAGCCAAGTAACTTTTGAGCGCTGGAACAAAAAGTCCGGCAAAACTATTTTTTGCAATTCCGGCTTTGAAGCCGTCGAGGCTGCACTTAAAACGGCAATCCTCGCCACCGGCAAACACGGCGTTGTCGCCTTTTCTGGTGCGTATCACGGGCTTGGCTACGGCGCGCTCAACGCCACACATCGCGATTTTTTCCGCAGCCCGTTCCAGTCGCAGCTCCGCGAGTTCGGCAATTTCGTTTCCTTTCCTAAAAAATCTTCCGACCTGGCGACGACTGAATTTCAGATCCGCAATCTTTTCCGGCGCGGCTGGGTCGGCGCGATTCTCGTTGAGCCGATCCAAACGCGCGGTGGTATCAACATTCCGCCGCCGGAATTTCTGCCAATGCTGCGAAAATTGTGCGATGAATTTGGCGCGCTTTTGATTCTCGACGAGATTTACACCGGTTTTGGCCGCACTGGAAAATGGTTCGCGTGCGAACATCACAACGTCGTTCCCGATTTGATTTGTCTCGGCAAGGCGCTGACCGGCGGCTTTCCGCTTTCTGCCTGCGTGGGTCGCGCCGAACTCATGGACGCCGCGTGGCCACAATCCAAAGGCGAAGCGATTCACACCAGCACATTTCTTGGCCATCCCGTCGGTTGCGCGATGGCGCTGGCGCAAATCGCCGAAATTGAAAAATTGAAATTGCCGCAAGCCGCCGCTGAACTCGGAAAATTTTTGCTCGGTGAATTGCAAAAAATTTCCCATGACAAATTTCAGATCACCGTGCGCGGACTCGGATTGCTCGCTGGAATTGAATTGCGCCGACACGACGGATCGCCCGCGACGACCGAAGCATTTTCTGCAATCAAAGCTCTTTTGCAGCGCGGCTACATTTTACTGCCGGAAGGCGAGCACGGAAACGTCATCAGTTTTTCACCGCCACTGACGATTTCAAAAGCGCAGCTTGCAAAGGCTGTGAACGAATTGAAAAAGATTTTAACCACGGATTACACGGATTAACGGAAAATAAATCCGCGTAATCCGCGGTTTCAAAAATGAAACTTACTGAAATGCGTGAACTGCTGGCGGCACGAGACATTCAACTCACCAAATCGCTCGGCCAGAATTTTCTGCATGACGCCAACCAATTGCAAAAAATTGTTGAGGCGGCGGAATTATCGAAAGCCGATAAAGTTTTTGAAATCGGGCCGGGACTTGGGCCGTTGACGGAATTGCTTTTGGAAAATGCCGGCGAGGTTCTGGCGATTGAAATGGACCGTCGGCTCGTGGAAGTTTTACGCGAACGATTTCCGCAATTGAATTTACTTCACGACGACGCGCTGGAATTTTTGCGACGCGAGCCGCGCGACTGGAGCGATTGGAAGCTCGTCGCGAACCTGCCGTATTCCGTCGCCTCGCCGATCTTGGTGGAACTCGCGCAATCGCCCCGGCGACCGGAGCGCATGGTCACGACGCTGCAACTCGAAGTCGCGCAGCGGCTGATGGCGCAGGCCGACGACGACGATTACGGCGTGCTGACGCTGCTCGTCCAGCTCGATTACGAGCCGCGCGACAGCTTCAAGATTCCGGCGGACTGTTTTTTCCCCCCGCCGAACGTGGACTCGATGTGCGTCGTGTTGCAACGCCGCGCCCGGCCCCTGCTCGCCGACGGCCAGCGCGCCGCGTTCATGAAGATCGTGAAGCGCGCGTTCTCGCAACGGCGCAAGATGATGATGAAATTGTTGAAACAGGATTGGGCGGCGGACAAACTGGCGGCCGCATTTGCTGAATTAAAAATCTCGCCGCAGGAACGCGCGGAGAAATTGAGCTTGGAACAGTTCGTGGCGCTGACGGAAAGACTTTTTAGCCACGGATGAAACACGGATTAAACTTGATCCGATCCGCTCTTTTGATCAATTGATCATGCGTGCTGAATAGAAAAACCACGCGCATACGATTCGCTCGTTGAGCAATATGAGCGAACTGTTGCAACCAGCAAAACAGAAATCGTGCTTTGAGCCAAAAACTTTCATTCGCATTAGATTTGAAGCTGGAACTTTTCCAGTTAGAAGAATTGCCGCGCGCTCGCGCATTGGCTGAAAGCGCAAACGGAGTTTTGTATTGTTGGAAAACAACCGGAATTTTTAATTGGTTGGAAAAAGGAATTTCAATTTGCGACGTTTTGGGAATTGTTATTTTGCCAAAAGATTTGCCAGAACAAATTGATTTGCCCAATGATTCTTGCAAAGCTGCTTGAAGAAAGTCATCTGCTTGCAAAATTGCGGAAGGCAATTGTCTGTGCGCGATTGTTTGAAGGCCGCCAAGAATTGCGTTCATGTTTGGTCAAAGTGGCGACATTCGATCTCGGCAACGAAGAAATTTATGAACAGATAAAAGCCGATTACGAACTTGTCCGCAAAACGATCAAAACGAAAGGCTTTGAAGCTTTGACTGGTAAAATGGGCGTCTTGGTTCAGCCGCGAACCAAAGGCGCAGGTCATGGCAGCACGAGCCGGGCATTTTACGCGCGAAAAGCCTTGGTCAGCAAAATTCTTGGAATGGAAATTAAAAAGAGCGTTTAATTGCACCCGACAAACTTTTTAAGTCGCGGAAATTCCAATTGCAAATCGCGCCACGCCAGTTTGTCAGCTTGCAAATCGGTTTTGCAATTTTCGCGATAAAAGCAAAATGCAAATTCCCAAGCATGATTTTCTTTGGCGGTTAATTTGGCAATTCGCTTTTGCGTTTTCATGAGTTAAGCAGATCAAAATTGAATTTGTCCGTCAACTTTTATTCACCGAAAATAATTTTATTTCTTATGGCCGAAGAAATTTTTGACATCGTCAACGCGCGCGACGAGGTGGTCGGGCAGAACACGCGGCGCGAGGTTCATGCGCGCGGGTTGTGGCATCGCGCGGTGCATGTGCTGGTGTTCAATGCGCGCGGCGAGGTGTTTCTCCAGAAGCGTTCGATGCTCAAGGACATCGCCGCCGGCAAATGGGATTCGTCAGCGTCCGGCCATTTGGACAGCGGTGAGGATTACGACGCGTGCGCGGTGCGCGAGGTGCGCGAGGAGCTTGGACTGAAAATAAAATCGCCGCTGCAAAAACTTTTCAAGATTGATGCGCGCAAGGAGACGGGCTGGGAATTCTGCTGGATTTACCGCTGCGAAAATGAAGGGCCGTTCGTGTTGCATCCCGATGAAATCGAGACGGGCGATTGGTTCGCGCCGGACGCGGTGACGAAGTGGGTGAATGAGAAGCCGCAGGATTTTGCGAGCGCGTTTGTGTTGATCTGGGGAATGTTTTTGGCCACAGATGGGCACAGATGAAACACAGATAGGACAGTCCCAAATTAAAAAATCAACAACTTGCAGTGAAAAGCCTTCCGCGCTTGTGAAATGACGCGTGCAAATTATACTGGCGTTCTAAATTTATGAACAAAGCACCCATTCGTGTCGCAGTCACCGGCGCTGCCGGCCAAATCGGATACTCACTTCTTTTTCGCATCGCCAGCGGCGCGATGTTCGGGCCGGAACAACCCGTCATTTTGCATTTGATCGAAGTGCCAGACGAAAAAGCGCAAGCCGCGCTCGGTGGTGTTTGCATGGAATTGGACGACTGCGCATTTCCATTGCTGAAAGGAATTGTTCCGACATCAAATCTTGATGAAGGATTTCGCGGCGTGAATTGGGCGTTGCTCGTCGGCGCTGTGCCGCGCAAGCAAGGCATGGAACGCAAAGATTTACTCGGCATCAACGGAAAAATTTTTACCGGACAGGGCCAGGCCATCGCAAAAAATGCCGCGAGCGACGTGCGCGTGCTCGTTGTCGGCAATCCGTGCAACACCAATTCCCTCATCGCCATGAACAATGCGCCCGGCGTGCCGAAAGAAAGATTTTTCGCGATGACGATGCTCGACGAAAATCGTTCCGTCACGCAGCTCGCGAAAAAAGCGGGCGTTGACGTGTCTGCCGTCAGCAATCTCGCAATCTGGGGAAATCATAGCGCGACGATGTATCCCGATTTCTTCAACGCAAAAATTTCCGGCCAATCGGTCACGAGCGTCATTAAAGACGAAGCATGGCTCAAAGTCGAATTCATCACGACGATTCAGCAACGCGGCGCGGCCATCATCAAAGCGCGTGGACTTTCGAGCGCGGCGAGCGCGGCGAACGCCGTCGTGGATACCGTTCGCAATCTCACGACGCCGACGAAACCCGGCGATTGGTTCAGCGTCGCGGTTTGTTCGCCCGGCGATTACGGCATCGAGAAAGGATTGATTTTCAGCTACCCAATCCGCACCGACGGCAAGAAATGGGAAATCGTCCAGAACGTCCCGCTCAACGATTTCAGCAAATCAAAGATCGCTGCGACGGAAAATGAATTGAAGGAAGAGCGCGCACTGGTCGCTGAACTTCTGCCTAAATAATTCAAGGTGTCCAAACCATAATTCCACGCTCACCGGGATGTGCGGCGTTATCATTATGTCGCCATTCAATTTCAGCTTTCAGTGGAATTTTCAAATGAATCGCTAGTCGCAACGCATATTCCCAAGCGTGACTCGCGTCCACACCTTGAATCGAAACGCCAATTTCTGGAACAAATTTGTAGCCTTCATCCGAATAAGAGCCTTTTCTGATTTGCGCTCGCGTTATTTTACGGAGTTCGTCAAATGAACCGGCTTCCTTGAATGTATAAATGTGCGCGATTCGCAACATATCGTTCCAATTTGAAAATGATGTCTTGTCAAATTCTCCACGCACACGAGTGTGCAATAAGCTTGGCGGACGTTTTGGATCAAATTGACGAACACCATGAGGAATATCAGTTAAGGGGTGTTTTGAACCATTTTTAGGAACGCTTAATTCTGATTTCTGTTTGTTATACTGATCGTAAAAATCAGCCCATCTTTCAATGACGCTCAACGGAGTGGTATCAATGAACGGGATTGCATCTTTTTGGAGGCGCTTGAGGAGTGGTTCAGGTATTTCAATTTGCATGAAAGCATTTTTGCCATATTAATAGAATATGTCAATATGTATTTCTGTATTTATGTATTTTTATTGAAAAGCCGTTCTTTAACTTTTTGTTCGGCGCATTGCTCGGTGCAACATTTTCGGTTAGCCTCGCCGTATGGCTTTTGATTCCTTCCGCGATTTCGTCAACGCCCTCGACAAGGCGGGCGAACTTAAACGCATTTCCCAGCCCGTCGCCACCGAACTCGAGATCACCGAGATCGCCGACCGCGAAATGAAATCGCCCGGCGGCGGCAAGGCGTTGCTGTTTGAAAAACCCACCGTCAACGGCGTCGTCTCGCCGTTTCCCGTGGCCATCAACACGCTCGGTTCGCACAAGCGCATGGCCATGAGCATGGGCGCGGAATCCGTGGATGAAGTCGCCAACGAACTCGGCGCGCTGATGAAGGCCAAGCCGCCGACAAGTTTTCGCGAGACAATAAAATTGCTCGGACAAGCTTTTGAATTGCGTCACGCGAAACCAAAAACCGTTAAGACCGGCGCGTGCAAGGAAGTGATTCACTTGGTTGAAAGTTCCAAGTTGAAAGTTGAAAGTTGGCCGAAAGCGCCCGACGTAAATCAACCTTCAACCTTCAACCTTCAACCTTCAACCTTCAACCTTCAACCTTCAACCTTCAACCTTCAACCTTCAACCTTGCTGAACTTGCCAATTCTCCGCTGCTGGCCTTTGGACGGTGGACGTTTCATCACATTGCCGTGCGTCGTGACCAAAGACCCAGACACCGGCGAACGCAATGTCGGGATGTATCGCATTCAAATTTACGACGACCGCACGACGGGAATGCACTGGCAGTTGCAAAAAGTCGGCGCGCGGCATGGACGACGTTACTACGAAACCGGCGCGCGGATGCCCGTCAGCATTTTCATCGGTGGCGACCCGATGTTTCCCTTCGCCGCGACCGCGCCGTTGCCGGACGGACTCGATGAATTTCTGCTCGCCGGTTATCTCCGCAAAAAATCCGTTGAGCTGGTGAAGTGCGAGACGAACGATTTGGAAGTTCCGGCAAATTCCGATTTCGTCATTGAAGGTTACGTTGACCCGACCGAGCCGTTGCGCGATGAAGGCCCGTTCGGCGACCACACCGGCTATTACACATTGCCCGAGCCGTATCCCGTGTTTCACATCACGGCCATCACGCATCGCAAGGACGCGGTGTATCCGGCGACGATCGTGGGCATTCCGCCGATGGAAGATTTTTACATCGGCGGCGCGAGCGTGAAGTTGTTCCTGCCCATCTTCAAGATGAATTTCCCCGAGATCGTGGACATCGCGCTGCCGGCGGAAGGCGTGTTCCACAACCTCGTGTTCGTCAGCATCAAGAAGACATACCCGATGCAGGCCTACAAGATCATGCACGGCCTCTGGGGCATGGGGCAGATGATGTTCACGAAATACATCGTGGTGGTGGACGCCGGCGTGAACGTCCACAACACGAGCGAAGTGCTGTTCCATCTCACGGCCAACACCGATCCGCAGCGCGACAGCATCTTCACCAAAGGCCCGTCCGACGTGCTCGACCACGCGACGAGCGAAATCGCCAGCGGCAGCAAGCTGGGCATTGACGCGACGAAGAAAATTCCCGGCGAAGGTTTCAAACGCGCCTGGCCGCCGCTCATCAAGATGGATGAAAGCGTGCGGAAGAAAATTGACGCTCTTTTTGGAAAGGAAAAATGACAACGAAAAAGGGAAATTCATCCAAAAAGAAAAATCCTAAATTAGCTCAAGCTAGTTTGGGTTTGTTTTCCGAAATGGACACAGACGTTTTTGGTTCAGTCCACGATGAGATAATGCATTGGACTTACAATAATGCCTCCGAAATCATTAAAAAGCTTTGGCCTGAAAAAGATGTTGCCGAAATTTCTACCAAAGAATGGGAGCAACCAGTTACTCCAACCATCAACAAACAAAGACGGCTAGTGGGTTTTATCGATCTCGCTGTCAGCTCTTCTTTTAGGAATGGCTTTCCTTGGCATATTTATTTTGAAGTTAAAAGCACCGTGCGGCCCGGATCGGACATTAGACAAATCAAGGCCTATCAATTTTATTTGGAAAATTTTTATCGAGGCCCTTTCGTGGTAGTTTCACCAGATGATCTCTTTTCAGATTTATTGGCCGAACAGGGAATCAAATTTGTAAAGTATCCAGATTTTCTTTCTGAAATAATGTAATGTCACGCGCCGAACGGCGACAGAAATTCCAGCCCGGATTTTTTCGCAATCTCCATCCCTCGCGGGATGTCCTGCGGTTGCTACGGTCTTTGCAGACGGCAACCGATGGTGTGATGACGCACATGAACTTTTCTGGCGTTTGAACGAATCTATTTGCCATCCAGCGGCAAACCTTCAAGAATTCGCCTGCCCTTTACCACGTTAAAAACCATTTATGAAAAGTCGCCTCTTTTTTTGGTCGCTCACTTCAGCGCTTGCAGGGTTTTTATTCGGCTTTGACACAGTCGTCATTTCCGGCGCGGAAAAAACCATCCAATCGCTTTGGGGATTGAGTGCCGGTGTTCACGGAGTTGCGATGGCCGCCGCGCTTTACGGCACGGTGTTGGGTTCGCTGCTCGGCGGCTGGCCCACGGATCGTTTTGGCCGCCGCGCGACGTTGCTCTGGATCGGTGTTTTGTATTTGGTGTCGGCGGTGTGGTCGGGACTGGCGACGGATGTTTATTCTTTCATCGCCGCGCGCGTGATCGGCGGTGTCGGCATCGGGATTTCCACGGTTGCCGCCCCGCTTTACATTTCGGAAATCGCGCCAGCGAAATATCGCGGTCGGCTGGCGGGAATGTTCCAGTTCAACATCGTCTTCGGCATCCTCATCGCCCAACTTTCCAACTGGCTGATTTCCGGGAGCAGCGCCAACGACTGGCGCTGGATGCTGGGCGTGGCGGCAATTCCGTCGGTGCTTTACACGATTTTCTGCTTTGGCATCCCGGAAAGCCCGCGCTGGCTGCTGGGCAAAAAAGGTGACCGGCAAAAAGGCGTTGAAGTTCTCCGGCTGATCGAACCGCAGGCGTCTCCGGCTGAAATCGAAACTCGCGCTAATGAAATCATGGCCTCGGCTTCCGAAAAGGTTTCTTCGGGACGTTTCTGGACGCGCCAATTGCGTGTGTCCATCCTGCTCGCATTCCTGATCGCTTTCTTCAACCAACTCTCCGGCATCAATGCCATCCTTTACTTTGCACCGCGCATTTTCGAACTGACCGGCCTCGGTGAAAAAGCGGCGTTGCTCCAATCCGTCGGCATCGGCGTGACCAATCTCATTTTCACTTTCGTCGGGCTGTGGCTCATTGATCGTTTGGGCCGCCGCACACTGCTTTTTATCGGTTCGTTTGGTTACATCGGTTCGCTTGGGTTGGTGGCGTGGGCATTTTTCACGCAACATTATAGCATCGTGCCGGTTTGCATCTTCGCCTTCATCGCCGCGCACGCGGTCGGGCAGGGAGCGGTCATCTGGGTGTTCATCTCGGAGATTTTTCCCAACCGCCATCGTGCGGAAGGCCAGACGCTTGGTTGCTCCACGCATTGGGTTTTTGCCGCGCTGCTCACGACTCTTTTTCCGAAAATGGTGGAGCTATCCGGCGCGAATCAACAACCACAGCGGGCAGGATTCATTTTCCTTTTCTTCTGCGGCATGATGGTGCTCCAGCTTGTCTGGGTGAAAACGATGGTGCCCGAAACCAAAGGCGTGCCGCTGGAACAAATGCAAAAGAAACTGGGCATGGAATGATTGTGCGAAGCACCGACTGACATCATCAATGAACCTGGCGCGGCAGTTTTGAAGTGTGCTGGAGTTTTTAAGCATGAAATTTTTCTCTCTCATTGTCGGCTTGTGGCTGGTGTCGCCGGTTTGGAGTTCGGCGGTCGAGTCGCTGGTTTATTTCGGCACTTATACCGGTGCAAAGAGCAAGGGGATTTATGTTTCCAAGTTTGACCCGGCGACCGGCAAATTGAGCGCGCCGGAACTGGCGGCAGAGATGCGAAATCCGACTTTTCTCGCCGTTCATCCCGGCGGACATTTTCTTTATTCGGTCAATGAAGTCAACGGCGGCACTGTGAACGCGTTCGCGCTTGATTCCAAGACAGGCAAACTTACCCCGTTGAACCAAAAAAGTTCCGGTGGCAGCGGTCCATGCCATCTCGCCGTGGATGCCTCCGGCAAATGTCTGCTCGTCGCCAATTATAACTCCGGCAGCATCGCCGCGTTGCCCATTCAAGGCGATGGCAGTTTGGGCGAAGTGGCGGCCATGATTCAACATACCGGTTCCAGCATTAACCTCCAACGTCAGGCTGGGCCGCACGCACATTTCATCTGCCCGTCGCCAGACAGCCGCTTTGCATTCGTCTGCGATCTGGGCTTGGACAAGGTGTTGTCCTATCGCCTGGACGCGGCTGCGGCCAAGCTTTCCCCGGGCGATCCGCCATTCACGACCATTGAACCCGGAGCCGGTCCGCGTCATATGACCTTTTCTCCCGACGGAAAATTTGTTTATGTCATCAGTGAAATGGCTTCGACTATCAGTGTGTTCGGCTACAACGCCACGAATGCGGCGATGACCAAAGTGCAAACGATTTCCACGCTGCCCAAAAATTTTGCCGGGAACAGCACCGCTGCCGAAATCACCATGCAGCCGTCGGGAAAATTTATTTATGCGTCCAATCGCGGAGACGACAGCATCGTCCTGTTCGCCGCGAATCGTAAATCCGGCCAGCTTACATTTGTCGAACGCCAATCCACACAAGGCCGGACGCCGCGCCACTTTGCCATTGATCCATCAGGGCACTGGTTGTTCGCCGAAAACCAAAATTCCGATTCGGTCGTTGTGTTCGCGATTGATACAGACACCGGCAAGTTGAAACCAACCGGGCAATTGGTCTCCATCGGTTCGCCAGTTTGCGCCGTCTTTCAACCGCAGCCATGATTGATCCCACACTTGAGATTTCTTCAGAGTGCCGCCGGCCTAGGAAATGCCGAACATTTGCTTGCTGATCCTAAAAATTATCCGCATCGAATTCTCGCGACATCACGTTGGAATAACAAGGTTCAGAATCTCCCCCGGCTCGCATTCGACTGTGACTTCAAATGGCCGGCAGCACACTTCGCAGTCCGTCGTAAATTGTTGCCGGGGAATGCTCGTATCAATGATCAACTCGCAATGCTGTCCACAAAACGGGCATAAAATTGTTTCTGAAATTTCCATTGTCCAAAAAATTAACAAACATTTTCAAAAAAAGAAACGACTGCAATTTGCACGCAAGCCGGAATAATTAAAAGATTGGCCTTTCAGCATTTCGTGTGGGGTGAAACCCTACTTTATTCTTCTGCGGCATTTGAGGCGCAAGGGTTGCTTTGCATTATTTTGGACATAGATTTTATTATGCCCGGCCTATTACTTGTATTAGTGGTCGAGGATTCTGAAAATGACACGACATTGTTGTTGGAAGAGTTGCGGCAGAAAGGCTACACGCCCGTTCACGAACGTGTCGAAAGCGCGGCCGTAATGACGTCCGCCCTCGAACGGCGCAACTGGGACGTGGTGATTTCCGATTACGTCATGCCCGATTTCAGCGGGCCGGCCGCCCTGAAATTGCTTCGTGAAAAGAAAATGGACGTTCCATTCATCGTCGTCTCCGGCACTTACGGCGAAGAAGCAGCGGTGGACATGATGAAGGCCGGCGCGAACGATTATATCACCAAGGCAAACCTTTCGCGGCTCGCGCCAGCCGTCGAACGCGAACTTGAAGCCGTAAAATCCCGTCAGGCGCGCGCCCAGGCCGAAAGCGCCATGCGCCATCTCGCGGCAATTGTTGAATCCACAGAAGACGCCATTTACGGATTGAATCTGGACGGCTCGGTCATCAGTTGGAACCGCGCTGCGGAAAAGATTTTTGGCTATCGCGCCGAAGAAATCATCGGACGCTCCATCGCGCTGCTGTTTCCGTTTGACCGGCGCAATGAATTGATTGACAACATGGAGCAAGTCAAAAAAGGCGATAGCGTCGGCCGCTACGAAACATTGCGCGTGCGCAAGGACGGTCAATTCATTCCTGTTTCCCTCACCATTTCACCCATCAAGGATGAAAAAGGAAAAACCATCGGCGCTTCAGCCGTCGCGCGCGACATCACGCAGCGCAAGCATGAAGAACGCGAGCGCACCGAATTGATCCAGGAACTCACCGACGCGCTCAAGCAAGTCAAAGCGCTCACCGGCCTGCTGCCCATTTGCGCCACATGCAAGCGCATTCGAGATGAGCGGGGCTATTGGCAGCAACTCGAAGCTTATATCTCATCTCACACCAATGCGATTTTGACGCACGGCATCTGCCCCGAATGCTTCAAAAATTTCAAATCGGAAAATAAAGTCAAGGCTGCTTGAATCATCAAACCGGCTTCATCATGGTGATTTCTGCGACGGAAAAAACGCCAGGCTTGGCAAAACAAACTTTACGCCTTGAAATACTTTGGAGAATTTTTGAGCGATTTCGCCAAGACATTTCGCGTATCAACGATCAAACGCGCGTGTTTGGCAATGAGCGGATAATTCACCGCGTCATGCGCCGTTGCGACAAGGATTAAATCCGCGCCGACAATTTTTTTTGGCGTCAACGGCACGCTGCGCTGGCCGGCGAGATGCGTGTGTTCGCGTGACGGACGAATCACGGGAATATGCGGATCGTGAAATTCAATACGCGCGCCTTGGGCTTGAAGCAATTCCCACAGCGCATAAGCCGGACTTTCGCGGTCGTCGTCCACGTTGGCTTTGTAAGCGATTCCCAAAATTAAAATGCGGCTGCCACGAAGATTTTTTTTCTGCGAAGCCAGCGCCTTTTTCACGCGCCGGATGACGTAAGCGGGCATTGACGAGTTTATTTCGCCGGCCAGTTCGATGAATTGCGTTTCCTGTCCGAATTGCCGCGCTTTCCACGCCAAATAAAACGGGTCAATCGGAATGCAATGTCCGCCGAGTCCGGGGCCGGGATAAAACGGCATGAAACCGAACGGCTTGGTTTTTGCCGCCGCAATGACATCCCAGACATCAATGTTCATCACGGCAAAAACCATTTTCAATTCGTTGACCATCGCGATGTTGACCGCGCGGAAAATATTTTCCGTCAACTTCACAGCTTCGGCGACGCGGCAGGATTCGACAGGAATCAGTTTGCGAATGGCGCGACTGTAAAGTTTCATTGCGCGCTTGCGGCATTCGGGCGTGTAACCGCCGATGATTTTTGGGATTTCGGCGAGCCGGCTTTTCGGATTGCCCGGGTCTTCGCGTTCAGGCGAATAGGCGAGGAAAAAATCTTTTCCCGCGCGCAAATTGGAAAATTTTTCCAAAACCGCGCGCAATTCCGTGTCCGTCGTTCCGGGATAAGTCGTGGATTCCAATACCACGAGCGCGCCACGCTGCAAATGCGGCACAATTTTTTTAGCCGTGTCAAGAATGCAACTCAAATCCGGCGTCCGATTTTTTTTTAACGGTGTCGGGACGCAAATGATGACGGCGGAACATTCGCAGACGCGGGAAAAATCATTTGTCGCTGAAAAGTTTTTTGATTTTAGCGCGGCTAAAATTCGTTTGGCGGAAATATGGAGAATGTAACTTTTGCCGGAATTGAGCTTCACGACTTTTTTGTCGTCAACATCGAAACCCAAAACGGCGCAGCCGGATTTGGCGAATTGAAGCGCGATGGGCAATCCAACGTAACCAAGCCCGACAATTCCGATGCGCGGATTTTTTTGCGCTTTCATTCGCGAAATTGCAGTTCGTAAAGTTTTTGATAAATGCCGCCGCGCTTGACCAATTCGTCGTGGCGGCCAGTTTCGACGATGCGGCCTTGATCCAAAACGACAATCACGTCCGCGTGCAAAATCGTCGAAAGCCGGTGCGCGATGCAAATGGTCGTCCGTCCGCGCATCAGTTCGTCGAGCGCGGATTGCACGGCGCGTTCGGATTCGGTGTCGAGCGCGCTCGTGGCTTCGTCCAAAATCAAAATCGGCGCATTCCGCAAAACGGCGCGGGCGATGGCGAGCCGTTGTCGTTGTCCGCCAGAAAGCATGACGCCTTTTTCGCCGACGATTGTGTTATAGCCGTCCGGTTTTTCCGTGATGAAGCCATGAGCGTTCGCATGTTTGGCGGCGGAAATGATTTCTTCGTCCGTCGCGCCGGGCCGGCCAAGCCCGATGTTCCGATGAATCGTGTCGTTAAACAAAACCGTTTCCTGCGTGACGACGGCCATTTGTCGGCGCAGTTCATTTGTCTGAACATCGCGCAAATCCACGCCGCCGATGCGGATCGCGCCTTGCGCTGGATCATAAAATCGCAATATCAGATTTGCCAAAGTCGTTTTGCCCGAACCACTCGCGCCGACCAGCGCGACCAATTGGCCGGGTTTGATTTGCAAGTTGATGTCGTGCAGCGCGATTTTTTCGCCGTAAGAAAAATGGATGTGATCGAATTGAATTTCTGCGCCCGCAGCGTTGAGCGATTTTGGCTGTGCTGGTTCGGGAACGGAACTGGAAGTTTCGAGCAATTCAAAAACGCGCGCGCTCGCGGCGCGCGCCTGCACGAGTTGATTTTGCAATCGCGTCAAGTTCTTGATCGGCTGATAAATCGCAAAAATGGAAATGAGCAGTTGCAGAAAATCGGATGAGTTGAGATGCGAAGCCGGCGAAAAATAAATCAGATACGCGAGCAGCAACGCGACGCCGCACGCGCCGAAAAACTCGACGAGCGGGCCGGGAATCTCCACCGCGCGAACGAGTCGCATATAATTGCCGACGGTTTTGCGCGCCGTTTTGCGAAATTCCTCGGCAACGATATTTTCGAGGTTGTAAGCCTTGACGATACGCTGGCCGGTGAACGATTCGGACATGATTTGCGTCAGTTCGGCGGATTGCGCCTGCATTTCGCGCGCGGCCTTGCGGCTTTTGCGGCTGGAAATGGCAACTGGCACGATGCAAACCGGCAAAACGATCAGCGCAATCAGTGTGAGTTTAGAATTTTGCAACAGCAAAAATCCAAGCACACCGAGCAATGTGACGGGATCGCGGATGATGACGGAAGTCGCGTTGCTCAAAACTGTTTGAAGCGATTGCGTGTCGTTCATGACGCGCGACATCAATTTGCCGGAGGAATTTTCGCTGTAAAAACCGGCGGAGAGATTCATCAAATGTGCGAACAGTTTTGTCCGTAAATCGGCGATGCTGCGACTGGCCGTCCATTGCAGGAAATAGACGTTCAAGTAGCCGAAAAATCCGCGCAGAAACATGACGAGCGGAATCGCCACGATGAGTGCGATGAGCGCCGCCGGATGCGAATGCAAATTACTTTGCAAATCCATCAAGCCTTCGCGCGCGTTGGAATACCATTGTTGCGCGAACTGCGGCAGATATTTCAACGGAGGCTTTTCGGCGGCGGCCGGATTTGCGGAAGGAAAAACCGCGCCATAAACGAAGACAATCGTCGCGATCATCAACGGCTGCATGAGGCCGCTGATGATTCCGGTAATCACGCCGAAAATAAGCCGCGTGCGATAAGGTCTGGCCAGTCCCCAGACTTTGAACAAAAAGGCCAGCATAAATTTCCGCCAATATGCGGGTTCGCAAAATTCAAAGCTAGAGTTTTATCAGCGGAATTTTTTTGCGCATGGCGCAAAAATTTCGGAAGCTCAACGAATTTGATGGAACCACGCGAAAACATTTTGCTCATACGACTCAAATCCATCGGGGATATTTTGTTCACGCTGCCGGCGGTTCATGTCGTGCGTGAAAATTTTCCAGACGCGAAGCTGCATTTTCTCGTTTCTAAAGAGCACGCTCCACTGCTGCGCGGTTTTCTGGACGTTAATGAAATCATCCTGCTGGATCGTGCAACTTTTCGTTCGAAAAATATCTTTGCCGCCAGCGCGGGCATTTTTCAATTGTTGCGTCGTTTGCGCAAACAGCATTTTTCTTTGGCGATAGATTTTCAGGGCTACGGCGAAACGGAATTTTTATCGTGGTGGAGCGGCGCGCCACAACGTTTAGGCAACGTTTATAAAAATATGCGCGGCTGGACTTATACGGAAACATCGTCGCGCGACGGAAAAATTCATCCGGCGGAAGGGAATCTTGAATTGCTGCGCCGTTGCGGTTTGCGCGCCGACCGAATCCGAAACGAATACATTTTACCCGCCGATGCTTTGGCGGAAGCTAGAAAATTTTTCGCTACGAACCATTTGAATCCGGAAAAACCAGCATTGTTCATCCAGCCTTTCACGAGCAATCCAAAGAAAAATTGGCCGCTCGAAAATTTTTTGGAATTGGCGCGGCATTTTCATTCGCGCGGCGCGCAAATTATTTTTGGCGGCGGACCTTCGGAACGCGCGGCGATGGAACCGGCACGCGCAGCAGGCTTTTCCATTTCTGCCGGCGTGCCACTGCTCGTGACCGGCGGGTTGATGAAACTTTCCACGTTGACTGTCGGTGGCGACACCGGTTTGTTGCATCTTGCGTCAGCGATGGGTAAACGCGTCGTGATGTTGATGAAATCGAATGCCGCCGGCATGTGCCACCCTTTTCAACACGCAAATTGGACACTCACGCCACCCGCTGGAAAGCCTGTTTCCGAAATTCAAACCAATTCGGTGATTGAAAAGTGCGCACGCGCATTCGCGGATTGTGAAGCCGAAGCCAACGGTGTAAATTTGCCGGGTTCAAGTCAAAAAAAGTGAGCAAGTCACTTCCCATTTCTGTTTCCATCATTACTTTGAATGAGGAAAAAAATATTTCGCGCTGCCTCGAAAGCGTTCGCGATCTCGCGTCGGAAATCGTCGTGATTGATTCCGGCTCGACGGATCGAACGCGTGAAATTGCGGAAAAATTCGGCGCGATTTTCGAGTTTCACGCATGGGAAGGATTTGTCGCGCAAAAAAATATCGCGTTGAAACGTTGCGCGCAGCCCTGGGTTTTGTGTCTCGATGCGGACGAAGCCGTCTCGCCCGAACTCGCGGCGTCTATTCGTCAAATTTTTGCAAACGGCAAGCCGCGCGAAAATGGTTTCTTCATCAACCGGCTGAATTTTTATCTCGGTCAATGGATTCGTCACGCTTGGAATCCCGAATGGCGGCTGCGATTGGCGCGCCGGGAATTGGCGCAATGGGGCGGACTCAATCCGCACGACAAGCTGGAAGTTGAAGGCACGGCGCGCCGATTGACCGGCGATTTATTGCATTATTCCTATCAATCTGTGTCGGATCATTTTCGAACCACACTGAAATATGCGCAACTCATGGCTGATTCCTACGCGCGCACCGGCCGCAAATGTCGCTGGTATCAAATCATTTTTTCGCCATGGCTGGCATTTTTCAAAATTCTTTTGCTCAAAAGCGGTTGGCGCGATGGCTGGCGCGGCTGGGTGATTGCCGGAGCAAAATGGCTGAACGTTTTTGCCAAATACGCCTTTTTAATCGAACGACGCTGGTCAAACCAAAACCCAGATCGCAACGCATGAACGTCATCGTCATTTGCTCGGACACATTTCGTTACGACCATCTCGGCTTCGTCGGGCGTCAACAAGTGGTCACGCCACATCTCGACGCGCTGGCTCGCGAAAGCGCAAGTTTTTCAGATTTTCAAGTTTGTTCATTTCCGACTTTGGTGAACCGGATTGAAGTATTCACGGGACGACACACGTTTCCGCTGATGGATTGGGGACCGCTGCCATTTCAATTTCCGGTGTTGGCAGAAGTTTTCAAACATCACGGCTTTGCCACCGCGCTCATCGCGGACAATTTGCACATGATGCAGGATGGTTTTGGCTTCGGACGCGGATTTGATTTCGTAAAAGATGTGCCGGGACAATTGCATGACCATTTTCAACCGGTCTCCACGCCGATGATTGATTTGCCGTGCGCCGTCGAAAAATTGGAACCGCCGGCCAATCGTTTGGAACGTTACCGTCGCAATGCTTATTGGTATCGGCAACAAGGCACGAACACGACTGAAACTGTTTTTCGCGAAACGATGCAATGGCTGAACGCGCCGCGCGAAAAATTCTTTCTGTGGATTGACACGTTCGACCCGCATGAACCGTGGGACGCACCGAAAAAATTTCTTGAGCCGTATCCGTGGAATAAAAATGGCGCCGCCGTTTTCTGGCCGCATTCCGGCAAGTCAAGCCGCTATTCGGAAGCAGAACTCGAAAATATGCGCAGCCTTTACAAAGCCGAAGTGACGCAAACCGATTTTTGGGTGGGACAATTGATGAAACATTTGTGCGAGAAAAATTTGCTCAAAAATACCGCCGTCATTTTTTGTTCGGATCACGGCTACTATTTTGGCGAACACGGCTTGCTCGGAAAACCGCTAAAACGCACGCTGGAAAAACCGACGACGATTTACGAAGAACTTGGGCATTTGCCATTATTGATTCGGCATCCCGCCGGTCTCGCTGCCGGGCAAACCATCGGCGGTTTGTGCCAGCCGCCGGATTTATTTGCGACCACTTTGGAATTGGCGGGCATTCCTCAAACCAATTGGGCGCAAGGTCAATCACTTGTGCCGCGACTGCGCGGTCAGTCCGGAGGACAAAAATTTGCCGTCGGCGGCTGTCATCCGCATAAAGGCAAGGTGAGTTGCCTGACAGTCTGGACGGAAGAATGGTGTTTGATTTATTCGCCGATTGAAGGCTTGCGCGGTTCAGAATTGTATCACCGGCCAACGGATCTGGCGCAAACGAAAAATGTGATTGCAGACAATCCAAAAATTGCGGAGCAACATTTTGAATTGCTGCGCTCATGGCTGCATGAATTGGAAGTGCCGCCCGCGCGCCAGCGGGAACTTTTGCGCGCGGAAAAATTTGGCTGGTTCGATAAAATCAAGCACCGGCTGTGGATGTCGCGCAATCGCCGGAATTACTTCAAAAAATATCGCAATTATTGCGTCGCGAACCTTTAACCAAAATTCGGCTGTTCAGTTCGACCGCTTTGCCTTTTAATTTTGCCATGAAAATCAGCGGGTTCACTTTCATTCGCAACGGCAACATTTTGGGTTATCCCTTTGTGCCGTCCATCCGTTCGTTGCTGCCGTTGTGCGACGAAATCATCGTCAACGTTCCGCGCTCGACCGACGGCACGCTCGAAACCGTCAAAGCCATCGGCGATCCGAAAATTCGCATCATCGAATCCGATTGGAACGAAAACGAAAAAGTTGGCGACCCCATCATGCGCAAGCATACCGACCTCGCGCTCGAACAATGTTCCGGTGATTGGTGCGTCTACATTCAGGGCGACGAAGTGCTTCACGAAGATTCGATTCCGGCGATGCGCGCGGCGATGGAACGCGAATTGAACAATCCGGAGGTTCAAGGATTGCTTGTGGATTACACACATTTTTACGGCAGTTTTTGGACGGAAGTTTATTCCTTCGGCTGGTATTACAAAGAAGTGCGCGTGGTGCGGCGCGACCCAAAAATCCGCGCGTGCGGCGGGGCGCAAGGTTTTCGCACGACGGACCATCAAAAATTGCGCGTGAAAAATTCCGGCGGACGCTATTTTCATTACGGCTATGCTTTGGAGCCAAGTCAGGCGCGAATAAAAGTCGGCAATCTCGCCAGCGTTTATGGAAATGAAAACCTCGTTAACGAAACGAAATCGAGGTCTGAACGTTTTTATGACGACGACCAAAAGGTAAAAAAATTTGACGGCACACATCCGGCTACGATGCGTGAAATTGTCACGAACGCAAACTGGACTTATGCTTCGAGCAATCCGCTCATTCGTTTCCGACGCAATTATTTTTGGGAAGACATCGCGTTCATCGTCAAACGTTGCACCGGCCTTACGCTGGGCGTTCACAAAAATTATCGGCTCATCAAGTGAACTCGCCGCTACGCATTCTTCATTTCAATTCGATGCTCAAGGGCGGCGGCACGGACGATCAATGCGTCAAGCTCGCCGCCGGTTTGCAAAAACTCGGCCAGCAAGTCTGGCTCGCCGGTCCTGACGGACGCGAATTTTCAAAAATTGTCCACGAACTCGGCATTCCGTTCCGTCCGATGCCGAAAGGTAAAATCCGTTCCATTTTGAGCGCGGCGAAGTTGATCCGGCGCGAACGAATCCAAATCGTTCACAGCCATCACGGACGCGACATCTGGCCGACGATAATCGCGGCAAAATTATCCGGCGTCCGCCCGAAAATTGTTTTGACGCGGCACATGGCAAAAAGTCCGTCATCGTGGCCGAGCCGACATTTGATGCTTGGCCAATGCGACGCGCTCATCGCCGTTTCGGAATTCGTGGCAAAAGTTTTACGCGAAGGCGTTTATGAACCGAACTCGCCCGAACTGGAACGCCGCGCGCGCGCGCCGATTTTTGGCGACCACTCAAAAATTCGCGTGGCTCATGGCGGAATTGACACCGGCCGGTTTAGTCCTTTCGCCGCAACGCAACAGCGGCGTGAATGGAATTTGCAGCCGGAGCATTTTGCATTTGCGGTGGCGGGCGCTTACAGTTTGCCGCGCGGCAAGGGACAGCGCGAATTTTTACAGGCGGCGGCGCGCATTCACAAAAAAATTCCGAATGCGCGCTTTTTAATCGTTGGCCGCGGCAATATGCAGTCCATTTTGGAAAATGACATTCAACAATTGGGGTTGAGCGGCAAAGCGTGGCTCACGCCGTATTGCCGCGATATGCCGTCAGCGATGAACGCGATGGATTGCCTCGTGCTTCCGCAAGTCGGCACCGAGGCGTTTGGCCTCGTTGTTTGCGAGGCGCACGCGTGCGGCAAACCCGTCATTGCGTCCGCGCTCGACGGCATTCCCGAAGCGTTTCGCTGCGGGAATTACGGCCAATTGGTTCAGCCGGAAAATGTTGAAGAACTGGCAAGCGCGATGCGATTGTGGGCGGAGCGGCCGCACAACAATGAAATGGAACGACAAACGCTTCACAACAAAGTCGCGGAAAAATTTTCACTGGACGCCGCCGCGCGTCGCGTGCTGGAAATTTATCAATCGCTCGCGCCGGATAAATGCGCGACCTAAAAAAACTGTGCCTGACTACTACCATTCACTGACGCCGTTCCGTAAATTGTTTGAAACCGGCGTGCCGGCGCTGACGTATCACAAGCTCGGTCCGCGTCCGCGAAGTGTCCAGCTCAAAGGACTTTATGTCGGTGAAAAATTATTCACCCGGCAACTCGCGGAATTACGCGAAGCCGGTTTCAGCACGCCGCCGTTGACACAAATTTTTCCCGTCGCTGGAAACTCGCAGAAACAAATCGCGTTGACCTTCGACGATGGTTTTTCAAATGTTCTGCGGCACGGCTTGAAACCGCTCGCTGAAAACAAATTCCGCGCCATTCAATTTCTGGTCGCCGATTTGATCGGCAAAACCAATGAATGGGAGCAGCGCGAAGGCGAAGTGCGCGAGCCGTTGATGGACGTCGCGCAAATCCGCGAATGGCTCGCCGCCGGACACGAAATAGGCTCGCACACATTGACGCATCCGTTTCTTGCACGCATTCCTCTGGAGCTAGTGCGCGAAGAAATTTTTTCGAGCAAGAAAAAATTGGAAGACTTGTTTGGCCGGCCTGTTGAACATTTTTGTTATCCCTACGGCGATTGGAACGAAACTGTGCGCGACCTCGTCATTGCTGCCGGTTACAAAACTGCGTTCACGACCATTTCCGGTGTCAATACTCCGTCCGATTCGCCATTTGAACTGAAACGTTTTACTGCGCGCTATCCGTCCAGAAATTTGAAGGCCGCCTGGTCGCGACTGCGCGAAAAATGGCAATAGCAGGTTGGCTTAACCTGCCACTGGTGGGGCGAGCGTCCTCGCGAGCCGAAAATTAAAAAATTTTAGCCGAGAGTGGCGGTCAGTCGCCGAACAGTTTTTTCAATTCTTCGCGCGCGGCGGTTTCGCGTGAATTCATTTCCGCCTTCGACTTCCAAACCCGCGCGGCAAATTCAAAATACTCGCAAAAATTTCCAACATCTTTTTCCAAAACCGGATCGGCGCGGCGTTCGCGACATTGTTGCGCCACGCGCGGATCGTAATGCGCGCAGTTGAGACACACGCGCAAATCCGCGCGGCATTTCATACACGTTTCGCCGCGACCAGGATTCCCCGGCAACGTCCACGGCTCGCCGCATTTGTGGCAATGACGATTCATATTCATTTACGGTTTGCGAATTGCGATTTACGATGCTGCGCGAAAAAGCAATTCCTTGACAACAGCAAACAACAATTCCGCCTTGCGCCAAATCCTCAAGCCCGCCGTCATCGTCGGCGCGCTCGGTTATTTCGTGGACGTTTATGATCTGATTTTGTTCAGCATTTTGAGGATTCCGAGCCTGAAAGATTTGGGATTTTCCGGCGACCTGCTCGTCAGTCACGGGATTCTTTTGCTGAATCTGCAAATGCTCGGAATGCTCGCGGGTGGAATTGCCTTTGGAATTCTCGGTGACAAACTTGGCCGCATCGTCTTGCTGTTCGGTTCCATTTTGCTTTATTCCGTTGCCAACATCGCAAATGGTTTTGTGCATTCAGTCGAAGCTTATGCCGTGTGGCGATTTATCGCGGGCTTTGGACTGGCAGGCGAACTTGGCGGCGGCATCACGCTCGTCACCGAAATTTTGCCGAAAGAATCGCGCGGTTACGGCACGACCATCGTGACGACCGTCGGCGTTTTCGGCGCGGTCATCGGCGGGCTTGTCGCGCAAAAAGTTGAATGGCGCCACGCGTATTTCATCGGCGGCGGACTCGGCCTGCTCCTGCTCGCGGCGCGCATGAGCGTCGCCGAGTCAAAAATGTTCCAGCAAATAAAAATTGGCCCGGCGCAAGCCGCGCGCGGAAATTTTCTTTGCCTGTTCACCAGCGCCAAACGTTTCATGAAGTATCTTCGTTGCATCCTTATTGGATTGCCGCTGTGGTGCATCGTGGGCGTGCTCGTGACCTTCTCGCCGGAAATTTCCAGGGCGCTGAAAATCCAGGGAGATGTCAAAGTCGCACCGGCCATCGCCTTTTGTTATTTGGGCATCACGTTCGGAGGCTTTGCCAGCGGTTATTTCAGCCAGCTGCTGGGTTCGCGGAGGAAAATTCTTTTTGCATTTCTTGTCTTCACTACTGGAGCGATGGCAGCTTATTTCCTTACCGCCGGACAATCCAACGGGACATTTTATCTCGTCATCCTGCTGCTCGGATTTGGTGTCGGTTACTGGACTGTATTTGTCACCGTTGCGGCGGAACAATTCGGCACGAATATCCGCGCAACGGTTGCTACAACCGTGCCGAATTTTGTGCGCGGCGCAACCGTGCCCATCACATGGGCGTTTAGCAAATTACACCAGCGTCTTGGGTTCGATATCGTTTCCAGCGCAGCCATCGTCAGTGTGGTTTGTGTTCTGTTCGCATTTTGGGCATTGCGTGGGTTGGAAGAAACTTATGGCAAGGAGCTTGATTACATCGAACTAGTCTGAAAACATTTTCACGAATGAAGATTGGAATTTTTGGCGGTTCGTTTGATCCGGTTCATCTCGGCCATCTGCTCGTCGCGCAGGCGGCAATCGAGGAAATCGGATTGGACAGATTGTTTTTCGTTCCAGCAGCGCAATCGCCGTTCAAACCTCAAAACGAAATGACGCCGGCGGAAATTCGCCTGCAATTGCTCCGGCTCGCGCTCGTCGGAAAAGCCAATTGCGAAATTGACGAACAGGAAATCCGGCGCGGCGGCATTTCCTACACGATTGACACGCTGCGCGATTATGCGAAACGATTTCCGCAGGCAAAATTGTTTTATCTCATCGGCGCGGACAACATTTCCAAATTGAGCGAATGGCGCGAAGCGAACGAACTGGCGAATCTCGCGGAATTTGTCGCCGTTCCGCGACCGGGAGAATCGCCAGCGCCATTTCTAAAACCATTTCGCGGGCGAATGTTAAAAGGTTTTCCAATGGACGTTTCGTCATCGCAAATCCGTGCGCGGGTGAAGGCGAATTTGCCGATTGAACATTTGGTGCCGCCATTCGCAGCCGAAGCGATCCACAACAATCGGCTTTATCTTTGAGTGCCGTAGCCGCAAAATCTCCGCAGATGGATTCAAAAAAACTGGCCCAGCTTTGCCGCGACTTCGCGGACAACCGAAAGGCGGAAAACATTGCCATCCTCGACGTGCGCGATTTGTCGTCGGTGACGGATTATTTTGTCATCGCGTCCGGCACGAGCGAGCCGCACCTGCGCGCGATTGTGGAAGAAATCATTGACCGGCTGCGCGACGATTATGGTTTACGTCCCGTTCGCAAAGACGGCTCGGTGCAAGGCGCATGGGTGGTGCTGGATTTTTTTGACGTGATTGTCCACGTCATGCGCGCGGACGCGCGCGAGCGTTACGATTTGGAAAGTCTCTGGGGCGATGCGGCAAGAGTGAAGCCGAGGAAAATTTCAACCACCAAGACACCAAGACGCAAAGCGGGAAAAAATTAATTTCTGTGCCGACGCGAAATTATAAATCCAACCATCCAAGACAATGACGAAATTGCAAAACCAATCGTGCCAAGCAAAACAAATCCTGTGCTGACAGCGAGAAATAATATTTGAAAACTTTCAGCCGAGCTTCCTTTGTCGTAATTGGAAAGCCAAAAGCCTAGGCAACCGAGCAGTAAAACAATTAAAGAACCAGTCATTCCGAACTTCAATAATTTTTCGAAGTTCATAAATGACAATTTATTCCGGCTTTTTCTCCGGTATTTCAGCCGATGCCTTCACCATTTCATCCACGAGTTTTTTGAATTCTTCCAGTCCGGTTGAAGGAATGATGATAGTATCGCGGCGACCGCCAACGTCTTCAGTGATCCGCAGAAACCGTCCGCGCGGATTTTCCTTGAGCGTGAAAACAAAGGATTTGCGCTCGATCTGAATCTTATCAGATTTCAGCGTGTCTTCCTGAACCGGCGGTTTGGGCTGGCCGTAGCCGCCGCCCTGATAACTGCCGCCGCCTTGACCTTGATATGGTCGCCGTCCGTATGGTGATGGTCGTTCGTTTGAGATCATAATTTCCTGCTGAAAGTGGCCCGTGACGCCCAATCCAGCTATACCTAAAATTCAATGATGACGGCAATTTGTCAACAGGTAAAAAAATAAACTTTCGTGCCGCACCCAATTTACAAAATGTTCGCCGCCAATTCCGCGAGTTCCGAGCGCTCGCCCTTTTGCAATTCGATGTGCGCGGCGATCGCCTGGTCGCGAAAGCGGCTGACGACGTAATTGAATCCGTTCGACGACGAATCCACATACGGATTGTCAATCTGATACGGGTCGCCGGTGAAAATGATTTTCGTGCCGCTGCCAACGCGCGTGATGATGGTCTTGGCCTCCAGCGGCGTCAGGTTTTGCGCCTCGTCAATGATCATGAATTGATTGGCGATGCTGCGTCCACGAATGTAACTCAACGCTTCGACGACAATCGCGCCGCTGCGCATAAGATCGCCGCTGCGCCGATGGTCGTGTCCCATGTTCAAGTCGCTCAACATTTCGAGCGCGTCGTGGATTGGCTGCATCCACGGCGCGAGTTTTTCTTCGAGCGAGCCGGGCAAAAATCCAAGTTCCTTGCCCATTGAAATCGTCGGGCGCGCAACGACGAGCCGGCGAAATTCGCGGTCGAGCACCGTGCGCTTCAATCCTGCGGCCATTGCCAAAAGCGTTTTTCCAGTTCCGGCTTTGCCCATGAGCGTGACGAGTTTGATTCTGTCATCGAGCAGCGCGTCGAAGGCAAAATGCTGTTCGCGGTTGCGCGGCTTGATTCCCCAAATGCCTTCGCGACAATCAATGATGGGAACCAATTTCGTTCCCGTCGCGTCAACTTTTGTGAGCGCGGCTTTTTTGGGATTCGTTTCATCCGTAAGTGCGCAGTATTCGTTCGGAAAATATTTTTTACCGCTGTCCAGGTCAAATTCGCCTTCGGATCGGAAGGCCGCGATTTTGTCCGGCGCAACGGCCATTTCCATCATGCCCGTGTAAAGGTCCGTGATAAAAACGCGGTCGGTCTCGTAATCCTCGGCCTGCAACCCGAGCGCGTCGGCCTTGATCCGTAAATTGATGTCTTTGCTGACAAGAATCGTCGCGTTGCGCGGCTGCGCCTTTTGGATGCTCGCGGCAAGCGACAAAATCCGATTGTCAACGGAAGCCGCATGCAATCCGCTCTCGCCATTCATCTGGCCATTTTTGTAAAAAGCGATTTTGAGATGGCCGCCGTTCGGCAACTTCACGCCTTCGCTCAAGCTGCCTTCGCCGCGAAAGCCGTCGAGCATCCGCGAAACCGTGCGCGCGTTCTGGCCCAGTTCGGTGGACTCGCGCTTGAAACGGTCAATTTCCTCGATGACTTCGATGGGAATCAGAACACCGTTGTCGGCGAAATTTAGGATTGAATTGGGATCGTGAAGGAGAACGTTCGTGTCGAGAATGTAATTTTTCATCTGCTACGCCGCCAAGATACGCCGTTGCGCGTCCGGCGACAACGATTTTCAAAAATTTAATTGCAAATTTTCTGTAACAAAAATTCAATGACTTGCAATTTTTACGCGGCAGAATAATTTCCTTCCATGCCGATTTACGAATTCCATTGCGAAAAGTGCGAACGCGACAGCGAAATCCTCGTCCGCTCAACGGATTGGAAAGATTCAGAATGCCCGCATTGCGGCTCGAAAAAGTTATCCAAGAAATTTTCCACGTTCGCTTCGGCAAATGTCGGCGTGGATGCCAAGCCATCTCGCGGCAACAGCCATTCCTGCGGCGGCGGTGGATGCGGTTGCCACTGAATTTTGTAGGAGACGACGTAAGGAGTCTCTAATTTAGAAATGAGTCTCGTTACCTCGACTCCTACCTTTTACAAATCTCCCGCGCGCTGATTTGCGTCAGATTTTCCACAAGCCAATCCGGCGAATGCGTTTTCAATTCATGATGCTTCGCGCCGCCCGTCGCAACGGCCAGAACACGGGCACCGATAAATTTTCCGCAACGAATGTCGAATTGCGTGTCGCCCACGACAATGATCTCTTCCGGCTGCAAATGTTTTCCGATAATGCGCCGTCCGCGCTCGAACGCCGCGACCGCGATGTGATTTCTGTCTTCATGGTCATCCGCAAATCCGCCGAAATGAAAAATTTCCCAAAGCCCGAAATGCCGCAGCTTGATTTCCGCGCCGAGCCGGATATTGCCGGTGAGCAAGCCAAGCACCGGCGGACTTGGCAGCGCAAGCAGATCGCGGATGAAATGTTGGACGCCATGACACGCCGCGCCATCGCTCTCACGCATGACGTGGTCGGGACAGAAAGCGTAGTGATCAAAAAATTTCCGGAAATTTTCCGGCGTCGCGCGAATGCTATGAATGCCAAAAAGTTCACGCGCCAAACTCACGTCCGTGCGGCCGGCGAAACTGACTTTTTTGATGCCGTCGTGCGCGTTGAACGCCGTCGCCAGCGTCCGCGCAAAGGCATTTTTGCCCGCGCCGCCGGTATTCACCAGCGTGCCGTCAATGTCGAATAAAAAGAGTTTTGCCATGCGAACGAAAATAAAATTTTGACGGCGGTTAAATTCACCGTTTCCGATTGTAACTATTTTGCGCGTATTTTCCGCGCGATAATTCTTCAGTGTCCGCAAGCAATTTTGCACCCGGCGAAAGTTTGCGCCATTCAATTTTCCAATTTTCCCGCGCGACTTCGCGCATCGCATTTTCCCAATCCGCCCGCGCAATGGAAACCGGCGGCGGCTGCACCGAGCCTTGAATCAGCAAACCCGATTTGTTCCGCCGCTGCGCCGCGCCCGCGATTTTTTTGCCGTGCCAGAGCAAATCAAATTTTTCATGGCCGGCGAAACATTGGCCCGGCGCGGATTTTTTGCAGCACGGCGCAAGTTCGGTTTCAATTTTTAATTTTGCGAACGCGTCACGAATCCATGCGTGAATTCTGTAATAGCTTTCTTCCGCCTTGAGCAAATGCCATTCCTCATTGTCTTTTGGCGGCGTAATGAAACTATAAGTCCAGTCCGCATCGTGCGGCACGATTCCGCCGCCGGTCGGACGGCGAATCAATGGACGCAAATGTGTCGCACGTTCAACATCAGAAAACTTTTGGAAATAGCCGAACGTCGCCGCCGGTTCAGTCCAGCCGTAGAAACGCAAGACCGGTTTGCCGAGGCTCGAAACATTTTCGAGCAAGACCTCGTCCAGCGCCATGTTGAACGCCGCTTCACATTTGCCAGAATTGAGAATCAGGAAATTCATTAACCACCAAGACACCAAGACACAAAGTTTTTGGAAAGCCTTATTCTTGGTGCCTTTGTGTCTTGGTGGTTAATTTTTCTTTTACGCCGATTCGCGGACACCATTTCAGCACCTCGCAGTTCTCGCAATCCGGTTTGCGCGCGAAACAGCGACGGCGTCCGTGCCAGACGAGCCAGTGGCTGAAATCCAGCCAGTATTTCTGCGGCAGCAATTTCATCAGCGCGAGTTCGATTTTTTCCGGCGTCCGCTCCGTGACCAATCCGAGCCGATGCGACAACCGTATCATGTGAGTGTCCACGACGACGCCGACGACCACGTCGAACACGTTGCCGAGGACGACGTTCGCTGTCTTGCGCCCGACGCCGTCGAGCTGGATCAACTCCTCCATCGTGCGCGGCACTTCGCCGCCGTGACGCTCGACGAGTTTGCGGCAGCAATTCTGGATGTTCTTCGCCTTGCTGCGGAAAAATCCGGCGGACTTGATGAACTGCTCCAGTTCCGCGCGCGGCGCGTTCGCGAAATCCGCCGCCGAGCGGTATTTTTCGAACAACTCCGGCGTGATGATGTTGACGCGCTTGTCCGTGCATTGCGCGGAAAGGATCACGGCGACGAGCAATTGGAGCGGGTTCGCGTAAGTCAGCTCGCAGTGCGCGTCGGGATAAGTCTTTTGGAAACCGGCGATGATTTTTTTCAGCCGCGCGGTTTTGGTTGGGAGCGATTCTCGGAACATTTCTCCGGCAAGATTAACCGCCAAGACACAAAGGCACGAAGAAAAAATGCGCGGAGATCCCGCTTCGCGTGCAAAATCCTGAAGACGATCACATGGGCACCTTCAATACGATAAAAAATCTTGTAAGGAAACCGGTGTGCAATCAAACGGCGAAATCCATTGTAGTAAATCGGGCGGCGTTCGGGTTGTTCCTCCAGCAATCGCACTGCGCTGCGAACTTCGTTCAGAAGTTCATCGCCCAAACCGGTTCGTTGAGATTCATACCACGACCGGGCGTCCTGCAAGTCCGCCTCGGCATTCGGACGGATGATGACGCGCCAACTCACGGACGGGATTGTTTTCGGAGACGGGCTTCGACTTCCGCCCAAGTTGAACCGGCTTTGGGATTTGACTTGTATTCTTCCAGTTCGCGGTCGAGCAGGACTTTTTCTTCCGCAGTCGGCTGGCCGCCGTTGAGCAGGTCGCGTTCTTCAATGTCGCAAATGCGCTCGAAAATTTCGCGGCGTTCTTCCAATTCGAGCTTGGGCAATTCCAGCAAAATGTCAGCTTTGCTCATGGGCGCAATTTAAGTTCGCATTCGCGCTTTGGCAACAGGGAAAATTCATTCGCTCCACTCACCGGTTTGGAGATACGGCTTGAGCTTTTCCTTGAGCGTTTCGCGTCCACAAATTAAAAAAACGCAACCGCTTTCGCGGTTGCGTTTTAATTGGCTAACTTTTCCCTGGCGTCTGAAAGGTCAGGCCGTCGGAATTTTCAATTTTGCACCGACGACAATCTGGTCGTTCGCCAAATCGTTGGCCGACCGAAGCGCTTTGACAGAAATGCCATGCGCCTTGGCGATGCGCGTGAGCGTGTCGCCGGATTTGACTACATAGACCGCCGGCGACTGGCTAAAAGCTGGCGTCATGCTCGCTTTTTGGACACTGGGAACAGGCTGCGGCATGACGCCAGGGTTGAGACGGGTCATCGGGGCTGAAATAGAAATAGTTTGAGGCGTGGCAGTGGAAACCGCCGCAGTTTGAAGCGGCGTTGAGCTTGCAGAACGTTCGCTTTTACAGCCTTGAATCAACAATCCGACCAGCAAAAGCGCGGCAGCTACGACGGACGCGATGACGGCCTTTTTGAACCGTTCTTTGCGTTTGCGCTCGTTGTCCAATTGGAAGCAAGACGGGATTTGAAATGGATTTGCACTGTTCATAGCAATTTCCGAAGAAAGCAGGGCTGATGCCAATGTCTGTGGAATTTTAAGTATGCAGGCAAGATATTGGCCGCTGCCGATCACTTGACAGGCCGGAAATCAAACTTATAGTGCGCCTACTGACAAATGCACGATGAAAGTTCAATGGCTGGCGGCGAGGAGCCGCCATCGGGTCAACGACTCCAAGCTCTGAAGGAATTCAAATCCGCCGGACGCGGTTTCTGGCACGATGTTTCCGACGCCGACTGGAACGACTGGAAATGGCAACTCAAGCACCGCATCACGACGGTGGAGCAGTTGCAAAAATTCCTACCTACGCTTACGCCAGAGGAATTTGCCGGCGCAAAACTGGCGAACACAAAGCTCGCGCTCGCCATCACGCCGTATTTTTTCAATCTCATTGATCCGGCGGATGAAAATTGTCCGATTCGTTTGCAAGTCATTCCGAAAATTGCCGAAACAAAAACTGCGCCGTGGGAAATGAGCGACCCGTGCGGCGAAGATTCTCATTCGCCCGTGCCGGGACTCGTGCATCGTTATCCCGACCGCGTGTTGTTTTTGGTCACGGATCGCTGCGCGGCGTATTGCCGTTACTGCACGCGCTCGCGGCTCGTGAGCAACGCGACCGGCTACGATTTTCATCCTGAATTTGACAAGCAGATCGCCTACATCGCCGCGCATCCCGAAATCCGCGACGTGTTGTTGAGCGGCGGCGACCCGCTGCTCTTGAGCGATGACAAGCTGGAAAATCTTTTGAGCCGCCTGCGCGCGATTCCGCACATTGAATTTTTGCGCATCGGCTCGCGCATCCCGACGTTTCTGCCGCAACGCATCACGCCCGAACTGTGTGCGATGCTGAAAAAATTTCATCCGCTGTTCATGAGCGTCCACTCGAACCATCCGCGCGAACTGACGACCGAAGTGCGCGACGCTTTGGCGCGATTGGCCGACGCCGGCATTCCGCTCGGCAACCAAAGCGTGCTGCTCAAGCACGTCAACGACGACGCGACCGTGATGAAGGCGCACGTCCAGAAACTTTTGATGTGCCGCGTGAAGCCGTATTATCTTTACCAGTGCGACCTGATTTCCGGCTCCGCGCACCTGCGCGCGAGCGTGCGCCAGGGCATCGAGATCATGCAGCAATTGCGCGGGCACACGACCGGCTATGCCGTGCCGCAATATGTCATTGACGCGCCCGGCGGCGGCGGCAAAGTGCCGGTCAATCCCGAATACGTCTTGAGCCACAACGCCGACCGCGTGGTGCTGCGCAACTACGAGGGAAAAATTTTCGAATATCCCGAAGCCGCCGACGGCAGACCTTGCGGTCAGCCACCAGAAAAAATTGAAGAGCCGGAGTTGGTGTAATTTCTCGCTGTTTTAGCTAACTTTTTTCTCAAAGCAAAAAAAAGAATTTGACAGTTTGGTTTTGGTAGGTAATACTTACTTACATGAATACTAAAACTAACGAAATTGATGAGCATCTTAAAAATGTAATGGCTCAAATCTCTGAAGCGGCAATGAAATCTGACCTTGCGACAGTTCAGCGTTTAACGCGAAAAGCGTCAGAACTGCAAGAATTGAAAGAGCAAATGGCCGCAATTCATCAGCGCATTGCCAGTCTAAACAACGATAGCATCAGTGTTTCAAAAGTAATCGCAGAACCGACGAATGGGAAAATTCGACAGTTTCCAATTGAAATAACCGATGGAATGATTCGGCAAAATCTTTTGACTCTAGCTCCTCAAGTTAAAAACGGCAAAATTAAAGTTGGAGAAGAACTCATAATTGAAATTTTGCCTAGTGGTCAAAGATTTCAGACGGTGCTTTTGGAACAAGGCAAAAAACTTCGGGCGCGCAGTGAAATCGCCAGCTTCTATCGTGACGCAAAAGTAAAAGGCGGTGACTATGTGCTTTTGACGGAAATTTTTCCAGGACGCTGGACACTAAAAAAAGCATCTACTGGCGAATATGGAGTGTCTCGACTGTTACGAGACCTTGTTTAATTTCCAACTGCAAAAAATATGACCATTGAAGAAGAAATGTTCCGGCTTCCGAATCTAAAACACATTGGAATCGCTTTAGTGCAGTTTGTCTATTCGCTCCACAAAGAAACTTTTGTAAAAACAACTACAGATTGGATTTACAATCCTAAATTTGTGGCATTCGGCTTTCCTAAACGAAGTGAAACAATAAGTCTTCATATAGACGTTGATTACCCAACTGATATTGATGAAAAAGATCTTCGCATCTTGCCTCTGTATGCCGGACATCATTATCCGAAATGTCTGATTACTGAACCGCGACAATTAGCTTGCGCGACAAGATATGTTGAAGCTGCGTATCGTCGAAATGCGTTTCGTAAACGTCGAAGCTAATTACTGTAAAATTTTTCTTCGCGCCTTTGCGTTGAACTTCCCAGCGCCGTAGGCGCGACATCTTTGTAGAAATCCAAACCAAAAATTCCCCAGCCCCGTCGGGGCGGCGTATTTTTTGCCAGAAGATTTCGCTCCTACGGAGCTTTGGCCGTCTTTGATTTTCCAACTACAAAGATGCCAGCCCTACGGGCTTTCAGAATCATCGTCGGCAACTTTAGCACCGTAGGTGCGATATATTTGTAGAAAATCGTCCGCAAGGACCGAATATGCCGCTCCTATGGAGCTTTTTCATTTTGTGAACGGCGGGCTACAAAGATGCCGCGCCGACGGCGCTCCGAAATGGCGGACGCGAAACGCTCAAGGAAAAACTCAAGCCGTATCTGCAAACCGGCGAGTGGAGTGAATAATTATTTTTGGCTGTTGTCGGTCGCCGTTTTTATTTGCTGCACCTGTTTGTCACCTTCGTTGATTACAACGACAATTTGCTTTTTTGTGTTCTTGCCAAAATGTGGAGTTGCGACAGCAACCAAAACTGGAAAAACAGTGCGAAGGTCATCGCTTCTGCCTCGGCTCATCACGTCTGTTCGCCAAACTGTTTTTTTCTTTTCATTCTGAAGTGCCTTCATGTCGAACACATCTACAGAAAGAAAACGAAGATATGTAAGCGTTGAGCCAGAAACCTGTTCTGACCCGACTACGCCATACTGCGGTGTTTGTGTGGCTGTTCCATAAGTTGTCGCTGTGCCGTAATCTGAATAGGTCGTGCCGGAAAAATTATATGTGCCTCCGCCTGTCTGTCCGTAAATGGGCATTGAATAGGAATAAGATTGTTCTTTCGCGTCACCAATTCCGTAGCTGACAAAAATTGCCAAGTCCGCTTGGTCAGGAGTGGCAGACTCGCTATAACCAGCTTGAGCAAGACCACGACGAAGATAGGCAGCGTATTCACGAAATTCGAGGTCGTTCACGGTCACATCATCTTTGCCCGACAAGAGCCAATAAGAATGTCCGCCTGCATATTTCGGGTCGCTGAAACCATTGACAGCTACGCGATATGATACGCAACCGCTCAACATTATACCAACCAGCAACGCTAGTGTTGCCGCCATGAAGCACTTGCTGTTTTTGTTCATATTATTCTTCAAAATTTATCACCCAATTTCCATCGTTCCAACCTTCAGGATTTGCTGGACGTTTTCCTTTGTGAGAAGCCAAAGCTTCAAATTTGAAAACAACTCGGTCTTGTTCGTTGTATTTTTGAACCCAGCAATCTTTGATTAAACCACCGAAAAAAGATTCAGAAAGTTGACTGTCGTAAAAGAAAATATCTCCACCAACAAATGACTTCGCTCGTTCAATTGAAAGCCACCAATATCCACTCTCGTATGTTTGCGAGCCAGGCGCAATTGGTTTTGGGCGCAGTGCAGGATTATTTTGAATGAGGTGAATAGCTTTCATTTTATTTTTCCCTTTTCAAAAGGAATTCCGCCAACGCTTCGAGCGCAATCGCTTTGCCCTTGAAAATTTTCAGCGCGGCAAACGCCCTGGCCGTTAGTTGCGCCGCGATCTGCCGCGATTTTTCCAGCCCGACAATCGCCGGATAAGTCGCTTTTTGCACGGCCACGTCCTTGCCCGCCGTCTTGCCGAGCTGCTCGCTGGTCTGCGTCACGTCCAGGATGTCGTCAATCACCTGGAACGCGAGGCCGACGTGATAGCCGAAATCCGTGAGCGCGCGGAGTTGCGCGGGCGGGCAGTTCGCGCTCATGCCGCCGAGCCGCACCGAACAGCACAGCAGCGCGGAGGTCTTGCGCTCGTGGATGAATTTCAATTCGGCGATGGAAAGTTTTTTGCCTTCGCCTTCCAGATCGGCGACCTGTCCGGCGACGAGTTGCAACGAGCCGGAAGCCTTCGCGATTTCCAAAATGATTTTATCATGCGGATAGCGTGGGAATTTTTTGCATTGCGCGGCGATCTCAAACGCCTGCGTCAACAACGCGTCGCCCGCGAGCACGGCGATGCCTTCGCCAAAAACTTTGTGGTTGGTCGGTTTGCCACGGCGGAAATCGTCGTTGTCCATCGCGGGCAGATCGTCGTGGATGAGCGAGTAGGTGTGGATGCACTCGACGGCGCAGGCGAGGGGCATGGCGTCGGCTTCCCTGCCACCGCAGGCCGCCGCGGCGGCGAGCAGGACGGCGGGGCGCATCCGCTTGCCGCCGGCGAAGAGCGAATAGCGCATTGCTTTGTGAATGGTGGCGGGCTTGGTTTTTTCGGACGGCAGAAATTTGTCGAGCGCGCGGTTGACGGCATCGGTGCGCGTAACGAGAAATTGGTTTAGGTCGAACGATGATTTTTTGACGGCCATAAAAATTGTCCAAAGAAAATGCCCGAAAGGAGAGCAAGTTTGAAGGGAATTTTTGTTATTGCCTTCGGGCGCGCAACATTTAAGCTAAGCGGCTCGATTTGGTCTGAAAAACATGAACTCTGAACTTTGCAAACGCGCCAATGAAAAAGTTGGCAACCCGAACGTCCTCGTGAACCTCGTGTCGCGCCGCGTGCGCCAATTGACTTCCGGCGGCGGCGGTTTGAGCCGTCCGCTCTTCAACGCCCCCGCCAGCATGGGCGCGGCGGACATCGCCTTGACGGAAATCCTCGAGGACAAGATCGGCTGGGAAATGCCGGAGCTGGTCGAATTGGTCCGTCCGAAGGCCAAGAAGCGCAAGAAGCACTAAAATTTTAATCCGCAGATTTCGCGGATGAACGCAGATTAAAACCCGCCCAACCGGCGGGTTTTTTATTTAGACGGCTGCAATGTTTTTTAATCTGTGAAATCTGCGCAATCTGCGGATAGACTTGATTCATGGCCGACATCGTGACCAATCACAAAGCACGGCGCGATTATCACATCCTCGAAACTTTCGAGGCGGGCATCGTGCTGCACGGCACGGAGGTCAAATCGTTGCGCGCGGGCAAGGGACAGATCGCCGACGCCTTTGCGCGCGTGGAGAAGGATGAGGTCTGGCTTTACAACGCGCACATTGACGAATACTCGCACGGCAATCTCCAGAACCACGCGCCGAAAGCGCCGCGCAAACTGCTCCTGCACAAATCCGAAATCCGAAAACTGTTCGGACTTGCCTCAGTGAAAGGCAATGCGATAGTGCCGCTGGCGTTTTACTGGAAGAGTGGAAAAGTGAAAGTGTCGCTCGGCGTCGGCAAAGGCAAACAATCGTTCGACAAACGCGAAGACATCAAGAAACGCGATTCCGACCGCGAATTGAAACGCGCGACGATGAAGTTTTCCAAAGGAAAATAGCCGCGACGATAATTATGAATATCAGCCCTCAATCACCGATGAGCGCCGTGCTGGAAAAATTTTCCGGCGCGCAACGTGCGTTGTTCCGCAAATATCACATCGGCGGATGCAGCAGTTGCGGATTTCAGCCGACGGAAACTTTATTAGAAGTTTGCGCGCGCAACGGCAACTTGAATTGCGACGAAGTGCTGGCGCACATCCAGTCCAGCCACGAGCAGGACGCGAAGGTTTTGATCTCGCCGGCGGAACTCGCCGGACTTTTGCAACGCGACAAATCGGTGAAGCTGGTGGACGTGCGTTCGCGCGAAGAATTTGAGGCGGTGAACATCGCCGGTTCGGTTCTGCTGTCGCAGGACGTGATGCGCGAACTCATGGCGAGCGGCTCGAACACCAATCCGATTGTCGTGATTGATCACGCGGGCAAGAACGGTCTGGACGCGGCGGCGTATTTCATGGGTCACGGTTTGCAGAACGTGCACTGTCTGCGCGGCGGCATTGACACCTGGGCGCAGGAAGTGGACGCGAAGATGCGAAGATATAAACTGGGATAAATTTTCCGACTTGATTCTTTCTTGACCGTTCGGCGTGCAGTGGTAAATTCCCACTGTGAAAACTTTAACAGTGGATGCCCACAAACGAATCCGAATTCCTGATGCAAAACCCCGTCAAACTTTTGCCTACGAAAACGAAGGCAACGGCCGGCTGGTGCTGACGGTGGTTCGCGCTGAGACGCAAGAACCGTTTCCGCCCGGCTCGCTGAAAAAATACATCACACCGGAACGCGACGCGGAGATGTTGGAATTGCTAAAAGGTTGCTCCTTGGAGATACCGGATGAAAAAGCAGTTTGACGTTTGGCGTTTCAACTTTCCCGGCAAAGGCGAGCATCCCGTTGTCATCATCTCGCACGACGATTTTTGCGCGGGTGCGGTCATCAATGTTCTTTATTGCACCAGCCAAAGGCAAAACCGGCGATCGAAACCTTATGAAATTTTACTGAACGGCGCGGACGGCATGGATTGGGAAACATTGTGTGATTGCGGAACTTTTTATTCAATCCCATCGGCTGGACTTTTTAACAAACGCGGACGGGTTTCTTTGGAACGACGGCGGCAAATTCGCGGAAAAATCCGCGACCTGTTCAGGCTGGCGGCGACCGATTAAATGCCGTTTGCAGAACGTGCGCTGTCTGCGCGGCGGCATTGATTCCTGGGCGCAGGAAGTGGACGCGAAGACGCGGAGATATAAATTGGGTTAAGACGTAAAGCCTCGTTCAAGCTCCGCTTGAGCAAATTGCAAATAGGACTTTTCCGTTTCGATATGAATTTTCGCGCGTTCGAGTTCTTCTTTCAGGCGAGAATATTCACGCTCCATTTCGGCTTTAGCCTGTTCAACTTGGGCTTGTCCCTTTTTGTAGCCTTGTTCGAGATTGCGTTGAGCTTCACGCGCTTTTGATTCAGCGTTACGCACATCAAGTTTGCTCCGTTCGACTTTGTATTGCTTTTCGGTCATACAATTTGGAAAAAGAAACTTTATCAATTACACGTTCGTGTATTGCTGCGGATAGGTAAAATGTTAAGCGAAAATCGCACTCGACACGGAAGTGCCGAGTGCGTGCTTTAAGCTGCTGACGCTTTGTCCGTCGAAGCTGACAAAGGCAAAGGTGGTTCTGGTTCTAACGTGATCACAACTTTACGTTTAGTCGGATCGTCCATAAGAATATCAGCCATTACTTTTATTTCGTCAGGAAATAACAGCCATTGGGGCTTTCCAAACGTTTGAGGATAGCCTATTTCGTCGTCGTTGTGCCAACGACACGCTAACCTTAATTCAGGGTCACCGTCCCAATGTCCTCGTGCTATGGCAAAGCCGTAATTATCGTAGAGGATTTCTTTGATTTTGAATTTACTGGTGTCAGAAATGAAACCAGAATGTGCAGGGGTGTATTTATTCATAGCAATACTTTTACTATCTATTTTTGGTTGCCTTGAATTACCAGTAGCAACATCGCTACCAAGACATCAAGGTAAAGCCATCATAACTGCGTTTACTAATTTGTCAAACATTAAACTTAAACAGCAGCACGTCGCCGTCTTTCACGACGTATTCCTTGCCTTCCATCCGATACAAACCTTTTTCGCGCGCGGCGGCGATTGAACCGAGTTTGACCAGATCGTCGTAAGCCACGGTTTCGGCCTTGATGAAGCCGCGCTCGAAATCGGAGTGGATGACGCCCGCCGCTTTCGGCGCGGTGTCGCCGTTGTGGATCGTCCACGCGCGGACTTCTTTTTCGCCCGCCGTGAAATAAGTCCGCAGTCCTAGCAGATGATACGTCGCTCGGATGAGCGCGCCGACGCCGGATTCATCCACTCCCAACTTCTTCAAATATTCCTTCGCATCTTCAGCCGAAAATTCAGGCAGCTCACTTTCAATCTGCGCGCTGATGACCACAGCTTCGCAATCGAGATGTGCTTTGACGTAATCGCGGACTTTTTCGACGAACGGATTTTTATCGGCGGTAGCCAAATCGGATTCCTTCACGTTGCACGCGAAAATCGTCGGCTTGTCGGTCATCAGCCAAAACAAACGCGAGATGGCTTTGTCTTCCGGCGTGAGTTCGAGCGTGAGCGCGGGTTTTCCGGCGTTCAGGTGCGGTTCGATTTTTTTCAGGACATTTTCCTGCGCGAGCGCTTCCTTGTCGCCGCGTTTGGCGTCTTTGGCGACGCTGGCGAGACGTTTTTGAACGGCTTCCAAGTCGGCGAGAACTAATTCCGTTGTGATGGTCTCGATGTCGCGAATGGGATCAATGTTGCCGGCGACGTGATGGATGTCCGCGTCCTCGAAACAGCGCACGACCTGCACGATGGCGTCCACTTCGCGGATGTGGGTGAGAAATTTATTGCCCAAGCCTTCACCCGCCGCCGCGCCTTTCACCAGTCCGGCGATGTCCACAAATTCCACCGCCGCCGGAATTATCACTGAAGTTTTCGCGATGCCCTTGAGCACTTCGAGCCGCGCGTCCGGCACGGTGACGATGCCGACGTTCGGGTCAATGGTGCAGAAGGGATAGTTCGCGGCCTCGGCCTTGCGCGAGCGCGTGAGGGCGTTGAACAAAGTTGATTTGCCCACATTGGGCAATCCGACGATTCCGGCTTTTAGCATAAATTATTTCACCGCAGAGGCGCGGAGACGCAGAGAATTAACATGAAATCGCGAAGGCAAAAAGATTTTGTTCTTAAAGTTTATGATGGGACAGTTGCCACGCCATGCGGATGCCGTCGAAAATTCCCAGCGCAATCAGGCACAGCCCGGAAAAATGCTGCATCCGCAGCAACGTTTTTTCGCCGAATTGTCCGTGTCGGCGCGACATTCCAAAACTTAATCCGCAAAACCACGCGTTCGTGCCGAGCGCGACGCCGATGACGCACGCCGCCTTTGCGGCAATGTTGTCCGCCACCCAATATTGATCGCTGAAAAAAGCCTGGTGCGACATCAAATAGGCGGCGATGACCAGCCACGTCGCCAGCACGCCGACGTTGCCCATGACGCGCACGAAGCCGACGGCGAACGCGGAGTGCGGCTGCAATTTTTCCTCGATGCGCCCTTCGAGCCGCTCGGCCTTGGAACCGAATTGCGTCGCGGCGGCGACTTTTTTTGCCGCGAGAAATCTTGTTCCAAGAAACAAAAGAAAAACGAAGGTGAAAACTTTCATCACGGCTTCGACGAGATGCCTGTCAAAAAACGATGAGAAACCGGCGAATGCAATCGAGCAATAAACCACTTCCATCGTGGCCGCGCCAAGGCCGATGAGCATCGCCCACTTGAAACCGCGCTGCGCGCCTTCGTTGATGATCGTGAGATTGATCGGACCGACGGGAATCGAGGAGAAAATCAGCGCGGTGACAAAGCCGGCGAGCGCGGCGAGCAAGGTTGGCGGCAGGTCTGGCATGGTCAGTTCGCGCCGTCCGGTTCGTCGTCTTCCTCCTCGATTTCGCGCCGCCATGCGCGCGAGATGTGCGGGCGGATAAAACCGTAAAGCAGATAAGTCGTGAAGAAAAAGGGCAGGATATAATACAAAATCTTGTCCCACAACACCAGCAGCAAGCCGACGAACAGCGCGCCGAAGATAACTTTCAAAAACGTCGTGGAGGTGCGCAAGCCGAGTGATTTGAAACTGGGATACTTCACCTCGCTCACCATCATGGCTGACAGAAAAATTAACACGGCCGGCAGCAGATAGCCCCAGTGGCCCAGGTTTTTTTCTTTTTCATTTAGCTTGATGATGAACAACGTCAGCGATGCGACGAGGCCGGCGGCGGACGGAATTGGAAAGCCTAGAAAATCTTTGCCCGCACCCGGCAGATTCATCGCCGAAAGACAATTAAACCGCGCGAGTCGGAATGCGCCGCAAATCAGATAAATTGAGGCGATGAACCATCCCAACTCGGCGTATTCGCCAGGCAACGCTTCGCGCAGCACCACGCGGTGAACCAGAAATGCGGGGGCGATACCGAACGAAACCAGGTCAGCAAGCGAATCAAACTCGCGTCCGAACGGGCTTTCGCGTCCGCCCATGCGCGCGACACGACCGTCGAACAAATCGAAAATGCACGCGAGCAAAACTGCCGCAAGCGCGAACTTGATGGGCATCCAGTTGACGAAACCATTGGCATCTGGCACAAGATCGGCCTCGACAATTTTCGTGAGCGCCACAAAACCGCAAAACAAATTTCCCGCCGTCAACAGATTCGGCAGAAAATAAATCTTTAGTTTTTCTTCCGAATTGTCCGGCGCGGGTTTTTGAATTGGCTCGTTCATTTAATTTGGGAGGGTCGCCGTGTCGGCGACCCAAGTTTTTGGAACGGCGACACGCCGTCCCTCCCGACAAAAATATTTTTGCTTGTTCATTTATCCCTCAATCAAACGAGGCAATCACCGTTTCGCCGCCAATCACTTTGTCGCCAAGCGCGACTTTGATTTTTGCGCGCATCGGCAGGTAAACGTCCACGCGCGAGCCGAATTGGATCAGGCTGATGCGTTCGCCGCGTTGGACGGCATCATTTTGGCAAATCCACGGCACGATGCGCCGCGCAATCAAGCCTGCGATCAAGCGCACACCAATTTTTTCGCCGCGCGGTTCGGCGGAATCGATCCCGATATAAACATTTTCATTGAACTGCGCGCAGTCGGAACGCATCGCATTGAGATACTGGCCGGGCGTGTGTCGAAAATAAGAAATTTTTCCGGTGATGGGCGCGTTCTGGACATGAACATCAAGGACGGATAGAAAAATGGAGACGCGCCGGCATTCACCGCCCATGAATTCGTTTTCGGTCGTCGTGTCAATCACATCCACTTTACCGTGGCCGGGCGCGATGACCAAATCTTTGCCGGTCGGCGTCATCGGCTCTGGATCGCGAAAAAAATAAAACGTGAACAGCGTGAAAATCAGCCAAAGCGAAATCAAAAACCACGTCAAATACTCCAGAATAAATGTGCCGACGTATTTGCCAAACAGCGCGGCGGCCAAAATCGCCACGAGCGCGGCAGCGGCAAGGCCGATAAGTTTGAGCGCGGAGAGCGCGGCTTTTCCAGAATGCTTCACGCCGTCACGATAAAATTTTTTCGTTACGCTTGCAATTCGGCATTTTCGATGCAAGTTGGCTGATCTGTAGCGACGCTCTGTGAGCGCCGGTTCGGCGGTCACAGACCGCCGCTATAATTGTTTTCGATAAACCAAAACAAAAGGAAAATTATGGCACTCAATACTCCTGATTTGACGAAATTTCCGCCGCGCAGCGCGCGCGTGCGGCTTGGCGGTTATGTGATTTTACCGCGTTGCATTGACAAGGGTCGCGCAACACTGGCCGGAAAAAATGGCGAATATCATTATGCCTGTCCGCTTGATCAGCATTTTCTACAATTCGCGGGGATCAATCCCGAAGTTTTCAAAAAGGAATTGAACAAGAGCGACACGGAAATTTTGGAATGGATCCAAAAAAATGCGGAACACAAACGCACTCCGGTGGAAATCGCCGCGTGGTCGACATGGCAGGAACGGCGCGCGCCGGACAATCCGGATTCGCGCGAATTTTTCAACGGCCTGCACAAAGCCGCCGCGCCCAAACGCACGGACATCGTGACGTGGTTTGATGTTCTGGATTTGGACGATTATGTCAGTTTCGGCGGAAAAGGCTGATTTTGAAAACTTGAAATAGCCCGCGCCATCCGCAAAGCTATCCGCGCGATGGCCTTCAAAGATTTTCCAAAAAATGCACGCGGCGCGCAATTGCTCCAGCGCTCGCTCGCGCGCGGTCGGCTCGGCCACGCTTATTTATTTTCCGGCGACCGGCTGGAAGAATTGGAATTGCTCGCCCGCACGCTGGCAAAAACTTTGAATTGCCAAAATCCGGTTAAAATTGGAGCCACCGCGACCGATTGCTGCGATGAATGTTCCAGTTGCAAAAAAATCGAAAATGGCGCGCACGCGGACATTCATTGGGCGCGACCGGAATCAAAGTCACGCATCATCACCATTGATCAAATGCGCGATCTGATGCGCGAAATCCAATTGAAGCCGACCGAAGCCGAATACAAAGTTGCCGTCATCGTCGGAGCTGACCGGTTGAATCCGCAGGCCGCGAACGCTTTTCTCAAAACGCTCGAAGAACCGCCGCAAAAATCCATTTTGATTTTGCTTTCGACCGAGCCGCAACGGCTCTTGGAAACGATTTTGTCGCGTTGCCTCCGGTTGAATTTTTTCGGCGACGGCAAACGCGAATTAAATTCTGCGGAATCCGAATGGCTGGAAAAATTCGGCGCGTCCGCGTCCGGCGAACAAAAAAGTTTGCTGGGACGTTACCGTCTGCTCGATGCGCTGCTCCAAAAACTTGGAGAAATCCGGGCGGGCGTGGATGAATCGCTCGCCGCCAATTCGCCGCTCGAAAAATACGAAGATGTCGAAAAAGATTTGCGCGAAAAATGGGAGGACGAACTGGCCGCCGCCGTCGAAGCCGAATATCGCCGTCGCCGCGCCGATTTGCTGCTGCTCATCCAATGCTGGCTCCGCGACGTTTGGCTGCACACGCTCGCGGCGGGAAAAGAATTGCTGAACTTTCCGAAAATGAGCGGCGCAGAGATCGTCGCTAAAAAAATCACTTCGCGGCAAGCGCTCGAAAATCTGCAAACGCTCGAGCAAACGCAACGACTGCTGCACACAAACGTCCAGGAAGCGCTCGCGCTTGAAGTTGGTTTCCTGAAATTGCATTTTTAAATGAGCCGAAAGCCGAAAGCCGAAAGCCGAGAGCCAGACAGCAAGCCTTCGACCCTCGACCGTGCTTTCGCCCTCGCGTTCGGACTTTTTCTTGGCCTGACGATTTGGAAATTCGGTAATCCGGTCATTCTCGACGAAAAAATTCTTCCACCAATTTCCTTTTCTGAATTTTTGAATGACCCATGGCCGACGCATTGCGCAAATTGGATTTTTCTTCCGCTCGCAATCATCGGCGCGTTTCTTGCGCTTAAAAATAAATCGCATTGGCGGGCAACAAAATGGCTTTGGCTGCTGCCGCTGCTTTGGTTCGGCTGGCAAATGGTTTCCGCAACGCAAACCATTGACGCAACTTTGACTGCGATGACACTTTGGCAATTTTTCGGTTGCGTTGCGTGTTATTTTCTCGGCGCATTTCTTTTTGGAACTTCACGCGCGCTGAATCTGTTGTTGATCGGAATTTTAGCTGCATTCGCATTTTGCCTCGTCCGCGCCGTTGACCAGCGGATCTTTGAATTTCCGCAAAACCGTCAAATGTTGATGGAAGGTGAGCGTGAAAATTGGATAAATGTGCCGCCGGAAATGTTTCTGCAAATGAAACGCGATGGCGTCATCATCAGCACCAACGGCATGGACGTGGCCAACCCTGCCATGCTCAGAAAATTTTCAACAGGCCGCGTGATGGGCGCATTGGTTTATCCAAATGCGCTGGCGGGAATCATTTTATTATTGCTGCCCATTGCATTGACGCTGGCATTTACAAAAAAAATCAGGCCGGTTATCCGAATAATTCTAATTGCTCTGACTTGTTTTCTTGGTGGCGGTGCACTTTTTTGGAGCGGCTCAAAATTGGGCTGGCTGATTGCGATGGCGCTCGGCGGTTTGTGTTTGTTCCGTTTTCGCTGGCCGGTAAAATTAAAAGTTGCTGCACTTGCCCTCATATTGATTTTTGGCCTCGGAATTTTTGCGGTTCGTTTTCATGATTATTTTTCCAGCGGCGCAACCAGCATCAGTGCGCGCCTCGATTACTGGCGCGCAGCGGTTCAAACGACGGAAAACAATCCATTGCTTGGCTCCGGGCCGGGCACGTTTCAGCATCCTTACGCGCAAATCAAATCGCCGGACGCGGAAATGGCGCGTCTGGCGCACAATGATTATCTCGAACAATTTTCGGATTCAGGAATTCCCGGCGGTATTTTTTACGCGAGTTGGATTGCTTTGGTGCTTGCCACAATCGGGCGGCGCGTTTGGAAAAATGGCGATTCGATCTCATTTGCCATTTTTACCGGACTGCTCGGCTGGTTCATCCAAGGCATCGGCGAATTCAGCCTTTATATTCCGGCGCTGGCATGGACGGCTTTTACTTTGCTCGGTTGCCTCCTCGTGCTGACCACAAATCCGTTCGACAAAAAATTAGCGACTGGCTAAACTTCGGTCGAAATGAAAGTTCTCTTTCTCAATGGTCCAAACCTGAATCTGCTCGGCCAGCGCGAGCCGGAAGTGTATGGACACGCGACTTTGGCCGACATTGAAGCGCGCGTTCGGGAACGCGCGGCGCAGTTAAAGGTGGAAATTGATTTCCGGCAATCCAATCTCGAAGGCGAACTCGTGGATTGGATTCAACAGGCTAAAGGAAAGTTTGACGTGATTGTCATTAACGCCGCTGCTTACACGCATACGAGCATTGCGCTGCGCGACGTCATTGCGGCAGTCGGTTTGCCCACGATCGAGATTCATCTTTCAAACGTTCATGCGCGGGAAGAATTTCGTCAAAAATCTCTGATTGCGCCGGTTTGTTCGGGTCAGATTAGTGGTTTCGGTTCAAAATCCTACATTTTAGCGGTTGAAGCATCCATTTTCGTTAACGAAAGCAAAAAATCGAAATAAAAAAGATATTTCCGCCTTGTTTTTGATGTTAAAAACTTTCCAAACTTGTAGCTTGACTATCATTTGAGCCGAAGATAGCCTTTCACTAATTGAAACATTGATTAAAGCAGAGTCGAAATTCGGCGCTGCTTTTTTGATTGTAAGCCAAAAATAAATTTCTTTAACGAGAACGCACTGTGGAACTCAAAGATATCAAAGCCATCATTGATTTGATGAAAAAAAACTCCATCACGGAGTTTGAATTGGAGCGTCAAGATTCTAAAATCCGGCTCAAACGCGGAAACGGTTCTGCGATTCAGCAACAAGAGGATTCTTTTCCCGCCATTCCGGTTCCGATGCAGCCCGGCATGGCTCCGCCAGTGATTGCGCCACCGGCACTACCACTGGCGACGGGAGAAATTGAAATTAAATCGCCTATGATCGGCACTTTTTATCGCGCACCATCGCCGGAAGCGGCCAATTATGCCGAGGTCGGCGCAGAAGTTGGCAATGAAACGGTCGTGTGCATCATCGAAGCGATGAAAGTGATGAACGAAATCAAAGCGGAGGTTAAAGGCATCGTCACACAGGTTTTGTCCGAAAACGGCAAGCCGGTCGAATTCGGCCAGCCGTTGTTCAAAGTGCGTCCAAGTTAAACCAACTCCGGTTTCTTTCAAAAACCATGTTTGAAAAAATTCTGGTCGCCAATCGCGGGGAAATCGCGGTTCGAATCATCCGCGCCTGCAAGGAATTGAATATCCGCACAGTCGCGGTTTATTCGGAGGTGGATGCCAATTCCATGCACGTCCAACTCGCGGACGAGGCGATCTGCATCGGCAAAGCTGCGGCGTCAGAAAGTTATCTTCGCATTGACCGCATCATCAGCGCGGCGGAAATCACGGACGTGGATGCGATTCATCCGGGCTATGGTTTTCTTTCCGAGAATGCGCATTTCGCGGAAGTTTGCGAAAGTTGCAACATCCGTTTCATCGGGCCAAGTCCGCGCGCGATGAATGCGCTTTCCGACAAAGCCGTCAGCCGCGCGCTTGCGAAAAAAGCCGGTGTAGATATTCCGCCGGGTTCCGAAGGCGTCATTGAAAATGAAAAAGATGCCCGCGAAATCGCCAAACGCATTGGTTATCCGGTGATGATCAAAGCCATCGCCGGCGGTGGTGGACGCGGAATGCGCGTGGCGCACAATGACCCATCGCTCGTAAAAGGTTATCACACGGCGCGAAGCGAAGCCGAAAAAGCATTTGGCAATTCGGGCGTCTACATCGAAAAATTCATCGAGAATCCGCATCACATTGAAATCCAGATTCTGGGCGATAACAAAGGCCGCATCATTCATTTGGGCGAACGCGATTGCTCGATTCAACGCCGCAACCAAAAATTGATTGAAGAATCGCCATCGCCGTTGCTCGAAAATAAATTCCGCAAGCTGCGCGATAAAATTGGCAAGGCCGCAGTGAGAATTGCCGAAGCTGCGCGTTACACCAATGCGGGAACAGTCGAGTTCATCGTGGACAACGACGGCAATTTTTATTTCCTCGAAGTCAATAAACGCATTCAGGTCGAGCATCCCGTGACCGAGGAAGTTACGGGCATTGATTTGGTGCGTTATCAGATTTTGCTCGCGGCAGGCGAGCCGTTGCAACATTCGCAAAGCCAGATTGAATTCAAAGGTCATGCCATTGAATGCCGCATCAATGCCGAAGACCCGTTCGATGATTTTCGTCCAAGTCCCGGCCGCATCGAAATGTATTACCAGCCCGGCGGTCGCAACGTGCGCGTGGATACTCATGCTTATGCCGGTTACACGATTCCGCCGACGTATGATTCGATGATCGGCAAACTTATCGTCACCGGCAAAGACCGGCGCGAAGCAATTGACCGGATGAACCGCGCGCTTTCCGAATTTATGATTGCCGGCGTGAAGACAACGATGACATTCCAGCAAGCCATCATGCAGGACCCGAATTTCCGGCGCGGCGTTTATTCGACGAACTTTGTCGAGTCATTGCTAGGTGGCGCGCGGCGCGAATTGATCGAGGAAAAAACGTGATGACTCGGATTGAGCGTAAATTCTTTAAGCCGGATGGCGATTTTGTCATCCGGCTTTTTTTATTTAGTATTCAAAAAATTTACGCTGCCGGATTCGTTCCCGTTTGAACCGCTGTGTGTTTGGCGCGTTTGCGTTTGACCCATTCGTTGAATGATTCCATGTAGAGATAAATCACCGGCGTGATGTAGAGCGTCAACAATTGCGAGACGATCAGGCCGCCGACGACGCAAAGGCCGAGCGGACGGCGTCCTGCGCCGCCGGCGCCGAGGCCGAGCGCGATGGGCAGCGTGGCCATGAGCGCGGCCATCGTGGTCATCATGATTGGACGGAAACGCAATAGGCAACCTTCGTAAATGGCGTCGGCGGATTTTTTCCCTTGTCGTTGCGCTTCGATGGCAAAATCAATCATCAGAATTGCGTTTTTCTTCACGATGCCGATGAGCATGATGAGGCCAACGAAACCGTAAATGTTCAAATCCAGATGAAACAGCATCAACGTCAGCAGCGCGCCAAATCCCGCCGATGGCAGGCCGGACAAAATCGTGAGCGGATGGATGAAACTTTCGTAAAGGATGCCGAGCAGAATGTAAATGACGACGATGGACACGAGCAGCAACAGTCCGAGACCTTTGACGGACGATTGAAAAACTGCGGCGGAACCCTGAAAGTTGGCGCTGATGGTCGCGGGCAAATGCAATTCGCCGACTATTTTTTGGATTTGCGTCTCCGCCGTGCCGAGCGAAACACCGGGCGCAAGGTTGAAGGAAACGGTGACGGCGGGCAATTGGCCGATGTGCGAAATGGTCAGCGGCCCGACGCTGCGCGTGAGTTTCGCGACGGCGCTCAACGGAACAAGCTTGCTCGCGCTCGCGCCGTTCGTGCCAGTGTTTGAACTGGTGATGTAGAGTCGCGCAAGCGCGTCGGGATCAAGTTGATATTGCGGCTCGACTTCAAAGACGACCCAATATTCCGCGACGTCGGCGTAGATCGTGGACGACTGCCGTTCGCCAAAAGCGTCGTAAAGCGCGTTTTCAATTTGCTCCGGCGTGACGCCGAGCGCGGCGGCTTTGTCGCGGTCAATTTCGACATTGACCTGCGGACTGTTGATTTGCAAATCGCTCGTCACGTCCTGAAAGCCGGCCAATTGCGCCATTTTGTTCATCAGAATTGGCGTCCAATGGTAAAGCTTCTTCGTGTCAATGTCCGACAGGCTGAATTGATACAGCGCCTTGGTCAATTGGCCGCCGATGCGGATGAGCGGCAGATTTTGCAAATAAATGTTGATGCCCGGCACTTGCGCCAGTTTGGGACGGAGTTCCTGAATGATCTGGTCGGCGCTCAATTTGCGCTGGTTGCGCGGTTTCAAGCGCATAAACATACGGCCTTGATTCGCGGTGCTGGATGGACCCCCCGCGCCAATCGCCGACATGAAGCCGTCAATGTTCGGATCGGCGGCGACAATTTTTGCAGCGGCGAGCTGATGCTCTTTCATTGCATCGAAGGAAATGTCCTGCGCTGCTTCGGTAATCCCAAAAATCTGTCCGGTGTCTTCGCTCGGAAAAAATCCCTTGGGAATCACATAAAATAAAAATGCCGTCGCCACAAAAATGGCCAGCGACACCACGAGTGTGATGCGGCGATGGCGCAACACCGGCTGCAATGTCCGGTCGTAAAGAGCGCGCATTCCGTCGAAAAAATGTTCCAGCGCCAGATAAATCCTGCCATGTTTGCGTCCGCGTTCAGAATGCACGAACCGGCTGCACATCATCGGCGTCAGCGTCAGCGAAACAAAACCGGACACCAGCACCGCGCAGACAATCGTCACGGCGAACTCATGCAGTATGCGACCCACCATGCCGCTCATAAACAGCACCGGAATAAACACCGCCGAGAGCGACAGCGTCATCGCAATAATTGTGAAACCGATTTCTTTCGAGCCTTTGAACGCCGCCTGTATCGGCGCCTCGCCGTTTTCCATGTGGCGCACGATGTTTTCGAGCATTACGATGGCGTCGTCCACGACGAATCCGACGCACAACGTCAGCGACATGAGCGAAAGATTGTCGAGGCTGTAATTGAGCATCGCCATCGCCGCGAACGTGCCGATGATGGACATCGGCAGCGCCAGACTCGGAATGACGGTGGCCGAGAGCGTCCGCAAAAACAGAAAGATAATCATGACCACGAGGCAGACAGCCAGCAGCAGCGTGAATTCCACGTCTGCAACCGATTCGCGGATGGATTGCGAGCGGTCGAAAAGAATGTCCATGTGCACCGCCGCCGGGATTTCCTCGCGGAATGACGGCAGTAATTTTTTAATGTTGTCCACCACGGCGACGGTGTTCGCGCCCGGCTGGCGTTGAATCGCTAACACGACGGCTCGCGTTCCTCCGGCTGGCGTGTAATACCATGCGGCGACTTTGTCATTTTGCACGCTGTCAATCACGTTGCCCAATTCCTGCAGCCGCACCGGACTGCCATTGCGATAGGCGACAATCATCGGACGAAATGCCGCCGCATCATTGAGCTGTCCGTTGGCCTGCACCGTAAACGCCTTTTGTTTGCCGTAAAGCGTGCCGAGCGGTTGGTTCACATTGCCCGCTTCAATCGCCTGCTCGACCTGGTCAATGCCCAAGCCGTAAGCCGCGAGCCTGTTCGGATCCACTTGCACGCGCACGGCGTATTGTTGCGATCCGAAAACGTTGACTTGCGCAACGCCGTTGACCATCGAAATGCGCTCGGCCAATAAATTCTCCGCATAATTGTCCACCGCCGAAAGCGGCAGCGTCGGCGAGGAGAGCGCAACATAAAGAATTGGCGCGTCCGCCGGGTTGACTTTGCTGTAGCTCGGCGGGCTTGGCATGTTTGGTGGCAATTGGCGCAATGCTTTTGCAATTGCCGCGTTCACGTCCTGCGCCGCCGCGTCAATGCTGCAGTCAAGGGAAAATTGAATCGTGATTTGCGAACTGCCCTGCCCGCTGACCGACGACATGGAATCAATGCCGGCGATGGTGGAAAATTGTTTTTCCAATGGCGTCGCCACGGCAGACGCCATTGTTTCAGGACTTGCGCCGGGCAAACTCGCCGAGACATTGATCGTCGGATAATCCACGCTCGGCAAATCGCTCACGGGCAATTGGCGGAAACCAATGATGCCGGTCAGCAAAATTCCCGCCATGACCAGCGTGGTCATCACCGGGCGGCGGATAAAAAGTTCGGGAACGCTCATGCCAATTTTATTTTGCCGGCGAGTTTGTGTTTCCAATCTCGGTTTTCACGCTGACTTTGGCATTTGGCGAAAGACGTAATTGTCCGTCCGTCACAACCGTTTCGCCGGCTTTCAAAGCTTTTTCGACAACCGTTTCGCCATCAAAAGCAATTCCAATTGTCACCGGACGCTGTTCGACCGTTTCATCAGGCTTCACGACGTAAATGAATTGCCCGTTTTGTCCGACTTGAACTGCTTGCGAAGGAACCACAATCGCGTTCGTCAGTTCCGACAACGTCAGATTTACTTTCACAAATTGTCCCGGCCACAGCCCGTTGTCTTCGTTTTGAAAAGTTCCCTTCAACTGGATTGTGCCGGTCGCCGTGTCCACCGAGTTGTCCACAAAAGTCAATTCGCCATGCGGCGGTTCGCCAGCCATGTCTTCAAATGAAGCCAAAACTTTCAGCGTATGCACGGCCATTTGTTTTTTGATTTCCGGCAAATATCTTTCCGGCACGGCGAATTGGACGTAAATCGGATGGATTTGATTGATCGTCAGCAGCGTGTCGTCCGGGGCTTTGACGACGTTGCCCTCGTGAAATTGCAAACTGCCGGTGACGCCGTCGAACGGCGCGCGAATTTCCGTGAAACTCAAATTCAATTCGTCCGATTGCACCGTTGCCGCGAGCGTGTCGTGGTTGGCTTTGTTCGTGTCATATTCGTCTTGCGAAACCAATTTCTGGTCGAACAATTTCTGTTCGCGGGCAAATTGAACTTCCGCATTTTCCAATTGCGCCTGGTCGCGAGCCAACGCCGCCTGCGACGGCCTCGGATCAATCGTAAAAAGCAACGCGTTTGATTTTACTTCCGAGCCTTCTTTGAAATGCACTTGCTCCAAAATACCGCCGACTTGCGGCCGCACCGTCACCGATGAATATGCAACGACGTGTCCGATCGGCTGCGGCTGGATTTCCACCGGCACATTTGTGGCCGCCGCTTTCACCACAAGCACTGGCGCCCCCGCAGGCGCGCTGTTTTTTTTCTGCGAACAACCGGCAAAAAAAACTGCGGTTGCCAGCGTAAATAAAATTGCCGGAAGAAAAATAATTTTCATGCGATTTGGTTCGTTTTCTTTTTTGGCCGGAATGCCACCGCGAATTTTTTCAAAAAATCCGCGTGGGCGCGTTGGAATTTAGGATCGGAAACCGGTTTGCCGGTGATAAGCCGTGTCAATTGTGGAAATGCCACGGGAAACATCGTCAATGATTGCATCGCCAGCGCCAAATGGCACGGGTTTAATTCAGGCGACAATTCTCCGCGCGTTTGCCGCTGGCGAAGGCGTTTCAACCATCCCGTCATCGCCGTGCGCCGTTCTTTTTCGTCAATCACTTTTTGTCCGTCGCCTTGCAGCGCCTCCCATTCGAGCAAACGAATCCAGTCGGCGTCATTACAAGCAGTCTTAAACCAAAATGGCAGTCGTTCCGCAGGATTGCTGGACAAATTTTCCGCCCATGCCCGGCGCTCGGAAATTTTCCGGCGCAAAACAGCCTTGAACAGACCTTCCTTGTCGCCGAAATAATGGTAAAGCATCCGTTTGTTGATGCTGGCGCGCCGCGCGATCAAATCCACGCGCGCGCCGGCGAAACCCTTGGCGGCAAACTCCGCAAGCGCGGCGGACAAAATGCGCTCACGCGTTCGTTGCGGATCGCGCCGTGACGTTGCGTTGCTTCCGGCGTCTTTTGCCATCATCGCAACAAGTAACCATTAAGTTACTTGTTGTGCAAGTCCGATTTTGTCAGGGCATGGTTGAAGCCGGACGGCGGGATTCCTGCATCATTTTTTCCGCCGCTTCCTTGGAGACGCCGTGTGAGATGGCCACGCCAAAGCGGTTTTTCAAATAGTCCTCCATCGGAACCCATTGGCCCTCGTCCTTGACCTGCCCCGTCCAGGCGCAAATCGTGACGATTCGCCGCAAGTGTTCGAGACGAAGCATGGCGGCGACGACGGCGATAAGCGCAAACGCCGTCAGGGCCACAAATGCAAGCGATATGGTTTGGTCGAACAAAACCCGGTCTTCGGTGTCTTTTTGTCGTTGGGTCAACAAATCCGTTTCCTCTGCCCGCATTTGGAACAGGAGACTGCGGACTTGCTTCATCGTTTCCATTCCTTCATCGGTCAGCGCCACTGCGGACAAGTCGGCGGCGGGTTTTATTTCAACCGCGTTGGCCGAAACGGAATCGAGCCGGTTGCTGATGAGAAGTTGCAATTGCTCCAGATTTGCTTTTTGGACGTGATTATTCCGGATCATGTCTTCCAATTGTTGAAGGTCGTCGTTGACCGATGCGAGCGCTGCGACTCGTAACCTGGAATAATTCTCCCGCCCGGTTTGAAGATAACCGCGTCGGCCGGTTTCAGCGTCAGCAATGTGCGCCTGTGTTTCCTCGATAAGGCTTATCACTTTATAAGTGCGCGTTACCGAATCAAATGAAGTATTGACCTGGCCGCTGGTCAGGTGAGCCACCCAAACGGCGGCGAGCAAGGCGAATGCCGGCAAAATTATTCCCAGCCAAAGCGCCATCTTGCGGATATTTTGGCTGGGTATCATTTGAAATGGTCAGTTCAAATCGGCGGCTTCTGCTTATGCCACGACGTATTTTGTTCAAAAGCGTGCGCGATGCGCAAGAGCGTTTCTTCGCCAAACGGTTTGCCAAGCAATTGCAAGCCGATCGGCAGCTTAGGATTTTTCGTGAAGCCGCACGGAATGCTGATGCCGCAAATGCCCGCGAGGTTGCATGAAATAGTGAAAATGTCGGACAAATACATTTGCAGCGGGTCGTCCGACTTTTCGCCGATTTTGAAGGCCGCCGTCGGCGTCGTCGGCGTCACAATCGCATCCACTTTTTCAAACGCCTTCAGAAAATCATTGCGAATCAACGTGCGAACTTTTTGTGCGCGCAAATAATAAGCGTCATAGTAGCCGCTGCTCAAAACGTAAGTGCCTAAAATAATCCTGCGCTTCACTTCCGCGCCAAAACCTGCGCCGCGCGTTTTGCTGTAAAGCTCCAGCAAATCATTTCCACCCACACGCGCGCCGTAACGAACACCGTCGAACCGCGCGAGGTTCGACGAAGCTTCCGCCGTTGCGATGATGTAATATGTCGCGACGGCGTAATCCGTATGCGGCAAAGAAATTTCCACAATCTCCGCGCCGAGTTCGGTGAATTTTTTCACGGCGGCATCCACGGCGGATTTCACTTCTGTATCCAAGCCGCCAATCATGTATTCCTTTGGCAAGCCCAATTTGAGTCCGCGAATTTTTCCGTCGAGCGCATTTTGATAATTAGGAACCGGCTGCGGCACGCTCGTCGAATCGCGCAAATCGTGCCCGCTCAAAACATGAAGCAACGTCGCCGCGTCGGAAACATTTTTTGTGAACGGACCGATTTGATCCAGCGAACTGGCAAACGCAACCAATCCATAACGCGAAACTCGGCCGTAAGTCGGTTTCAACCCAACACAGCCGCACAGCGCCGCCGGCTGGCGAATCGAGCCGCCGGTGTCCGAACCCAAACTGGCGATGCACTCATCCGCCGCGACCGCCGCCGCCGAGCCGCCGGACGAACCGCCGGGAATTCGCGAAATGTCCCATGGATTTTTTGTGACGCCGAACGCGGAATTTTCCGTCGAGCTGCCCATCGCAAATTCGTCCATGTTGCATCGGCCAAAAACGATTGCGCCCGCAGCTTTCAATTTTTCGATTACTGTCGCGTCGTAAGGCGAAATGAATTTGCCGAGAATTTTCGAGGCGCAATTGAGCGGCTGATTTTTGACGGCGAGAACGTCTTTGATCGCAATGGGAATCCCAAGCAGCGATTTTTCTGCGTGAGTTTTGCCGGAAGAAATTTCTTTGTCCGCTAAATCTGCCTGCGCGAGCGCGTCTTTGCCGTCGTGACTGATGAATGCGTGAATTTTTCCATCCACGCGCGCGATTTGGTCGAGACACGATTGCGTGACTTCGCGCGCCGAGACTTCACGCTTGGCAAGTTTCGCTGTCAGTTCGGAAATGGTGAGTTGGTTGAGCATTTATTTTTAACGCAAAGGCGCAAAGGCATAAAGACGCAAGGAAGAGAAATCACTTCGCGCCTCTGCACCTTTGCGTCTTTGCGTTAAATTTTTCATTCCACAATCTTCGGAACCATGAAAAGCCCATTGGCTTTGGCCGGGGCATTTCGCAACGCGTCTTCATTTGAAAGCGACTCGCGGATTTCGTCGGCGCGCGTGACATTGATGAGCGGGACAGCGTGCGCCGTCGGCTCGATGTTGGCGACATCAAGCTCCTTTAATTTTTCGATGTAGCCGAGGATGTTGCCGAGTTGTGTCGCAAGTTTTTTTTCCTCATCGGGCGTGAGCGCGATGCGCGCGAGATGCGCAACGTATTTGATGTCAAATTGAGCTTCGGCCATGCGCTCATTGAAAACCGAAATCAGCCGGGCGGCAATTTTTTAATCTTCATCAAACTTCCGATGGACGAGCGATTCGAGTTCGGTGATGGCGTTTTGCGCGTCCGTGCCGCGAACGTGCAGCAGCAATTTGCTGCCCGGTCCGGCGGCGAGCATCATCAAGCCCATGATGCTTTTGCCGTTGATTTTTTCGCCGTCCTTTTCAACAAAAACATCGCATGCAAAACGATTTGCGGTTTTGACAAACATGGCGGCCGGCCGGGCGTGGATGCCCAGCTTATTGGAAATGGTCACTTCTTTGGTCAGGAAGTCGCCATCTGGCAATTTTTTCGCGCTCATTAATTTGATGATAATCAGGTTAAATCATGCCGAAACAAAGCGCCATTGAATTTTTGCCGCCCCGCTCGAAAACCGGACTACATCTCCAAATTGAAGGAAGTTGTCCCGCCAACGTCACGGCGTCGCGTAATTTTAAGCCGTCCCACGCGCGTGCCGTCCAATTCTTCCACTCGCAATTCGCAGGAACCAACCGTCAATACATCGCCGGCTTTAGGAAATCCACCGAGTTTTTGCGTCACCCAGCCGCTCGCGGTCGCGATGTTTTCATCGTGTTCCATGGTGCCGATGATTTTTTCCAGTTCGTGCAGCGGCAGCGTGCCGGAAGCTTCCCAAACATTTTCGCCGAGGCTCACCAGCTCGGATTTTTCCGTGTCAAATTCATCTTGAATCTGGCCGACGAGCGCTTCGAGCGCATTTTCGAGCGTGACGATGCCAAGCGTGCCGCCAAATTCATCCACGACCATCGCGAAATGCAATTTTCGTTCGAGAAAAAATTGCAGCAATTTCTCCAACGGCGCCGTTTCTGGAACGTAAATCAATTTGCGCGCGACAAACAATAAATCCGCCGCCGACTGCGCTTTGTCGCGCTGCGCGTAAAGGTCCTTGATGTGAACAACGCCGCGCGTTTTGTCGAGGTCGCCGTTCTCGCAAATCGGAAAGCGCGAGTAGCGCGTTTTTTCCGCAAGCGCGATGCACTCGGCAATTGTGGCGTCAGTGTTGAACGCCGTGATTTCGTGGCGCGGGCGCATCACTTCGCGCGCGACGCGATGCCGCAAATCCAGCGCGTTCAAAATGATGTTGCGTCCGCCGGCGGTGTTTTGCGCTGACGCCAGCACGAGGCGCAATTCTTCCTCGGAATGCCCGCCTTGCGTCGCGGCGTCCGGCTCAAGGCCGATTTTTTTCAACAGGAATCGCGCCGCGAAATTGAGCAGCCGGTTGAATGGATAAAATGCCAGGTAAAACCAGCGCAACGGAAATGCCGTCCACAATGCGACCGGCAAAGGCTTTTGAATCGTCAGCCATTTCGGCGCGAGTTCGCCGACGGTGATGTGAAAAAATGTCAGCGCGCTGAAACCGACCGCGAAGGAAATCGAGTGTTGCCAGATTTGTGATTGGACGCCCAGCTTCACAAGCAACGGATCGAGCAGCGTGGTGAAAACCGGCTGGCCGAGATAACCCAAACCAAGACTGACCATCGTGATGCCCAATTGCGTCGCGCTTAAATAGGAATTGATATTGCGGACGATGTGACGCGCCATTTTTGCGCGACGATTGCCGCGCGCCACGAGCATGTCGAGTTGCGTTTCACGGATGCGGACGAGCGCGAATTCCGCCGCCACAAAAAATCCGTTCAACAGCACCAGCGCGAGCACGGCGAGAATTTTCAGCACGATCAAAATGGCGGCGTTCATGTTCATTACAAAATAAACGGCAAATACGTTCCAGCGCCGGAGACGCGAGCGACAGTAGCCCACAGCGCAAGCTGTGGGTTTGATGCAATCAATTGTCCAAGCCCCGGTAGGGGCGAAAGAAAATAGCGCGAATTTTCTGCCGCCGCTCCGCAGCTTGAAAATGTTTTGTCAGGTTTCCCACGGCTGATGCCGTGGGCTACTTTCTTTTGTCGCTCCGCGACTGAATTTTGAGAAAAGATAAATTTCACAATTTCATTTCACCGAAAATCACTTTCAAAATATCTTCGAGGCTCACGACGCCGATTTCCGAGCTGTCGCGCGCAAGCACAACGGCGAGCCGCTCGCCGGCGCGTTGCATCCGGCGCAAAGCCTCCTCCAGCCGCGTGTCTTCACTGAAAAAAAGCGCGGGGCTCATGTAAGCGCCCGACGGTTTTTGCAAATCCAAATCGGCGCGAAACAACAACGGCCCGAACATGAGCAATCCGGCGATTTTCTTTTTTCCATTTTGCGTTTCCCAGACCGGTAGGCGCGAAAACTTTTTCTCCCGCGCCAAAGTCAGCGCATCGTTCAAAGGCGTTTCCGTTTCAACGGTCACGATTTGCGCCAGCGGCGTGGTGATCTGCCGCACGGTAAAATGTTGCAAGTCGAGCACGCGATTGATCATGGCATGTTCGGTGGCCGACGGCGCGGATTCGCGCATCACAGCGCGCATTTCCTCGCGATTGCCGAAAAGCCTGCCGGTGAATTTTTTCCCGCCCGTAAGTTGCAACAAGGTTTTTGAAACGCCTTCAACCAGCGATACCAGCGGACTTAAAATAAAATTGACCAGTTGAAACAGGCGCGCGGCGGATAGGCACAATTGATTCGGAAACGCGCGGAACAACATTTTCGGCAGCAAATCGAACAGCGTGTAAAACAAAAAAACGACCACGACAAAAATGAGCGGAATCAAAACGTGATTGCCTAAAAACCATTCGTGGATTTTGAGAAGCGCGAAGCCGAGGATCAGGAAATTCGCCAGCGTGTTGCCGACGAGAATCGTCCATAAAAATCTTTCCGGGTTGTCGAGAAACCGATTGAGCAATTTTGCCGACGGCTTTCCCGCGCGCGCCAGCCGCCTCACATGCAAACGGCTCAAGACAAACGCGCCCGCTTCCATGCCTGAAAGCAAAAACGACAGCAACAGGCACAACGCCAGCACAAACCAGCTTATGATATTTGGATCGGTCATTTCACGCGCTCCACGATCAATTCACGCACGCGGCGTTCGTCCACCACCTGCGCGGTAAATTTCAATCCACAACACATCGCCGACTCGCCGTTTTCCGGCACGACGCCGCGCAAATGCGTCAGCAATCCGCCCATCGTTTCCACGTCGCCGGTTTTGCCGAGCGATGGAAATTCGCGGCGAAAATCTTCCAGCCGCATCGAACCGTTCACGCGCCATTTGTTCGGCGCGAGCTTTTCCATCACGAAACCTTCCGGCTGCGGCGTGGCGCGGATTTTTCCAACAAGTTCGCCCAAAATATCTTCCATCGTCACCAAACCGGCGACGCCGCCGAATTCATCCAACACAATCGCCAGCCCGCGATGTTGCTTCTGCAAACTTTGGAAAAGCTGGAGCAAATTCATCGTCTCCGGCACGAACGATGGAAATTCGATGACCTCCGACAGATCAATTTTCGGGTCGAGCAACAGCGCGCGCGTGTTCAAAATGCCGACGATGGTGTCCGGCGTTTCGTCGTAAATCGGCAGGCGGCGATGCTTGAATTTTTTCGCGGCGGCGATCATTTCTTCGACCGTCGCGTCGTCGGAAATGCACGTCATGCCCGAGCGCGATTGCATCACGTCGCGCGCCATTTTTTGGTCGAGGCTGATGATTTGGAGGATGATTTCCTTTTCCGATTCGGCGAGCGTGCCCTGCTGATAAGCCATTTCGAGCAACTCCTGATATTCCGCGTCCGTCATGGCCGGCGTGTCGCCCGCTTGCGGCGCGGTATTTTTCAAAATCAGCGCGTTGAGCAATCCGGCGGCGCGATGCAGCGGCTTCGTGACTTTTTGGAACAACGACAGCAACCCGCTCACGCGCAACGCCCATTTTTCCGGCCGGCGCACGGCGAGCGTTTTCGGAAAAACTTCACAACCGATGAGCGCCAATACCAGCAACGCAATCATCGTCAATGCCAGCGTCCAATGCGCGTTGAAGACCATGCGCAATGCGACGGCGAGCATCGCGGCGTTGGCGAACGTGTTTCCGAGCGCGAGCGTGGCGAGCAAATCCTGCGGCTGTTCGAGAAGTTGCGCGACGACTTTTCCGCGACGCGGATTTTTTTCGACCAACTGCGCCACCTGCCATTTGCCGAGGGAAAAGAGCGCGGTTTCCGCCAGCGCGAAAAAGAAGCTCGCGCCCGCGAAAAGCAAAATCGCCGCAACGGCTTGCTCCATGCGCGAAGTGTGAAGGAAAATCGGCGCGGGAAAAAGGAGAAACGGCTCACATCGATTGCACGGATTTTCACAGATTCAATCCGTGTTAATTCGTGAAATCCGTGTCTAAAATTGCGCTTGATAAATAATTACGCCCAAATACATTCAACTCGTGAAATCTGGTAAAGAAGTTCCCAATGATCGAACCTTGCAGGCCAAGCTCCTAAATCAAGATAGTCTTGAGCTTTCAACTGTTGTAGCAAAGCTTCTATTTCAGGAAGGTCGTTGCCAACTGCGCCCACCAGAAGGCGAATCTCTGGAGCCGCTTCTAGCACAAGGGAGAATCTTGAAAATAAGTTGTATGGAAACCTGGGCGCTGGAGAACGGTAAAATTATGGCAGACCTTCTTGTTTTTGACATGAAGTTGATTCCCAATACTGACCCGATTGGTTTTGTGGAGAGGATTCCAAGACACCTAACAAATCGTTAGGAGTAAGCCAATTTGAAAAAGTCAAAGTCGAAATAATCATCCTTCCAAAATCGCAACGACCGCCGTGCATTGTTCCGTGTGGCTAATGCTGACAAGCAAGATTTTTCGCGAACGCGAATTCCCCGACGATTTTTCCGCCGATCAAATGCTCCTGGATGATGCGCTCCAAAACTTCCGGCGCGCAACTGTGATACCAAACGCCTTCGGGATAAACGACGGCAACCGGCCCGCGCACGCAGACGCGCAGGCAATTCGCCTTCGTCCGATAAACCAGCGGCTCCGCGCCGACGAGATTTAATTCCGCCAGCCGTCGTTTCAAAAATTCCCACGACGCCAGACTTGTTTCGCGAGCGCAACATTTTGGCTCGGTCGCGTCGGTGCAAAGAAAAATATGGCGGCGGAATTTTTCGATGCCCAGCGTTTCAACGGCGGTTTGTAATTCCGATTTCATAAACAATCCCGTTAAGATTTAACGCAAAGGCACAAAGAAGCAAAGGTGAATGGGAAGAATTGCATTGAGCGCGATTATCAGCCTTTGCGACTTCGCGCCCCTGCATCTTTGCGTTAAAAATCATCTCCAATATGCCAGCCCAATCACGCCGCCGACGGCGATGAGCGCGCCGAGCAGCGAACGGACTCCGATTTTTTCGCCGTCAAAAATCCGCGTCATCGGCAGCAAAATCAGCGGCGTGGTGGCGACGACTGTCATGACGATGCCGGTGGGCGTTTTTTCCAGTCCCCATTGCACGCAGGTCACGCCGAGGGTTTGTCCGGCAAGGCTGTTTCCAAATACCCACGGCCAGACGCGCTTCCATTTTTCGCGAGAGACGTGAAATGTTTTTTCTTCAAAAATGCCGCCGTGCGCGTGTGCGGAACGCCATTTTGCCGCGAGCAAAATGATTGCCGGAATCAGCAATCCGCCGAGCACGCGCTGATAGCCGGTCGTGCCGGGATCAGGAAATTCGCCGGCATCGTGCGCGACGAAATAAGCTTTGCGGCTCAAGACTGCGCCGAATGCACTGCACAAGCCGCCAAATACGGTGAACGCGATGCCGACCCATAATTGCCGCGCTGGAATTTTGGCATGGTCGCGCGGCGCAAGCGCGATGGCGACGCCAATCAAAATGATTGCGACACAAAGAAATTCGGCGCGCGTCAATTTTGTGCCGAGCCAAAGCCACTCGATCAAAATGGCGAACAGCGGAATGAAACATTGCGTAAGCAGCACGGCGCGGCGGCTGCCGAGGCGCGTCAACGCTTGAAAATAACCGGTGTCGCCGAGGCCGATCCCAAAAAATCCGCTCGCCGCAAACAAAGGAAATGCCACGCCTTCGGCACCGCTGCCAAAAATGTTTGCCCAAAGCGCGAGGCAAAATGTCGCCATGCAAATGCGCCAGAAGTTCGCTTCCGCGCCGCCGATTTGCGTGGCGCTGCGGTAGCCGCAAATGGCTGAAATGGCAAAAAACAGCGCGGCTAAAAATGCGGCGGCCATCAGGTGAGCGTGCGGACGGTTTCCACCCGGGTGATCAGCCAGCCGCCGCCGGTTTTTTGGAAAGTGAATTTCATTTCCTGCCAGATAAAATCCTTGTTTCCACCGGACTGCGCTTTGAGAGTCAAATCGGCGACGGCGGATTGTTTGTCCGGGGCGATGGTCACGTTCACGTCGGGAAATTCCACGTTGAGACTGGTGAGCGACGCGCGCGCGCCGGCGACGGCCTGCATGATTTCATCGCGTCCGGCGAACGCATGCCCGTGATATTCGGGCACGTCGAGATTCACTTCGACATTCGTGCTGAAAAGTGCGGCGACTTTTTGCGCTTTGCCGACGGCTGCGAGCGGACTTTCATTCGCATTGAACGAAACGTCCCGCGCGGCTTCGGCTAATTTTTGGCGGATTATTTTTTCAGGACTCGGAAAAAGGATCGTCCAAAGCCAGACGCCCGTTGCGATGGCGGCGGCGAGCAGTGCGAGGCGGATAAAAATTTTCACAACAGAATTTTGCCGAGGATTTGCCCCCGTTTGCAACGGCCTTTGGTATGGTTTTCCTCGGGCATCGAACGATTGTCGCCGACGACGTAGTATTCATCCTCCGCAAGTGTGACCGGAGGAATGTTCCAATCGCAGACAACTTGCGTTTCGTAAGGTTCACCGAGAATTTCACCGTTGATGAGGATGCGGCCATTTTTGAACGCGATGGTTTCGCCGGGCAAAGCGACAATGCGTTTGAGCAACATGAGATGGGGCGTCCTAAAATGGCCATTGTTGGAATCTTCGCGGCTAAACCGGATGGCCACGACATCGCCGCGCCGGGGTTCATGCCAGACATAGGCCAGACGATTGATCCAATTTTTGGAATGATCCCTGTAAGTCGGCGACATGCTGATGCCGTCCACTTCCACCCGAAGCAGCGCGATTTTGAAAATGACGGAACAAATGACGGCCCAAATCGCAGCGCGCAACAGCGTGACCCGCCAGTTGCGCCCGATAATCACGATGCGCAGCAGCGAACGCGGCTTGGAATTGTTCGTTTGCGTTTGAATGGCTTAACCGTAAATGAAGCAGCGGACGATTACAAATTTTCGTAATGCTCGTCTTCGGCGATGCCGGATTCCGCCGCCGCCGCGCCGCCTTCCGCCGTCACACCGCCTTCCTCCAGAATTTTGGCGATGTCCGGCGCGACCCATTGCTTTGCGTGTTTTCGCGAAACGGGTTTGATGCGGTAACGCCCCGACTGGTCGCTTTCGAGAATGCTGCGTTCCTCCATGCGTTGCAGGGGCGGCTTGGCCCAATTGGGATCGTCGTGGAATTTTTTTTTGTTGCCCGCGCGGCGGCAGATTTCCATCGCGCTGGTGAAATCGTTGCTTCGGGTTTTCAGGAACTCAAAAATTTCGCGCTCGTCCGCATCCATGTCTTGAATCTGCCAGACAAAATGCAAAAGTCCAGATTAACCGCCACAAATGAATAATTTGAGGCACGCCAAATTATCAAAATTTCGTGGCGATGAGTTGTTCCAGTTTCATCGCGTCGGCGTTGAACAAGCGGATTCCTTCCGCCGTTTTTTCCGTCGCCATCGGATTTTCGTTAAGCAACCATCGGAATTTCTTTTCGTCGAGGAAAATTTTTTCAATTTTGGCGTCGCGCGCGGATTCGGGCTTCAATTTTCTTTCGACCGGCGCGGTGCTGGCTTTCAATTCGCCCAGCAATTGCGGGCTGATGGTCAGCAAATCGCACCCGGCCAATTCCAGAATTTCCCCGACGTTGCGGAAGCTCGCGCCCATGACTTCCGTTTTGTGTCCAAATTTTTTGTAGTAGGCGTAAATTTCTTTCACCGACAAAACGCCGGGGTCTTCGGCCGGCGCAAATTCTTTTTTCTCTTTCGCCTTATACCAATCCATGATCCGCCCGACGAACGGCGAGATCAATTGCACCTTCGCCTCGGCGCACGCGACGGCCTGCGGAAATGAAAACAGCAGCGTCAAATTGCAATGGATGCCTTCGCGCTCCAAAATTTCAGCCGCGCGAATGCCTTCCCAAGTCGAAGCGACTTTGATCAAAACGCGCTCGCGGCCAAATCCATTTTTTTCGTAAAGCTCGATGAATCTTTTTCCCTTGGCGACGAGCGCTTCGGTGTCGAATGAAAGATTTGCATCGGTCTCCGTCGAGACACGGCCCGGAATGATTTTCAAAATTTCCAGGCCGAACGCGACGAGCAATTCGTCCATGATTTGCCGGATGCGCACGTCGCCGCTCGCGGAAATTTTTTTCCCGTCGGCGATGACCTTGTCCAAGACGTATTTATATTCCGGCTTTTCGACCGCTTTCAAAATCAATGATGGATTCGTCGTGGCATCTCGCGGCGCATATTGTTTGAGCGTGGCGAAGTCGCCGGTGTCCGCGACGACCACGGTGAATTTTTTCAATTGATCGAGTTGTGTTTCGGTGGTGGCCATAAAAATTTTCAGTTCAACTTATCTTCCTTCAAAATACGCCGCCGATTCGCATTGGCAAACATTTTGACACTTCGCGCCCGCCGCGTAAGATACGCAAGCGAATTTTCATTATGCCCACATATTATCTCGCTTGCGACCTCGGCGCGGACAGCGGCCGGCTCATGCTCGGCACGCTTGCCGATGGGAAAATTTCCGTCGAGGAATTGCATCGTTTCCAGAACAGCCTCGTAAAAACCAGCGGCGCGTTGCACTGGAACATTGACGCGCTGTTCAATGAATTGAAGGCCGGACTCAAGAAAGCCGCCGCGCGCAACCTGCCCATCGCCAGCATCAGCAGCGATTCGTGGGGCGTGGATTATGTGCTGATTGATGAACGCGGAACTGTGATGCAGCCGGTATGGTGCTATCGCGATTCACGCACGGCCTGCGGCGTGGAAAATGTCCGCGCCAAGGCGGATTGGCCGACGACGTTTGCCGAAACGGGCATTCAATTCATGGCGCTCAATACGATTTATCAGCTTGCCGCCGAGCCGCCCGAACATCTTGCCCGCGCCAGGCAACTGCTGCTCATCGGCAACGCCTTCAATTATTTTTGTTCGGGCGTCGCGAGGAACGAGGTTTCCCTCGCCAGCACAACGCAGATTTACAACCCGCAAACCAAAACATGGTCGAAAAAATTGCTCGACGCGTTGAAATTGCGCGAAGAAATGTTCGCGCCGCTTTGTCCGTCCGGCACGAAACTCGGCCCGTTGAAAAAAAATCTCGCGACCGAAACGGGCCTGCCGCAAATCGAAGTCATCGCGTCCTGCTCGCACGACACCGGCGCGGCCGTCGCCGCCGTTCCCGCGAACGGCGAGAATTGGGCCTACTTGAGTTCCGGCACATGGTCGCTCGTCGGCGTTGAATGGCCGAAACCCGTTATCAACGACCAGGCGCGCGCTCTCGGCTTCACGAATGAAATCGGCTACGGCGATTCCGTCCGCTTGCTGAAAAATATCATCGGCCTTTGGATCGTGCAGGAATGCCGCCGGCAATGGGAACGCGAAGGCAAAAAATACACGTTCGCCGAACTCGAACAGCTCGCCGCCGCCGCGCCGCCGTTCGTCTCGCTCATCAATCCCGACGACCCGCGTTTTGTCAGCCCTGACGACATGCCGAAAAAAATCGCCGCGTTCTGCGAAGAAACAAACCAGCCGATTCCGGCGAATCACGGCGCGTATGTCCGCTGCATTTACGAAAGTCTCGCGCTCTTTTATCGGGCGACACTTCACCGGCTCGAACGGCTCATCGGGAAAAAAATTGAAAAGCTGCACATCGTCGGCGGTGGAAGCAAGGACATGACCTTGAATCAATTCACCGCCAACGCGCTGAAAATTCCTGTCGTCACCGGTCCGACCGAATGCACCGCGCTTGGAAATATTCTGGTTCAAGCCATTGCGCTCGGCCATTTGCCATCGCTTGCCGCCGCGCGCGAAGTCGTCCGCAATTCGTTTGAATTGAAAAACTTCACGCCTCTGGATTCCGCGCAATGGGACGCCGCCGCCGCGCGCTTCGAAAAATTGTTGAGCTGAAAAAAGTAGGAGCCGACGTAAGGAGGCTCATTAAAGCAAATTAGTTTGAGCCTCGTCACCTCGGCTCCTACAATTCGGTTTTATGGAACACACCATTCCCGGTTTTCGCACCGTCCCTCGCACCGGCGTGATTTATGTCACGCACGAGGCGACGGGCCACGGTTTTTCCTATGCCAATCCCGAATGGGCAAATCTCGGCCAGGGTTCGCCCGAGACCGGAAACATTCCCGACGCACCGCCGCGCATCACCGAGGTGAAAATTTCCGAGGCGAGCCGGCAATACGGCCCGGTCGTCGGAAATAAACTATTATGCCAGGCAGTCGCAGATTTTTACAACGCCACATATCGGCGTGGAAAAAAATCGCAATACACCGCCGACGACGTCAGCATCGCCAGCGGCGGACGCCTCGCGCTCACGCGCCTCGCCAGCGCGCTCGGCAACATCAACATGGGTCATTTCATCCCAGATTACACTGCCTACGAAGAATTGTTGAGTGTTTTCAAGGCTTTTACGCCCATTCCAATTTTGCTCCAGGCGGAAAGCGGCTACAAAATTTCGCCCGCCGATTTGAAGGAGGAAATTCTTGGACGCGGCTTGAGCGCGTTGCTCGTCAGCAATCCGTGCAACCCGACCGGACAATTGATGGAAGGTGCGGAATTGTCCGCGTGGTGCGACATCGCGCGCGAATGCCAGTGCTCGATGATCTTCGACGAATTTTATTCGCACTATATTTATTCAAATGAAATTGGTAGCAGCCGACGTGAGTCGGCTCATTCTAAAAGTCGGAGCGGACTGACGTCCGCTGCTACAAATGAAAAGCCAAAAATGGTGAGTGCTGCGGAATTTGTCGAGGATGTGGAGCACGACCCGATTGTCATCGTGGACGGGCTGACAAAAAACTGGCGTTATCCCGGCTGGCGAATCAGTTGGACGCTCGGGCCGAAAGCCGTGATTGAAGCCATTGCCAGCGCCGGATCATTTCTCGACGGCGGCGCGAATCATCCGTTTCAAAATGCCGCGCTGCCGTTGCTCGACCCGAAAACTGCCGAGGCCGAAACGCTCGCCATCCAAAAACATTTTGGAAAGAAACGCGAATTGCTGCTGTCGCGATTGAAGAAATTGAACATCACTGCGGATGCTCCGCCTGCGGGCGCATTTTACGTCTGGGCTAATTTGGCGAAACTGCCGCCGCCGCTGGACGACGGCATGAATTTCTTCCGCGAATGTTTGAAGGAAAAAACCATCGTCGTGCCGGGTGTGTTTTTTGATGTGAATCCCGGCAATCGCCGCACGCACGCGCGCTACAAGAATTACTGCCGCATCAGCTTCGGCCCGGAGATTGAAAAGCTCGAACTCGGCCTCGCCGCCTTCGAGCGCGTGATTGCGAAGTTCAAATAATACAGAGAAAGAAATTTATTGATTAAGCGTCTTCGCGATTTCAATGAGAAACAATCTTCGCATCACATCATAACCGCGTTCGTTTGGATCTTCGAGATTGTCGTAAAACCAATAGTGCGGGTCATGCCAATCATAATTGCTTCTCCAAAACTGTGTGCAATGAATCCCATGACCCAAAAAAGCTGTGTGAATGTCAATGATGTGTAGGTTTGGATGTTTTTGAGTGCAACTGGAAATTGCATTGTTGTAAGCAGCGAGAATTTTCAATGAGTCTTTCCAAGCAGGCAAGCGGGCGCGTTCAGCGTCACCAATGCCATCAGTCGGGTCATAAATGTTTGCCAGAAAAATCTGGCAGCCACCGGGAAAATGAGTTTCGATTTTCCGAACCATGGAATCAAGACGCCGTTCGTAATTTGAAATCCAGGGTTGAGCTTCCTCAAAAGTCGCTCCATACATCGCTTCTTCGCGCGGCGGCGTTCGTCCATAATTATGAATAAGGTCATTGCCACCTGTTGTGATTACTACAATTCCCATAGTGTTTGGGTCTGATTGCGTCAAATAAGGTAGTTCCTTTTCCAGAAGTTCTGTCGAAGTGCTGCCTGAAATGGCAAGATTGGTAAATGTCAATTTGGACAACACTTTGCCCAAGCAAATTCTCTTCATGCTTTGGAATTCGTCCGATGGATTCAGAATCAATCTGTCAAAATAAGAATAACCTTTTCGCGCGCCGAAACCAGCCGTCATGCTGTCGCCCAAACCGACCAACAACACCGGACGATCTGTCCATTTGTGTGAAAACGATTCGCTCGAAACAATTGGTCCAGCCGATCCTCGGCCAACGGGAACACTGCACCAAAGATAAAGGTATGCGGATGCCGCCATGACCAAAACAAGACCTGATACAAAAATTATCGGCAAACGATTTCGTTTTATTCGCATCATCGCTTGATTGAAAGGCGGGAAGCCTTTTGAAGCAAGTGGATTAAATTGTTTTGCCATTTTCAGCGCCGTAGGCGCGGCATCTTTGTAGATTACATTCCCAATTGATCGGGGGTTTCTGATTATTATTACAATTTCGACCAAAACTCTTTGCGACTTGTGAATCATGGCAGGATTATTTGGACGTGTCGGAAAAATTAGGGCAAGCTTCGCGCATGAATAATTTCCCGGCGAAAATTTTATGGGTTTATATCGTTCTGCTGCTCGTCGGCGGACTGGTTGGATTTCTGAAAGCCAAAAGCAAAGTGTCGCTCGTCACATCGGCGGTGTTCGCGGCGATTTTGATTCTCGCTGCTGTTCCGGGAATTTTGGAACGAACGTTCGCATCGAATCTGATCAATATAATAATGGCGTTGTTGCTCGTGGTTTTTGCGATCCGATTGGCAAAGACAAAGAAGTTCATGCCCGGCGGATTGATGCTGGTGGTGACGATTGCGGCGCTGGCGTTGCGGAACATCCATTTTTGAAAGCAAAAAGGATTGCGCAAACCGCATTCGATTTGTAATGTGATTCTCCTTTTGGTCGCACGCATAGCTCAATTGGATAGAGCATCTGACTACGGATCAGAAGGTTCCAGGTTCAACTCCTGGTGCGTGCACCAGCCTTCGCACAATTCATTTTTTGAATCCGCAGATTACACAGATTTCCGCAGATTTTATTTTCATCTGCGACAATCGGCGAAATCTGCGGATAAAAATTCAATTTTTATTTCCTCAAAAAAATCTCCGAAATTGTTTCCGCGCGTTGACATCGGGCGTTTCGGCGGTAGTCTTTTTCGACCGCTTACAGGCAAATGCAACAGCGGAAAAGTTTGTGGCTGAAAAAGACGATTATTTGGCAGATGTTTTGGTGGACCTCGGTCTGGCACAGGCCGATCAGGTTGCCAAGGCGCGTGAAGAAGCCGCCGCTTCCGGCGTGGGCGTGGTGGATTTGTTGCTTGCCAACAAAGTTATCCGCGCCGCCGACGTGACGCAGGCCAAAGCCGCACAATTCGGAGCGGAGGTCGTGCAACTCGGGTCGATGCAGATTCCTGACGAAGCTATTTCCATCATACCGCGCCACGTCGCCAAAAAATATCACGTTGTTCCCCTGTTCAAAGCCGACGGCAAAATCGTCGTGGCCATCGCCGATCCATCCGACCTGAACACGATTGATTCATTGAACCACTTGCTCGGCGCGGATGTGGAATATCGCGTGGCATCGGAATCCGACATCGAAACGGCGTTGACAAAATACTATGGCGGCGAGAAAAAGGCCGTTGCGGACGAACGTTTCAAGGACGTGATCCAGGAATTGACGGAGTCGGAAGTTTCCATAACTGCGGGAGACGATGACGGCACGGCAGTGGACGTGGACGCGCCGCTCATCCGGCTTGTGAATCAAATCATTTTCGACGCATTCAAAATGCGCGCGTCGGACATTCATCTGGAGCCGCTCGCGAAGCGCTTCCGTTTGCGCTATCGCATTGACGGCGTGATGCAGGAAATGAAAGCGCCGCCGAAGCGGTTGCAGCCTTCGATCATCGCGCGGTTGAAACTTCAGTCGGCCATGTCCATTTCCGAGCATCGCATTCCGCAGGACGGGCGCATCCAGACCAAGGTCGGCTCGAAGCTGATTGATTTGCGCGTTTCCTGCCTGCCGACGAACCACGGCGAAAGCATCGTGATGCGTATTTTGGACAAGGAAGGTTTGAAGCTCGGCTTGCCCGAACTGGGATTTTTTCAGGACGACCAGCAATTGTTTGAAAAAATCATTTCATTGCCCGACGGCATTTTGCTCGTCACCGGCCCGACGGGTTCCGGCAAAACGACGACGTTGTATTCCTGTTTGCATTTCATCAATCGTCCAGACCGCAAAATCATCACCGTTGAAGACCCGGTGGAATATATTCTGGCGGGCATCAACCAGGTGCAGGTCAGCGAAACGGTCGGGCTGACGTTCGCTATGGCATTGCGCGCAATCCTGCGCCAGGCGCCGAACGTGATCATGATCGGTGAAATCCGCGACATTGAAACGGCCTCCATCGCCATCAACGCCTCGCTCACCGGCCATTTGGTTTTCTCCACGCTGCACACCAACGACGCGCCCGGCGCCGTCACGCGCTTGATTGACATCGGCGTCAAGCCGTTTTTGGTCGCCTCCTCCACGCGGTGTCTCATGGCGCAACGGCTTGTCCGAAAAATTTGCAAAAAATGCGCCGAGCCGTATCAGCCGACCGAGCAGGAAGCGCGCGCGTTGCAACTTACGCCGGACATGCTCAAGAGCGCGACTCCAATGAAAGGACGCGGCTGCGCGAATTGCTCGAACACCGGAAATCGCGGACGCTTCGGCATTTTTGAAATTTTTGTCATTGACGATGAAGCGCGAAAATTGATTTACGACAAAGTCTCGTCGTCGGCTCTCCGCGCGCGCGCGCGCGAAATGGGCATGCGCACCTTGCGCGAGGACGGCATCCGCAAAGTCCTCGCCGGCATGACGACGCCCGAGGAAGTCATCCGCGCTACTGTCGGCGACGCTGCTTAAAAATTTATGTCTTATTCAATGTCAGATTTGTTGCAGTTGGTCGTGGCCGAAGGCGCGTCCGACTTGCACATCCGCACGAACGTCCCGCCGGTCATCCGCGTCCACGGAATTTTGCATCGCGTCGAAGGCCCGCCGCTCAAACCGGAAGACACGGAAGAATTGATGCGCAGCATCACGTCCGAGGAACACATCCAAAGCACGCGCGAACGCGGCGGCGCGGACTTCGGTTTTGCGTTCGGCGACGCAGCGCGGTTTCGCGTGAGCGCGTTCAAGGAAAAAGGAACTTTCGCCATGGTGCTGCGGCAGATTCCCAGCAAGCTGCTGACGATGGAACAGATCGGGATTCCGCCCAGCGCGAAGGAATTGCTCTACAAACCGCGCGGGCTGGTTCTCGTGACCGGCCCGACGGGTTCTGGAAAAACGACGACGCTCGCCTCGATGATCAACATCATCAACGAGGAACGCGAATAAGCGCACATCATCACCGTCGAAGACCCGATCGAGTATTATCACAAGCACAAAAAGGCCGTCGTCACGCAGCGCGAAATCGGCGTGGACGTTCCGAACTTCGCCGAGGCGCTGCGCCGCGCGTTGCGGCAGGACCCGGACATCATCCTCGTCGGTGAAATGCGCGACTTGGAAACGATTGAAGCCGCGATCACGGCGGCGGAAACCGGCCACTTGGTTTTCGGAACGCTTCACACTACGGGCGCGGCGAAAACCATTGACCGTATCACGAACGCATTTCCGACAAACCAGCAGGAAATGGTCCGCATCCAGCTTTCGACCGTCATGCAGGCGGTCATTTCGCAACTGCTGATTCCGCGCGTGGACAAGCCGGGCCGCGTCGCCGTGTTTGAGATCATGATCAACACGCCGTCCATCGCCGCGCTCATCCGCGACAACAAGACTTTCCGAATCCAGTCCGACATCCAGACCGGCTCGAAATGGGGAATGGTGACGCTCGACTCGTTCCTGCTGGAAAAATACCAGCAGGGAATGATCGCGCGCGAGGAAGTCGTCACCAAGGCGCAGGACGCCGTGACGATGCAGGCGAAGTTGCAGGAACTGGAGCTGGAACAATCCATAAAAGGCGGCGGCAAACCTGCGCCGGCCGCCCAGAAATAATTTTGTAAAATGCCAGAGGAAATTTCAGACCCGTTGCTCTCGCTCATCAAGGAGCAGGGCTTGATTGACGACCTGCAATACGAGGAGGTCGTAGGCGAATACCAGCGCAACGCGACGCCCGTCATCCAGATTTTGCAGGACACCGGCGTGATGAAGCTCCACGACATCCTCCATGTCATGGCCGCCAATATCGGCACGGAAGT
>Ga0137403_10000123_pt1 | contig 89907 bp, 86 predicted proteins | sample CZOMad2_1_16fung_FD_122057 | JGI IMG/M metagenome (GOLD analysis project Ga0137403, IMG submission 122057) | Vadose zone soil fungal communities from Angelo Coast Range Reserve, California, USA - CZOMad2_1_16fungal (Hybrid Assembly) | ecosystem: Environmental > Terrestrial > Soil > Vadose zone...
AGCTCGGCGCTCGCCCCCAGCGCGCCGATCACGTAGGACGGCTCGAGCGTCGACGAGGTGCAGGCCGAGCCCGAGGAGAGCGCGCTCTCCTTGTTGAGGCCCATCAGGACCGACTCGCCCTCGACGTACGCGAACGAGATGTTCAGGTTGTGCGGCAGCCTCCGCTCCGGGTGCCCGTTCAGGTACGCCTCGTCGACGTTCGAGAGAATCATGTCTTGCAGGCGGTCGCGCAGCTTCGCGAGGCGCGCGCCTTCCTCCGCCATGACCTCGCCGCAGAGCTCGGCCGCGCGTCCAAAGCCGACGATGAGCGGCACCGGCAAGGTCCCGGACCGCATCCCCCGCTCGTGCCCGCCGCCGTCGATCAACGGGGCGATGCGGACCCGCGGCGCCTTGCGCCGGACGTACAGCGCACCGACGCCCTTCGGACCGTAGATCAGGTGGGCGGTGCACGACAGAAGGTCGATCCCCGCCGCCTCGACGCTCACCGGAATCTTGCCAACGGCCTGCGTGGCGTCCGCGTGGAAGATGATCCCCTTCTCCTTGGCGAGGCGGCCGATCGCGGCCATGTCCTGGATGGTGCCGACCTCGTTGTTCGCGAACATGACCGAGATGAGGATCGTCTTGTCCGTGATCGCCCGGCGAATCGTCTCGACGTCCACCAGCCCGTCGGGCTGCACGGGGACGTACGTGACCTCGTAGCCGTGCCGCTCCAGCCGTTTGCAGACGTCCAGGCTCGCCCGCTGCTCGATGACGGTGGTGACGATGTGATTGCCCTTCTCCCGGTACATCTCGGCGACGCCCTTGATCGCGAGATTGATCGATTCGGTCCCGCCGGACGTGAAGATCACTTCCTTGGGGTCCCGGGCGCCGATGATCTTCGCGATCTGCTCGCGCGCGCGGTCGACAGCGCTTTCGGCCTCCCAGCCGAAGGAATGATTCCGGCTCGCGGGATGGCCGAACTTCTCGGTGAAGTAGGGGATCATGGCGTCCACGACCCGTGGATCCACGGGCGTGGTCGACTGCGAGTCCATGAAAATGGGGAACTTCAGCGTCATCTGGCTCTCTCCATCTCTCCCGGGCGCGCGCCCTGCCTCACTTGATCGACAGCACTTCGGGGACGCCCTGATTGCTCAGCTCGGCCAAGCTCATGGTGTCGAGTAGCTGGCTGATCGCCGTCTGCAGCTTCTGCACGGGCCGCTTGAGGTTGCAGCGCAGCTCCTGCGGGCACCCGCCGTGGTCGAGGCAACTCACGATGCTGATCGGCCCCTCGAGCGCCCGGACGACCTCTCCGACAGAGATGTCGCTCGGATGGCGGGTCAGCGCGTATCCCCCCTTGGGGCCGTTCTGGCTGACGATCAGCCGGCGCTTCGCGAGGCGCTGCAAGATCTTCGCGAGCAGCTCGGGCGGTATCCCGAACTCCTCCGCGATCCGCTTTGCGCTGACCGCACCGAGCTCGTCGTGGGTGGCGATGTAGTGGATCGCCATCAGCCCATAATCGGCGCGCTTGGTAAAGCGAAGCATCGTCCTAGCCCTCGCGTCCGAGCGAACACCTTGTAATAGCAAGGCTCCTTACTACCGACCATTTCTATCGGCGACTCTTTCAGTCGCATTCTCACACCGGTGCCGCCCGGCGTCAACTGGAAAGGCCTGCGGTGCCGGAGACGTCCGACACGGCTCGGCCTCGAACCCGGGATCCACGAGCGGTTGCGACACTCGAGGGGAGGGACGCCGATCGTAGTGGTCTTCGACTAGGTCGGAGCCAGAAATCCGAGTTCTTTCACAGGCATAGATAACACCAGCGCACTGGACTCGGACCGGCTCCTATGGCCGGGCCTAGCCCTGATCGGTCCAGGCCTGGCGTAGCTCCGCCGCGGAAACCTCCGGGCGCGTCTCGTTGACGAAGATGCCGCCGACTCGATTGGCGTGCTCCGGCTCGGGCATGATCTCGATGTGCCAGTGGTAGTCGTCGCGGATCGTGGCCCAGTCCCCTTGCAGGATGCGTGACCGGAGGTTCGGCGCGGTGTGGAGCACCATCTCGTACCCGGGGTCGCCGAACCCGCGCGCGAGGGTGCGGAAGTACTCGGAGAGAAGCCGCGCCAGGTCCGCGGCGTTCTCGGCGCGAATCGCCTCCTCGAACGAGCACCCGTGCTGGCGCGGCAGGATCCACGTCTCGAGCGGCACGCGCGGCGCGTACGGAACCACCGCGGTGAACGCCGGCGTCTGCCGCACGATGCGCTCCTCGGCGCCGATCTCCTGGCGGAGGATGTCGCAGTAGAGGCAGCGCCGCTTGTACTGGTAGTACTCGCGCGCCTCGCGTAGCTCCCGGCGCGTCTCGTCGAAGACGATCGGGATCGCCGTGACGCGCGAGTATGGATGGTGGCTCGCCACTCCGGGCTTCTTGTGGCGGCGGGACACCAGGATGTCGCGAATCTGGCCGTCGCGCTTGAGGTCGAGGAGCCGATCGCGGTACATCCACAGCACCGCCTCGAGCGTCGCGGGATCCATCGTCGCGAGCGTGTCGTCGTGGCGGGCCGATTCGACGACGAGCTCGCTCGCCCCGCGCGGGTTGATCATGTCGAACATGCCGACGCCCTCGCGGACGAGCTCCCATTCGATCCGGAAGTACGCGTCCGGCTCGGGGACGACGCGGACGGTCCACCCCGGAGCGTTCGCAGCCGATCCCTCGGGACGATACGCGGCGATCTCCGGCCCGGTGAGGTGCTCGGCGCCCGGACAGTACGGGCACTCCGTCTGCCGAATGGGCTTGGCCTTCGGACGGATGAGGACCCAGTGACCTCGCGTCGGGTCCTTCCTCAGCTCATCCACATGATCCCCCGCGATCCCTGACCTGGCCGCCGCATCGTGGCTATGATAGCCGTAGCCGCGGCGCGGCTCGGCATACATTCACGGGGCAGGCTCAGGACGTGTGCCGTATCGCGCGGTCAACGCCCGCGGAGACGCCGAGGCGCGCGACCGGCGACGGAGCCGACTAGTCCTTGACCTGATTCTTGAGCTTTCGCAGGTGCTGGCGGGCGACGTCGACCCAGTCCTTCTCCGTCGCCAGGGGCGAGGCGAGCTCGATGTAGCGCTCCCACTGAGCGATCGCCGCCCGAGGGTCGACCTTCTCGTAGACGAGCGCGAGATTGTACATGGCGCCCGTGTGCTTCCCGTCGATCTCGATCACGCGGCGATACTCCTCGGTCGCCTCCTTGTAGAGGCCCTTCTCCTCGTACACCTCGCCGAGCCCCATGCGCGCGTCGACCGACTGCGGATCGAGATCGATCGCCCGCTTGTACGCGGTGACCGCCTCGTAGTAGAGCCCCTTCTCGCCGTAGTAGATCTTCCCCAGGCTCATGTGCACTCGAGGGTTGACGGGGTTGTACACGAGCGCCTTCTGGTAGGCGGCGATGGCGCCGTCGATGTCGCTCTTCGCGGCCTTGGCGTCGCCGAGCCCGACGTAGGCGTCGGCGAAGAAGGGCCGGAGCTCGATCGCCTTGCCGTACGCCTCCACGGCCTGGTCGAAGAGACGCCTGGGCTGCGACAGGTAGAGGTCACCGAGCGCCTTGGCCGGCTCCGGGTAGGAAGCGTCGAGCTGCGTCGAGGCACGGAACTGCGCGGCGGCCTTCCAGCGGTTGCCGAGCGCCGAGTGCACGACGCCGAGCGTGTAGGTCGCCACGACGAAGCTCGGATCGACCTCGATCGCCCGCGACAGCAGATCGACCGCCGCCTCGTTGCTCTCCTGGTCGCCGCGCATCGCCGCGATCTGGCCCCGGGCGAACAGCTCGAAAGCCCGCGGCACTCGGGTCGGGCGCGCGGCCTTCTCGATGCGGGCAACGTCGGCGTCGGTCAGGGAGACGCGGAGCGAGCGCGCGTACGTCACCGGCAACGCCGCGAGCCGACCGAACAGCTCGCCCGACGGCGCCGTCACCGGTTCGAGGCTCACGACGTCGGCCCCGCCCTGCTTGACCTCCAGCAGCTGGGGTACCACGGCCAGGTCGCTCCCGCGACGCTCGATACGACCGAAGAGGGCGGCGTCGGCGCGCACGGCGCGCGCCGCCTGGGTGACCAACGCTTCGCTCCACACGTCCACCCGACCGGCCGCCCGCAGGCGCCCACGTTCGATCTGGACGAACGCCGGGTGCTGCGCCAGCCCGAGGGCGAGGATCTGTGCGACCGCCTCGCCCATCCATTGTTCTTCGCGCTCGAGCGTCGTCCCGTCGAACGGCATGATCACCACCACCCGGAGCTTCGTGTCGGCGCTCGACCCACTCGCCACGGACAGCGCGAGGAGACACGCGAACGCCGCGACGATCCGCGACCGCCCCCCAAGTCGACGCATCATGGAACCTCCTTCCTTCGGAGACCCCGACGGACGAGCATGGCCACCCGCGCGAACGCTCCGGGACCGACGCGTCGCAGGGCGATGTCCGGGACGAGCATCAGCGCGACCAGGCCGACGAGCCACGGCCACACCTCCACCGCGATGCGGGACTGCCGCCGCGACGTCAAGAACGCGTCCTGCGGCTTCGCGAGCGCTCCCCCGCCCGTCAGCTCGGCCAATTCCCGCAGCAGGCTCTCGTCGACGCCGAGGTCGCGCAACTCCTGGGCGTACGGTACCACCAATCCCGCGAGCTGCGAACCGACGACGCGATCGTTCCGCCGCTGGGCCATGCCCACCAGGTACACGCCTTCTTGCGCGGCCGGGAACCGACCGCGGTATCGCCCGGGCGCCACTTGCTCGAGGTCGATCACCGTCCGCTCACGGTTGGGCGCGACCACGCCAACCTGTGAGTCGAGGAAGTTGATGAACTCCCCCTTCGGGTCGACGGCATCGACCACGATCTCGCCCATGTTCTCCCGTCGCTCGACGATCGCGACGGTATCGCTGCGCGACCCGCTCCGCAGCGTCCAGCGGATCAGCTGCGACCAGAATCGATTGAAGTCGCGCCACCGGAGCCAGAGCACGGCCCACTTCGCCTTGGCGTCCGACGTGAACGCGACGGAGCGCCCGAGGCCGTACCGCCAGGTGGCGAGCACGGGATCTTCCTGATGGCTCATCAGGACCAGGTCCGCCGTCGACTTCAGCGTGCTCGCGACGTAGCCCCCGAGGGGCGGCACGTTCTTCCAGTCGATCTCCTGGACCGCCTCGTGGCCCGGCGACGTCAGCTGGGGCTTGAACGGTTGCTCCACGAGCGACGCTTTGGAGGCCAGCTGCGTCTCGAGCGTGAAGATGCGGGGGATCGTCTGGGAGTCCTCGGTGTAGTAGAAGCGACCCTTGCCCCACTTGGCGACGTCCACCATGAGCTGGACGTCCGCGTCCTTGCCGATCGCGACCGTCGACACGGTGATCTTGTCCTTCGCCATCCGGCGCAGCAGCCCCTGGAAGTCGCCGCGCGTCATCTGCCCGTCGGAGAGGAAGATCACGTGCTTGAGCAGCGCGGGCCGCTCGAACAGGACCTGGTACGACTCCTTCAGCGCCGGGTAGCCGTCGGTGCCGCCGCCCGCCTTGATGGTCGCGATCGCGTGATGGATCGCCGCCTTGTCCTTGGCCGGACGCACGGACGCGTCCCAGATGAACTCGGTGTCCCAGCTCATGACCCCGACCTCGTTGCGCTCGTCGAGCAGGTCCACCACGAGGTGGGAGGCCTCCTTCGCGAGGTCGAGCTTCGTCACCTTCTCGTCGGTGGACATCGCCATGGAGCCGGAGCGGTCGATCGAGAGCACGACGGCGAGGCTCGGGATCTCGACCTTCTGCTTGACTTCCATCGTGACCGGAAGCGCCTCCTCGATCGGGGTGCGGTAGTATCCGCCGAGGCCGAAGCTCTCCTCACCGCCGACCATGACGAGGCCACCGCCGTAGTCGCGGACGTAGTCGCGGATGTACCCCATCTGCTGTCGCGTCAGCTTGAGCGACGAGACGTTCGAGAGCACCACCCCGTCATACTTCTGGAACCCCGCCAGGTCAGCCGGGATCTGCGGCGGCTCCACCACGGTCACGTCGATGCTCTGCGAGCGCAGGGCGCCGGCCAGGGACTGCGCGTGGCTCCGGTCGCGATCGGCCAGCAACACCTGCGGCCGGCCGCGGACCACGACGGCGCCGACCGCCCGGTTGTTGTCCTCGATCGTGTCGCCGTCGACTTCCATCGCCGCCTGATAGACGTGGATGCCGCTGGCGTCGAGCGACTGCCGATAGCTGAAGACGTTCTTACCCGCCGTCAACCGCACCACCTGTGAGCCCAGGAACTCGCTGTTGCGGAAGAGCGAGAGCCGCCCCTCGGTGTCCCGATGACTCCACACCACGACCTTCGCCTGGAACGGCTCGCCGAACTTGACCTCGTGCGGGAGCACCATCGCCTCGGCGACGACCTCCTGTGTGAAGGTCAGCGGCGCCGCGACGTAGTGGATGTCCGCCGCGACATCCTTGGCGGCCTGGGCTCCGGCGAGCGCGTTGCCGGCGTTCTGGCGCCCGTCCGTCAGCATGACGATGCGGTTCGCCTGGCCCGGCGGAAGCATCGCGAGCGCCAGCTGGATCGCCTGGAAGATGTTCGTCCCGCGCCCATCGACCTGGGCCTTCGGGCGGTCGATAGCCGGGCGGCTGGCGAGCGGCTGGTCGACGACCGCCTGCTCGCCGAACGCGATCACGCTGTTGCGGTCGCCGCTCTTCATGTGCTTGCCGGCTTCGGCGACGAAGCGGTAGGCGCGCTCGCGCGAGGCGAGGCTCACGCTGTCCGACAGGTCCAGCAAGAACACGACGTTCATCCGGTCGACCCATCGCGGCAGCGTCGGCCGCAGCAAGGTGAGACAGAGGACGACCACCAGCGCGCCGCGCAGCGCCAGGGCCCAGCGGTCGCCCGGGCCGGCCGGCAGGCGCAGCCGCCCCGCGCTCTGGCGCCGCCAGTAGAGCAGCCCTTCGCCCGCGAGGAGCACCACGGCCAGGATGACGAACAGCGGCCACAGCTCGCGCTGGACCGGCACCGGCGCGGCGGCGGGACCATGTCCGGTCGGCGCCGGGAGCGGATGCGGCGCCAGGTTCGACTCCTCGGCGTTCATCAAATTGACCGCCACCCGCATCTCGCCGCGCGCCGTCGACAGCGTGTAGATCCCGGCCTCGTCGGTCTCGGTGAAGCTCACGACGCCGCGGGTGACCCGGCCCTGCACGGCGCGGCCGCTCGGAGTCGTCACCGTCACGGTCGTGACGCCGTGGGGCGCCGGCAGCAGGATTGACTGACCGGTTGCGAACTGGAAGCTCGCCTGGTCGAGGCCCGCCGGGTGCAGCCATCGCAGCGTGTTCGAGAGGACGAGCGGGAACGCGATCCGCAGCGGGAAATCCGTCTTGAACAGGTCGAAGCCGACGAAGAGCGCCTTCCGGTCGGGTTCCTCGAGCGCGTAGACGAGCGGGCCGCCCACCGCCTCGACGACGGGCCGCCCGGCCGCCAGCGGCCGGATCCGCATCGCATCCTCGATGGTGACCTTCGCGAACTCGACGTGACGCATCACCGGATGCGTCCGGTCCCAGTCCATGATCGTCGGGCGCTCGAGCCTGCCCAGCACCTCCAGCGGCACGTCGGGCGGCACGGCGTTGACGAAGACGAACCGCCCCGGGCCGGCCCGCGGTGGCGTGACCGAATCGAGCACGACGACATCCGCCTCGCCCATGCCGCCCTGGTACTGGTCGGGCGTGCGGACCTCGAGCGACACCTGCGGGTCGGTCCGGAGGACTTTCTCGAGGAAGAGATTGCCCGGGCTCACCAGCAGGACAGCGATCTTCTTCGCCGGCGGCAGCACCGCGTATGCCACGTTGTCGACCGCAAGATCGTCGTCGACCCCGATCCGCGCCGTGACGGTGCCCCCTCCGCCGTGGCTGAACGGCAGCACCACCGACCGGCGGACGCTCGGCTCGAGGGCCACCTCCTTCTCGGCGATCGATTTGCCGTCGAGCTCGAGTCGGAAGCTGAACGTCTTGGGCTCGGCGGAGTAGTTCACGAGCGACACGAACGCCTGATAGTCGAACGCGCCGTAGTAGTTCTTCCGGATCGACAGGCTGGTGATGGCGACGTTGTTGCCCTGCCTCCCGATACCCACCCACCGCACGCGCGGATCCGCGACGTCCTCGGTCTGGGGCAGCGTGAAAGCCCCGTCGGTGAAGACGTGGATCTCGGCGCGCGGCTCGGCCGCGACGAGCGCGCGCGCCGTCCGCACCGCCTCCAGGAGCCGGGTCGGAAGGTCGCGGGCCTGCGCCGCGCGGATGGCCCCCAGCGCCCGCTCCCGGTCGCGGGCCAGCGCCGCGGTCACCTTGGGCTGCACGCCGGCCTCGATCACCATCACTTCCGCGCCCTCACCCAGGCTGCGCACGAGCGCGGCGGCGCCGGCCCGCGCGATCTCGAACCGCGAGGGCGAGACGTCCCGCGCCTGCATCGACGCGGACGTGTCGAGGACGACGACCACCTTGCGCGCGCCCTGACCCATGACCGTCGCCACGGGCCGGGCCAGCGCCAGGGCCAGCGCCAGCAGCGTCAGGAGCTGAAGGAGCAGCAGCGGATCGCGATGGAGCCGCTGGAAGAAGGTCGAGGCCTCACGATCGCGCAGCGCGGTGTGCCACAGGAGCAGGCTCGACACCGTCCGCTCGCGCCGCCGGACCTTGAGGAAGTAGAGCAGTACCAGCGGCACCGACAGGGCGAAGAGCGACAGGGCGAGGGGCGACAGGAAGCTCATACGAGCACGCGGCCCCGGAGCTGTGCCAGGACGAACTCCTCGATGGGGGCGTCGGAGGTCATGCGGTGGTACCCGATCTCCTTGGTCCGGCAGAACGTCTCGACGCGCTCGAGGTGCTGCCGGAGGCGCTCGCGGTACGCCCGGACGGCGTCGCCGTCCATCGAGAGCTCGCGCATCTCGCCGGTCTCGCTGTCGATGAGGCGCAGGTCACCGGCGAGCTCCGGGTTCATCTCCTCCGGCGCCAGCACGTGGACCAGGTGCACGTCGAAACGCCGCTCGAGGAGCGCCCGCACGCCGTTCTCGTATCCGGCGGGGTCGAGCAGGTCGGAGATCACGACCGCGAGGCCCGTCTGCCGCGCGCGCGCCGCGTAGTTCCCCAGCGCGTCGTTGAGGCTCGTGCCGCCCGCCGGCTCGACCCCGGCCAGGAAGTCCACGAGCGCCGTCACCTGATTGCGGCCGCGCATCGGCGGCCATCCCTCGGCGACCCGCTCGCGGAGCACGCCCACGCCGACGCGCTCCAGGTTCACGAGCCCGACGAAGCCGAGCGCCGCCGCGATCCGCACCGCGCACTCGAGCTTGGTCGGCGACCCGAAGTTCATCGAGGCGGAGGCGTCGACGATCAGGTGCAGGCAGAGGTCCTCCTCGTCGACGAAGAGCTTGACGTGCAAGCGGTCGAGGCGGCCGTAGATGTTCCAGTCGACGTAGCGGAGGTCGTCGCCCACGCCGTAGGCGCGGTAGTCACAGAACTCGACGCTGTGTCCGCGGCGTAGGCTCCGGCGCTCGCCCCTGACCCGCCCGCGGAAGATCCGGCGCGAGAGCAGCGAGAGACGCTCGAGCTGCGCCAGGAACTCCGACGTGAAGAACGCGTGGCGCGTCGTCGGCATCTGTCTTTCCGTTAGCGCTCGTCGAGCGACTGGAAGTAGTTCCTGATCTGGTCGTGAAAGTCGCGCGGCACCTGCTCCCGCGTGATCGCGTCCTCCATCGCCTTCCGGTACTGCCCGATGACCCCGAGGTACTGGAGCCGGGAGGCCATGCTGCCGCCGCGCCCGGTCAGGTTGGTGTCGTAGCCGTCCTTGCGGCCCCGCCGCGACTCACCCTCGACGCCGACGTCGAAGGGATTGGCGCGCAGGCGCTGCGTCGCCTCGCCCTTCGGAGAGCCGCTCCGGCCGCGGCCCGGCATGAGCCCCTCGCCCTCGCCGAAGTCCTGGTCTTCGGGGCCCATGCCGTCACCCCGTGCGCGATCCTTCCCGCGCCCGCCGCGCTCGTTCTCGCGCCCGCCGCGCAGGCCCTTACCCGAGCGCTGCGCCTCGTCCATCGCTCGCATCTTGTCGAGCGCCTTCTGCATCGCCTCGAGGGCGCGGTCGCTCTGCCCGCCCTCGAGCGCTTCCATGCCTTCCATCGCGTCGCCGCTCCAGTTGCCGCCGCCCTTGCGACCGAGCCGCTCCATCTCCTCGAGGAGCTCGCGGAGCTTCTGGGGCGAGATCTGGTCGGGCCGGAGACCGCCCGTCAGCGCCTTCGACTTCCGGTACACCATCTTGAACTGGCTGTTCGTGAAGTCCGACTGCAGGTCCGGGATACGGTCCACCTGCTCGAGCATCCGGAGCCGCTCGTCGCCCTTCTTCATGAAGCTGTTGAAGTCGGGACGCTGGCTCGCGAGGGACGTGTCCTTGAAGATCGCCGACAGGTCGCCGGTCGTCGTGGCGCCGCTGCCGCCGGCCCGCTGCGCGAAGTCGCGCTCCTCGAAGGACGGCCGCTTGAGTGGATCCTTGGCGAGCGGCCGCGTCGTCTCCTCGAGCATCGACGAGCTCGCCCGCTCCTCGCGCTCTTCCTCGGTCGACGACAGGAAGTCCGGAAGACGGCCTGACGGCATCGGGATGGGCGGTGTGACGGCGAGCACCAGGCACGCGAGCACCGGAAGCGGGAGGATTCGGCCCTCGCGCGGAACCACGCGCTTGACCACGCGCTTGAGGGCGAGGCTTTCCACGCGCTCGACGGTGTCCGCGATCAGCGTGTCGACGAGCCGGGTGCGGTCCGGCCGGTCGGCCCACTCGAGCGTCGTCGCGACGCGGTCGTCGAGACCGAAGGCCCGGTCGGCGACCCGCGCGACGTCCCCGCGCCGGACGCCTCGGGCCGCTCCGTACGCGATGCCCGCCGCCGCGCCGAGGATCACGAGCGCGGCGGCGGTCCACGGCGCCGCGCCGCCGACCGCGTGCTTGGCCAGGAGGATCACGACGCCGGCGAGGGCGCCCCAGAAGGCGCCGCGCAGACCGTAGTATTCCGCGCGCCGGCGCCGAATCTCGCGCCGGATGCGGCGCAGGAGCCCTTCGATCCCCGGAGACTCACTCATGAGGTCCTCCCGCGGCTAGCGGAGAAAGGGTTCGCGGCCCCGGGCGACAGCGGCTTCGGTGTCCGCGACGACCCGGGCGACCAGCGTGTCGGTGTCCACGCCCTCGGCTTCGCCTTCGAAGTTCAGGATCACCCGATGGCGAAGCGCCGGCGCCGCCAGCGCCTTGATGTCCTCGGTGCTCACGTTGTAGCGTCCCTCGGCCAGTGCCCTGACCTTCGCGCCGAGGACGAGCGCCTGGGCGCCGCGCGGGCTCGCGCCGTAGCGCACGAAGCGGCGCGCGATGTCGGGCGCCTGCTCCCATTGCGGGTGCGTCGCCATGACGATGGCCGAGGCGAAGTCGCGTACGTGCGAGGCGATCGGCACTTCACGGATCAGCTCCCGGAAGGAGAGCACCGCCGGCCCGCTCAGGACGCGGCTCACCGTCGCCGTTCGCGACTGCGTCGTGCGGTCGATGATCGCGTTCAGCTCCTCGATGGCCGGATAACGGACCCGGAGCTTGAAGAGGAACCGGTCGAGCTGCGCTTCGGGCAAGGGGTACGTCCCTTCCATCTCGATCGGGTTCTGGGTCGCGAGCACGAAGAACGGCGCCGGGAGCGGGCGTGAGGCGCCGCCGACGGTGACGGCGCCCTCCTGCATGCCCTCCAGCAGCGCCGACTGCGTCTTCGGCGTGGCGCGATTGATCTCGTCGGCCAGCAGGATGTGGGCGAAGATCGGCCCGTGCTGGAACTGGAAGTGCTTCCGGCCGTCCGCGTCCTCGACGATGATGTTGGTGCCGATGATGTCCGCCGGCATCAGGTCGGGCGTGAACTGGATGCGCGAGAAGGACAGCTCGAGCCCCTCGGAGAGTGTCTTGATGAGGAGCGTCTTGCCCAGGCCCGGCACGCCTTCGAGGAGGACGTGACCGCCGGCGAACAGGCCGGTCACCACGTGCGTGATGACCTCGTGGTGTCCGACGATGACCTTCTCGACTTCCGCGCGCACGGCCTCGAAGGCGGCGACGAACGCTTGAACCCGAGAGTCTTGATTCATCGAGCTCTCCTCTCGCGAATCTCTGCTGCCATTATAGAGAGGCGTCAAGCGGTCGCGGACCCTCCCGCGCGGATCATCGCTTGGTTCTCATACTACTCGATGACCACCTACTCGATGACCACCTGCTCGATGGTCAAGCAAGTTACCTGCCAATTGCTGCAGCGGACGCAATTCTCCTGATCGCCCCAGAATCGACGGGGCCTCGATGGGAAACGCCTCCCGAATCAGCGGCGGTGCTCGGGCTGCCCAATTGCCGGGCGTCGGATCATGACATCGTCACGACAGGGCCCGTCACGCCCATGCCGGAACCAGGTCGCGGTAGACCTCGAGATAGCCCTGGATCTCGCGCGCAGGGGGAAAGCGCTCCGCCACGAGTGCCGCGCCGGCCCGCCCCAGACGCTCCCGGAGCGCCGGATCACGGACGAGCTGGACGGCGCGGTGCTCGAACTCCGCTTCGTCGCGGAACACGAAGCCCGTCGATCCGTCGTCGACGATCGAGCGGTTGCCTTCGACATCGGAGACCAGGACGGCGCGGCCGAGCGAGAGCGCCTCGAGCACCGAGTTGGCCATGCCGCCTTCCGAGATGGAGCAGTTCAGGACCACGTCCGCCTGTAACAGGAGCGAGGCCATCTGGGCGTGAGGGACCACGCCGATGTGGCGAGCCCATGGCCGTGGCGCGAGCGCGCGGAGCAGCGCCTCACCCACGGAGGGCTCCAGCACCGGCCCCGCGTACAGCAAGCGGATTTCCGGAATCGCGCTCACGAGCCGGTCTAGAGGGGCGAGCGGGAACGCCGGGTCCTTCACTCCCCGGAGACCCGCCGGGAACACGAGGAGCACGGTCCGCGGCGGGAGCGCCCAGCGCTCCCGAAGGTCGAGGCGTTCCCCTCTGGGCAGACGCACCGACTGGGGAACGACCCGCAGTCGCCCGCGGACGTCCGGCAGCGCCGCCGCGACGCGGTCACCGATGGACCCGTGGAACGCGGTCAGCCGCGCCGCACCTTCGAGCACCCGGCGCACGACGGGCGCACGGTCGACGTCGAAGAGATCGTGGTTGGCGTCGGTTCCCGTGAGGGTGACCACGAGCGGGACCTCGGATCGCCGCGCCAGACGCAAGCCCAGCGGACCGACGCGGTAGGCGTGAAAGGCGTGGACCACCGCCGGGCGATAGGCCTCGACCTCGGCCTCGATCGTCGCCGCGCTCTGCACGGAGAGATCCCAGATGCGCAGCTCGACGCCGCGCTCGTCGAGGCCCCGAGCCACCCGCGCCACGGTCACGGCGTTGCCGCGCACGGACGGAGGCGCGAAGGCGGTGAGGATCGCCAGGCGGGGGGGCATCGGCGCGAGCATACCGGCGACGCCGCGGTGCGTAAAGGCAGCGGGCGCCCGGGATGGAATCCCTCGCACTGGGCAGAGCGTCTACATATAATGTAAGCCGATGTCCGAGTGTGGAGCGCCTGGACCCTCGTCGATCGAGTGTCGGCAAATCGCCGACCTCCTCGGTGACTATCTCGACGGGACCCTTCCCAAACCGACGCGCGAGCTCCTCGAGTGGCATATCGAAGGGTGCGGCCCCTGCGTGGCGTTCGTGAACACCTACCGCGGCACGGTGAACGCCGCAACGAAGCTCAAGGACGTCGAAATACCCTCGGAGTTGAAGCAGCGTCTCCTGGCCGTCCTGCGGACCCAGCGCGCGGCACACCGGCCGGGCGCGTAGCCCCCGCGAACTCGATCGGCCCGCCGGCGCGGCGGTCGGGCCCGCCCTAGCGCCAGAGCCTCTGGACGAGATTCGCGGCCTCCACGCCCGCCCAGTCGATCTCGCCGATCACGCTGTAGCGCACGCGGCCGTCCGGGGCGACCAGGAAGCTCGACGGCAACACGCGAACGCGCCACGCCCGCGGCGCCTCCTGGTTCGGATCGAGCAGGATCGGGAAGCTGATGGACTCGCGCTTGACGAACTCGCCCACCCGCGCTCTGGACTCGCCGTAGTTCACCAGGAGGATCACGAACGGCCGACCGGCCAGTCGCTGCTGCAGAGCCTGGATCGAGGCCAGCTCGTCGCGGCACGGCTCGCACCACGTCGCCCAGAAGTTCACGAGCACGACGTTTCCCCGGTAATCGTCGAGGGTATGCGAGCGGCCCGCGAGATCCTTCAGGGCGAGGGACGGCGCCGCCGGCTCCCTCCAGGGGATGAATCGAGAGGGATCCGCCCGGACGTCACCGGTCAGGAGCAGGAACAGGAACAGGAACGCGCAGAGGATCGCGCCGAACGCCGCGCCGCGTGTCACGGCACTCGGCGGAATCCCGCTCTCACGCCGTGATCTCGCGCGTGGTGATCGTGTACTTGAAATTGTCCGGGTCGAGGCTGTCGCGCCGGCCTTGCGCCGTCTCGGACTGCGGGTACATGAAGAACCCAAGCTTTCCGCCCTGCGTGGCGCCCGGGAGCGTCACGTCGTGAGCGGTGTTGAACGCGACCCAGTTACCCTCCCATCCGCCGAACAGCTTGGGTCGCACCGCCTCGACCAGCGGATGCTCGACCTTCAGCCATTCGCTCGTCTCCTCGCGGGCCACCTTGGTGACGTCGGCCGGATCCACGGCGACCCAGCCGTAGTCCTTCAAGAAGACCTCGGCGCGGCAGTGCTGGGCACGGCTGATGTTGGCACTCCCGGCACCGAGGGACTTGTAGCCGAACGCCGAGGGCGCCACACGGATGCCGTAGACGTCGCGGGCCGGTACCCCGACGGACCTGACGAGGCCCACGAGCAACGCGTTGATGTCCCCGCACTTTCCCCCGAAGTTCCGCGTCTCGAGCATCGTCTTGATGTCGCCGACGCCACAGCCGCGCACCTTGGGCTCTCGGTAGGCGTTGGCGAGGACCCAGTCGTAGACAGCCTTCACCTTCTCGACGTCGCTGGCCTTGCCCTTGGTGACCTCGAGTGCGGTCTCATGGACGATGCCGTCGGTCGGTATGAGATCAGTAGATTTCATCCACAGCTTCAAGATCGCCGGCTCCTCGTCGGCCGCGATCTTCTTCGACCAGTCGAGCGCCCGATCCTGGATCTGGAAGCGGCTCGTCAACTCGACCACCGGGGCCGTCTCGCCGGCGGCGAACTCGGCGTAGAGCATGCCCGCGCCGTAGGAGCCGTCGGTCACGGTCTTCATGACCTTCGCGTTCCCCGACCACGGGTCGCCGAGCGGCTTCTGGTACTCCGCCTTGACCGAGGGGATGGGCAGCCAGGCTCGGGTCACGCCGACCGGCTCCATGACCTCCACACGCGTCGTGATCTCGAACGTCCGCCAGGTGCCGGGCCGCGGCGTGAACTCCTTTTGCTGGGCCCGGGCGCGCGCTGCAAGACCGGTCAGCTGAGACGCCGCAGCGACCGCGGGCAACGCGGCGGCGACCCTCAAAAATGTGCGTCGGTCCATAGCGTTCTCCTTGTTGACGGAGTGGCGACTCCCGCCGGCTGATCCTTGGACGGGATTCGAGGGTATAGGGATTCGCAGCGAACGCAAATCGGTAGGCCCGATCGCAATGGAGCGTGCCATGGAGGGCGCCGATAAGGGGGCGCGCCCGCCCGGCGTCAGCCTTTGACGCGGATCACCGGCTCGGCCAGCACCGAGCCGATCTCCCAGCACTCCTCGCCCCGGCGGCGGAAGGCGTCGATGACGGATCCCGCGCGGTCGGGGGCGACCGAAAACAGTAGGCCGCCCGAGGTCTCCGACTCGGTGAGCAACGACGCGAGATATCCCGGCACCGACGACTCGATCGTCAGATCGGCGCCGAACACCGAATCGACATAGCGGCGGTTGCGCTTCATCCCGCCGCTCCACTGCCCCGCCTCGGCGAGCTCGCGCGTGCCGGGAAGAATGGGCAGCCGGGACGCCTCGATCGCCAGACCGGCGCGCGACGCCTTGACCATCTCGCCCGCGTGGCCCAGGAAGCCGAATCCCGTGATGTCGGTCGCGCCCTTGGCGCCGCTTTCGCGCGCGACTTCGGCGGCCACGCGGTTCAGCCGCAGCATGCTGGCCACCGCCCCCGCGAGCACGTCGGGCCCGGCGACACTGTTCTTCGCCGCGGTCGTGATCACTCCGGTGCCGAGGGGCTTGGACAGGAAGACGCGGTCACCGGGCCGAAGACCACCCTTGACGAGGATCCGGTCGGGATGAATGCGTCCGGTCACACAGAGGCCGTATTTCGGCTCGGCGTCGACGACGGTGTGCCCGCCCGCGATCACGCCCCCCGCCTCGGCGACCTTGTCGCGGCCGCCGCGGAACACCGCCGACACGATGGCCTTCGACATCTCGCGCGGGAACCCCGCGATCGCGAGCGCGAACATGACCTCGCCGCCCATGGCGTAGACGTCCGACATCGCGTTCACCGCGGCCACGGCGCCCCACGTCCACGGATCGTCGACGACCGGCGGAAAGAAATCCACGGTCTCGACGATCGCCAGATCGGGACCGAGTCGATAGACCGCCGCGTCGTCCGCCGCGCCGAGCCCGACGAGCAGATCGGCGGGGGGAGGCATCCCGCCGGGCTGCAGGACCGCCAGCACCTCCTGGAGATCTCCAGGAGCCATCTTGGACGCTCAGCCAGCGCAGGCGGCGTACGAGGTGAGGCGCACCTCCGTGTGCGTGTGTTCAGTCATGTCCTATTGGGACGCCCGCTCCGGAAGCTGGGATTCCACGAAGTCGACGAAGGCTTGGGCCAGCGGCGAGCGGCTGCGGTCGCGGTGGGTCACGAGGTAGAAGAACCGCGAGACGTTCAGACCTTTGATTTTCACGCAGGAGAGCAGCCGCGCCTGGCACTCGTCCTCGACCGCCCGCTTCGAGATGAGCGCGATCCCGACTCCCGAGCGCACGGCCTGCTTGATCGCCTGGGTCGAGCCCATCTCACCGACGACGCGAAACGCCGTCAGGTCGGCGTCGGCCTCGCTGAGCGCGTGCTCCAGCGCTTCCCGCGACCCGGAGCCTTGCTCGCGGACGATCATGGGCTCGCGTCGCAAGTCGGTGAGCGTCACGCTCTTGCGGCCGGCCCAGGGGTGCTCGGCTGGAAGGACGACGACCAGCTCGTCGGGCATCAGCTCGCGCGCGATGAGCGTGCGGAGCCCGGGGCGTGCGCCGACGACGCCGACCTCCGCCCGACCGTCCTCGACCCACGAGGTGACCTGGCGGCTGTCGCCGATCAACAGCGAGATCGAGATGTCCGGATACTTCGCCTTGAACTGGCCGATCAGCGCGGGAAGCAGGTACTCCCCCGGGATCGTCGAGCCGCCGACGACGAGCTGCCCGCTCAGCCGTCCCTGGAACTGATCGAGCGCTTGCCGCGCCTCCCGTGAGAGCGACAGCATCCGTCGGGCGTATCCGAGCATCAGCTCGCCCGCGCGCGTCGGCGCGGCGCCCCGGCCGAGCCGGTCGAGGAGCTGGACGCCGAGCTCGTCCTCCAGGGCTCGGATGTGCTCGGAGATCGTGGGCTGGGTGAGGAACAGCGCCTCGGCGGCGCGCGAAAAGCTTCCGAGCTCGGCCACCTTCGCGAAGATCTCGAGGCGGCGAAGGTCCATCAGGCCGAGGCGGCCGCCGCTGGGCTTCTCAGTGACAGGAGCAGCCGCCGCCGCAGCACCCGCCACCGCCTGACACAGCGGACGGCTGGAGCGCGCCAGCGGTCTTGAGGCCGAAGACCGACAGCTTTCGCATCACCTGCTCGCTGGCGCAGGCCGGGCACGCAACGGCGGTCGCGGCGCCAGGGACGTACTTTTCGAAGTCCTGCTCGCACTGCTTGCAGCGGTACTCGTAGATCGGCATCGGTTACTCGCCGCCTCTTTGCACGTAGCTCTTGACGAACTCCTCGGCGTTCTCTTCGAGGATATCGTCGATCTCGTCGAGGAGCTTGTCGATGTCTTCCTTGATCTTCTTGCCCTTCTTGGCCAGTTCGGGGCTTGCGGCTGCTCCGTCCCCGCCTTCAGCGGGCTTCGTCGGCCGGACTTCCTTTTTCTTCTGCTCTGGCATCTCGCCCTCCATGGGGCAACGGGCCGTGTTGCAAAACACCGGAAACCACTACTGCAGGCATTTTAGCACGCCCCCTCTCACAGGCGTTTGAAGTGCTTGCTGAGGGTGAGCGTCTGCCGCTGGTAGGAGGAGCCGAGCCCCGCGCCATACACGCGCTCCGGGCGGGAGCGGAGGCGCTCGAACCACACCTTGAAGGACGTCTGGCCATCGTAGACCATGAACGGCACCTCGCGGGCTCTCACCTCCATGACCACCTTGGTGCCCAGGATCGTGCCGTCCCCCCAGCCGAATCCGGGATCGAAGAACCCGGCGTAGTGCGTGCGGATCTCGCCGGCGCCGGCATCGTAGACGACCATCTCAGCCGCGAACTCGGGGGGCACGCGGATGCGCTCCTTCGAGAGGAGGATGTAGAAGCGGTTGGCTTCCAGGATGTACGAGTCGCGCGAGGGGCGCTTGATCGGCTCCCAGAACTCTTCGGGATCGTAGAACCCGACGCGACTGAGATCGACGGCGGGCGGATTGGGATGCGCGCGGTAGCCGATGATCCCGTCGGTCAGCCGGCCCGAAAGATCCACCCCCATGCAGAGCCCGTCGTTGAGCACGACGCGCTCGGCCGGGATCGGCCGCTCGTCGTCGTCGTAGAGCAGCGGCGTCTCGCGGTACAGCGCGTCGAGCGCCGCATCCGACATCGAGGTCTGCCCGGAGAGCAGCCGGAGCTGATTGAGCGAGGCACCGGCTTGCACGCGCACGGGAAAGGACTGGGGCGAGACCTCCAGATAGAGCGCGCCCCGGTACCCGGCACGGATCTCGTCGAAGCGCGGCGTCGCGTCGGTGATCACCCGCGTGAAGATGTCGAGCCGTCCGGTCGTCGATTTCGGGTTCGAGCGGCCGCGCACGCCGGGTGGCAGATCGAGCGACTCGAGGAGGGGGACGAGATACACGGAGCCGCGCTGGAGAGTCGCCCCGGAGCCGCTCAGCGTCAGCTGATCGATGACGAGGTCGCTCTCGGCGATGCCGCGCTCCCCCAGGCGCCCCTGCACGGTCTCCCGGAACGGCAGGAAGCTCGCCCGGAGCTGGTAGGCGGCCGGCCCCAGGCGGAGGTCGAGGCTCGCGGGCTGGAACTGCGGGTCCTCGATGGCCACCGGCGCGACGATCCAGCCGTCGCGGACGGCGGCGCGCAGCTCGCGGTCGGAGAGAACGCCGTCACCCATGCCCGATCCAGTTAGCATCGCGTGCGCGGGCCGTCAAGGTACGCGCCGCCTCGCCAGCCAGAAGCACGTGGATCCCAGGGCGCAGAAGACCACCGAAGCGAGGAACACCACTCGGTACGAGCCCATGACGTCGTGGACGACGCCGCCGAACCACGGGCCGATCGCGCCACCGAGGCCGTTGCCGACATTGAGCGCGCCGTAGATGACGCCGAAGCGGCGGCCGCCGAAGAGGTCGGATGCCATCACCGTGATGATCGGCCCGCGGGCTCCGAATCCGAGTCCGAAGAGGAGCGCGTAAACGACCAGCCAGCCGGCGCGCGGGTCGGTCTCGAGCGCCAGCAGCGCCAAGGCACCCCCGGCCGTGCACCCGAACGAGGTCGTCGCCGCCAGCGCGCCGCCGAACCGGTCCGCCCCGAGCCCGAAGCTGACGCGACCGACGATCGACATGAGGCCCATCACCCCGAACACGCTCGCCGCCAGCATCGGCGGAAAGCCGCGGTCGATGGCGAAAGCGACCTGATGAGTGGTGACGGGGAAGACGGCCAGCGGCGTGAAGAGGTACGCGAGCCAGAGAGCCCAGAAGGCGCGCGTTCCGAGGGCACGCTGGAGCGTCCAGTCGGGGCCCGGGCCGCGGGATTCCCCTTTGCTCGGCGAGACGCGCGCGCTGATCGCCGCTCGCTCGTCGCGACGCGGTTGAGGGTCGCGGGCCCCGGCCCAGACGACCGGAACGAGGATGCTCAGGGCTCCCGCGCCAAGGACCGCGCTCGCGATGCGCCAGCCCAGGGACGCGATCAGCCATTGCGCGAGCGGCCCGGTCACGAACACTCCGAAGCCCATCCCGGAAAACGCCACGCCGACCGCGCGGCCGCGCCGCTCCGAGAACCAGCGCGAGATGAGCACGCCCATCGGTACCGGGCCGAGGCCCACGAGTCCCGCGGCACCGAGCACCCCCGTACAGAGGTAGAGCTCCCACGCCGAGCGAACCATCGAGCCCAGGAGCGACGCGGTCGACAGGAGCACGGCGCCGGTGAGGATCACGCGTCGAGGCCCGAACCGGTCGACGAGGATTCCGGCGACCGGGGCCAGGACTCCCTGCACGATCGTCGACACCGACTGGGCGCCGGCGGTCAGCCCGCGCGACCAGCGAAATTCCTCGACGAGGGGGACGAGGAATACCGAGAAGGAAAAGTAGAGACCATTGCCCACGGCCAGCGCCACCCACACGACGAGGAGGATCGTGACGCGTGGCGAGACAGGAATGGCCCGACGACCTAGAGGACTCGGCTCGTGGCGCCCACGGCGTCGACGTCGAAGGTCCGCGCCGTGCCCTGGATGCCCGCCTTCCGCAGGGCGACCTCCATCGCTCGGCCGACAACGCCGCCGTCGCCGGCAACGACCGCGAGCAGCGACGGGCCGGCGCCGCTGAGCACGCAGCCGAGCGCGCCGGCCGCCCGAGCGGCGGCGGCGACCTCCGGCATCCAGGGGAAGAGCTTCAGACGATACGGCTGGTGCAGGCGGTCCTCGAGCGCCACCGTGAGGGCTGCGGGCAGCCCTGCCTGGAGCCCCGCCAGCAGGAGCGCGACGCGCTGGACGTTGAAGACCGCGTCCTCGCGCGGCACCGAGGACGGCAGAAGCGCCCGCGCTTCGGCGGTCGCGCTCGTGACCTCGGGCATCAGCACGACCCACCCGAGGCTCCCCGTGACCGGCAGGGAAACAGCCGTGACTCCCTCCGGCGTCGCGCACGAGACGGTCAGGCCGCCCAAGACCGCCGCGGCGACGTTGTCCGGGTGGCCCTCGGCACGCGCCGCGAGGGCCAGCAATGCGTCCTTGGACAGGGGCGCGCCCAGGAGCGCGTTACCCGCGACCAGACCGCCGACCCACGCCGCCGCGCTCGAGCCGAGACCGCGCGCGGTGGGGATGCGGTTGACGCACGCGAGCGCGCAACCCTTGAACGGACGGCCCGCGGCCTCGTAGGCAAGCCTGACGCCCCGGGCGACGACGTTGCCCCCGTCGCGGGCGAGACGATCCGCGCCCTCCCCCTCGATCCTCACCGTCACGCCTTCCCCTTCCTCGGCCACGACCTCGTTGTGAAGGGCGAGCGCCAGACCGAGCGCGTCGAAGCCCGGCCCGAGGTTCGCGGACGTTGCGGGAACGCGGACGTGAACGCGCACGCGGCTACAGCCGCTTGATGAGCCAGTCCGGGGTGAGCGAGATCGCCCAGGAGTTCAGCACGACGTAGTAGTTCGTGAAGACGAGGACGCCCACGACAACGAGGACGACTCCGGCGGCGCGCTCGACCACGGGAATGAACCGGCGATAGCGCTTGAAGAACGCCAGGAACGGGCCGAGCGCCGCCGCCGAGATCAGGAACGGCAGCCCGAGGCCGGCCGAGTAGGCAACCAGCAGGCCGATACCGCGCTGCACCGTCTCCGCCGTGCCGGCGAGCGACAGGATGGCGCCCAGGATCGGTCCCACGCACGGAGTCCAGCCGATGGCGAACGTGATGCCCACCGCGAGCGAGCCCAGATACCCGGCGGGTTTCTCCCGGAGCTGCCACTGCTGCGTGCGCCCGAAGAAGCCGATTTTCAGGAGTCCGGTGATGTAGAGCCCGAAGATGATGATGAGCGCCCCGCCGATACGGCGGATCCACTCGCGGTAGTCGAGCAGGAACTGACCGGCGGCGCTGAACGAGGCGCCGAGCGCGACGAAGACGAGCGAGAAGCCCAGGACGAACGCCACCGCGTGGATCAGCACCCGCCTCCGCGCGATCGTCGAGAGGTCCGCGGTGAGATCGGCGACGGACATGCCGGTGATGAACGACACGTACGAGGGGAAGAGCGGCAGCACGCACGGCGACAGGAACGAGAAAAGCCCGGCGCTGAACGCGACGGCGACGCCCAGCGACTCGCTGGTCACTGCGCGAGCATCCCCTCGACGAGCGCATTGCCGGCGCGGTTGTCCCACGCCCGTGGACCGAGCGCCAGCGCCGCGAGGTACCCGTGACGGTCGATGAGAAAACTGGCCGGCAGGCCGCGGACACCGTAGGCGTTGGCGAGATCCATCTTCGCGTCGAGCGTCACCGGGAACGTCAGCTTGTGCTTGTCGAGGAACTGCTTGACGAGGGCCGCGTCGCTGTCGACCGAGACCGCGAGCAGCACGAACCCGCGCTCGCGGTGCCGAGAATAGAGGCGCTCCATCGCGGGCATCTCTTCGCGACAGGGCGGGCACCACGTGGCCCAGAAGTTGACCATGACCGCCTTTCCGCGCTGTTCCCTGAGCTTGAGCGGCTCGCCTCGTACGAGCGTCACCGCGAAGTCTTCGGCCTGCTTGGGCCGCGCCGGCCGGACGAGATCGAGCTCACGAACCGCCTCGTCGAATCCGGGTCCGTGCCCCACGCCGAGGTTGCGCGGCGTGGCTCCGGCAGCGGCCCCGCCGCCCTCGGGACGCGGACCGGCATCGCCTTCGGTCGCCGCTGCCGCCGGCTCGTGTGGCGCCGGCGTCAGCATCGCGAAGAATCCGACCCCGGCCGCCGCGGCGGCGACGAACAGGACCGCCGTCAGCGCCAGTCTGCGCCGCATGTCCGCCCCCGCATCGCCGCCGTCGTCACGTCGAAGCCACGCAAAAGTATACCCCGACATGCGCCGCCGATTTGCCCACTCTGGCCCACTTGTTATAGTAGGCGGACCTGGATGGCCCGCGCGAGTTCTCACCGGCGAGCTCACCTCGCCGCGGAGACACTTTCCGGCGGCGGACCAACCGATGGCCACCGGCAGGAGGACGACACCATGGAGGAGCAAGAGATCCGAGGTCTCGTCGACGAGGTCAAGGCCGGGCGTCTCAGCCGCCGGCGCTTCGTGCAGACCATGGTCGGCCTCGGACTCACCGCTCCCCTCGCCGCGCAGCTACTCACCCCGCGAGGCGCGGCGGCCCAGCCCAGGACACCCGCGTTCACTCCCTCGCGACGAGGCGGTGGAGGATCTGTCCGCGTCCTCTGGTGGCAGGCGCCGACGCTCCTCAACCCGCATTTCGCCACCGGCACCAAGGACCAGGACGGCTCGCGGGTCTTCTATGAGCCGCTCGCCGGCTACGACCCGGACGGCGGCCTCGTCCCCGTCCTCGCCACCGACATCCCGACGGTGGACAACGGCGGCCTCGCCCGGGACGGGACGTGGGTCGTCTGGAACCTCAAGAAGGGCGTGACCTGGCACGATGGCAAGCCGTTCACCGCCGATGACGTGATCTTCAACTGGGAGTACGCCGCCGACCCGGCCACGGCGGCCGTGACGGTCGGCTCGTATCGCGACATCGATCGCGTGGAGCGGCTCGGCGACCACAGCGTGAAGGTCGTCTTCAAGCAGCCGACGCCATACTGGTACGAAGCCTTCTGTCAATATCGCGGGCTCATCCCCAAGCACCTCTTCGGGGCCTACAAGGGCGACCGGTCGCGGGAGGCGCCGACCAACCTCAAGCCGGTCGGCACCGGGCCTTACCGCTTCGTGGACTTCAGGCCCGGCGACATCGTGCGCGGCGAGGTCAACCCGAGCTATCACGTTTCCAACCGGCCGTTCTTCGACTCGTTCGAGATGAAGGGCGGCGGCGACGCTGCCTCGGCCGCGCGCGCCGTGCTCCAGACCGGTGAGTTCGACTTCGCGTGGAACATCCTGGTCGAGGACGATATCGTGAGGCGGCTCGAGCAGGGCGGCAAGGGCCGCACGGAAATCTACCCGACGGGCGGCATCGAGCACATCCAGTGCAACTCCACCGATCCCGGGCGCGAGGTGGACGGTGAGCGCTCGAGCATCAAGACGGTCCATCCCACGCTCTCGGATCCGGCCGTTCGCCAGGCGCTGAGCCTGCTGGTCGATCGCGGCTCGGTCCACGAGCAGATCTACGGGCGCCAGGGCCAGGCCACCGCGAACTACCTGAACGCGCCACCGCGGTACTCCTCGCGGCACATGCGCTGGGAGTTCAACGTCGATCGGGCCAATCAGATCCTGGATGCGGCGGGTTGGAAGCGCGGCGCGGACGGCATCCGCGTGAAAGACGCCAAGCGCCTGAAGCTCCTCTATCAGACCTCGACCAACGCTCCGCGGCAGAAGACGCAGCAAATCGTCAAGCAGGCGTGCGCAAAGGCGGGCATCGAGATCGAGATCAAGGCCGTCGTCGCCTCCGTCTTCTTCGCTTCCGACCCGGCGAACCCCGACACCTACCCGCACTTCTACGCCGACCTGCAGATGTACAACACCAGCACCGGGGTCGATCCCCTCTGGGGCATGCGCGTGTTCACGTCGCCCGAGGTCGCCGGCAAGGACAACAAGTGGTCCGGGCGGAACGTCACCCGCTGGCGCAACGAGGAGTACGACCGGCTCTGGAAGGCCGCCGAGACGGAGATGGATCCGGCGAAGCGGGCCGCGCAGTTCATCCGGATGAACGACATGGTGATCCAGAACGGCGTCGTGATCCCGGTGCTCTGGCGCAACGGCGTGGCGGTGGCCGGCTCGAGACTGCGCGGAATGGACCTCACCGGGTGGGACTCAAATTTGTGGAGGCTGCCGTACTGGTACAAGGCCTGACCGGCCTTGACAGCTGGGAATGGCGAAATTATAAGGAATCACTGTCACTTAGCACCGACCCCCTACGGGAGGACTCCATGGACGAGCGCGAGCTGAGGACTTTGATCGACGAGGTGAAGAGCGGCCGACTGAGCCGCCGGCGCTTCGTCCAGACCATGGTTGGGCTGGGGCTCACGGCCCCGCTGGCCGCCCAGATGCTGGCGTCGACGGGCGTCGCCCAGGCCCAGACCAAGTGGACGTTCAATCCCACCAAGCGCGGCGGCGGCGGCATCGTCAAGACGCTCTGGTGGCAGGCGCCGACCTTGCTGAACCCGCACTTCGCGAACGGCACGAAGGACCAGGACGCCTGCCGGATCTTCTACGAGCCGCTCGCCTCCTACGACCCGGACGGCAACGTCATCCCGGTGCTCGCGGCGGAGGCCCCGAGCCTCCAGAACGGACAGGTCGCAAAGGACGGCTTGTCCGTGACCTGGCGACTGAAGAAGAACGTCCAGTGGCACGACGGCAAGCCCTTCACGGCCGACGACGTGGTCTTCAACTGGGAGTACGTGATGGATCCGGCGACGGCCGCCGTTTCGGTGGGCCCCTACCGGGACATCGTCAGGATCGACAAGCTCGACAGCCATACCGTGAAGGTCGTCTTCAAGTCACCGACGCCCTTCTGGGCGGCGGCCTTCTGCGGCGCCGCGACGGGGACGATCATTCCCAAGCACCTCTTCCAGGCCTACAAGGGCGACAAATCACGCGAGGCGCCGACCAACCTGAAGCCCGTCGGCACCGGGCCCTACCGGTTCGTGGACTTCAAGCCCGGCGACATCGTCCGGGGCGAGCTCAATCCGAGCTATCACGTGCCCAACCGCCCCTTCTTCGACCAGATCGAGATGAAGGGCGGCGGCGACGCGGTGTCGGCGGCGCGCGCGGTCATCCAGACCGGCGAGTTCGACTACGCCTGGAACATGCAGGTCGAGGACGAGATCCTCAAGCGCCTCGAGCAGGGCGGCAAGGGCCGTGCCGACATCGTCGCCGGCGGCAACATCGAGCACATCCAGCTCAACACCACCGACCCGTGGACCGAGGTGGACGGCGAGCGGTCGTCGGCCAAGACCAAGCATCCGGTGCTGAGCGACCCCGCCGTCCGCCAGGCGCTGAACCTTCTGGTCGACCGCGGCTCGATCCAGGAGGAGATCTACGGGCGCACCGGCATCGCCACCGCCAACTTCGTCAACGCGCCCTCCCGGTTCGTCTCGAAGAACACGAAGTGGGAGTTCAACGCCGACAAGGCCAACCAGATCCTCGAGGCCGCGGGCTGGAAGCGCGGCGCCGACGGTGTCCGCGCCAAGGACGGCAAGAAGCTGAAGTTCGTCTACCAGACCTCGATCAACGCCCCGCGCCAGAAGACCCAGGCGATCGTCAAGCAGGCGTGCTCCAAGGCGGGCATCGACCTCGAGCTGAAGTCCGTCACGGCGAACGTCTTCTTCTCGTCGGATCCGGCGAACCCCGACACCTACTCGCACTTCTACACCGATCTACAGATGTACACGACGACCATGACCCAGCCCGACCCCCAGCGGTTCATGGACCAGTTCACGTCCTGGGAGGTTTCCGCCAAGGACAACAAGTTCGCGCTGACGAACAAGACACGGTGGCGCAACGAGGAGTACGACCGGGCGTGGAAGGCGGCGGAGACCGAGATGGATCCGGTCAAGCGGGCCGCGCTCTTCGTCAAGATGAACGACCTCGTGATCCAGAACATCGTGGTCATCCCCGTCGTGTTCCGCCCGCGCGTCGCGGCCATCTCGAGCCGGATGCGCGACGTGGTCCAGAGCGGGTGGGACAGCGACTTCTGGGCCCTCGCCTACTGGTCGAAGCAGGCGTGAGCCCCGCGGGCGAGGCCCGGGCCTCGTGGACCTGAGCGCCGCAAAGGCTCGACGAGCCCCGGGCCGCCGCCCGCTCTGACGCGCGACCATGTCCAAGTACCTCTTGCGGCGGACGCTGGTCTCGATCCCGGTGCTGGCCGGGATCAGCGCGGTCTTGTTCACGATCCTGGCGCTGGCGCCCGGCGATCCCTTCGAGGAGCTGGCGACCAATCCCAACGTCCCGCCCGAAGTGCGCATGAACCTCCGCGCGAAGTTCGGCCTCGACGACCCCCTCCCCGTACGCTACGCGAGATGGGTGGTGTCGATGATGCGCGGCGATTGGGGCTTCTCGTTCGTCAGCCGCGTCGACGTGGACACCCTGATTCTCCAGAGGTTGCCGGCGACCCTCGTCGTCCTCGGCTCGGCGTTGCTCCTGGCGATCCTCGTCGCCGTTCCGATCGGCACCTACTCCGCGCTCCGTCCCTACTCGATCTTCGATCAGGTCGCTACGACGCTGGCGTTCATCGGTTTCTCGCTGCCGACGTTCTTCACGGGCCTCCTCTTCATCCTGCTGTTCAGCATCCACCTCGACTGGCTCCCGTTCATCTACCGGGCCGATATCGGCGCGACCGGCTGGCGCTGGTACTGGGAGCATCTCAGGCAGGCGATCATGCCGGTCGCGGTCCTCGGGCTCTTCCAGGCCGCGTCGATGACCCGCTTCATGCGCGCCGCCGTGCTCGACGTGATCCGGCTGGACTACGTGAACACCGCGCGCGCGAAGGGCCTCTCCGAGGCCACGACCCTCGTCAAACACGTCGTCAGGAACGCGCTGATCCCGGTCGTGACGCTCGTCGCGCTGCAGGTCCCGGGCATCTTCGGCGGCGCCATCGTCACGGAGCAGATCTTCCGGGTGCCGGGGATCGGCTCGCTCCTGATCAACTCCATCCTCGCCAACGACACGCCGGTGGTCATGGCGGTGACGTTCATCTTCTCGTGCCTGGTCGTGGCGTCGAACCTGGCCGCCGACCTCCTCTACGGCTGGCTCGACCCGCGGATCTCGTACAGATGAAGCCACCCGTCCCTGGGTCGGGCCACTCACGGTCTGCGGCGGGCTCACGGACCCCGCTACAGATGAAACCACCCGCGCAGGGCTCCCGGACTGCGCTCGCATAGTGGCTGCCGGGGTGGCGTCGGAGACCGTCGCCGGGAAGCTCGCTGTCGCCGCCGCCCAGCCTCGGACGTCGCTCTGGCGGGAGACCGGCCGCCGCTTTCGCCGCCATCGCCTCGCCATGGTCGGGGCGGTGATCCTCTTCGCGATGCTGATCGCGGTGCTGGCCGGCCCGCTCGTCTGGCGCCTCCCGATCAACGAGATCGACTTCAGGGCGAAGCTCGAGGCTCCGTCGTGGAGCCACCCGCTCGGCACCGACGATCTCGGTCAGGACCTCCTGGCGCGCATGCTGTACGGGGGGCGCATCTCGATCGCGGTCGGCGTCGCCGCCATGTTGATCGCGATCTCCATCGGCACCGCGATCGGCGCGACGTCCGGATTCTTAGGGGGCGCGCTCGACCACACGCTCATGCGGATCACCGACATGTTCCTGTCGCTGCCCGGGCTGCCCCTCCTGCTGTTGATCGTCTATCTCTTCCGCGACGCGCTGCGAAAGGCCCTCGGTCCGGAGGCCGGCGTCTTCATCCTGATCGTCGCGGTGATCGGCGGCCTTCGCTGGATGCCCGTCGCCCGCCTCGTCCGCGCGCAATTCCTGTCGCTGCGCGAGAAGGAATTCGTCGAGTCGGCGCGCAGCCTGGGTGCGCCGCCGATCCGGCAGGTGGTCCGCCACATCCTGCCCAACTCGATGGGACCGGTCATCGTCGCCGGGACCATCGACGTCGCCGCCGCGATCATCGCCGAGTCCACGCTGTCGTTTCTGGGTCTCGGGTTCCCTCCCGACATTCCCACCTGGGGGCGCATCCTGTTCGACGCCAAGGACAATCTCGACTTTGCGCCTCACTGGGCCATCTTCCCGGGGACCGCGATCTTCCTGACCGTGCTCTCGATCAACTACATCGGCGACGGTCTCCGCGACGCGCTGGATCCCCGCAAGGTGCTCGGGAAGTGACGTCTGCAGGCGGGCTAAGGATCAACCACGACACGATGTTATACCGGCTCACCTCGTAAAGAACCTCGCGATCATTCGCGGCGATCGGCGCGCCGACGTATGGCGGCCGTGCGGCGTCGCAGGGGCTGCCCAGCAGGCTAACGATGAGGCGACAAGGGGGGACGCTCGCACGGCGCGCGCCGGGTGCGTTCGACGCCGCCGCTCCGCGGCCGAGCCACGGGTTGCCGGTCTAGGCCTCGATCTTCCGGCCGCCCAGGGCCTGCTTCACGGCGACTTCCAGATCCTCGATGTGGAGCGGCTTCCGAAGCAGCGTGAACCCGAGGCGCTGACCGTGGCTATCGAGGTCGGCCCACGACGCCGTTAGCATGATCACGCCCACCGCCGGATCGCTGTTCCTCACGTTCTCGACCAGCTCGAGGCCCGAGCCTCCGGGCATGACGTAATCGGTGAGGACGAGATCGTAGGCCTTCTCCTTGAAGAGCCTGAGGCCCTCGGTCCCACTCGCTGCGAGGTCGGACTGGCAGCCCCAGACGGCCAACAGCTCGGACAGGAGGCCGCGGACGAGGCGCTCGTCGTCGACGACCAGAACGCGCGGCGGGTTGATCACGGTGCGGCCACGTTACGGTGTCGAGTGCAAAGAAATCAACAGCGAACATCGCCGCGAGACATGCGGTATTCGTGCGCTCCCGCGCGCGATGACCGCGTGACGACACGCGCATCGGGTCTCCTCGCGCGCTGGCGCGCGACTTTTCTGAGTTCACAAGGCCCCGCGGCCACGGGACCGCGCCGCGCCGTGCGATTTTCATTTTGTGAATTCCTGGGGATAAGTGGATAAGCCGCGGCTAGCGCGGACTCGTGGTGATGCGCCCATCGATCGCCGGAGCGATCGTGTCGCGCGTGACGATGGCGTCCAGGACGAGTTGGGCGACCTGCGGCGCGCTCGCCTCGCCGACGACGACTCTGGCTCGCGCGAAGACGGTGTACCCGTCTCCGCCCCGGACGAGATAGCCGGGCACGGCGACGGTGTAAGCGGTGTCGTCCTCCAGCGGTCGGCCGCCGACGGTCGCGCTCACGATCCGGCGCCCGACGGGCACTCGTGGATCCCACACGAGACGAACCCCGGAGATCTGCAGGAATCCCCCGCCCTCCCGGTCGACCTGGGCAAGCCCGTGCTCGAGCGCAGCGCGCAGATCGCGTCCACTCATCTCGAGCTTCAGCACGACGTCGGTGAAGGGCAAGAGGCTGTGCACGTCGCGCTTGGTCAGCGGGCCCGGCGGCACCGTCCGGTTGGTACGGATCGCGCCGCCGTTCACGAGCGCCGCATCGGCACCGTGCCGCTCGCGCATGAGATCGGCCACGAGGTCTCCAAGGTTGGTCTCTTGCGTCCGGAGCTTGTTGCCGTGAGCCTCCAGGGGGACGGTGGTCCTCCCGATGACGACGTCGAGCTCGCGGTCGAGCCGCGTGGCGTAGGCGCGCACCAGCTCCTCGACCGCCGGGTCGGGGGGAATCCGCCGGCTCACTTCACGGAAGCGCCAGGACCGTTCCACGAGCCGCCCCTCGCGCGTGAGCCACAGATCCACCTGGACGAGATAGCGGGCGTCGGATCCGCCCTTCGTGATCAGCGCCTTGCCTTCCTCGGCGACCAGCGGCTCGTGCTCGTGCCCGCCGAGGATGACGTCCACGTCCGCGGCCGCGGCGAGGGCCTTGTCCTCCACCATCTCCTGGTGGGTGACCGCCACCACGAGCGTCGCGCCTCGCGCTCGAAGATTCGCGGCCGCGCCCTTGCCGGCGGCGACCGGCGGGCCGAACACGATGTCCGGTCCGGGGCGCGAGGTCTGCGCAGCCTCGGGGGTGGTGAGGCCGAAGAAACCGAGGCGCAGGCCGCCGAGCGTCAGCAGCACCTCCGTCGCGGCGCCGCCGAACGCCTGGCCCGAGCGCCGGTCGACGACGTTGGCCGAGAGCCAGCGAAACTTCGACTCGTGCATGCGCTCGACCAGGACCGACGGGCCGAAGTCGAACTCGTGGTTGCCGAAGGTCGCGAAGTCGAGGCCGATCGCGTTGAGCGCCGCGATCATCTGGGCACCCTGGAGAAACGTGGACTCGACCGAGGGGGACAGCGTGTCGCCCGCCAGGACGAAGACCGAGTTCGGGTTCTCACGCTTGAGCTCTCGGACGAGCGTCGACAGCCGCGCCATTCCGCCCCGCCGGCCGCCGTCCACGGGCCCGAGCACGTAGTGGTCGTTGATCTGCAGGAGCGTTACCCGGACGAGATCTCGGTCCGCGGCGCCCAGCGACGCGCAGGCGCCGAAGACGAGCGCGAGGACGACCAGGCGCGCGGCGCGGCCCCACCGATGCGTCATCGCCCGGTCGCGGCGGCGCCCGTCGTGGTCCGAGTCTTCCAGAAGTGGTCCGGGCGGCGAGCGACGCGCTCGGCCAGCAGCCGCTCGGCCCGATCCATGTCCCCCGCCCTGAAGCAGGCCTCGAGCAGCGTATCGTGAAAGACGTCGCGCTGAGCGCGGCTGCCACCCAGCTCGACGATGCGCGGAGCCAGCGGCTCCATCCGCTCGATCGCGCGCCGGTAGTCGCGCGCGGCGAACGCGTGAAGCCCCTCGACCAGCGGCACCAGAACCTCGCCCGTGAGCCCGGCCCGGTCGCGGGAGCTCCGCTCGCGCAGCATCCCGAGCTGCCGTTCCGCGGTCGCCCAGTCGCCGCTCGCGGCGAGCGCCATGGCGAGGTGGGCCGCGTGGAAGAGGAGCGCCTGGCGATCCAGACGCTCGGCCGCGATCCGCGAGAACGGCTGCCAGCGCTCCACCGCGCCGCGCCCCATGAGCTCGAGCCTCCAGAGGAGCGAGATCGAGTCGTGCAGGTCGCCGGGAATCGACGACGGCACACGCTCGAAGACGGTCCGCCCGAGCTGCGACGCGCGCTCGTACTCGCCCCGTGCCAGGTGCATCAATGCGAGGTGCCACAGGAGATGATTCCTGAACCAGCCGAGGTGCGTGCACGGATGGATCGCCGGGGGCAGCCGCGCGATTCCCGTGTCGAAAGCCGCCATCTCGTAGAGCGCGTGAGCGAGCGCGTGGATCGCCCAGGCGTCGCGCGGGTTTTTCAGGTTGGCCACGTGGGCCAGGCGCACCGCCTCGTCGCAGCGGCCGGCTTGCTCGAGGGCGAACGCGTGCAGCCCGAGCATGAACGAGTTACCGGGGTGGTACCGCGTCAGCGCGGCGGCCAGGGCCAGCATCGCCGGGAACCTCCCCTGCCAGAACCAGACGAAGTAGAGGCGCTGGAAGACCACCAGGTCTCGGGGAAATTCGGCGAGATGCTCGCGCATCGCGCGCTCCGCCTCCCACACTTTGCCCTCGACCAGCAGGGCGAGGGCCTCGACGTGGCCTCGCTCGCGCTCGGTCTGCGTCCGGGCCGCGGCGCGCGCGGTCTTCGCGGCTTCCTGCGCCTCCGCGAAACGCTCCTCGAGGAAGAGGCAGACCGCGGCGCCCGCGTGGCCGAGGGCCAGTCCAGGGTCGTGGGCGCTGACCGTGTGGAAGAGCTCGAGGGCCCGACCGTCCCACGAGAGGAGCCCCTCGACCGCCCGATCGTAGGCTTCGAGCGCCGCCACCGCGCCCGTGCTCACCGGCAAGCCGTAGGCGTCGTGACGCATGAGCGGCATGCTAGCAGGCGGGGCGCGCCGGGGTCGGTGCCTGGCCGCGGGCGACGAGCGGGGCCAGGAACTCGACGGCGCGACGCTCGACCCACGACCGGACACGCCAGGGCCAGGCGCCCTCGATGAAGCCCGCATGGCCACCACGCGGGAGGAACTCCGCGCGAACCCACGGCGGTAGCGTGGCCGGATCCGGCAGCGCGTCGGGCGGAACGATCGGATCGTCGAGCGCGTTGACCAGCAGCGTCGGCCGGCGGACGCGCGGGAGAAACGGCCGGCACGATGCGCGCGCCCAATAGTCGCGCTCGTCGGCGAACCCGTTGAGCGGCGCCGTGACCGCGCGATCGTACTCGGCGAACGTCCGCGCGCGCAGCGCCAGGGCGAGATCCACGACACTCCGCAAGCCGGGATCGCGATCGGCCTTGCGGCGCACCTTGGCCCGCATCGACCCGAGGAAGTTCGCCGCGTAGACCAGCCGGCAGACGCCCCGATCGAGCGCCCAGGCGCACCGGGCCAGGTCGAACGGCACCGAGATCGCGACGGCCCCGACGAGCGCGGCGGGCACCCCGGCCTCCTTCTCGCCCAGCCACTTGAGCAGGACGTTGCCGCCGAGCGACACACCGACGGCGCCGAGACGAAGGCCGGGCTCACGCCCGATGAGCAGGCGAACGACCTCGTCGAGGTCGTCGGTGTGACCGGAGTGATAGAACTGGGAGAGTCGGTTCAGCTCGCCGCTGCAGGATCGGAAGTTCAGCGTGACGGCTCGCCAGCCCCGCGCGACCGCCTGGCGCATGAGGCCGACCGCGTAATGCGATCTCGACGAGCCCTCGAGGCCATGCAGGACCAGCAGGAGGGGGGACTCGGGCGGGACGTCCCCTGCCGCCCAGTCGAGGTCGACGAAGTCACCGTCCGAGGTTACGACCCGCTCCCGCCGCCACCCCAACCGGTCGCGACGGAAGAGCGGGCCCCAGATGGTCTGGACGTGCGCGTTCCGGCACCACCAGGGCGGCCGGAACGCGGCGTCTATTCCTGGCCCTGCAGCAGCAGCTTGACGACCTCGGGCACGATCTCCCGCGCGCGCCGGTCGAGCTCGGCCTCGGTCAGGTTCGCGATCGGGTGCGGCATCATCAGGAACTTGTAGGTCGGCACGCCCCATTGCTCGGCCATGGCGCGGGCGGTCTTCTCGAACACGTCCGTCACGATCGAGGCCGCCGGCACCGCGTTCTTCTCCAGCACGATTCCGTCGAGCACACTGCCCGACGAGCAGGACCCTCAGTCTCCGACGCCGGCGACGATGACGTCGCAGGTCTTCCGCACCTCCTGGATGATCTCCTCGTGCGCCGGGACCGAGGAGTTGTGCTTGCGGAACATGCGCGTCTCGCTGGCGCCGTACTCCGTCTTGAGGATCTCGCCGATCCGCTGCAGAAGCTTGTCGGAGTTGAACTTCGTGTTCTCGATGAGGCCGATACGCTTACCCGCCAGCGACCCTGGCCGGTCCACGTACGCGATCGGCTGTGTGGCCGCCTCGACGGTGGGATCCAGAATCTCGATCATCGTCTGACCTCCTTCGTAGTGGCCTGAGAGGAACGGGCGCCGCCCCAGCCCGGGATGAACGCCGAGAATGCTCCGGCGCGGCCGCCGGCCGCGACGACCAGGATGTCGTCGGGGGACGCGACGAGCGGTCGCAGCTTCGTATCGTCGCCGGGCTGGACCGCCCCGGGTATGCGATTGGTGCGCTTGAGGTGGGCGTGGGAGTTCTGGGTGTGGTCGAACAGGAACTGCCGGATCTCTTTCTTGCCCCAGCCGCTGCCCGCGATCGTCCGCATGTGCTCGCCGGCCAGGGTGACGACGTACTGCGGCTGCCGGCCGGCGCCGCCGGAGCGCTGCATGGCGTCGGCGAGCGTCGTGAGCACCCCCTCGGCGTCGGGCGAGAGCTGGTTGTAGAACTGATGGGGCGACTCGGCCGCCATCACCGTGACGGTGCTCTGCTCCGGCCGGAAGCCGCGCTCGACATGCAGCGGCGTCCACGGGCTCTCCCCCTCGTTCTCCGCGATCACGTACGAAAGCTTGCCCGGGTGGCCGAGCGTGCCCCGGTCGAGGAGCCCCGGCAGCGACCCGCAGACGTTGCGCATCACCAGCCGGAGCGCGCGCCCGATCGTGAGGTTCGCGCGCCAGCCCGGGCCGAAGAGGTTATCGCCGGCGTTGATCTCGAGCTCCTTCGCGATCGGCCCGTTGACGATCACGAGGACCGCGGCGCCGCCCGTCGAAGTGCCCGGGCCGTGGTAGCTCCAGGCCGGGTCGCCGATGCCTTCGACCGCCGCCACGACGACGGGCATGTACCCGGGCTTGCAGCCGGCCATGACCGCGTTGACCGCGATCTTCTCGGCGGTGACCGACACCGACCGGTGGGTGATGAAGGCGATCTGCTGCTTTGGATCGAGGCGCGCCGCGCCGAGCATCGCGCTCACCCGGTCCGGCGTGGGCGGGACCACCGGGAGGCCGTCGGTCCAGCCTTGCTGGAAGCAGAACTCGACCGCGTCGGTGGCATCCTCGACCCGGTACCGCTTGGACGTGAGCACAACCGCCATCAGCGCCTCCTTCGGTCTATCTCGAAACTCGGCTCGACCGCCGCCACGCTACCACCAGCGCCCGGGACTGAGGACGTTCATGCCCACGCAGTATAGCGCCGTGCGGGAGTCACCGCCTTGCCCAGAGCGCGAAGACCGCGGCGGCGACCACGGCGAGCGCGGCGACCAGAAGCGACTCCGCGAAGGCGCCGAGGAAGCCGACCGTCATCGTACGGGTGGCGACGATCTCGGCCAGCACCGCGACGCCCGTGACGACCCCGAGGGTACGGGCCAGGAACGTGAGGCCGCCGGCCGCCCCCTGCTGCCCCGGGGGAAAGGCGGCCATGACGGTCGCCATGTTCGGGACCTCGAAGAAGCCGAGCCCGAATCCGGCGACGAACAGGGCGACCGCGATGAGCCCGAGCGGCGTCACACCGTCCGCGAAGCCGAGGAGCATGAGGCCGGCGGCTTCCAGCGCGAGCCCCGCGACCGCGGGCGCCGACGCGCCGACGCGGTCGGCGAGACGGCCCGCCAGGGGCGCGGCCACCGTGGTGCCGAGCGGCGTGAGCATGAAGAGGACCCCGCCCAGGGACGCGCTGAGCCCGCGCGCGTCGACGAGGTAAAACGGCACCAGCAGCCAGATCGCGAAGATGGCCCCGCGGGCGACGAAGGAGAGCGCGCCGGCCCGCAGCACGGGACCGCGCGTCACATCCCCGATCGTGAGGGGCCGGCGCTCGCTCGCGACCGGCTCGGGCCGAACGGCCGCCGCCCAGGCGAGCAGGCCGAAAGCGAGCGGCACCCGCACGTGGAAGACGGCACGCCAGCCGAAGGCTTCGACGAGCATGCCGGCTGGCAGCGAGCCCAGGCCGCCGATCCCCATCGCGGCGTTCAGGAAGCCGAGCCGTCGGCCGCGGACCGCGGCCGGGGCCCCGGCGGTCGCCAGCGCCGGCGCGGTGCCGTAGACCAACCCACCCGCGAAGCCCTGCACGACGCGCGCGACGAGGAGCCAGCCGAAGCCGACCGCGGTCCCGCCCATGACGAACGCGACCGCGCTCAGCGCGACGCCGGCGCGAAACACGCCGACGTGACCGAGCCGGTCGGCGGCCGCGCCACCCGCGAACGCGGTGATCGCATAGGTCAGCACGTAGCAGATGATGATCCAGCGCACCCGCTCGGGCGGGGCCGCGAACGCCGCCGCGATCGCGGGAAACGCGATGTTCATCATGGAATCCAGCGACACGACGAGCGCGCCCGCCGCGGCGATCCATCGGGACATTCCGCGTATGATGACACGACATGCCGGATCCGATCGGCTGGGCGGTGCTGGTCGTCGGCGCGCTCGTGGGCTCGGTGCTCGGCGGCGTCGCCGGGTTCGGAACCGGAATCATCATGCTGCCGCTCGTCGCATGGGCGGTCGGGTTCCGCTCGGCGGTGCCGGTGCTGACGGTGGCGATGCTGATCGGGAATCTCTCGCGCATCTGGTGGAGCCGCGGCGAGGTCGACCGCGCGGTCGTGGTCCGATTCGCGCTCGGCGCCGTGCCGGCGACCGCGCTGGGCACCGTCCTCTACGCGGGCGTGCCGGCGGAGTGGTTCGGCCGCATCGTCGGCGTCTTCCTCCTCGCCTCGGTGCCGCTCCGCCGGGTGCTGGCCACCGACCTCTTCCGCATGCGCCTGCGCTACTTTCCCGTGCTCGGCGCGTTCATCGGCCTCCTCTCGGCGCTGGTGGTCACGACGGGTCCGCTGAACACGCCGTTCTTCCTGGCCTACGGCCTCCGTCGCAGCGCCTATGTCGGAACCGAGGCGGTGTGCGCGATGGCGATGCACCTGGCCCGCGGGGCCGCCCTCGCGCGCTTCGCGCTCTTGACCTGGGAGACGGTGGCGGTGGGCCTCGTGCTCGGCGGGACGATGTTCGCGGGCTCGTGGCTCGGGCGCCGCCTGCTCGACCGGATGAGCGACCGCGTCTTCCTCGGCATCATCGAGGCGCTCCTCGTCGTGATGGGCTTGCAGTCGCTTCTCTTTCCGCGGTAAAACCGGGCTCCGTGGATATCGAGCCGGGTGCCTCCGCCGAGATCAGTTACACGGTCGGCGCCGACCGGACGGCGCACGCCATGGGCAACCGGGGCGTTCACGTCTTCGCGACGCCGTTCGTCATCGGCATGCTCGAAGACGCCGCGGGCGCGGTGCTCGAGCCCCACCTGCCCTCGGGCGCCGGATCCGTCGGCACCATGGTCGAGATGAGGCATCTGGCCGCGACGCCGGTCGGCATGGCGGTGCGCGCGAAGGCGACGCTCCTCGAGACGGACGGCAAACGATACCTGTTCGCGGTCGAAGCCTGGGACGCGAAGGACAAGATCGCCGAGGGCCGACACGAGCGGTTCGTCGTGCCCGACATGGAGAAGTTTCTCGCGCGCGCGATGAAAAAGGGCGCGGGCTGATGGCGATCCAGATCAACAAGGCCCTGATCGGCAAGGAGTACCCGCCCTATGCCGTGACGGTCGAGCGCGGAAAGATCAAGGAGTTCGCGCGGGCGATCGGCGACGGAAACCCGCTCTACCTCGACGACCGGGTGGGCGCGGCCTCCGAGTGGGGCGACCTCATCGCGCCGCCGACGTTCGCGGTGACCTTCCGCGACGAAACGGCCGACACCGCCGCGTTCCTGCGCGAGCTCGGCACGGATATCTCGCGCATTCTCCACGGCGAGCAGGAGTTCGAGCTCTTCCGCCCCCTGCAGCCGGGGCAGACCTACCTCTGCCGCGCCCGGGTCGTCGACATCTACGAGAAGGCAGGGCGGAGCGGGCCGATGGCCTTCGTGGTCCGCGAGACCGCCATCACCGACCGCACGAACGAAATCGTCGCCACCATGCGCCACATCACCATCGTCCGGCTATGAAGTACGCGAAGGTCTACTTCGACGACGTCAAGGTCGGCGACGAGCTTCCCCCCCTCGTCAAGGGCCCGATCCAGCAGATCCAGCTCACGCGCTACGCGGGCGCCTCCGGCGATTTCAACCCGATCCACCAGGACGACGAGTTCGCCCGCGCGGCGGGGATGGGCGGAATCTTCGCCCACGGCATGCTCTCGATGGGCTTCGTCGGTCAAGCGGTGACGGACTGGGCGGGCGCCGGCACGGTCCGCAAGCTCGGCGTCCGCTTCGCCGCGCTCGTCAGGCTGAAGGACGTCGTGACCTGCGGGGGGCGCGTGCTCGCCAAGTCGTCCAAGGACGCCGGGAATCTCGTCGACCTCGAGGTATGGGCGGAGAATCAGAAAGCCGAGAAGGTCGTCACGGGCCGGGCCACGGTCGCCCTGCCCGGCCGCAGCTAGCCCGCATTATTCACGAAGACGGCGCCGCGAGCCGGACGGGGCCTGGCACCAGGGTGTCCCCGGCCGACGGCGCAGTGCGGTTCGTGAATAATGCGGGCTAGCCGCCCGGCATCCGGCCCCGTTCCCCGACCCACTCGCGCAGGGCCTCGCGCGTGGACTGGAACGCAAGGGCCTCCCAGGGGATCTGCTCCGGCATGACCCACTCGAGCAAGTCGTTCTCGTCGCACGTCGTGAGCGTGCCGCCGATCACGCGAGCCCTGTAGACGATGATCACCGGGGCTCCGGGGTAGGTGTAGACGTTGAGCAACCCGGTCAGATCCACCTTCAGGCCCGTCTCCTCGAAGGTCTCGCGCATCGCGCCGTCGGTCACCGTCTCGCCGAAGTCGACGAATCCGCCGGGAAAGGTCCACAGGCCACGGCCTGGATTGATCGAGCGGCGCGTCAGCAGGATCGCGCCGTTCTGTTCGGGAATGGTCGCCGCCACGACCTTGGGATTCAGATAGAAGACGAACCGGCAGCGCGAGCATACCTTCTGTTCGCGATGATCGGGCGGTACCGCCTCGGTCGCGAGCGTCGCGCCGCAGAGCGGGCAGAATCGGATGGTCGAGGGCGCCAGGAGCGGACCGTCACTCACTCCCCTGAGTCTAAACCAGCTATTCTGGAAGCGACAATGCCGGATGACCGACGGGGACCCTGGTGGTGGGCGCGCTGACGGTCACCATGGGTGCCTCGGGGACGAGCGGCTCACGCGCGCGTATCTAGGTCTTTAGCACCCACTTCCGGAGGGAGAAGATGAGGGTCGACCGGCGGCGCCTGGAGCTGTCGATCGAGGAGCTGGGACGGATCGGGCAGACGCCGCGCGGAGGGCTCACCCGCCTGGCGCTCACCGACGAGGACAAGCGGGGCCGCGACTGGATGGTCGCGCGGATGCGCGAGGCCGGCCTCTCGGTGACCGTCGACCAGATGGGCAACATCTTCGGCCGGCGGGAGGGCACGACGTCGCTCCCTCCTGTGATGATGGGCTCCCACGTCGATTCGGTGCCGACCGGCGGCCGGTACGACGGACAGCTCGGCGTCCTCTGCGGCCTCGAAGTGATCCGAGCGCTCGACGACGAAAAGATCCGGACGCGCCATCCCCTCACCCTGGCGATCTTCACCAACGAGGAAGGCGCCCGCTTCCAGCCGGCGATGATCGCCAGCGGCGTCATGGCGGGCAAGATCGCCCTGGAGGACGCCTACAACGCCCGGGACAAGGACGGGGTCCGTCTGGTCGACGAGCTCGAGCGGATCGGCTACCTCGGCGCCGAGCCCTGCGTCGCCCGACCCTTCCGCGCCTACCTCGAGCTCCACATCGAGCAAGGGCCGTTCCTGGAGGAGGAGGGGCTCTCGGTGGGGGTGGTCGAGGGCATCGTCGCCATCGCGTGGTCGCGCCTCACGATCTACGGCGTCCAGGACCATGCCGGGCCGACGCCGATGCGAATCCGCCACGACGCCCTGGTCGCGGCCGCCGAGGTGGTCGCCGGCGTCCGCCGGATCGCCGTCGAGATCGGCGGCGACCTGGTGACGACGGTCGGCAATCTCGTCGTGACCCCGAACATCGTCAACGCGATCCCCGGCCGGGTGACGCTCTCCATCGACATGCGCGATCCGCGCGACGCGACGCTCGACCGGGCGCTGGCCAGGCTCGAGCCGGTCGTCCGCGAGGCCTGCGAGCGCGAGGGCGTGCGGTACGAGCTCGAGAACTACTGGCGCGTGCCGTACACCCCGTTCGACCGCGACGTCGTCGACACGGTCGAGCGCGCCGCCCGGGCGGCCGGCGCGCGCCACCGGCGCATTCTCTCGGGCGCCGGTCACGACGCCCAGTACATGGCGGCGATCGGGCCGACGGGGATGGTCTTCGTGCCGTCGCGCGACGGCCGGAGCCACTGCGAGGAAGAATTCACGCCGATCGACGACATCGAGCACGGCGCGCGCACCCTGCTCCTGGCGGCCGTCGACCTGGCGGGCCGGGCGTGAGGGCTGGGCGCTCCGACGGTCGCTGGACGCCTACTCCGCGGGCGGGAGCGCGTCGCCGACCACGTAAGGAGCCAGGCGCGGCGGCCCGTGGCGCAGCCGCAGGCGCGCGACCACCGGCAGGTGGTCGGAGGCGACGCGCGCCAGACGGCTCCGGTGCACGCTGAACTCCTCGCCCTCGAGCTCGGCGTCCCAGTAGATCCGGTCCAGGGCGAAGAGCGGAAACATCGCTGGATGGGTACGCCGGCGCCGCATCGGCGACGAGAACTCGCGCCGAAGCCCGCGCGTCACCGGACCGCGGTGCCACTCGTTGAAGTCGCCCAGCAGCACCCGCGGGCCGGCCAGGCGCTCGGAGGCTCGGATGAAGATGCCGAGCAGCCCGAGCTGCTCGCGCCGCTCGCGCAGCGCCAGGCCGAAGTGGCAGTTGAAGACGTGGAGCGGAGCGCCGTCGACGTCGAGGTCCACGCGCAGGCAGCCCCGCGGCTCGCGCGCGCCACGGCTCAGGTCGCACCGGCCCGATCCCAGAACGGGCAACCGGCTGAGGACGACGTTGCCGTACGTCCCCGCCCCGTGGGGCCGCGTCTCGCCCATGACGATCTCCGACATGCGCAGCCGCGACGCCAGGTACGCGGCCTGATCGGCGTCCGCCACCCCGTCTTCCCGGATCACCTCCTGCAACCCGACGACGTCGGGCACGAGCTCGCCGATGACGTCGGCGATCCGGTCGAGGTCGCGACGGCGGTCCAGCCCGACACCGCGGTGGATGTTGTAGCTCACGACCGTGAGATGCCTCACGCCGCTTCCGCCTGATAGCGCGCGAAGTGGGGGTAGAGGTCGATCGGGTGCGTGATCGGCGTCGGCACGGTCACCCCCGGCGGGTGGATCAGGAACGTGTGTAGCTCGTCCTGCGACGGGCCGGCGTGGGCGCCGACCTCTGGGACGAACGACACGTTGCCCCGCGGCGCGTCGATCCCGTAGATGACGAGATCGCCCGCCGACGGCATCGCCATGAGGTCACGGATCCCCTCGACGACGCGCTCGAGGTCGGGCCGCTCGGCGAAGGGGCCCGTGTGGAGCGCGTCGAGGCCGAACCGTCGGCCCCGCCAGAAGCAGAGCGGGCCAGACGCCGAGCGCACCAGGACGATGCCGATGCCGGGCGCGCTCGAGAGCCGCGTCGCGAGCGCCGGGAAGCGCTCCTCGATCCGTTCGAGCGTCAGCGGCTCCGCGGTCTCGAGGAAGTAGACGAAGGCGTTCGGCCCCGCGGCGATGACGCGGATCCCGGCGTGCTCTCGCACCGAGCGGGTCCCGCCGAGCACCCAGGGAAAGTCGCGCTCGAGGTAGTTCACGAACCGCTGGAAGAACCCCGGCGCCCGCTGAGCGCGATACGCCGCGAGGCCGCCGGCGAATCGACCTCGCCGGGGTTCCGGCGCCGCCGCCGCGCGGGCACCGGCCGGATCGAAGAAGTCGTCGAAGAGCGCCTGCTCGATCGGCTTGCCGCCCGTCAGCCTGAGGTACGGCGTGCACGCGGCCTGCCCGTGGTCCGACAGCACGTAGAGGTCGTAGCGGTACTCGGGCACGCGCCGCAGAATCCGCCACAGCCGATGGATCGAGGCGTCGACGCGGCGAAGCGCGCGCAGCGCGCGGGGGTGGCGCGGGCCCCACGCGTGGGCGGCGATGTCGTAGTCGAGATAGTTGACGTAGATCGTGGGGACGCCGGCATAGAGGTCGTGCGCGACCGCCAGCGTGAAGAGCTCTCGTAGCCACACCGAGATCCCGAGCTTGATCGCGAGCCATTTCCAGTCGCCGGTCGAGACGGTCATGGGATCGGCGACCGTTCGGAGCACCGCCCGGACGAGCTCGACCAGCGACGCCACCGACCCCTTCGCCAGGACCCAGGCGAGGACGACCGACTTGGAGGCGGTGCGGAGCAGGCCCGCCCCGCTGGGTCGCTTGATCATGGCGAAGGTTAGGAGGTTGCTGGCGGCGCCGCCGGTGAAGATGCATCCGTAGGTTCCGCCGCCGCTCACGATGCCACGGCGCCCGGCGGCCTGGGTCGCCTCGACGTGCGCCGCGTCGCCGCCTCGCGGGAAGTAGACGTCGCTCTTGCGACGCTTGTCGTGGTAGTGGAAGCCCGGAATATCGGGCCGCACGCCGTACATCGCCGCCAGCTGGAAGGCCGGCGTCGAGGTCGGAAGCCCGACGCTCATCGGCGCGGCGCGATAGCCGCGCCGGTGGAGCAGCCGCGCGAGGAACGGCACGCGCCCCTGCGCCAGCGCCTCCTCGAGGACGGCGCGCGAGAGCCCGTCGATCTGCACGATCAGCAGGCGGCGCCGGCCGGCCACGGGCGGCGCCCCGAGCCGGAGCCGACGGACGAGACGATCGAACAGGCGCTGCAGGCCGAGGACGACGTCGTCGAGAGGCATGGGCCCTTATTGTAGTATCTGATCGCCCATGGACCATCCCCTCGTCGTCGCCGTGCGCGAGTTCATGAATGTCGAGGTCCGTCCGGTCGCCGCGGCGCTCGAGCACGCGGACGCCTACCCGCACGCGCTCGTCGACCGGATGCGTGAGCTCGGCCTCTTCGGCGCGCTGGTCCCGGCCGCGTTCGGCGGCCTCGGCCTCGACGTGGCGACGTACGCACGGGTGATCGAGGAGCTCTGCCGTGGCTGGATGTCGCTGGCCGGCGTCATCAACAGCCACACGATGGCCGCGCTGATCGTGCTGAACCACGGGACCGACGAGCAGCGTCACCGCCTCCTTCCCCGCTTCGCAAGCGGCCGGGCGCGCGGCGGCCTCGCCCTGACCGAGCCCCACGCCGGCACCGACGTCCAGGCCATCCGCACCGTCGCGACGCGCCGCGGGGACGAGTACGTCATCAGCGGCACCAAGCTGTTCATCACCAACGGACGCGAGGGAAACACGCTGGCACTGCTGGCGCTGACGGACCCGAAGGCCGAGCCGCGTCACCGCGGGATGTCCTGCTTCATCGTCGAGAAGGGCCACCCCGGCTTCCGCGTCGCGAAGTCGATCGCCAAGCTCGGCTACAAGGGCGTGGACACGGCGGAGCTGGTCTTCGACGAGTGCGTCGTGCCGGCGGCGAACCTCGTCGGCGGGATCGAGGGGCGCGGCTTCAAGCACGTGATGAGCGGGCTCGAGGCGGGGCGGATCAATATCGCCGCGCGGGCGGTCGGCGTCGCCCAGGCCGCCTACGACGACACGCGCGCCCACCTGGCCGATCGCGGCGCCGAGCCGCCGCCCGCGATCGCCGACATGGCGACGAAGCTCCGGGCGGCGCGGCTCCTCACCGGCTGGGCCGCCGCGATGAAGGATCGCGGCGAGCGGTGCGACCTCGAAGCCGGCATGGCGAAGCTCTTCGCCTCCGAGTCGGCCCAGGAGGTCGCCGTCGCCGCGCTCCGGCTCCACGCCGAGTCCGGCACCCTCGCGGCGCTGAACGTCGAGCGCTACTACCGCGACACGCCGCTGATGATCATCGGCGAGGGAACGAACGAGATCCAGCGAATCATCATCGCCCGGAGTCTTCTCGAGCGGTACGGCGAGCGGTTCGGCGCCCTGACCTCGCGCGAGCGGGAGCCCGACGACGTGCGCCAGATGGTGCTGGCGGTCCGCCGGTTCGTCGACAAGCAGGTGGTCCCGGCCGCTCACGAACTGGACGCCACGCACGCCCATCCCGACGGCCTGGTCGCGGCGCTGGCCGAGCTCGGGATTCTTGGCGCGCTCGTGGAGCCTCAGTATGGAGGCCTGGGGCTCGACGCGCGGACCGGCGCGATGATCGTCGAAGAGCTGGCGCGGGGCTCGGCCACGCTCGCGACGATCGTCGTGGCGCACCTGACCGCCGCGTACGCGGTCGCCCGCTTCGGAACCGCCGAGCAGTGCCTGCGTCTCGTCCCGCCGATGACGCGCGGCGAGATCCTGGGCACGGTCGCCCTCGCCGAGGGGGTCCGAGCCACCCGCGCCGGCGACGACTGGATCCTCGACGGAGAGACGCCCCCCGTGGACCACGCGGCGCGCGCCGCCCGAGTGCTGGTGCGGGCGAGCTCGGGCGCCGGCGCCGCGTGCTTCCTCGTCGACCCCGAGACACCCGGATTCCGTGCCGGCCCGCCCGTCGCGACCCTCGGGCTGCGCGGCCTGGACTCGTGCCGGCTTCAGTTCGAGCGCTGCCGCGTCCCATCCCGGGATCTCCTCGGCGGCGGCGGCGGCGGCCGCGGCGACGAGCAGCTCGGGGCGACGCTGGGGGGCGCGCGGCTCGGCGTCGCGGCGACGGGCGTCGGTCTGGCCCAGGCCGCGTTCGAGGCAGCGCTTCGCTACGCGCAGCAGCGCACGACCTTCGGCAAGCCCATCGCGCAGCACCAGGCGATCCAGCTCACCCTCGCCGACATGGCGACGAGGATCACCGCCGCGCGCCTCCTCACCTACGACGCCGCCGGGCCCGACGGCGACGACACCCGCGTCGGCATCGCAAAGGTGTACGCGTCGGAGACGGCGTACGGGGTCACGCTCGACTCGATGCGGGTCCACGGCGGCTACGGCTACACGAGCGAGTTCCCCGTCGAGCGCTACTACCGCGACGCGGCGCGCCTGGCCTCCTGGCCGACCACCAACGCCGCCGACCGCGCCGACCTGGCCCGCCGCCTGGCATGAGCCGACCACCGCTCGCCGGTCTTCGCGCGGCCGCCGTCTTCGGCGACGGCCCGCCGGGGACGAGGGCGTCGTGATACTGTCCCTGGTCGAATCATCACCCGATCGCCCCAGGAGGTCTCAACGATGAGGCTCGTCAGCCGCGCGCTGCTCGCCGCCCTGCTGGTCGTCGTGTTTCTGGCTCCGCCCGCGCACGCATGGTTCCGCACTCCCGCCACGCGCTTTGCCACGCTGCCCGCGGGGGCGGCCCATCCGGAGGGCATCGCCGCCGACTCGCACGGAAACATCTACGTCACCACGTTCGCCGTCGAAGGCACGCCGAGCGGAACCGGCCAGCTCTTCGTCTTCAGTCCGCACGGCCGGCTGCTGCGTCAGGTCAGCGTGGCCGGCTCGAGCACGCTCCTGCTCGACCTCGCGTTCCATCCGCAGACCGGCGCCCTCCTGGTGATCGACTTCGGCGGCGCCCAGGTGCTGAAGGTCGATCCCGTATCGGGACACTCGGAGATATTCACCAGCCTCGCCGACCAGGGACAGCCCGGCCTCAACGTCCTCACCTTCGACCTCGGCGGCAACGTCTACATCTCGGCGTCGTTCGCCGGAGCCGTCTACAAGACCGGCCCTGACGGTGGGGCGGCGACCGTCTGGGTCCAGAGCGATCTGCTCAAGACCACCGGCGTCCCCGGCTTCGGCGCCAACGGGCTGGCCTTCAACCGGGCCCACACGACGCTGTTCGTCGCCAACACCGGCAACGACACGATCGTGAAGATCCCCGTCAACCCCAGCGGCAGCGCGGGTAAGCCGGCGGTGTTCGTCAACAGCGTGAACGGCGCCGACGGCCTCATCCTCGATGAGGACGACAACCTGTGGATCGCCGCGAATCAGGCCGACGAGATCGTCGTGATCAATCCGTCCGGCCGGACCATCGCCAAGCTGGGCGACTTCAACGGCCTCGACGATCGCGGCGCACCGATCGGGCTCCTGTTCCCGGCGAGCCTCGTCCGGAGCGGCCACTTCGTCTACGTCACCAACCTCGCGATCGATCTGCGGCTCTTCGACGACCCCGCCCAGCCGACCCTCACCAACGCGACGGGGGACTCGCCGTGGGCCGCGGACGTGAAGGTCCACACGATCTCACGAATCCCGGCCTCCATCCCGCCGATCCGCGGGATTCCGGGAGGCGAGCACATGGACGACGATGACGATTGATCCCGAGCGCTTCCGCGCCATCTCGCTCGACGATCTCACGATGCCCGGGGGCTGGTCGGTCTCCAGCGGCCAGACCTTCCTCTACACCGAGGCGGAGGAGCGCCTGATGCACGAGGCGCGCGCCTTCGCCCAGCAGACGATCCTGCCGAGCGCGGCCGCGGCCCACCGGCGCGTCAAGGAGATCAAGGCCAAGCACGAGGCGGGTCCGGAGCGGCGCCGCCTCTTGCGCGAGATGGCGCGGTCGTATCTCACGCTGATCGGCGAAGCCGGCCTCACCGGCGCGCTCTTCCCCGAGGCGTACGGGGGCAACGGCCGCGGCGTCGTCGCCGAGTGCATCGTCGACGAGGAGCTGGCGGCCGCCGGTCATCCCGGCGACACGATCCGCTCCGTGTCGCTGACGCTCGGGACGATCTCCATCCTCCGCTACGGCACCGAGGCCCAGCGGCAACGGCACATCCCGCCGCGCCTGGCCGGCCGTGAGCTGGCGGCGATCGCGATCACCGAGCCCCAGATCGGCAGCGACACCTCGGGCATGCAGACGCGCGCGGTGCTCGCGGGCGATCGCTGGGTCGTCAACGGTCAGAAGCGGTTCATCACCGGCGGCGGGCTCGCCGACTACCTGACGCTGTTCGCGATCACCGATCCGTCGACCCATCCGCACAAGGGCATGTCCACCTTCATCGTGCCGATGGACCACCCGGGCGTGCGCGTCCGGCGCCAGCTCGACGAGGTGATCATGGCCGACTGGATGGACAACGCGCTGATCGAGTTCGACGACGTGGACATTCCGAAGGAGAACCTCCTGGGGCCCCTCAACGGCGGCTATCACGTGTTGATGGACGAGCTCGACACCGAGCGCGTCACCTACTGCATGGGCGCGCTCGGCGGCGCGCGCCGCTGTCTCGAGATCGCCGCCGAGTACGCGACCAAGCGCGTCCAGTTCAAGCAGCCGATCGCGACCTTCGAGGGCGTGTCCTTCAAGCTCGCCGAGATGTACGCGCTGCTCGACGCCGCGCGCCAGCTGATCTACCGTACCGCCAAGATGATCGAAGCCGGGCGGCCGGCGCAGCGCGAGTCGGCGGTGACCAAGCTCTTCACGGCGGACGCCGTCTGGAAGATCGTCGATCACGCGATGCAGGTCCTGGGCGGCATCGGCTACACGACCGATTTCCCGGTCCAGGCGATCTTTCGCAACGCGCGGCTCATGCGGATCGGCGCCGGCTCCGACGAGATCATGAAGTTCCTCATCGCGCGCGAGCTTCTCCGGGAGGTCAAGGGGTAGTCTGAGGGATGGTCGAGAAGGCCGCCCCGGAGTCGGACGTCGAGGAGGTCGGCCAGGAGGCCGTCGCCCCGCCGTGGATGACGATCCTCCACAACTGCGACTGCCATACCTTCGAGCAGGTCGTGAAGCAGCTCCAGAAGGCGATCGGCTGCAGCGAGTCCAAGGGCTGGGAGCTCGCCTGGCAGGTCCACAACACGGGCAAGGCCGTCGTCAAGGTCGGCGCCGAGACCGAGTGCGTGCGGGTCGGTAACGTCCTCGCCGCGATCGGACTCGTCGTCACCGTGGTGCAGTCGTGATCGACGGCGCGACCCTCACCCATCGGCGCGTCGCGCTCTGGGGTTCCCTGGTCGCCAAGCTCGTCGGCGCCTGGGGGCTCGCCTGGGACATCCAGTGGCACATGACGATCGGACGCGACTCGTTCTGGATCCCGCCGCACCTCATGATCTACTCGAGCGTCACGATGGGCCTCGTCCTCGTCGGCGGCGTTCTCGCGTACGAGTGGCTCCGGGGAATCGCGACGACGCGGGGGTTCCACCTGGCCGCCCTGGGTCTGGTACTCGTCGTCCTGGCGGCACCGATCGACGACCTCTGGCACCGGCTCTTCGGCCTGGACGTGACGCTCTGGAGCCCGCCCCACCTTCTGGCCCTCTTCGGCTCGGCCGTCAGCACGCTCGCCTGCCTCCTGATCGCGACGGAGGTGCACCCTCTTCGCAGCTCGGTGGGGCGCGCGGCGATCGTCATGGCCGGCGCGCTGCTCTACGGCGGCATCCGCGTCACGCTGGACCCGGCGTGGCTCGTGGCCTACTCCCACGGCGGTATCCTGTTCCACACCTTCGCGATCCTCGCGGCGCTCGCCCTGCCGCTGGCCCTCGTGACGATGGCGCGGGTGTCCGGGATGCGCTGGGCGCCGGTCTTCGCGGTGATCGTGTCCTTCGCCGTGGGGGTCGGGGGCCAGCAGGTGGCCCGAGTCGGCTTCGCGATCGTCGAGCCCGTGTCGGTCATCGGCGAGGAGGTCGCCAGGGATCCGAGCTCCCCGGTCGCCGTGGGACGCGAGATCGCGGAAAAGAACCGGACGGTGGGAGCCACGCCCTGGGCGCTGCGTCTGTCGCTACCGCTCGTGCCGGCTGCCCTGATGGCGCTGGCCGATCCACGGCGCCGCCCGGGCGCGGCGACGATCGTCTACGGCCTGACCCTCTTCGCCACCTACGCCTGGTTTCTCGCCGGCCTGCCGGCCTACGCGCCGCTCGCTCCCGCCGGCGGCGAGACCGCGGCGGCACTGGCGCTCACGCTCGTGGGTGGCGCCGCCGGCGGCGTCGCGTCGCGCTGGCTTGCCGACCGTCTGGTCGGCGCCGCTCCCGACCTACCCGCCGAGCGAGTGCCCCGTCCGGCGATTTGAGACCTCTCGGCCGGGCGTGACGGCCTCCGGCCTACATCACCGGGCCGATGATCCAGGGCGCGAACTCCTCCTCGCCGACGCCGGAGAGCTCGCTCTTCGAGCGCTTGCCCGACGCCACCGCGACCACTTCTTCGAAGATCTGGCGGCCGACCGTCGCGATCGGTGTTCCCTCCAGGACGACGCCGCAGTTGATGTCCATGTCCTCCGCCATGTGGCGGTACATCAGCGAATTGGTCGCGAGCTTGATCGACGGAACGGGCTTGCACCCGAAGACGGATCCCCGCCCGGTCGTGAAGCAGATGAGGTTGCAGCCCCCCGCGACCAGTCCCGTGATCGACACCGGATCGTGGCCGGGGGTGTCCATGAAGACGAACCCGCGTGTCGTGATCGGCTCGCCGTAGAGGAACACGTCCATCATCGGCGTCGTCCCGCCCTTGGTCACGCCGCCCAGGGACTTCTCGAAGACCGTGGTGATCCCGCCGGCCTTGTTGCCCGGCGCCGGGTTGTTGTCCATGGCCTCGGGGATGGCCTCCGCGGGCAACTATACCGGATTGGGTCCCTGGATGCGGAGCACCGCGGGGGGCTCCGTCTCGAGCTGGATCGTCGTGTGGTCGATACCGAAGCGCGCGTGGATGACGGCGTGGAGCGTCTCCAGCAATCGCTCGCTGTCGCGCACGTCGTCGACGACGACGTGGGCGCTCATCGCCTCGCGTCCCGAGGTGAGCGTCCACACGTGCAGATCGTGCACGCGCCGCACGCCCGACACGCGGCGCATCGCGTCCTCGATCTCCCCGAGGTCGAGGTGGGCCGGCGTGCCCTCGAGGAGGACGTTGACCGCCTGCCGGAGAAGGCGCCAGGTGCGCGGCACGATGACGAGCGCGATCGCGCCGCTCACGAGTGGGTCGGCGAGCGTCCAGCCGGTCGCGACCACGATCGCCGCGGCCGCCACCACGCCGACCGAGCTCAGCGCGTCGCCGAGCACCTCCAGGTACGCCGCGCGGACGTTGAGGCTCGCCGCCGCCGCGCCGTGGAGCAGCCAGGCGCACGCGAGATTCACCACGAGCCCGACCACCGCAACGGCGAGCATGGGGCCGCCCAGGATCTCGGGCGGCGCCAGCACGCGCCGGTAGGTCTCGATCAGGATCCCGCCCGCCACCGCGAGCAGGACGATGGCGTTGACGAGGGCGGCCAGGATCTCGGCCCGGTAGTACCCGTAGGTCTTCGCCGGCGTCGGCGGGCGCGAGGCGATCCAGATGGCGAAGAGGGCGAGCCCGAGGCCGGCGGCGTCGGCGAGCATGTGGCCGGCGTCGGCCAGCAGGGCGAGGCTGCCCGACCACACGGCGCCCGCGACCTCGACGACGAGGAATCCGCACGTCAGGACCAGGGTCGCCGTCAACCTGCCTCGGGAGCGCGCGGCGGCCGTCTGCCGGTGCGGAGGCGCCTCCATCGTGCGGATCGTAGCAGGTTCCCGCGCCCAACGGCTCTGGTCGGAGCCGCGCGCGAGCAGCCCGGCGGCCTCAGTCGTACGTGTCGGTCACGGCGCGAGGAGTGTGCGGCGCCGAAGGCGTTCGTTCCCTGCTAGAATTTCGCTATGCATCGAGATCGAACCGTCGTCCTGCAGGGTCAGCGGTTTCACTACACGGAATGGGGCGAGGCGACGGCGCCGGCCCTCGTCCTGCTCCACGGCGTCACCGGCCACGCGCGCACCTGGGACGACGAGGCGGGCGCCCTCGCCTCCCGCTATCGGGTCCTGGCGCTCGACCAGCGCGGTCACGGCGATTCCGGCCCGGCGCCCGACGGCGACTACACGGTCGCCGCGATGGCCGGCGACCTCACGGCGTTCGCCGATGCGCTGGGACTGGCGCGCATGACGGTCGTCGGGCTCTCGATGGGCGGTCGCGTGGCGATCGCCTTCGCCGGGCACGCGCCGCGCCGGGTGGACCGGCTCGTGGTCGTGGACATCGGCCCGGACATCACCGAGGCTGGATTGTTGCGCGTGGGCACGCTCATGGCGCGGTCGCCGGAGCTGTTCAGAAGCCTCGACGAGGCGATCGCCTTCCAGCGCGCGACCAACCCGAGCTACACGGACGCGATGCTCCGCCACCGGGTCCAGCACGGCACGCGGCCGGTGCCGGGCGGCCTCACCTGGAAGTACGATCGCGCCCTGCGCGACGCCGTGCGCTCCGGCACGTGGCGCGATCCGATCGACCTCTGGCCGCTCTGGCGCGGGATCTCCTGCCCGATCCTACTGGCGCGGGGCGCCGACTCCGACGTGCTGTCCGCGGAGACCGCTAAACGGATGCTCGACGAGAATCCCAACGCGCGGCTCGCAGAGGTGGCCGGCGCCGGCCACACGGTCCCCGGCGACCAGCCCGCCGCCTTCCAGGCCCTCCTCCACGAGTTCCTCACCCCCTGACTCTGCCGCCACCAGAACTCGCTTCGACACTCGCACGCGGCTCCGCGACCGCTGAGGCGGGAGGCGCCGGGGGGACGCGAGCGGCGGAGTGGGACCCCCTCGTCCCGTTCGCAGCTCGAAGAGCTGCGATTCGGGCGAGCGGGTGACGCAGCCGCTCGCGTCCCCCCGGCGCCTCCCGCCTCAGCGGTCGCGGAGCTTACGCGCGGCCTCAGCCCGCATCTGCTGCATCGCGCGCGTCTCCTGATCGGAGTAGCGTTCCTCGGTCCACGGATCGGCGCGCATGTGGTAGCCGTTCTGCTCCCAGAAACCGGGCGGGTTGACGTCGAGGAACTCGAAGGCCCGGAGCCACTTGGCGCTCTTCCAGAAGTAGAGCTTGGGCACGACCAGCCGCATCGGCCCGCCGTGGTCGGGCTCGAGGTCGCGACCGTTGTGCCGGAGGGCCAGCACCACGTCGCCCTGCACCAGGTCCGCCAGCGCGGTGTTGGTCGTATAGTCTGGGTCGGCGTGCTGCATGACGAACGTCGCCTCGGGAAGCGGCTTGACCCGGTCCACGATCTCCCGGATGGGCACGCCCTCCCAGACGTTGTCCAGCTTCGACCAGCGCGTCACGCAGTGGACGTCGGAGGTGATCGTGACCCGCGGGAGCTCGAGGAACTCCGGCCACGTCCAGGTCGTTGGGCGCTCCACCAGGCCGTAGCAGCGGAACGCCCAGCGGGCGGGATCGAAACGCGGCGTGAGGCCGTAGGTGAGGACCGGCCACTTCGTCGTCAACGTCTGGCCGGGCGGGACGCGGCCGGCGAGTGCGGGATCGACCTGCTTCATCCGTGACCTCCAGCGCTCGTAGAGAAGCTTCGCAATCGCGATCAACTATACAACGCCCCCCCAGAAGGTTTCGGGTGGGGCGGAGTCGGGCCGTATAATCGACGTGGGAGCGCCGCGCCCGCGTGCGGCTGAGCGCCGGATGAAAGGACAGGATGGGATGAACGGGGAACGAAAGCTGGCGATGTTCATCGACTTCGAGAACATCGCCCGCGGTGTCAAGGAAGCGCAGTACAAGCAGTTCGAGCTCAAGTTGGTCCTCGAGCGGCTGCTGGAGAAGGGCAAGATCATCGTGCGGCGGGCGTACGCCGACTGGAACCGGTTCACCGAGTACAAGCGGCCGTTCCACGAGTGGGCGATCGAGCTGATCGACGTCCCGCAGTCGCGCTACAGCGGCAAGAACTCCGCCGACATCCGGATGGTCGTCGACGCCCTCGATCTGGCCTACGGCAAGACGCACATCGACAGCTTCGCGCTGGTGTCCGGCGACTCGGACTTCTCGCCGCTTGTCTCCAAGCTCCGCGAGAACGACCGCTACGTGATCGGGCTCGGCGTCAAGTCGTCCTCGTCCGACCTGCTGGTGGCCAACTGCGACGAGTTCATCTTCTACGAGGACCTCATCCGCGACACGAAGAAGACGACCCTGCTGCGGGGCCTGCCCGAGAAGAAGGCCGAGGCGATGGCCCAGCTCATCGACGCCATCCAGGCGCTGCAGCGCGAGAACAAGGAGACCCTCTGGGGCTCGATGGTCAAGCAGACGATGATCCGAAAGAATCCGGCCTTCAACGAGTCGTACTACGGCTTCGCGACCTTCTCGAAGCTGCTCGAGGAAGCCGCGAAGCAGAAGATCGTCTCGCTCGAGCGCGACGAGAAGAGCGGCACCTACGTGATCACCGCCCTCACCGAGGAGGGCGGACGCGCGGCTTAATGGGCTGGGGGGCCCCGAAATGGCCCCCCAGACCCCCCCCAATCGGCGCCGGCGGCTCGGAGCCCAGTTGTCGATCACAGCCGGCGCACGCGCCCGCTGTCGCTGACGAACACCGTCAACGCCCAGCTCACGACCGAGATCAGGAGCGCGCCGAGGAAGGCCGGCCAGAAGCCGTGGACGTCAAACCCGGGCACGATGACCGACGTCAGCCACAGGCAGAACGCGTTCAGCACGAACAGGAAGAGGCCGAGCGTGAGAAGCGTCAGCGGCAACGTGAGCACTTTCAGGATCGGGCGCACCACCGCGTTGACGAGGCTCAGGACCACCCCGGCCAGCAGCGCGGGCCACAGGGGCTCGCCGCGGAGCTCGATACCCGGGACGACTTGGGCCGCCAGGTAGATCATCGCCGCGTTCACGATCGCGCGGGCGACGAAGCCGATCAGGGACCTACCCGCCGAAGGGCGCGATGAGCCGATCGATCGAAAAGGCGCCCGCGCCCCCGATCAGGATGGACAGCGACATCGCGATCAGCACCAGGTTGAACTCGTAGCCGTGCCCCTTCCCCGGAGTCAACGCGAAGTTGAGGAAGAAACCGTGCTGCGCATGGACCTTCGCGACGGCCACCAGCATCACGACGATCAATCCGAGTGCCGCCGGACGCGCCAGGAAGCCCACGATCATCGCGAGCCCGCCGAAACACTCGGTGAACGCGGCGATGGCGGTCGCCGCCGGCGGGATGTTCATCTGCCGGAATCCGGCGATGGTCGCGGACAGTCCGCGCCCGCCGAACCAGCCGAACGTCTTCTGCGCGCCGTGGGCGAAGAAGACGATGCCCAGCACGATCCGGACCACCAGATGGGACCACGAGGAATAGGTGCCGAACACGAGATCGACCAAGTCTTGCATGGATCCTCCCCGCCCGTTGCGATGGGCACGGCCGCATCGTATCCTCGGTCCGTGAATTGCCAGTCGCGCTGCGCCCGCCGGTCGGCGCGAGTGTACTACAGGTCGTTTTGGATGGCCCTCGCCCTGCTGCTGGCATGCGTCCCGGAAGCCTCGCGGGCGCAGGTCGAGCTCACCGTGCACCCGAGCATGATCAAGGGCCCCCTCCAAGCGCCGGTGACGATCGTGGAGTTCTCCGACTATCAGTGACCGTATTGCCAGCTCGTCCAGCGGTCGCTGGCGCGAATGTTCGAGGAGTACGACGGGCGCATCCGGCTCGTCTTCAAGGACCGCCCGCTGGCGATGCACACCCTGGCGCGCCCGGCGCACGAAGCGGCGCGCTGCGCCGGCGCCGCCGGAAAGTACTGGCCGTATCACGATCGGCTCTTCGCGGCGCAGCCCGCGTTCCGCCGCGCCGACCTGCTGCTCTACGCGGGCGAGCTCGGGCTCGACCGTGACGAGTTCACGCGCTGCCTCGACGAGCGTCGGTTCGCGCCGGACGTCGAGCGGGACATCGCCGAGGCGCAGGCGCTCGGGATCAACAGCACGCCCACGTTCCTCGTCAACGGCCGGGTCGTGATCGGCGCCACCAGCATCGAGGAGTTCCGGACGATCATCGACGAGGCGCTGAAGGCGCGCCCCTGATGGCGTTCGTCAGGGTCGCCGGGGTCGACGACATCGACGTCGGCCAGGGCACGTTGATCGAGCGCGCCGGCGTGACGGTCGCGGTCTTCAATGCCGGTGGCGGACGCTTCTTCGCGTGCAGCCCGACCTGCCCTCACGAGGACGGGCCGCTCGCCGAAGGCTGGCTCGAGGGCGACGCCGTCATCTGCCCGTGGCACGGGTACGACTTCGACCTCGCGACCGGCGCCTGCCGCGTCGCCCCGGGCCTGACGGTGTCCGTGTATCCCGTGCGGGTGAACGGCGGTGCGGTCGAGATCGATCTGCCCTGAACGACGCCCCCGCGAGCATTCACGCGCCGCCGCGGCGGACCATCGGACCTTCGTACTCGTCGCATGCGTCGGGACGGCGCCGAGGTCCCGTGAACGGTTGCGAAAGCACGGAAAGGTGGTTAACGTAGACATGAGAAGGAGTACGATCCCTTGACAGAGCGCGCCGTCAAGCATGTCAGAAAATTCCTCGGTCAACGTCTCCGCGCCCTCCGCAAGCAGCGCGCGCTCAGCCAGGAGCGACTCGGCAAGGGCTCCGGGCTCAGCGGAAAATTCATCGGCGAGGTCGAGCGCGGCGAGAAGTCGATCTCCATCGACAGCCTCTACCGTGTGTCGGTCGCCCTCGAGGTTCCCCTGCGCGACCTCACCGATGTCGGCGACAAGCACAGCACGGTGCCGACCGAGGAAGCCGAAAAAATTTTTGCGCTCGTGTCGGGGCGTCGGCGTCCGGAGGACATCCGAAAGGCATACAACGTCCTCCGCGCGATGTTCAGCCGCGCCTCGTAAGCCTCCGCCGTCACCGCTCCCGCCCGGTACTGCCGCCCAACCGTCGAACGATCGAGCGCCACGATGAGGGTGTGACCATGACCACGGACCAGCTTTGGCTCGGCGTCGGATTTCTCGGCCAGGCGCTCTTCTCGGCGCGCTTTCTCATCCAGTGGATCGCGTCCGAGCGTCTGGGCAAGAGCGTCGTGCCGCGGCCCTTCTGGTATTTCTCCGTCGGCGGTGGCATGACCCTCCTCGCCTACGCCCTCTGGCGCCGCGATCCGGTGTTCATCCTCGGGCAAGCGGCGGGCCTCTTCGTGTACGCACGAAACCTCTACTTCATCTTCCGCAACCCCGAGCGCGTCGCCCACTGACCCGCATGCTAGAATGCGCGCGAGACAGGCCGCCGCGAACCAAAACGGGCATGGAGCCCGCCGAACGGGCGTGTCGGAGCCAGGTCGCGTCCCAGCGTAAAGCGGAAGCGCGAAGCCGCCTGGCGCCTAGATAAAGCGGCCGCGCCGGGCCGGGTCGCCTCTGACGGGTGAACGGGCGTGTCGGAGCCAGGTCGCGCCAAGCGAGTGAACGGGCGTGTCGGAGCCAGGTCGCGCCTGGATCAGGCCACCCTCGGTATGAGCCGACCACCAAGGCACCCGCTACAAAGGAGCATCAGGTGACGATCAACTGGGCCCAGTGCCACACACGTCCGGTCCTCATGATCCCAGGCCCCACGGAGCTGCCGTTCCCGGTGATCCAGGCCATGAACCAGCCCTCGGCGATTCAATACGACCGGAGCTTCGACGAGGAGGTTCTCGAGCCGACGACGCTCGCGTTGCGCGAGGTGTTCCAGACCAAGAGCGAGGTCGTCCTCATTCCCGGCTCCGGCCGGACGGCCCTCGAGGCCGGCGCGCTCTCGGTGATCGAGCCGGGCGACCGCGTGCTCGTCATCGGCGCGGGTCAGTTCGGCGTGCTGATGCGTGAGATCATGAATCGGGTCGGCGCCGACTGGACCGAGTTTCCGGTCGAGCTGGGCGCCCGCCTCGACCTGGATCGCCTCGCCCGCGAGGCCGAGCGCCTCCGGCCCAAGGCGATCACGCTCGTCCACAACGAGACATCGACCGGGACGACCTATCCGGCCGCCGAGGTGGGTCGCATCGCCAGGTCGGTCGACGCGCTCTACCTCCTCGACACCGTGTCGTCGATCGCCGGCATCGACGTCCGCACCGAGGAATGGGGCGTCGACCTCAACATGACGGGCTCGCAAAAGTGCCTCGCGGCGCCGCTGGGCATGGCGCTCGTCGCGATAAGCCCCCGCGCGTTCACGGCGATGGAGCGGCGCAAGCGCGCCGCGTCCAGCCTGGTCTATGACCTGCTCCGCTGGAAGGAGCTGTGGATCCCGGCATCGCGCGGCGGCAAGGTGCCCGACGGGGCGGCCCGCCGGCAGCCGGTGTCGATCCCGACGCATCTCACCAGCGCGATGCGCGTGGCCGTGCGCCTCATTCTGGAGGAAGGGCTGCCGCATCGCTTCCGCCGTCACGCGGCCGCCGGGGCCGCCGTGAGACGAGGCCTCGCCGCGATGGGGCTCGAGATGTTCCCCGACGCGTCGCTCCTGTCGAACACCGTGTCGTGCGTGAAGACGCCGAAGAGCATCGAGCCGGCCGCCGTCGTCGCCCGGATGCGGGACCAGTACGGCATCCTGATCGGCACCGGCCTCGACAAGATGCGCACGAGCACCCTGCGCATCGGCACCATGGCCATGACCGCGAGCCCGCACTACGTGCTGCCGACCCTGTCCGCGCTCGAGCTGGCGCTCCGCGACCTCGGGTACAAGTGCGAGCCCGGCGCGGGCGTGGCCGCCGCCCAGGCGGCCTTCGCCGACGCCGGCTGATCCGCCCGATTTCATGGCACCCGTTACCATCACGATCCCCGACGATTTTCCATCCGTCTTCAACGGCACGTCCGCGCACGAGCGCTGCAAGAAGATCGGCGAGACGAAGGTCTACACCGCCCGCGGCGCCGACGAGGACGCCGAGCTCATCCGACGCATCGACGACGCGCGCATCGCGATCAACATCCGGGCCCACGCGCGCTTCAGCGAGGGCGTGATGGCGGCGTGCCGGAAGCTCGAGATGATCTCGATCTGGGGCACCGGAACGGACAACATCGACCTCGACGCCGCCGGCCGCCACGGGATCACGGTCTGCAACACGCCCGGCGTCAACGCCTTCGCCGTCGCCGAGCATACGCTGGCGCTCATGCTCGCCGCCGCCCGGCGGATCCCGCGCATCGACCGCGAGGTGCGGGACGGCGGCTGGCCCCGCGATTTCCTCACCCAGCTCCTCGGCAAGACCCTCGGCGTCTTCGGCACCGGCAAGATCGGCGCCCGCGTGATCGCGCTCGGGAAGGCCCTCGGGATGGAGGTCCTGGCGTACAGCGCCCGCGGTGACGCCGCCGCCGTCGCGGCACTGGGCGCCCGGGCCGCGTCCAAGGAAGAGGTCCTCCGCCGGGCCGACGTCGTCACGCTCCACTTGCGCCTGGGGCCCGAGACCCGCGGCTTCCTCGGGCGGCGCGAGTTCTCGCTGCTGAAGTCGACGGCGATCCTCGTCAACACCGGCCGCGGCGCCCTGGTCGAGCGCGAGGCGCTGCTGGACGCGCTCGGACAGAACAAGATCGCCGGCGCCGGGCTCGACGTCTTCCACGACGAGCCGCTCAAGCCGGGAGATCCGCTCCTGGCGTTCCCGAGCGTGGTGCTCTCACCGCACAACGCCGGACAGACGCCGGAAGTCATCCGCGACGGCTTGCTGCGCGCCATCGAGAACGTCGAGAACTATCTCGCCGGGAATCCGACGGACGTCGTGGTCGCGCCCGTCAAGGCCCGGCGCTGAGGCGACCGGCGGTGCCGGCCGAGGCGCGACGGTTGAACATGGAGGGCTCGATCCCATGGCCGTGACGGCGCTCGAGATCACGCACCGCTCGGTGGTCCTGGATGGCCGTCCCTTCGGCGAGGCGGGCGCCTACGAAAAGATCGTGGGCGTGCTCCGCATCGGCGTCGACCCGCTGCACCCGGCGAACCAGGGCGTCACCGACCTCGCCTCGGGACCACGCAACGCCGCCGGACTGGTCGAGTGCGCCGCCGATCTCTACCTCTTGAGACCCCTGGACCCGGCGCGCGGCAACCGCCGGCTCCTCCTCGACGTCCCGAACCGCGGCCGCAAGGTGGCGCTCGGAATGCTCAACAGCACGCCCCGCGTCCCCGATCCGACGACGGCCGAGGACTTCGGGAACGGCTTCCTCATGCGGCGAGGCTACACCGTCGCGTGGTGCGGCTGGCAGCACGACGTCCCGCGGCGGGACGGCCTCATGGCCCTCACGGTCCCGGTGGCGCGCGGCGGCAACGGGCCGATCAGCGGCCCGGTCTCCTGCGAGTGGCGGCCGAACGCCCGCGTCGAGACCTTGCCGATGGCCGACCGCTATCACGTCGCCCACCCGACCGCCGACCTCGACGATCCGGCGGCGCGTCTGACCGTTCGCGAGCACGCCGGCGCCCCCGCGGTGGCCGTCCCGCGGACGGCGTGGCGCTTCGCCGACGCGTCCCGCGTCAGCCTCGCCGGTGGATTCGAGCCGGGAAAGATCTACGAGCTCATCTACCGCGCGGAGAACCCGCCCCTCGTCGGCCTCGGCCTCCTCGCGGTGCGCGACGCCGCCGCGTGGCTGCGGTCCGGCCCGGCGGCCGGCGGCAACCCGTGCGCGGGCGAGCTCGAGCGCCTGTACGTCATCGGCGTGTCGCAGACCGGGCGCTTCCTGCGTCACCTGCTCTATCTCGGTCTGAACGAGGACGAGGCCGGACGCCGGGTCTTCGACGGAATGATGGTGCACGTCGCCGGTGCCCGCCGGGGCGAGTTCAACCAGCGCTTCGGCCAGCCGTCGCTGAACGCGACCTGCTCCGTCGGGAGCCTGTTTCCGTTCACCGACACGCCCGCCGTCGACCCCGTGACCGGGGAGCGCGGCGCGCTGCTGGCCCGCCTGGAGGCACGCGGTACGCTGCCGAAGATCGTGACGACCAATACCTCGGCCGAGTACTGGCGCGGTGACGCCTCGCTCGTCCACGCCGACCTCGACGGCGCCCGGGACGTGACGCCGCATCCCACCACGCGGCTCTACCTCTTCGCGGGCAGCCAGCACACCCCCGGCACGCTGCCGCCGCCCGACGCCGACCCGAATACCGGCTCGCGCGGGCTGCAGACATTCAACGTCGTGGACTACGCGCCGCTCCTGCGCGCGACGCTCGTAAACCTCGACCGCTGGGTCACCGACGGCGTCGAACCGCCGCCGAGCGCCGTGCCGCGCCTCGCCGACGGCACCGGAGTCCCGGCCGAGGCGACGCGATCGCGCTTCACGCGGATCCCGGGGGTTCGATTCCCGGACCGCATCGAGCGGCCGCGACGACTTGATTTCGGCCCGGAGCTCGCCCGCGGCGTGATCCACGAGTTGCCGCCCAAGCTCGGCGCACCGTTCGGGACGTTCGTACCGTCGGTCGACGACGACGGGAACGACGTTCCGGGCGTCCGGCCCGTCGAGCTCCTGACGCCCCTCGCGACGTTCACCGGCTGGAACCCGCGCCACCCCGACCAGGGTGCGCCGGGGGACCTCATGAGCATGCTCGGCTCCACGGTTCCGTTCCCGGCCACCCGAGCGGCGCGCGAGGCGAGCGGCGACCCGCGCGCCTCGATCGAGGAGCGCTATGCCTCGCGGGCCGCCTACCTGGCACGGGTGCGCGAGTCGGCGAGCCGGGTGGTCGCCGAGCGCCACATGCTGGCCGAGGACGTGGAGGCGGTGGTCGAGCGCGCGGGACGGCTCTGGGACTTCATCGTCCGCGCTTGAACCACTCGTAGATCTCCTCGCCCGTCGTCATCCAGACGCCCTTCTGCTTTCGGATGTAGTCGTAGACCGCCTCGAAGTACTTGATCCGGTGCGGCACCCCGTGGATATAGGGGTGGACGGCGATCGCCATGACGCGAGGGTTCTTGGCGCCTTCGAGGTAGAGCCGGTCGAACTGGTCTCGCACCCGCACGAGCCAGGCCGGGGACTCGTGATGCTGGATGAGCATCATGGGAATGTCGTTCAGCTCGAGCGTGTACGGCACCGACACCAGCGAGCCCCTCGTGGTCTTGATCTCGTACGGCTGGTCGTCGTTGACCCAGTCGGACACGTACTCGATGCCCTCCTCGGCCAGGATGTCGAGCGTCTCCCACGTCTCGGTCAGCCCCGGCCCGAGCCAACCTTTGGGTTGCTTCCCGGTGAACTCGGACAGGATCCCGATGGCCGTCCGGATCGCCTCGCGCTGGTCGGGTACCAGGTGCATCGCGCCCTGCTTCACGCCGTGCCCCATGAATTCCCAGCCGGCGTCCCGCATCGCCCGCGCCACCGGCGCGTAGGACCGGCAGACGTTGGCGTTGATCGCGGTCGTCGCGCGGATCTTCCGCTTGACCAGCGCGTCGAACATCCGCCAGAAGCCGACGCGCATCCCGTAGTCGTGCCACGCCCAGTTGGGCACGTCGGGCACGGTCGTGACGCCCTGCGGGGCCGAGAGAACGCCGCGCGGCATCGGCTTCTCGATGTCCCACTCCTCCACGTTGACGATGGTCCACACGGCGATGCGCGCCCCGCGGGGAAGCTTCCAGGGACGGCGGCCGGCGATCGGTGAATAGTCGAAGCGCTCGTGGGGCAATCTCACGCGTCCCTCCTCTGATTTCTCTCTCGGCCCGCCTCGGCCGGCGGGGCGATCTTCGTCTCCCTCGCCTCGCACGCGGGGGCCCCAGCCCCCGGCCGTGCTCCGGCTCGCACTGCCGCCCCGCGACGTCCGCGGCGGCGCGCACCACCGCGGTGCGAGCGCCGGGTGCGCCTATAGTACAATCACGAGCCGTGACCCGCGCCCCGGCGGTCGAGATCGCCTGACCCACCGTGGAGTTCTGGATCGGCCAGCTCTTCAACGGCGTATCGTACGGCGCCTTGCTCTTCCTGCTGGCCGGGGGCCTCTCGCTCATCTTCGGCATGATGCGCATCGTCAACATGACCCACGGCTCGTACTACCTGCTGGGTGGGTACGTCGCGTTGACGGTGATCTGGCGCACCGGCAGCTTCGTCCTCGCGATCCTGCTGGGCGCCCTGACGATCTCGCTCGTCGGCATCGCCGAGTGGAACGCGTTTCTGAAGCGCCTGAGCGGGCAGGAGCTGGGACAGGTGCTGACCACGATGGGGTTCGCGCTGATCTTCCAGGACCTGGCGCTGGTGCTCTGGGGCGGTGACCCGTACACGATCCCGGTCCCGAAGGCCCTCTCCGGATCGTACGTGGTCGGACAGCTCTACTTTCCCGTCTACCGCATCTTCATCGTCGCGGTCGCCGTCGTCGTCGCCCTCGTCCTGTGGCTGGCGCTCGAGCGGACGCGGATCGGTGCGATGATCCGGGCGACCGTGGACGATCCCGAGATGGCGCGCGGGGTCGGGATCAACGTCCATCTGATCTCGATGGCGGTGTTCGCCCTCGGCGCGACGCTGGCGGCGCTCGCCGGCGTCGTGGCGGGCGGCTTCGTCGGCGTCTATCCGGGCGCCGACTTCGAGATCCTGCCTTACGCGTTCGTCGTCGTCATCGTCGGCGGCATGGGCAGCCTCAAGGGGGCCCTGATCGGGAGCCTCATGGTCGGGCTGCTCGACAACTTCGGCAAGGCGCTCTTTCCCGAGCTCTCCTATTTCACGCTGTTCGCCCCGATGGCCGCGATCCTGGCCGTGCGACCGACCGGGCTCTTCGGCCGCGCGTGATGCGCGCCGCGCTGCCGCCCGGCACGCCGCGGATCGTCGTCGGCGTCGCCTTCCTGGCGCTGCTCCTGGCGCCGCCGTTCGTGTCGTCGTTCCTGCTGGCGCTGCTCACCCAGGCGGTGATCTACGGGGTGCTCGCCATGAGCCTCGACATCATCCTCGGCTACACCGGCCTGGCCTCGCTGGGCCACGCCGCCTACCTGGGGCTCGGCGCCTACAGCGTCGGGATTCTGGCGACGCGGCACGGCGCCACGTTCTGGGTCACGCTCGTCGTCGGTATTCTGCTCGCGACGGCCGTCGCCTCGATCTTCGGACTGCTCGCCCTGCGGGCGACCGGTGTCTACTTCCTCATGATCACGCTGGCCCTCGGCATGGTGGTCTGGGGTCTGGCGCACCGATGGGTGTCGATGACCCAGGGCGACAACGGCATCGCCGGCGTCCCACGCCCCCACCTCGGGCTGCCGTGGTCCTTCACGCAAGGGATCTCGTTCTACTACCTCGCCCTCGTGGGATTCCTGCTGGCCCTGGCCCTGCTGCGGACGATCGTGGGGTCCCCGTTCGGGCAGACCCTCGTCGGTATCCGCGAGAGCGAGTCGCGCATGCGGACGCTCGGCTATCACGTGTGGCTGCACAAGTACATCGGGTTCGTGATCGCCGGCGGCGTCGGCGGATTCGCCGGGGTGCTGTGGGCCTACTACAACGGCTTCGTCAGCCCGGCGGACCTCGAGCTCGCCACTTCGGTGGAAATCCTCTTGATGGTCGCGCTGGGCGGTCGCGGCACGCTGCTCGGCCCGGCGCTGGGCGCGGCCCTCATCGTGGGCCTGAAGAACCTCGTGTCGGTCTACACGCATCGCTGGCTCCTGATCCTGGGCGGGGTCTACATCGGCACGATCGTGTACGCGCCCGAGGGGATCGTGGGAGCCCTCAGACAGTGGACGAAAGGAGAACGAGCCGTGGGCAAGAAGGTGGTCGTCTCAATTCTGATCTCGATGGGCCTGGTCGCGCTCGCCGGCGCCGGGTCGGCGTGGGCGCAGAAGGGTCCGATCAAGATCGGCGTGATTGCTCCCATGTCGGGCGGCGCCGCGCAGATCGGCAAGGATATGACGAATGGGATCGCGATGTGGCTCGCCGAGAACAACGAGACGATCGCCGGCCGCAAGGTCGAAGTGATCGTCGAGGACAGCCAGGGCCAGCCCAACGTCGCGCTGACCAAGCTGCAGAAGCTCGTCGAGAGCGATCGGGTTCACGTGCTGGTCGGCGAAGTCTTCGCGCACATCGGCTACGCGATGGCGCCCAAGGTCGACGAGTACCGCATCCCCATGCTCTATCCCGTCATCGCCGCCGACGACCTCACCCAGCGCAAGCCGGCCAAGTGGGTGGTGCGCACGGGCTGGGCGTCGAGCCAGCCCTCGCACCCGTTCGGCGAGTACGCGGCCAAGACCCTCGGCTACAAGCGGATCGCCGTCATCGCCATGGACTACGCCTTCGGCTGGGAGGTCGTCGGCGGCTTCCAGAAGACGTTCGAGGAAAACGGCGGTCAGATCGTCCAGAAGCTGTGGGCCCCGCTCAACACCACCGACTTCGCCCCGTATCTCTCCCAGGTCAAGCGCGACGCCGACGCGGTATTCGCGCTGATGGTGTCGATCTCGGCGTCGCGCTTCCCCAAGCAGTATCAGGACGCCGGGCTGAAGGCGAGGCTGCCGCTCATCGGCGGGGGCACGACGTTCGACGAGTTCGTGCTGCCGTCGCTCGGCGACGAGGCCATCGGCGGCATGAGCCCCCTGATCTACAGCGCCGCGCTCGACACGCCGACGAACAAGCGGTTCGTCACGGAGTACCGCAAGAAGTACGGGAAGGTGCCGTCCTATTTCTCGGAGACCTGCTACACGTCCACGCGCTGGATCAACGAGGCGGCCAGGGCCGTCGGCGGTGAGGTGGAGAACCGGGAGAAGTTCCTCGACGCGCTGCGGAAGGTGGAGATCGCCGACGCGCCGCGTGGCCCGATCAAGCTCGATGCCTACGGGAACCCGATCCAGAACATCTACATCCGTAAGGTCGAGAAAAAGGACGGGGAGCTCTGGAACACCGTCGTCTACACGTACCCGGCCGTCTCCCAGTTCTGGAAGTACAAGCCCGACGACTTCCTGAAGCAGCCCGTGTACGACCGCAATTTCCCGGCGTGCAAGCACTGCTGAGCCCATGGTGGAGCGAGCCGCCACCGCGCTGAGCCTGACCGCCCTCTCGAAAGAGTTCGGCGGCCTCCGCGCGGTGGACGGCGTGAGCCTTGCGGTCGGACCGGGCGAGCGCCGCGCGATCATCGGCCCCAACGGGGCCGGCAAGACGACACTCTTCAGCCTGATCAGCGGGGAGACCCGGCCGACCGACGGCCGGATCGTCCTGTTCGGTCGAGACGTCACGCGCTTCGCCCCGCACCGGCGCGCCGGGCTCGGCCTGGCGCGCACCTACCAGATCACGAATCTCTTCCCCCGTCTCACCGCGCTCGAGAACTGCCTCCTGGCGGTCCAGGCCCTGACGCCCGCCAAGTTCCACCTGCATCGCGGCCTGCGCCGCTATCCCGCCTTCTTCGAGCGCGCGCGGGGCGTGCTCGCCGCGGTCGGGCTCGCCGACAAGGAGGGCGAGGCGGTGCGGAACCTCTCGCACGGCGAGCAGCGCCAGCTCGAGATCGCGCTGGCGCTGGCCGGCGCGCCCCGGCTCCTGCTGCTCGACGAGCCCACCGCCGGCCTCTCGCCGGCCGAGTCCCACGCGATGACGGCGCTCCTGAAGAACCTCGATCCCGCCATCACGTTGCTGGTGATCGAGCACGACATGGACGTCGCGTTCGCGCTCACCGACCGCATCACGGTCCTGCACTACGGGAGGGTCGTCGCCGACGGTCTCGCCCACGAGGTCAAGGCGAGCGCGCTCGTGCAAGAGATCTACCTGGGAGCGTCCTGATGCTCGAGGTGCGCGACATCCACACCTACTACGGAGACAGCCACGTGCTGCAGGGCGTGTCCCTCAGCATGGCGCGCGGTCAGGTCGTGGGCATCCTCGGGCGGAACGGCATGGGCAAGACGACGCTCATCCGGTCCATCATCGGCTTCACGCCGCCCCGGCGAGGGCAGGTGCTGTTCAAGGACCGGGACATCACGGCGTGGCCCTCGAATCGCGCCGTGACGCTCGGGCTCGGCCTGGTGCCCCAGGGCCGACGGGTCTTTCCCTCGCTGACGGTCATGGAGAATCTCGAGGTGGCCGTCAAGGGCGACCGCGGCCCCTGGACGATCGCGCGCGTCCTGGAGCTCTTCCCTCGCCTGCGCGAGCGCGGAGCGCACCGCGCGGGCAAGCTCTCGGGGGGCGAGCAGCAGATGCTGGCCATCGCCCGCGCCCTGATGACCAACCCGGAGCTCTTGCTGATGGACGAGCCGACCGAGGGCCTGGCGCCCCTTCTGGTCCGCGAGGTCGGTCGGGTGATCGAGAGCCTCAAGTCCCAGGGGCTGTCGATTCTCCTCGTGGAGCAGAACCTGCCGCTGGCGCTCCGGGTGGCCGATCACGTCCACGTCCTCTCGCGCGGCCGAGTCGTTCACTCGAGCGCGCCGGACGCTCTCTGGCGGAACGAGGAAGTCAAATCACGGTATCTCGGACTGTGAGGGCCACCAGATGAAGTGCATCGCGGTCATCGGCGTCGGGCTCCTCGGCGGCGCGGTCGCCTCCCGGCTTCTCGAGGGCGCCTTCGCGGTGAGCGGCTACGACAGCCGCCCGGATCAGCTGGCACGGCTGGTACCGCGCGGGCTCACGCCCGCGGCCAGCGTCAAGGACGCCGCCACGGCCGCCGACGCCGTCTTCACGATCTTGCCGTCGCCCGAGTCGGTGGAGGCGGTGATCCTCGGCGCCGGCGGGCTGCTGGAGGTCATGCCGCGCTCGGCGACCTTGCTCCAGATGAGCACGATCTCCCCCACGCTGACGCGCCGCCTCGCCGAGGCCGCCGCGGCCGCCGGCCGCGCGTTCCTCGACGCGCCGATGAGCGGAACCAGCGCCATGGTCGAGCGCGGCGACTGCACGATCTTCCTCGGCGGCGACGCCGCGCGCGTGGAGGCGTGCCGCGCCGTCTGCGCGGCCATCGCGAGGAAGACGATCCACGTGGGGCCGGTCGGCAGCGCGTCCCTCGCCAAGCTCGCGACGAATCTCCTGGTCGGCCTCAACACCGCCGCGCTGGCCGAGGCCCTCGTCCTCGGCGAGAAGGGCGGGCTCGCCCCGCAGGCGCTCCTGGACATCTTGCGCGAGAGCGCGGCCGCCTCGAAGATGGTCGAGGTGCGCGGCCCGCTGATGGTCGACGAGCGCTTCGAGCCCCAGATGAAGCTCGACCTCTTTCTCAAGGACTTCCGGCTCATGCTCGAGGAAGGGCAACGTCTGGGCGTGCCGCTACCGCTGACGAGCCTCACCCAGCAGCTCTGCACGGCGACGGCCGCCGCCGGGCACGGCGCCGAGGACCTGGCCGCGCTCATCACGACGCTGCGGCGGATGGCGGGGCTCAGGTCGGCGTAGTCTCTCCGGCCTCCTCAGGCGTGGGCCCAGCGAACGACCCCCGTCACCCCGTCGACCGCGACGACCGCGCCCTCGGGAATTCTCCGCGTCGCGTCGCTGACGCCGAGTACCGCCGGAATGCCACGCTCCCGCGCGAGGGCGGCCAGGTGGGACGTGCTACCCCCGAGCTCCGCGACGACGCCGACGACACGCGGCAGGACGGCCGTCAGCGCCGGACCGGCGACCTGCGTGACGAGGACGTCGCCGAGCTTGACGTGCTCGAGGTCGTGCTCGTGGAGCACGACGCACGCCGGGCCCGTCGCCCAGCCCACGCCCGCCGGCTGACCCGTGAGACCGGGATGGCGGAGCCACACCTCGTCGGGTGCCGCTCGGGGCTCGACGTGGAGCGGCCGCGCCTGGAGGACGTGGAAGCCGCTCTCGTCCTTCGCCCACTCGACCTCGACGGGCCCCCCGACGAGAGCTTCGATTCGCGACACGAGCCGCCCGAGCTCCGCCACCTCCGCGGGCGCCAGACACGGGGCGTGAACGAGCTCCGGGGCAACCGCCTCCGGCCGGGCGCCACCCGCGGCTAACGCGACGACGAGCCGGTCCTTTCGTCCGGGCGCGGCACTCTCCAGCGACCCGTCGCGCGCGAGCGTCCAGCGATCGGGGACGACCTCGCCCTGAGCCAGCGCCGAGCCGAGCCCCCACGTCCCGGTCAGGACCACGCCGCCGTCCTCGGGGCGGCTGAGCGCCCCACCCGCCGCGCGCGCCTCGACGATCCTCTGGAGGATGACGGCCATGGCCGTGTGCCCGGGATCCACGCCGTGGGCCTGCATGTACCTGAGCGCGCGCGTGGACCAGAGGCACGCCCAGCAGGCGCGTACGGCGGTGACCGTGTCCACGCGCGTGGCGATGCCCAGGAAGGTGTCGAACTGACCGGCGAACGAGGTGCCCGGCGCGTCTTCGCGAAGCGCGGAGGAGCGCACGGCGAGGAGCCGTCCGGGCGCCTGGGCCATCCGCGCGTGAGCGGCGTCGAGGGCCTCGGCCACGGGCGCGGCGAGCGTGCCCTGCAAGAAACCGAGCCTCACCTCGAGGGCGAGCCTGCGGGCCGTGTACGCGTCGGCGGCGGCGCCGACGCGCTCGGCCGGCCGCGACACGCCCGCGGCGTCACGCTGCAGGCGGTAGGCGTCGGCGGTCAGACAGATCCCGTCGGGCACCGGCAGGCCGGCTCGCAACAGCCGGGCGAGTGTCGCGGCCTTCCCTCCCACGAGCTCGGCGTCGACGGCGTCCGCCCCGTCGAGCGGGACCGCGAGCCGCTTACTCGCGCGGGACAATGACGAGTCTCAGGACGGAGTCGGCGGCGCGCTCGTATTCCTCGAACGCCGCCGCCACCCGTTCCAGTGGATAGGACGCGGTGATGAAGCCCGCGACGTCGACCGCACCGGAGGCGACGAGGTCGATCGCGGGGGCGAAGTCGCCGGGCGTCAGGGCGCGCGAGCCGTACAGGGTCAGCTCCTTGAAGTAGAGCGGGAACGTCGTGAAGTCGGGCACCGGCCGATGGCTGATCCCGTACACGAGAAGCCGGCCGCCCGGGGCCAGCATCTCGATCGCGGGCGCGATGAGCGCCGGGTCGCCGGCGGCATCGACGACCACGTCGGCGCCGCGTCCGGCGGTGGCGTCCCTGACGGCGGCGATCGGGTCCTCGCGGGTCGAGTTCACGACGCGGTCGGCGTGCCGGCGCGCCAGCTCGAGCTTCCAGGGGCTGCGCGAGACGGCGACGACCGGACGGGCGCCCGAGAGCTGCGCGAGCTGCGTGTGGAGCAGCCCGGCCACGCCCTGGCCCAGGACCACCACCGACTCGTCCGGCGCGATGCGCGCGCGCTCCTGCGCGTGGCGCACGGTGGCGAGCGTCTCGATCAGGGTCGCGGTTGCGAGCGGCAGGTGAGCCGGGAGCGGATAGAGGTAGCTCTCGGGCAGCACGACGTGCTCGGCGAGAGAGCCGTCCATCTCCCGCCCGAAGAGGCCGGCGTTACGGCAGAGGTTGCCGTGGCCACGCGCGCAGGCGTCGCACGCGCCGCAGGCGATGATCGGGTTGAGCAGGACCGCCTGGCCGGGCCGGACGCGCGCGACGCCCTCGCCGACTGCCTCCACGACGCCGGTGGCCTCGTGGCCCATCACCACGGGGAGACGGACACCGGGATGGCGTCCGGTGTAGATCTCGAGATCCGTGTGGCACACGGCCGTCGCCGCGACGCGCACCACGGCTTCGCCGCGACGGGCGACCGGCGTCGGTCGCGTCAGGAGCTCGAGGCGCCGCGGCGCCTGGAGCACCGCTGCACGCATTACGTTACGTTATACCTCATTGGAGGGGGCGAGACGCCCCCTCCAATTCCTCCCCGGTTCGCGGGGACGCCCGGACCGAGCTTCAAGGCGCCGCCCCGGTTCGCGGGGACGCCCGGACCGAGCTTCGAGGCGCCGCCTCGGTTCGCGGGGGCGCCCGGACCGAGCTTCGCTCACATCACCACCGTGATCTGCTCGACGGGGAAGTTCGAGATGATTTCTGTCCGGTCGTCGTGGACGATCAGCATCTCCTCGATGCGCACGCCCCACTCGTAGCGCTTGCCGTGCTGGGTCTCGAGCGCGAACACCATGCCCGGACGGATCTCGAGCGGATGGTCGAGCGACCAGATCCGCGAGATCACCGGCGGGTCGTACTGCGCGAGCCCGAGCCCGTGCCCCCAGAGATTCGCGGCGGCCTGATCCTCCTCCGCGTATCCCCACGCCTCCTGGGCCGACGGCCATTTCAGCGCGATGTCCCGGGTCGTCGCTCCGGGACGCACCGCGTGGATCGAGTCGTACAGCCACGTGAGGGCCGTCGCGTAGTAGTCCTTCATCTCCTGCGTCGGCTGCTTGCCGACGCAGTAGGTCCGGTAGTAACACGACTTGTAGCCGTTCCACGTCAGCGCGGCCAGGTCCATGAAGACGATCTCGCCCGGCTTGATGATCCGATCCGAGAAGTTCCGCCAGTTCGGCCACGTGTTGGGCCCGGACGACACGATCACGTCCTCCACATCCTCCATCCCCGGAATCGCGTAGAGGTACTGCATGATGTGCGCCGTCACCTGGTTCTCGGTCAGGCCGGGCTTGAGGAAGCGCATCGTCTCCCAGTGGGCCGCGTCACCGATGGCGCCCACGATGCGCAGGCACTCCTGCTCGTCCACGTTCTTGATCGCCCGCGCCTCCATCATCGGCGTCATGCCGTCCGCCCACTTGATCTTCGTTTCGTTGAACTGGTTGAGCATGTTGATGTCGATGAAGTCGACGCCGAGCGTCTTGTCGGCCACGTCGTAGCGCCGCATCTCCTTCATGATGGCGTCGGTGAACTTCTTGACCTGCTGCCGCGAGGCCGGCCCCGCCGCGCCCTTGATCCACGCGTACGAGTACCGGATGTTCTCCTGCGGGATCCACGGGGCGTGGCGCTGGATCTGGAACCCGATGTCGCCCTGCTCGAACAGCACCGGGGCCCCGTCGCCGCACAGGAGCGCGTAGCGGAGCCCGGGCTTGAGCCGGTTCCAGCCCGGCGTCAGCGTGCTCGTCACGTAGCGGACGTTCTCGTCGTACATCAGCAGAAGGGCGCCCAGGTCGTGCGCCTTCATCCGCTCCCGCGCCCGCTCCAGCCGGTACTTCCGCAGGCGGTCCCAGTTCACCCGCTCCTGCCAGTCCACCCCCACCGTGCCGAAGTTCGCCATGGTCGTCCTTTCGTCAGAAGGTGAGATCGGCGCCGAGCGCCCCCCGGCTGTTCCGCACGGAAGAAAAGACATTCCGCAGGGCGCTTGCTTCATATCAGCCGCGCTGCTAGCCTGTCAAACCGAAATGAGGGGACGCGCGTCCCCGACCGCCATGGCCGACCAGGACCTCCGGAGCTTCGTCGCCGCCTACGATCGGGCTCACCCGGGCGAGGTGATCCACGTGACCGAGCCGGTGTCGATCGAGGAGGACGTGATGGCGCTCGTCCTCGAGTACGAGCGCCGCCGGCGCTACCCGATCCTCTTCTTCGATCGGGTCGCCGGCCACGACATCCCCATCGTCTGCAACGTCGTGGCGAGCCGCCGCGCCCTGGCGTGGGCGCTCGGTGTCGACCAGCGCGCCCTCGCCGCCGAGTACGCGCGCCGCATCAAGGAGCACATCAAGCCCGTCATCGTCCCGGATCCTCCCTTCCGCCATAGGGTGCTGACCGGATCGGCCGCGGACCTCGGGGCCCTCCCCATGCCGCGGTACTTTCCCGGCGACGCCGGGCGCTACCTCACCGCCGGGATGCTGGTCGCCCGCGATCCCGACACGGGCGTCGAGACCGAGGGGTATCACCGCTTCCAGCTGAAGGGGCGCGACCGCATGGGCGTGAGCTTGCACTCCCGGCGGCGCATGTTCGAGTACCAGCGGCGCGCCGAGGCCAAGGGCCAGGCACTCCCGTGCGCGATCGTGCTGGGACTCCATCCTCTGGTGTCGATGGGCTCGCTCGCCTACCCGCCGCCCGACGTCGGCAAGTTCGAGGTGGTGGGCGGGCTCCTGGGCGAGCCGCTCCAGATCGCGCCGTGCGCGACCATCGACCTGCACGTCCCCGCGTCGGCCGAGATCGTCATCGAAGGCGAGATCCTCCCGAACGTGCGCGAGCCGGAGGGTCCCTTCGGCGAGTTCACCGGCTACGTGTCGCGACGCTCGACCGAGCACGTCTTCGTCGCGAAGGCGATCGCGGCGCGTGAGCGGCCGTGGTTCCAGTCGATCGGCTCCGGACGCGCGGGCGACCACATCACGACGCTCGGCCTGATCCGAGAGGCCGAGATCGCCAACGCGCTGGCGCGCGTCATCCCGAATGTGCGCGGCGTGCACGTGCCGCTGTCGGGGACGTCGTCGTTCACGGCCTACGTGTCGATCGCGCAGAGCCGCCCGGGCGAGGCCAAGCACGTCATTCCGATTGTCCTCGGCGTCGACCACTACCTGAAGCTGGTCGTCGTCGTCGACCACGACATCGACGTCTTCGACGAGTCGGAAGTGCTCTGGGCGGTCGCGACCCGCATGCAGGCCGACCGCGACCTGGTCGTCGTCTCGGGAAGTCTCGGCGCGCTGCTCGACCCGAGCGCCGACGAGCGGGGCGTCACCGCCAAGCTCGGCATCGACGCGACGCGACCCTTCGGCGAGCCGTTCGCCGAGAAGCTCGTGATGTCACCCGAAAAAATGGCCTGGGCCCGGGACCTCGTGGATCGGCTGGCCCGCCCATAGGAGACCGCGCATGAAGCGCTACATCGACCTGTCGGTGACGGTGGACGATTCGACGCTCTCCCCGCCCTCGACGAACATGAAGCTCGAGATCACCCCGCACCGGCGCGGCCCGGGCTTCTGGCAGGTGTCGAGCGTGCACCAGAGCCTCCACACCGGCGCCCATATCGACTCGCCCCTGCACGTCTTTCGAGACGGGATCACGACCGCGGAGATCTCGCTCGATCAGGTCATGGGTGACGCGATCGTGGTCGATCTCTCGTTCGCGGGGCCGAACCACGCGATCACCATCGACGACCTCAAGCGCGGCGGCGCCGACGACGTAAGGTCGGGCGACATCGTGCTCCTGAGGACGGACTGGACCGACAAGATGTACGGCCGGTGGCCGGACTACTTCACGCAGTCGCCGTACTTCCCGCCCGAGACGGCGGAGTGGCTGGTCGCGCGCGGCCCCAAGAACATCGGCTTCGACTTCTTCGAGGAGTATTGCGCGCGGCTGCCGGACTTCTCGTCCGAGGACTTCCCGATGCACCGCGTGATCCTCGGCGCGGGCGTCGTCATCATGGAGGGCCTGACGAGCCTCGGCGCGTTGCCCCGGCGGCGCGTGGACTTCGCCGCGCCCTTCTACAAGATCGCCGGCACCGAGGGCGCTCCCGCCCGCTTCTTCGCGACTATCTGACCGCGGGTCTTGCCGGCGCTCCTCTCAGGTATCTCCCCGATTGCTCACCACCCGTCACGCGACGGACAGTGTCTGACGTGACCGTTGCCGAACGCGATCACATGTGACAAGGGGGGAGGAGCACTCATGGACCGGACCGCCGCGCTTCCGCTCGAGCCCCCGGCTGGCTGGGAAGCGGCCCTTGAGTGCTCGCCGCAGACTCGTCGTTCAGCCCAGATCTGGGCCGTCGTGCTCGCCGGTGGCGACGGGCGTCGGCTGAGACCGCTGGTCCGGCAGCTCTTCGGCGTCGACCGCCCCAAACAGTACGTCCCTCTGCTGGGTCCAGCCTCGCTCCTTCGACAGACCCTGGACCGGCTCGGGCGCCTCGTTCCTCCCGAGCGGACCGTCGTCGTCAGCCGGTCCGCGCATGCTCAATACGTCGCCCACGAGCTTTCCCACGGGCCCGCGCCACACGTGCTCTTGCAGCCTGAAGATCGCGGGACCGGGGCGGCGGTGCTCTTGGCGGCGCACACGATTCGCCAACGGGACCCTGAAGCGACGATCGCAGTCTTCCCCTCCGACCACTTCATTCGCGAGGAAGACGCCTTCCTGGCGCACGTCACCGAGGTCGCCGCCTTCGTCGAGCGACAACCGGAGCGGATGGTGTTGCTCGGCGCGCGCCCGACCGCGCCGGAGCCTGAATACGGCTGGATCAAGCCCGGCACGCCGCTCGGCGAGACGCGCAATGGTCCCGTCTGTCGCGCCCAAGGCTTCCTGGAAAGGCCGGCGCCCGAGATCGCTCAGCGATGCTTGACGGTGGGCTGGCTCTGGAACACGTTCGCGTTCGTGACGGCGATGCCAACGCTCCTCGACGCCGGCCAGGAGTTTCTCCCGGCCGTCGACGCTCGCCTCAAGCTCGTTGGCGCCTTCGCACGGACCCGGCACGAGGGGTGGGCGATCCGGCAAGCCTACGCTCTGGCTCCGACGAGCGACTTCTCACGAGCGGTCCTCGAGCGATGTCCTTCGTGCCTCGCCGTCGCACCCTTGCCGCGGCTGACCTGGTCGGACCTGGGGACCGCCCGCCGCGTCGTCGAGGTCGCGAACAGCCTGCCGGTCCAGCCTCCGTGGATGACCGCCGGACGCAGGACGGTCAACGCGCTGACCGCTGTCCCCTAGGCGCGGAGGTTCTTGGCGCAGAACTCGGTGCAGCGCTTCCAGGCGTCGGCCGCCGCCGCCGCGTTGTAAGACGGACGATAGTCGGCGTGGAACCCGTGCCCTGCCCCCGGGTAGACAACGATCTCGACGTTCGGGTTGTGCTGCTTGACCAGCTCACCCAGGCGTCGCGCGTCCTCCGGCTTGGGATTCTGGTCTGTCTCCCCGTAGAGCCCGAGGAGCGGGATCTTGATGTCTTTGGCAAGGTCGAATCCGGTCACCGGGCCCGAGGCGCCCTGGTAGGGCCGCGCCGGCGGGCCGTACCACGCGACGGCGACCTTGACATCAGGGTTCGTGGCCGCCACCTGGTACACCGTGGATCCGCCCCAGCACCAGCCCGTGACCCCGACGCCGGACGCCTTCACGTTCGGCCGCGTCTTGGCCCAGTCCACCGTCGCCTTGAGATCGCCCAGCGTTTGCTCGCGCTTCTGGGCCAGCACGATCTTCAGGATGTCCTGGACGCTGGGTAGCTGCGCCACCCCGCCCTCGCGCTTGAAGAGCTCGGGCGCCACGGCGCAGTAGCCCGCCTTGGCGAACCGCCGCGTGCAGTCGCGGATGTACTCATGGACGCCCCAGATCTCGGAGATCACGACCAGAATCGGCGTGTCCTTCCCCGTCGCCGGGCGTGCCTCGTAGACGGGCATCTCGTACGTGCCAATCTTGACCACCTGGTCGCCCGCGATGATCCCGTCGGTGTCGGTCTTGATCGCCTGGGCCAGCACTTTGTCGACGGCCACGGCGTATCCGGCGAACGTGGAGGTGGCGGCGAGCATCTGGCGGCGAGTGAGCATTGGAGCCTCCTTGGATTAGAGTGTGACTTTGGGTCTTGGGGGCGAAGCCCCGGCGGATGTTACTATGTAACTGCGCCACATCGGCGCGGGTTTCAGCGCCTCTTCCCGGTTCGGGGAGGACCATGGATCTGCTCGAGGTCAAGAGTCGTATAGCTGAAGCCCTGGTGGAGTCCATTTTCCGCCGCGCGCGCTACCAGATCCGCCCCTTCCGCAACAACACCAACCCGCTCCGGTTCGGGCGCGAGGACTTCTCCCCCGACTTCCGCGTCGCGTCAGAGGAGGAGGCCGAGAACGGCGGCGGGGAGTTCCTCGTCGAGGTGAAGTACCGGCCCTCGGCCTTCCAGTTCGTCTCGGTCGAGAACCAGCGCGGCGAGCGCTCGATCTTCTATATGGCGCGCCGGCAGTGGCCGAGCCTCTACTTCATCCTCGTGACCGACCGGCCCGAGGCCGGGCGCTCGTGCTTCCAGGCGATCGCCTTCGGCGCGATGCGGCCGGGCGAGCCCTTCCGCACCGTGGATCTGGTCGAGCTGAAGGAGCTCAGGATCTTCCAGCACAACATCGAGGACCACGAGGAGCTGATCCGCCGCATCTTCTCCCTGCTGACCGGCGCCCAGCCCTGAGACCGGTCAGAGCGCCCGGACCACCAGCCACACCCCGAGCACGGACAGGAAGAGCAGCACCGCGCGGTTGAAGGTGCGCTGGTCGAGCCGGTCTTGAAGCTTGAGGCCCAGCCCGAAACCCGCGACGCCGGCCGCGGACAGCCCGAGCGAGCCCAGCACGAGGTGCCAGCCGAGCAGCCCGTACCAGACGAGCGTCGCCAGCTGGACCGTCTTGACCACGAGAAACGTGAAGGCGATCGAGCGGACGAACTGGCGCTTGTCCATGCCGAGCGCCACGAAATAGAGCGCGATCGCCGTACCCGGCGCGTTGGTGATGCCGCCCATGATGCCGGCGACGAGCCCGACGGGCGCCGCGAGCGCGCGCTCCCAGCTCGCGGGCACCCGCGGCGCGAAACGGACGAGATCGAGCACGACGAACCCGAGGACGAAGCCCCCGAGGATCAGCGTCACGGCGCGGCCCGAGAGCGCCACGAGGAGTTTCGTGCCGATCACCGTGCCCACCATGGTGAAGACCAGGAGCGGCGCCAGCCGGCGCGGCGCGTCGCCGAGGGGCCCGCTTCGGCGCAGCTGGAGGCCGTCCATCACGAGGTTCGGGATGACCAGCAGCGCCACGGCGGTCTTCACGTCGACCGCGAGGGCCAGCAGCGGCGTACCCAGGGTCGGAAACCCGAAGCCGATCGCCCCCTTGACGAAGGCGGCGAGCAGGACGGCGACGACCGCGGCGAGCGCTAGCGCGAGAGCGTCTCGTGCAGGACTTCGGCCGGATGCTTGGCGCGGCGACCGGCCAGGTGCTGGATCTGCTGCCGGCACGAGATGCCGGGCGCGACGATCTCGGTTTCCGCGGCGGCGGCCTTCACGGCGGGCGCCAGGCGTCGATTGCCGAGCGCGACCGAGATGTCGTAGTGCTCGCGCTCGAAGCCGAACGAGCCGGCCATGCCGCAGCAGCCGGAGTCGACCTCCTCGACCTCGAAGCCCGCCCAGCGGAGCGCCGCGACCGTGGGCGCCGTGCCGACGAGCGCCTTTTGATGACAGTGCCCATGGAGCAGCGCCTTCCGGCCGTTGGCGCGGAAGGAGAGCGTGAGTCCACGGGCGCGCTCGCGAACGAGGAACTCCTCGAACAGGAGGGACTGCCTGGCGACGGCGCGCGCGTCGTCGGTGCGCACCAGGTCCACGGTCTCGTCGCGCAGCGTCAGCAGGCACGAGGGCTCGAGCCCGACGATCGCGACGCCGCGCCGCGCGTAGGGCGCCAGGCGCGCGACGTTCCAGGCGGCGTGGTCGCGCGCCTCGGCGAGCATGCCCTTGGAGATGAGGGGCCGCCCGCAGCATTTCCGCTCGACCAGCACGACGCGATAGCCGCCCGCTTCGAGCACCTCGACGGCGGCGCGCGCGATCTCCGGCACGTTGTACGTCGTGAAGGTGTCGTTGAACAGCACGACCTCGCCACGCGGCGACGCCGCCGGCGGCACCCGCCGCGAGAACCAGTCGGTGAACGTCTGCGCGGCCAGCGACGGCAGCGGACGGCGGCGGTCGATCCCGGCGATCTTCTCGAGCGCCCAGCGGCTCGGGGCCAGGCCCGAGACCCAGTTGACGAGCGCCGGGACGCGCGAGCCCAGGCGATTCATCCGCGCGATGCGGCCGAACAGACGGTTGCGGAGCGGTAGCCCGTTGGCCTCGTAGTAGTGGTGGAGAAACTCGTACTTGAGCTTCGCCATGTCCACGTTGGCCGGGCACTCGGCCTTGCACCCCTTGCACTCCAGGCAGAGATCCATGACCTCGTAGAGCCGCCGCCCCGTGAATTCCGTCGGCGGCAGGCGCCCCGAGAGCACGGCCCGGAGGGCGTTGGCGCGCCCGCGGGTCGAGTGCTCCTCGTCCTTCGTCGCCATGTACGACGGGCACATCGTGCCCTCGAGCGTCTTGCGGCAGGCGCCCACGCCGTTGCACATCTCGATCGACGCCGCGAACCCGCCCTGCTCGGAGAAGTCCAGGAGCGTCGCCGGCTCCCACGTCGTGTACTGGGTGCCGTACCGCAGGTGCTCGGTGATTCCCGCGGGGGCGACGATGTTGCCGGGATTCATGCGGTTGTCCGGGTCGAAGGCGCGCTTGAGCTCGCGGAAGGCCTGCATGATCCGCGGACCGTACATGCGTTCGAGGAACGGGCTCCGCGCCCGTCCGTCGCCGTGCTCGCTCGAGATGGTGCCGCCGAATCGCACGACCAGATCGGTGATCTCGTCGGCGATCGCCCGCACCTGCTCGAGGCCGCGCGGGGTCTTGAGGTCGATGACCGGGCGGATGTGCAGACAGCCGACGGAGCAGTGGCCGTAGTAGGCGCCCACGGTGTCGTGCTTGGCGAAGATCTCGCGGAAGCGCGTCACGAACTCGGGGAGGTGCCGGGGCTCGACCGCCGTGTCCTCGACGAACGCGATCGGCTTCTTGTCGCCCTTCATGCCGAGCAGGAGGCCCAGCCCGGCCTTCCGGAGCTTCCAGATCGACTGCTGCTCGGCCGTGTCGTGGGCGACGTGCGCGGCGTAGCCGAAGCGCTCGCGCTGCCGCCGCGCGTCGAGCGTCTCGACCTTGGCCCGCACTTCGGCGTCCGTCTCTCCCGCGTACTCGACGATCATGATCGCCGCCGGATCGCCCTGGACGAAGCCCATCCGCTGCGACTGCTCGATGTTGTTCCGGGCCAGGTCGAGGATCATCTTGTCGGTCAGCTCGACGGCGTACGGGCCCGTCTCGAGGATCGCCGACGACGACTCGAGCGCCTCCTGGATGTCCCGGTAGTGGATGACCTCGAGCGCCGTCTTCTTCGGGCGGCGCACGAGCCGGACCTTCGCCTCCACCACGGTCACCAGCGTGCCCTCCGAGCCGACGATCAGTCGCGCCACGTTGAGGGGGCGTTGCTTGACCAGCTCGTTCAGGTTGTAGCCGGACACCCGGCGCCAGTGCGCCGGATAGCGGGTCTGGATGTCCTCGGCGTACGCCTCGCGGATCCGCGCGATCTCGCGGTAGATCTGGCCCTCGAGCCCGGGCGCGCGGCACTTGGCCGCGAAGGCGTCCGGGGTGACCTCGCCGAACACGACGCGCGAGCCGTCGGCGAGCAGCGCCGTGAGCTCGATGACGTGCTCGACGGTGAGACCGTAGGCGATCGAGTGCGAGCCGCCCGAATTGTTGCCGAGCATGCCGCCCAGCGTCGCGCGGTTCGACGTCGAGGTGTCCGGGCCGAAGAGGAGGCCCAGCGGGCGCACGTGGTGGTTCAGGTTGTCCTGCACCAGCCCCGGCTGCACCCGCGCCCAGAGCTCCTCGCTGTTCACCTCGAGCACCCGGTCCATGTGCCGGGAGAAGTCGAGCACGAGCGCCTTGTTGACCGTCTGCCCGGTGAGCGACGTGCCGCCCCCGCGCGGCAGCACCGCGACCCGATGGCGGCCGGCGATCTCGATCGCCGCTCGAACGTCGTCCGCGTCACGCGGGATCACGACGCCGACCGGCTCCATCTGATACATCGACGCGTCGGTCGAGTAGAGGAGGCGGGATCCCGCGTCGAACCGGACGTCGCCGCCGATCGCCTTGCCGAGCTCGCGCTCGAGGTCGGTCACGCCGGACATTATACTCGGTGGTCGCGGGCCGATCGTTACGGGTACTATAGTGGCGTGGCCGGCCGCCTTCTCGCCCTCGTCCTGCTCCTCGCCGTCGCGGTCCACGGCGAAGCAGCGCCGGCCGCGCCGGGCTTCAAGGTGAAGCTCCTCGATGGAAAAACCTCGCTCGATTCACACGACGTTGTGGGCAAGACGATCCTGGTGCTACGGTTCCAGGCGTCCTATTGCAAGCCGTGCGCGAAGGAGGCCCCGGGGCTCGCCCGAGTCTACGACCACTACCGGTCGCGCGGGGTCGAAGTGCTGGCAATCCACGTTCAGGACACCGCCAGGGACACGCGGGCCTTCGTGCGGAAGCACAAGGTCTCCTATCCCGTCGCGCTCGACACGAAGCTGACGATCGGCAACACCTTCGGCTTCAAGGGCGCGCCGTACACCGTCGTGATCGACCAGAAGGGCGAGATGGTCGCGCAGATCCACGGCGAGTCGGCGGTCACGCGCCTGCCGCGCATCCTCGACGAGCTCCTGAAGAAAGACCCGCAGCCATCGTGACTCAGGGCCTGAGCATCACCAGCGCCAGCGCGGCGGCGCCGCGCACGCTGGCCCGCTTGTCCCCCGGCACGATCATGATGCGCGTCGCGGCCAGCGCGCGCGGAAACGCGTACTCGCCGGCCGCGCGGAGAATCTTCGCCTCGAGCGTCGCCAGCGACTCCGCGACCCCGCCGGTGATGAGCAGGACCTCCGGGTTCAGGCCGTTCACGACGGTTCCGATCATCGCGCCGAGGGCCTGGCATGCCTCGTCCACGATGGACGCGGCGACCGCATCGCCCCGGGCGGCCACGCGGAAGACGATGGGCGCCGTGATCCCGAGCGGATCGCCGCCGGCGGCTTTCAGCAAGGCGGCCCCCGCGTCGCCCGCGACCCGGTCGCGCGCCGCGTCCGCGATCCCCCGCCCGCTCGCGTAGAGCGCCAGGCACCCGCGGCCGCCGCACCAGCACCGCGGGCCGTCGAATTTGACGGGCGTGTGGCCCAACTCGCCGCCGAAGCCCGCGGCGCCCCGCACGAGCCGACCGTCGAGCACGATCCCCGCGCCGATCCCCGTCCCGGCCGAGAGCACGACGAGCGATCGGGCGCCTCGGCCCGCGCCGAACATCGCCTCGCCGAGCGCCAGCGCGTTGACGTCGTTGTCCACGAGCACGGGCAGGCCGAAGTGCCCGCGGAGCTCCGAGGCCAGCGGCCGCCCGGCAAGCTCCGGGACGTGAGTCACGGGCTCGCCGACGACGCCGCGGGCCGTGTCGACCGGCCCGGGCACGCCGACGCCCACGGCGCTGATCGAGCTCGCCCGCCGACCGACCTCGTCGCGCACCTTCCCGATCAGCGCGACGATCGTGACGAGCGGATCACCCGCGGCCGAGCCTCGCGTCGGCGCACTGGCGTCCACGATCACGTCGCCGTCGCGGCCGACCACCCCGGCCGCCGTGGTGGTGCCTCCGACGTCTACGCCGACGATCAGCGCGGCGCTGGTCACGGGGTGTCGGCGAGGACCGCGACCCGGCCGGGCCGTCCGGCCCGACGCGCGGACGCGCGCATCGGCTAGAGCTCGCCGAAGTGGCAGAGGGTGATGCCGAGGCTCGAGGCCGCCGCGCGCGCGGCCGGAGTCCCGAGGCCGACCATCTCGGTCTCGCGCTGTCGTCCGTAACGGCTATAGGCGAGCGCGTCGTCGCACCAGCCGGGGTGCGCCATGAACTCGGAGACACCCTGCGGCAGGGCCCGGAGATGCGCGAGGGTGCGGGCGAGCGACCAGTAGGGACCGGGCCCCGACTCGCCGAAGAAGTGGTCGGGGGTCCGAAGGCCGGCCGTCCGCGCCCGGGCGCGTGCCCCCTCGTTCTGGCTCCTGACCGGCACGCCGAGGCGCCGTGCGGCGTCGAGCACCACCTCGGTGACCGGCGCCAGGAGCCCGACGTGGTGGTGGGTGTCGAGATGGGTAGGCGCCCGGCGCATCAACGAGCCGAACTTCTCGATCTGGGCCGCCACCTCGCGCGCGACGTCTTTCGCGTCGGCGCGCGCGGCGGCGTGTCGCGCGTCGCGGACGAAGCGGCCGTCGGCGCCCACGAGCGAGCGCGCCCTCGAGAGGGGTCGGCCGAGCGTGAGGTTCACGTGGAGTCCGACGCCGAGGCCGGAGTCGCGCAGCGCTTTCACCGACTCCGCGGCGATCGCCGTCGTGGCAAGGACCGTCGTGCTGCTGACGATTCCGTGGCGATGCGCGGCGAGAATGCCGGCGCTGACCCCCGGCGTGAGGCCGAAGTCGTCGGCGTTGACGATGAGTCGACGTGTCATGGGCGGGTCACCTCGGGGCGATTCCCTGGATCACGAACCGCTCGACGGTCTCCGGGATTCCGGACGGCACGGTGGCCTCCAGGTCGTGGGACCGGATGTGCTCCAGGCGCTCGTACCCGATCCGCGGGAACGACTGGACCTCGCTGCCGACGATTGCCGGCGTGAGCCCAGCCGCCTCGACCTTCGCGAGCGCGGTCTTGCGGCCGAGGAACGCGAAGATCGTGAAGATCAGTCGGCCTCCGGGATGGAGGTGCTGCCGGGCGCCTCGGATCACGCGATCCAGGAGATCCCAGCCGTCGGCGCCGCCGTTGTCGGCCGCCGCCGCGGCGTCGCGCCGCGTGCGGCCCGGCGGCGTCGGCATCTGCGGCGGATTCGTGCAGACCAGGTCGAACCGCTCGCCCTCGACCGGGGCATAGCAATCGCCGAGCCGCGCGTCCACGGCGACGCCATTGAGCACCGCGTTGGCGCGAATCACCTCGACCGCCTCGGGGATGATGTCGGTGGCGACGACGCGGGCACCGCTCTTCGCGGCGAGCACCGCGGCCAGCCCGAGCCCGCCGCCGATCTCGAGCACGCGCTCGCCCGGACGCACGACGAGATGCCGGCAAAAGAACAGCGAGCCGGCCTTGGGCGACTGGACCTGGTCCGGGACGCGGAAGAGACAGCCGTGCCAGGCGAACAGCAGGACGCCGGCGTCGCTACTTTCCAAGGACGCGCCGGAAGTAGAGCCGGAGGGATTCCTTGAGCTGGGCCCGCGCTCCCGCCGAGGTCTTCGCGTCCTCGAGCTGCTCGATGTCGATCTGGAGCGGGACCCCCTCGCGCTTCACGCCATCGAGCTCCGCGGTGAGCCCGCAGCGCTCGTCCGATTCCGTGAAGACGAGCTTGGCCCGCTTGAACGTCCCGTCGTCCTGGGCGAGCTGCTGCACGGTTTCGACGATGACGCGCTTGATCTCGTCGGCCTCGGCGGTCGGCACCGTCGAGAACGCAGCCGTCAGACTGACTTCTGCCATCGACTTTCTCCTTGGGAGAGGAAGGTCGTGACGACCAGGCGGGACTCGATCACACGATCCTCCGAGACCGGCCGGGCCCGCGTCAGGGCGGCGGGAGGTACTGGGTGATGTCGACGACCTTCGCGTCCTTGAAGTAGAGCCGCCAACCGGCTGGGTAGGTCCACGCCTCGGTCGGCTCGTTCTCCTTGACCACGGGCCAGTATTGGCGCGCGAGCTTCTCGAGCTCCTTCTCGTCGCCGATCTTCAAGATCGGCGGACCCAGCAGGATCAGGACCTGCTCGGTGGTCTGCCCGATCGACACCTGGCGTACGAACCGGAACGTCGACACGTCGAGCGAGTTGGCGGCCTCGGGATGCTGGCGCAGGTAGAGCGAGATCCTCTGCTCCATCTGGTTGTCCCAGCGGCGCCGCTCGTCGAAGCTCGGCTCCCGTCCGTTCGCCAGGACGACCTTCAGCGCCCAGAGGTCTTCGGCCATCGGTCCCTCGGTCGTCCGCTGCTCCTTGGTCCGGGCCGACGCGCACCCGGCGAGAATCAAGAGACCGGCGACGAGGACGATCCCCTTCACGCCCCGAATCATATCAGGGCGGACTCCAGAACGATCCCACGATCGATCACCCGGGACACGTGAGCCAGCAGGCGGCCCGTCTCGGCCGGCACCTCGGCGCTGTCCGCCAGCTGCCGGAGCAGGTCGATGAGCCGGCGCATGGCGCGCATCAGGTCGCCCTCGTGGCCCCCGAACGCCTCCTCCACGATCCCGGTCCAGTCGTCCTCGCCGGACGCCCAGCGAAAGACCGAGGGCATGAACCCGGAATGCACGCCTACGGGAAGGCGTAGATGGCGTGCGCGCTGGGCCTCGTGCACGGTGTCGGCGACCCGCGTGAGCTGGTCGAGCTTCCGCTTGAGCTTGGACCGCTTCTTCAGGAACACACGGGCGAGCGCCGGGTCCCCCGACCGGGACTCCTCGATCAGCGCCGAGCAGATCGCCGCCGCCTCGGGTCCGGAGACGTCGTTGAAGACGCCGTGCGCCACGCTCTCGGCGACGAGGAGCTCGTTGTCGTGGCGGAGGCCCGCGATGAGCCGGCCTTTCGACTCGAGCATCCGGTCACGCACCGCACCGAACTGCTCGAGGACCTCCACCACGCGGAGGAACTCCTGCCAGTAGGCGCTGCGGAGCTGTTCGAGCTGCCGCCGCCGCACGCCGTGCCGCTCGGTGAGGGTCTCGAGCTCCCGCCACTCCCGGTCACAGCGGGCGGTGGCGCCCCAGGGGCAGCGGTGACACTCGATCGAGGCGAGCACGGCCTCGGGCCCCTGCGCGCGCTCGCGCTCGATCAGCTCGGGCACCGACAGGCGCTCGAGCTCGGCCGCCAGGTGGCGCAGCCCCCGACCGTCGGGGCCGCGGAGGTCGCGGTCTCCGGGCGTGCGCTCACGCCCCTCGGGCGCGTGCCCGCGGCCCGCGGGCGCGCCGTCGCGCCCGCGCCCTTCCCGCCCGCGGTCGCGCGGAACGGGGAGCGGCGGCGTCGCCCAGAAGATGCGCTTGATCACGCCGCTCTTCACCCGCACCGTGACCCCGTGCGGCAGCAACGCATCGATCAACAACCGGTGGCCACGGATCGAGTGGATCCCGAGGACCACCGCGAGGGTCGGCGCCCCGCCACGTCGCACCAGGATGAGACGCCCGGGCTCCGCCTCCGCGACGGTGCGCTCTCCGCGCCGCGTCGCCCCGCGGCCGAGCGCCTGGCGGCGCGCCTCGACCTCCTGGCGCGCACGCCGATAGCGGCCGATGCGCTGGAAGTCGCCGCAGGGCGCCGCGTACCCGCGCGCCTCTTCGAGCGAGGCTTCGAGGGCGCGTACCTCGGCCTCGACCTCGCGGATGCGCTTGAGGTTCTGATACTGGCCGAACGACGACTCGATCCGGCGGCGCAAGGCCTCCGGCGGCGCGCCGGTGGCGAGCAGGAGCGCCACCGACCCGTAGCCGAGCTTGAACTGGCTCTCGATGGGCTCCGGCGAGCCGTCGATGACCCGCAGCACGTCGTCGAGCCCGTCGCGGGCGTCGAGGGCGACGACGCACGTGCCCTCGGGATCGATCCCCCGACGTCCGGCGCGTCCCGCCATCTGGGTCAGCTCGTTGTGCGACAAGGAGCGGAAGCCACGGTCCGTCCGCTTCGTGAGGCCCTGGAGGACGACCGACCGCGCCGGCATGTGGATGCCGAGGGACATCGTCTCCGTCGCGAAGACGACCTTGCAGAGCCCGCGCTCGAAGAGCCCCTCGATCAGCCGCTTGAGGGTCGGCAGGATCCCCGCGTGGTGGAGCCCGATGCCGAGCCGCAGCGCCTCGAACACGCTCTGATTGAGCGTGGACTCGGCGACGGTCGGGCTCTCGCGGACCATCTCGCCGATCGCCGCGTCCACCTCCCGCTGCTGCGGAGGCGCCAGCAAGCTCTGGCCCTCGGTGAGCACGTCCTGCATGGCGCGCTCACACCCGACGCGGCTGAAGATGAAGTAGATCGTGGGCAACCAGCCCCGCGCGGCGAGCGCCTCGATCAGGACGGTCGGATGGACGACCCGCCGCGTGTACCAGCGCGTCCGGTCGTCCGGGCCGCGGGGCTCGTCGCCCACGACCCGGGCGCGGCCGGCGCGCACTTTCGCGACCTCGTGGATCTCGCCGGCCAGGTCCGCGATCACGTACGCGAGCGGCACGGGCCGGTGCGGGTGGTAGATCGGGACGATCGGCCGGTGGACGATCGAGATCCAGTCGGCGATCTCCTTGACGTTGGCGACGGTCGCCGAGAGGCCGACCAGGACGACGTCCTTGGGGGCACTGACGATGATCTCCTCCCAGACGGTGCCGCGCCCTTCGTCGCCCATGTAGTGGCACTCGTCGAGCACGATGTAGCGGAGCCCGTCGAGGCCGCTGCCGTAGAGGGCGTTGCGGAGAATCTCGGTGGTCATGACGAGGATGGGCGCGTGCGGATTCACCTTGACGTCGCCGGTGAGGATCCCGACCGCGTCGGCGCCGAACTCGCGGGTGAAATCGGCGAATTTCTGGTTCGAGAGCGCCTTGAGCGGAGTCGTGTACGCTAGGCGGCGGCCGACCGCGAGGGCGGCGTGGATGGCAAATTCGGCGACGAGGGTCTTGCCCGCTCCGGTGGGCGCCGAGACGATGACCGACTGGCCGGCCTCGATGGCGCGTACGGCTTCGACCTGAAAATCGTCGAGGGGAAACGAATAGCGCGAGCGGAATTGCTCGAAGAGCTCCATCTGGTGACACAGTAACACGGGGAGTCGAGAGGGGGGCGGAGCGTGATCGTCTTTCATATCGCCATGACCGCGGCCGACGACTACCTGACCCGTCGCGAGGCGCACCGGCGCGCCCACATCGAGCGGCTCCAGGGGCTGCGCGCCAACGGCATCCTCATCGGCGGCGGTCCCTCGGTCGACGGCCGGACCGCCGACCTCTTCTATCGCCTGCAGCAGGCGGCCCAGCTCAAGTACGCCATCGAGGAGGACCCGTACTGGACCGGCGGTGTGTGGACCCGCTACGAGCCGCGAAGCTTCAGCCAGTTCGTCGAGCCGTGGGAGATGGTGCCCGTCGTGCTCGACGGCTCGCGGCGGGTCACCCTCGTCGAGGGTCCGGCGACGGAGCACGACATGGCCCAGTTCGCGCTGATCGAGATGCGGGGGGCGAGCCGGCTGGCGTTCGGCGGCTTCTTCGAGGGGGGCGGCACGCTGGCCGTCGTGAGGACCGCCGACGCGGAGGAGGCGGTCCGCTGGTTCTCCGACACCGGCTTCTGGAAGCCAGGCGCGCTCACCGCGCGTCCCTGGCTCCACGTGCTCTGAAGGCGCGGGGCGTCCGGGGAGACCTAGTGTCCCGCCCGCGCAGTCCCGTCAACGATCACGTAGCGTCGGAGGTGACGGGCGGGTGTGGTAGGGGTCGGCGGGACCCGTTCCCGCCAACGCGGCGCCGGACGCCGCGCATCCTGATGGAGCCCAGCCGCCGCGGGGCAGCGAACGCGTGCCGCGTGGTCCAGTCGATCCCTACCACACCCGCACGTCGCCTCCGCCTGCGGCGATGTCTTAACAACGTCTGGGACGGAACACTACTCGACGCCGGCGACCGCGAGCACGCGGCGCATCCGCCCGGCGGCGAGGTCCGGGTCGCGCAGGAGCCCGGCGCGATCCATCAGCACGAACTGCTCGGCGAGGTACACGACCGAGCGGGCGCTCTCCTGGCCGCCCACCATGCGGAAGTGCGACTGGTGGCCGTTGAGGTAGGCGGCGAAGACCACGCCCGTCTTGTAGAAGCGCGTGGGCGCGCCGAAGATCTGGCGCGAGAGCGTGAGGGTCGGCGCCAGAACGTCCGTGTAGCGCGCGAGGTCGCCCGCGTCGAGCGCCTTGAGCGCGGCGGCGGCCGCCGGCGCGATGACGTCGAAGATCCCGAGCAGCGCGTCCGAGTGCCGGTCGCCGTCTCCGCGAATCGTCGTCGGGTAGTCGAAGTCGTCGCCGGTATACATGCGGACGCCCGTCGGGAACCGCTTCCGCATCGCGATCTCACGCGCCTGGTCCAGCAGCGAGATCTTCACACCGTCGATCCGCGCGGCGTACTCCTTCACGATCGCCAGCAGGGTCTCGGTCGCCTGGTCGAGGTCGCGCGAGCCCCAGTAGCCCTCGAGCGCCGGATCGAACATCTCGCCGAGCCAGTGGATGATCACGGGCTCGCGAACCTGGGCGAGGATCCGTCCGTACACCTTCACGTAGTCGCCCGGACTCTTGGCGCACGCCGCCAGCGCGCGGCTCGCCATCAGGATGATCCGGCCGCCGCAGCCCTCGATCCACGCGCACTGCTCCTCGTAGGCGGCCTCGACGTCGGCGATCGTCACGCGCGGTCCCGGCTCGAGGTGGTCGGTGCCCGCGCCGGAGGCCAGCCCCGCGCCCGGCACCGTCTTGGCCTCGGCCACCGAGCGCCGGATCAGCTCCTTCGCCGTGCGCCAGTCGAAGCCCATCCCCCGCTGCGAGGTGTCCATCGCCTCGGCGACGGCGAGGCCGAGCGACCAGATGTAGCGTCGGTACGCGAGTGTCGCGTCCCAGTCGAGGGCGGCCTCGAGCGTGGGATTGATGGCGGCCAGCGGGTCAGCGACGACGTGCACCGCGGCGTAGGCGATGCGGCTCCTGATCGGTCCCGCGGGCGGCGCCACCGGCGTCGCCCCGGTCAGGCGGTACGCGGTCAGGGTCCCGTCGGCGCGCGGCAGGCGCAGCGTCCTGGCCATGGCATCCCCTCCTGCGACAGGAGTCTAGCAGACGCCTGTATTGACAGGGGCGGTCCCCCTTGCGTATCGTTAGCGCACTTTTCACGGGGTCCCGCCGCCACAAGATCCGAAGGAGGCAGCGCATGGCGACTAAGGCCGGCGACAACACCAAGTTTCTCCTCGACGAGAAGGACATCCCGACGAAGTGGTACAACATCCAGGCCGACTTCAAGACCCCGCTGCCCCCGCCGCTTCATCCCGGCACCGGCCAGCCGATCGGGCCTCAAGATTTGGCGCCGCTCTTTCCGATGGAGCTCATCAAGCAGGAGGTGAGCCAGGAGCGGTGGATCGCGATCCCCGAGGAGATCCGGGAGATCTATCGGCTGTGGCGACCGACGCCGCTCTACCGCGCCCGACGCCTCGAGAAGGCGCTCGATACGCCCGCGCGCATCTACTACAAGTACGAGGGCGTGAGCCCGGCGGGCAGCCACAAGCCGAACACGGCCGTCGCCCAGGCGTACTACAACAAGAAGGAGAAGGTCGCGCGGCTCACGACGGAGACGGGCGCCGGCCAGTGGGGCTCGGCGCTCGCCATCGCGTGCAGCTTCTTCGGCCTGCAGTGCAAGGTGTACATGGTCAAGGTCTCCTACCAGCAGAAGCCGTACCGGCGCGTGCTGATGGAGACGTACGGCGCGCAGGTCGTCGCGAGCCCGAGCTCCGACACGCAGTCGGGCAAGAAGGTGCTCGAGCAGGACCCGAACTCGCCCGGCAGCCTCGGGATCGCGATCAGCGAGGCGGTCGAGGACGCGGCGACGCGCGACGACACGAAGTACGCGCTCGGCAGCGTGCTCAACCACGTCCTCATGCACCAGACCGTCGTCGGCCTCGAGGTGAAGAAGCAGCTCGAGAAGGCGGACGCGGAGGCCGACATCCTCGTCGGCTGCATCGGCGGCGGCTCGAACTTCGCGGGCTTCTCCTTCCCGTTCCTCGCCGACAAGCTCGCCGGCAAGAGGAAGAAGCTCCGCGTCGTCGCCGTCGAGCCGAGCGCCTGTCCGAGCCTCACGAAGGGCAAGTACGTCTACGACTTCGGCGACACGGTCGGCCTCACGCCGCTCGTCAAGATGTACACGCTCGGCCACACCTTCATTCCGCCGTCGCTCCACGCGGGCGGTCTCCGCTACCACGGCATGGCGCCCTTGATCTGCAAGCTCTACGACGAGAAGGTCATCGAGGCGATCGCCGTGCCACAGGTCGCCACCTTCCACGCCGCCGTGCAGTTCGCGCGGGCGGAGGGCCTCCTGCCCGCACCCGAGGCGGCCCACGCCGTGCGCGGGGCCATCGACGAGGCGCTCCGGTGCAAGAGCGAGGGCAAGCGGAAGACGATCGTCTTCAACCTGTGCGGCCACGGTCATCTCGACCTCTCGGCCTACGAGGCGTTTCTCGCGGGCAAGCTCCAGGACTACGAGTACCCCGCCGAGAAGGTCCAGGAGGCGCTCAAGCACCTGCCGAAGGTGAAGGCGTAGGGAGAGCCGCGCATGGCTGTGGGACGTCGCGCCTTTCTGCGGACGGGCGCGGCCGCGGCGGCCGCGGCCGCGCTCGGTCCCGCGCCCCTCTCCGCGCAGGGCAAGGGCCCCATCCGCCTCGCCTATCTCCAGCTCGGCTGGGCGGCGACCGAGATCATCCACAAGGAAGATCTGCTCGGCAAGCGCGGCTGGCAGGCCGAGTACTCCATCGTGCCGGGCGCGCCCGGGCCGTTGCTGAACCAGCTCGCCTCGAAGAACGTCGACGCGATCGACATGTCCTTCGCGCTCGCCGCCAAGGCGTTCGAGGACGGCGTGCCGCTCAAGGTGACGGGCGTCGCGACGGCCGTGCTCGGCGCCATCGTCGCGCGCAAGGACGCGGGCCTCGCCAGGGTCGAGGACCTCAGGGGGAGGAAGATCGCCGCGGTCGTCGGAACGTCGACGTTCTTCGATATCAGGGCGCTGACGCTGAAGGGGTATGGGCTCGACCTCCAGAAGGACACGCAGATCGTCACGGCGACCGCGCCGCCGGACATGGTGACGTTGTTGGGGAAGAAGGACGTGGACGCGATCATCGCGTGGCAGCCCATCACGGACGCGGTCGTCTTCCGCGGGGAGGGCGTGTACCTCGCCAAGCAGATCGACCTCTGGCGCAAGGCCACCGGCCGCCCGACGGGGTTCCCGGTGCACGTCTGCTACCTCGTGCACGGCGAGTTCCTCCAGAAGCACCCGGTGATCGCGGCAGACCTCAACGACGCCCAGAAGGACGCGGTGGACATCTGGGCGTCGTTGAGGTCTGCCGCGATCACCGGGTGCTTCTGGAGGAACTCGCCGTG
>Ga0137403_10000054_pt1 | contig 89280 bp, 66 predicted proteins | sample CZOMad2_1_16fung_FD_122057 | JGI IMG/M metagenome (GOLD analysis project Ga0137403, IMG submission 122057) | Vadose zone soil fungal communities from Angelo Coast Range Reserve, California, USA - CZOMad2_1_16fungal (Hybrid Assembly) | ecosystem: Environmental > Terrestrial > Soil > Vadose zone...
GCTGGCCGAGCGGACCAAATTTGATCCCGGCATTTTCTTGCAGCTATTGCAGGTGCGCGAGCGCACAGCAAAAGAAAATGACATTGAAGCCGTTGCCGGATTCGCTAAATATCTGGACGGAATTAACACCGTGGTCCAGGCAGTGGATGCTCTGTGATCCCCAAGACATTTGCAAGCTCGCTTCGGTAAAAGCTCGATGGGCTAAGTTAAACGATAAATGGAGGAGAAGATGAAGGTTTGGATAGCGATAGGAGTAATCGCGTTACTGCTGATAGTGGGATTCAGCAGTTACGTGGGCGCAAAGAATCAGATGGTGACGAAAAATGAAACTGTAAAAGCGGCCTGGTCTCAGGTGGATATCGTATTGCAGCGCCGCGCCGACCTGATTCCCAATCTCGTGGAAACAGTAAAAGGATTCGCCTTGCAGGAACAAACCGTTTTCGGCGACATTGCCAAGGCGCGGTCGCGCCTGCTTTCTGCCAACACACCCGCCGACAAGATTGCAGCCAACCAGCAATTGGATGGCGCGCTCGGGCGGCTGCTGGTGGTCGTTGAAAACTATCCCCAATTGAAGTCCAATGAAAATTTCCTGCGCCTTCAGGACGAACTAGCTGGCACGGAAAACCGTATCGCCGTTGAACGCAAGCGCTATAACGACGCTCTTCAGGACTACAACACCTTCATCGGCCTCTTCCCGAACAGCCTTTGGGCGGGGATCGCCGGCTTCAAACGCAATGACGCATACTTTGCCGCCAGCGAGGGATCGCGCACGGCTCCCAAAGTAGACTTCTCCGGCGTGAAACCGACGCCGACAGCGCAGCCGACGCCGCAACCCGCGCGTTAGTGCTTATGGGCTGCGGCTCCGGCTGCGGCCCAGCACAAAACCAGGTGCAAGCAGACTCGAAGCGTTGAGGCGTCGGAGAAGTGCTAGTCAGCTGGTCAGGCCAATTCTGCGGATCAGGTCTTGAAAGCGCGGATCGGAGCGGACTTCATCCAGCATCGGTTCTACGTTGAGCCAGGTCAGCCCGTCGGCGCGATCTTCAAAGGCTTTTTCCAGCCACATCATCGCCTTGTCTTTATCGCCGAGACCGGCAAAGAGCATTCCGAAATAGGTCGGTGGTATATAACGTTTTTTTGCCGCCGACTTAAAAGCCTCCGCCAGCTTCATCGTCTCCGCCTTTTTCCCGCTCACGGCATAGGCCAGGCCCAGGGCGGCGTCCATCAACGGCATCTCGCCCGTTTCCGTTCGCGCCTGCTTAAGGTGCGCGATCGCCTTGCCATATTCATTTAATCGCATATAGGCCCGCCCAGCGATAAAGTGCAGCATGAAGTATCCGGGATCCAACTGCTTGGCCTTCTCGCATTCGTCCACCGCCCGCTGATACTGGCGGCCAAAATAGTAAGCGGCTGCGCGCGTGGTGTGGACAGCCACCAGCCGGTGCGGATCTGTTTCCTGAACAATGCTCATCGTCTGCTCAATCTCATCAAACGCCGCGTCGCGTCTTCCCAGCGCCAGCAGCAGCCATGAGTACCACAGATGCGTGTCCGCATGGTCTGGGTTAAGTTCAATCGCCTGTTCGTAGCCGGCTTCGGCTTCTTTCCATTTCCAATGGTAGTGATGGTTCACCAGCGCCAGCGCCGTGTGCGCCTCAGCGAATGAGCTGTCCAGCTCCAGGGCTTTGCGCGCGGCTTTTTCCGCCTTCGGCATGGCCTCATGTGGTGGCAGTAAATCAAACGGCGCAATCGCCAAGAGCGCATACGCGCTGGCCAGCCCGGCATAAGCCGATGCATATTGCTGGTCGATCTGAAGGGCGCCCTCAAAGTCTTCAATACTTTTGCTGATCGCGGAAGGCGTCATCTGATGCAGGTTGTAACGCGCTTTCAGGTAGGCATCATAAGCCGCGGGCTGCACCCGTCCTTGCCCTTTTTGCAGATCGGAAAGACGCGTGCTCTGGGAAAGATTCAAAGCCAGGTTGATTTCGCGCGCAATCGCCTGTGCGATATCAGCCTGCACGCTGAGCACGTCACACAAATCGCGTTCGTAGGTTTCCGCCCAGAGTTGCGTCTGGTCTTTCAGTTGGATGAGTTGCGCCGTGATGCGAACGCGGTTGCCGCCGCGCCTTACTTTGCCTTCCAGAACATAACCTACGCCCAGCTCTTTTTTCATCTGCTCCAGCGACTTGCTGCTGGAGTCATAGTGCGCCGCCGTGGTCCGCGCGATTACCGCCAGTTCCGATGCCTGTAGCCGGGTGATCTGCGTGATCATTTCTTCGGTCAGGCCGTCACTGAAGTAGTCATCTTCCCTTGCGCCGCTGAGATTGCCAAAGGCCAACACCGCCAGTTTGATCTTCTCTCCCTGGCCCTCCTGGCGGCCCGCTGTCGCAACAGGCGCACCAGATTGTTGCCGCGTGGTGAACCAGTCCGTCAACTCATTGCGGTAAGCGTAGATCGACCCAAGTTTGTCATGCAGATGGCGATATACGGGGAGCCCTTCTTTCTTCTCCCAGCGTTGGACGGTGCGAACGTCGCGCCGCAGGTAAGAGGCAATCTCTTTCCAGGAATCAAGACGATCAGCCGGATTGCTGGTGGTCATGGTTTGTGTTCCGCCGTTCCTTCGGGAGTTCTATGATGCGGTTTCCAATTCTAACGGCAGATACTCTTGCAGCCGAGCGAAAAAGCGAGCACCAATATAAACAACAAAGGCCCGCTCGCGCAGGCCCCTTCGTTGCCATTTTGGGAAGGAGTCTATTCGTAACGCAGGGCAACCATGGGGTCGACTTTTGATGCCCGGTACGCCGGAATGTAGCATGCCAGCAGAGAAACTGCAGTGACCATGACAACTACCGCAGAAAAAGTTACGACGTCCGTGGACTTAATGCCAAACAGCAAACTGCTGAACGACGTGGCGAACCGCGCCGCAATCAATGACAAGACCAATCCCGCCCCCACTCCGATTCCCGTGAGTTGCAGGCCGGATTTCAATACCATTTGCACCACTTGCGACCGCGATGCGCCCAGCGTCATGCGGACGCCGATTTCATGTGTGCGTTGCGCCACCGCGTAAGCAATCACGCCATAAAGACCAATCCCCGTAAGGAGCAGTGCCAGACCGGCAAACGCTTCCAGCAGCATCGCATTGAATCGCTGTGTGGCCACTGACGAAGCAAGGTATTCTTCCATCGTCTTAATGTCGTATACAGGAAGGTCCGGGTCCATGGAAGAAACGACATTTCGCACCGCCGAAGCGATGCTGTGCGGATCATTGCTTGTCCTCAGGCAAACGGCCATCGAGCCAAAGTTCAGTTGCGTCGAGGGAATGTAATATACCGGCACATCCTCTGCGTCCAGGCTGCGGTTCTTTACGTTGCCTACGACTGCAATAATTTCCCGTGCCGGCGGCGTTCCGCTGTTGGAAGCGCCCGGAGTAATGTGCTTGCCGACAGCGTCTTCATTGGGAAAATATTTGTGGGCAAAAGCCTCATTCACCACGACTACACCAGGCGACTTGCTGTCATCACGCTCGCTGAAATCGCGCCCACGCAGCAGAGGGATGTTCAAGGTGTTGAAAAAGCCCGGCGAAGCAATCTCAATGTCCGCAGATGGCTCTTCTGACTTGGCCACAGGATGTCCTTCAATCTGGAAGGTGATCATCGCATTGTTGCCGCTGAGCGGCAGCGGAGTGACAGCGCCAGCGGAAGCCACTCCCGGCAAGTTGCGCACGCGGGACAGCATTTGAATATAGAAGTCCATCTGCTGTTGGTCGTTATACTTTGTCTCCGGCAGATCGAAGGTCAGCGTCAGCACGTTGCGAGGATTCAAGCCGGGGTCAACCGAAAGCAGGCGATGGAAGCTGCGCAGCAACAATCCCGCTACAACCAGCAGCACAAGGCCGCCCGCCGTTTCCATCACCACCAGCGCGCCACGAAGCCGCTGGTGCGATCCGCTGGCTGTCGTGCCGCGGCCTTCTTTCATAAACTCTGACAGGTTGGGACTGGAAGTGCGAATTGCCGGAACCAGGCCGAAAATCAGGCTGGTCAGTAACGCAATACCGGCGGTAAATAGAAGCACTTGGCCGTCCAACCCGGCATTTTGGATGCGAGGAAGGTTTTGTGCGTTCAGCGCAATAAACAGTTTGAGCGCCCACATGGCGATAGGAACGCCGATGATGGCTCCGCCCAGGGCCAGAACTACGCTTTCCGTCAGCATCTGCCGCACCACGCGAATACGCTTAGCGCCGAGCGCGGCGCGGAGAGCAATTTCCCGATTGCGCCTGCTGGCCCGGACCAAAAGCAGATTCGCCACGTTCATACAGGCAATCAGCAGCACCGCTCCCACTGAGATCAGCAAAATGACCATACGCGGCCGGGTTTTGCCTACCAGGTGATCCAGTTCTGAGGTGAGGCCGACAGCCGTGAATTTGCTGTTCGTATCCGGATATTGCTTCGCCAGGCCGCGCGCGATCAGGTTCATCTCTTCGCGCGCGCGTTCCATGGGTACGTCCGGCTTCAAGCGGGCAACCACGTGCAGGTAGTGCGCTCCACGCTGCTGCGGGGATGTTGCCGCCGGCTGAGTCTTAGGGTCCTTGGTTTCCGAATCGACCGCCAATGTCCGCCAGATCTTAGTCGGTTCCGCATCCAGTGGAAAAGCAAAGCCCGCCGGCATTACGCCCACTACCGTGTAACTTTGTTTATCCAGAGTGATTGCGCGTCCGACGATCGAGCGATCTCCGTGGAAAGCCGACTGCCAGAGATCATGGCTCATCACTACTACGCGCGTTCCCGGCTTTTCTTCATCCCTGGTGAAGCCGCGGCCAAGCAATGGCTGCGTTCCTAGGATCGAGAAGAAATCACCGCTCACAGTCTGTCCCGCTACATGCAAAGGCTGGTCCAGGCCGGCCAACGTGAAACTATCCTGATGATACGAAGCCATCGCGGTAAACGACTTGGCTGTGGCGCGCCAATCCAGAAAATCCGCGTACGAGGTGGCGAAATTCCTGGCATTCCCCTGCCTCTCAGAAGCTGAGGTCATGAACATCAGCTTTTCAGATTCAGGAAATGGCAGCGGCTTCAACAACACTGCATTCACAATGCTGAAGATAGCGGTGTTTGCGCCAATGCCCAATGCCAGGGTAAACAGGGCAACCACGGTAAACGCCGGCGACTTACGCAGCGTTCGCAGACCATAACGCAAATCTTGCAGCAGTGTAGTCACACTTCTCCCTGGAATTGAAATTTCTGCTTAAGCGGATGGACCGAACTTACGCCAGCTCTGCTGCCTGCTGCGCGGCTTCCGTTTCTTCCACGACCTTGCCGTCAAAGAGATGGATCGTTCGCTCGGCATGCTTGGCGAAGCGCGTATCGTGCGTCACCATGCAGATGGTTGCGCCTTCGCGGTGCAGGCTCTGCAACAGTTCCATCACAGCTTCACCGTTGCGGGAGTCCAGGTTTCCGGTAGGCTCGTCCGCCAGCAGGATGGAAGGCGATCCGCCCAGAGCGCGGGCCACAGCAACGCGTTGCTGCTGACCGCCGGAGAGCTGTGAAGGATAATGACGCATGCGGTGCGCCATGCCTACTTTCTCCAGCGCTTCCTGCACGCGTTTTTTACGCTCAGGAGATGACATGGAGCGGTACGTGAGCGGCAGTTCAACGTTCTCATAAACAGTGAGATCGCCAATCAGATTGAAGCTCTGGAAAATGAAGCCAATTTCCTGGTTCCGAATCCGGGCGCGGTCTGAAAAATCCAGTCCCTGCACCGGGCGGCTATTCAGGACATAGGATCCGTCTGTGGGAGAATCGAGCAGGCCAATGATGGAGAGCAGCGTCGACTTGCCGCAGCCCGAAGGACCTGCAATGGCCACATACTCACCCTTTTTGATATCCAGATGGATGCCGGAGAGCGCATGCGTCTCAACTTCATCGGTATAGAAAATTTTGGTTACGTTTTCCAGATTGATTAAAGTTTGTCCGCTCGCCACGTTATATCCTCCTCCAAAATGGGTATCGCTCTTTGCTGCTATTTACTTGTCCAGCTTGATTCGATCTTGATTGTCATAGCGCGACATGTCGGAGAGGATCACTTTATCGCCCTCCTTAAGCCCGCCCACAATTTCAATTGTGTTAACAGAACTGCGTCCCAGATCCACCTTGACTCTCGTCGCGGTTTTCTCGTCGGGATCAAGCTTAAACATTCCTACCGAACTCTTTTCCTGCCCGAAAGCCGGCCTGCCCACGTATAGGACGTTTTCCAGTTTCTCCTGCGTGATCGTTCCATCCACGCTCAGATCAGGGCGGGAGCCTTTTGGCGGCGGACCATCCAGCTTCACGTCCACCGTAACTGTACCGGCCTGTACCGCAGGATCAATACGTGAAACTGTGCCTTCTACAACGCCGTTGTGGGTGTCGATCTCTGCCTTCTGTCCGATGATGATGTCTTTTGCCTGCGTTTCCGGAATCTTCAATTCAGCCTGGAGATGCTCCGGCTGCACCACTTTAGCCAGAATCGTTCCCTGTGTCGTTCGCTGTCCCACCTGAACGGGTACTTCCTGCAGGACTCCCGGGATTCCGGCTCTGACCTTTAACGCGTCTTTCTGGCGGTGTTTTAACTGCGCCAGCGCCTTCTTCTGGTCGATGGTGGCCTGTTGCACCGCAAGCTGCGTTTCAATTGCTTTGGTGCTTTCACCTATCCGGTCCTGCTCAATCTTGTAGCGCGTGGCCAGTTCTTTTTCCTTGCTCAAGGAAGCCTTTAAGACCGAGTCCGAAACTACGCCGATCTTCTTCAGTTCCCTGTTCTGGTCAGCATCGCGCTTGGCATTCTCGTAGTCGGCCTCAACCGTTGCCGCAGCCGAGCGCAGACTCATCAGGTCGCTATCGATCTTGGCTTTAGTGTTGTGATATTCAGCCTCGGCTGAGCGCAATTCCAGGTCCGAATTCAGGGCTTCCTGCTCCACCTGCGGATTCGAAAGCTCCATAATGATGGTATCCGCCTTTACCGGCGTACCCGGTAAGACCACGATTCGTTCCACGCGGACATCTGTCTCCGCCGGGATTAGACGTACGTCATCCGGAATTGGCACCAATGAACCCAGGCCTCGCACCTGCCGCAGCATAGAGCCGCGTTTCACCGTGTCAGGCCAGATGGTCCCGGCATCCACACTTTGCAAGGCTGGCTTGAGTCTGGAAACACCTAATGTGGCGCCCAGAATTGCAATCACAGCCACCACGATCATGGCCGCTTGCTTCTGGCGCTTCTTCTTCTTCACCGATTCGTCGCGTACTATATCCATTGCAGTATAAGTGTATGCACAAGCCGTGCCAAAATCTTCTTTATCCGTAAGTTATTGAAAATTAAGCCAAAAATCCACCCTGCCAATAGCGGTTTTGTCTCTTGACTGTCCATTCCTGCAAACCTACTGTTCGGAAACGCACAGTTGAGACTTCGGTCAAAATCTCGCTATCCTTTAATATCCCCGTTAACCTTTAATATATAGACCATACCGCTTCCCTTTGGTTATGGAGAAAAACACCTTTCGACCCCGAATATTTTCGACTGATCAATATACGATTACGCTCCCCGAGGGTCATAAGTTCCCAGTTTTAAAGTACGGCATGCTACGCCACATTATTGAAAAGGAAGGTCTGTTTCAACTGGAGCAGTCGTCGCTGGCCGACCCGGAGACGGTCGCGCTGGCCCATGACCCTGCTTATGTAGCCGGATTTACCGCTGGCACACTTCCGGCGCCAGCCATGCGGCGTATTGGCCTCCCGTGGTCTCAGGTCCTGGTAAACCGGGCATTTGCATCTGTAGGTGGAACGGTCAGCGCATCTTTTGAAGCTATGCAACACGGCTGGGGCGCAACACTGGGCGGAGGAACGCACCACGCGTTTCGTGCTGAAGGCGCAGGATTCTGCGTGTTCAATGACATCGCTGTTGCCATCCAGTTCCTCAGAAAGCAAGGACTGATCCACCGGGCCGCCGTGATCGATCTTGATGTTCACCAGGGTGACGGCACCGCAGAAATTTTTCAGGATGATCCTGATGTTTTTACGCTTTCCATTCACGGCGAGAGCAATTTTCCCTTCCGTAAGGAAAAGAGTCGCTTGGATGTGCCATTGCCGGATGGCGTTGAAGACGCTGCGTATCTTCGCCATCTCGATGAAGTTCTTCCCGCCGCTTTCGCCTTCAAACCGGACATCGTCTTTTACCAGTCGGGCGTTGATCCCCTGGCGTCGGACGTTCTGGGCCGTCTGTCACTTACCCCTGAGGGACTCATTGCGCGTGATCGCAGGGTTTTTGCCGCTGCGCGTAGTTTCGGCGCGCCGTTTGTCCTCACTTCCGGCGGTGGTTATTCGCGGCCCATTGAACGCAGCGCTGAAGCGCATGCCAACACCTATCGCACGGCGCGGGAGATGTTCGCGGGCGTCTAGTGATATTCTCTGACTTGCCATGTCTCTTTCCGCAAAATACTCTGCCAGCGAACTGCATCTGCTTGATCTGTCTGAAGCCAGCCGCGCCGTGCAAAAGAAAGAAGTTTCTCCGGTTGAACTTACTCAAGCTTGTCTGTCGCATATTGAACGACTCAATCCAACGCTGAACGCTTTCATTACGGTAACGGATACATCCGCGCTGGAAGCGGCCCGCAAAGCTGAAGCTGAGATCGCCCATGGAGAATGGAAGGGGCCATTGCACGGTATTCCCGTGGCCGCAAAAGATCTGGTAGAAACGGCCAGCGTCAAGACCACTGCTGCCAGCGCTGTCCTTAAAGATAATGTTCCCACCGCGGACGCGGAAGTCATTCGGAGACTAAAATCCGCTGGCGCAATTTTGCTCGGCAAACTCAACCTGCACGAGTTTGCGTACGGAGGCAGCGGCATCATTGGCCACTTCGGACCCGCGCGCAATCCGTGGAACACCGCGCACGTTACCGGCGGGTCTTCATCCGGCTCGGCTGCCGCCGTGGCAGCATGTCTCTGTTATGGCGCTATCGGGACAGATACGGCAGGGTCAATCCGCCTGCCCGCGGCATGTTGCGGAATCACTGGACTAAAGCCGACCTATGGCTTAGTCAGCACCCGCGGCGTAATTCCTCTTTCCTGGTCGCTCGATCATGTGGGCCCCATGGCGCGAACCGCAGCAGATGCTGCACTCATGCTCCAGGCCATCGCCGCCTATGATCCACAAGACGTCAACAGCCAGAAATTCCCTCCGGTGTACTATCCATCAGCTATTGAAGAAACAACGTCTGCGCTGCGCCTGGGTGTGGCGCGTGATTTCTGGAATGAAGTTGACGGCGAAATTGCGAGTGCGGTCGACTCTGCAGTGACCGCGCTCGGCAAGATCACAGCCGGCGTTCAAGAAGTTGAGCTTTCCACCGATACCGATCGCACTCTAGTGCGGTGCGAAGCCTATGCTTACCATCAGAAATATTTGCCGGGAAACGATCAAGAGTACGATCCGGAAACGCTACGCCGTATCCGCAGCGGGGCCGACGTGACCGCCGCGCAGTATATCCAGGCACAGCGTGAACTTTTGCAACAACGCCGCTTGATCTTGCATCTGTTCGAACGCATCGACCTGCTTCTTACTCCCACAGCGCCAGTGCTGGCGCCTGCGTTCAGCGAACTGCAAGCCGCGCCCGACCAGCTTCGAAACAAAGAATTGGTCATGCTGCGAAATACACGGCCTTTTAACGTTTACGGACTTCCATCCATCTCGCTGAACTGCGGCTTCTCAAAATCCGGTTTGCCAATCGGACTGCAAATTACGGGAGCGCCCGGAACTGAAGGCGCTGTACTGGCATTGGCCCACGGTTACCAAAAACAGAGCGATTGGCATAAACAAAAGCCGCGGGCTCAGTAACGATTGACACCTATATCTATATCAAGGTCGATTGTATTTAAGTGGTTGCTAGGAAAGTCGCCATCTCCGAGAAGGTCCCAATGCACTCCGAGTCCATGGGACGCGTCGGATTTCTCACGTTTGACCGTCTCTAAATGCGCTGATATATTGGATTTGCGGGGTGGAGCAGCCTGGTAGCTCGTTGGGCTCATAACCCAAAGGTCGGTGGTTCAAATCCACCCCCCGCAACCAAAATCTTATAGATAACAAGGCAATTAACGAGGGGCCGGAAAATCCGGCCCCTGATTTTTTGCAAACTGTCCGTGAACTGTCCGTGTTTTTTCTAACCGCCTTGCTTTGCGGCGGCGGCTTTCATCTTCGTGACGCGCTGTTGCTCTTGCTGCCCGGCGCTCAGATATTCTTGCGTGCGTTGCATGGCCTCTCTCAAATCGCGCTCACTCACGATGTTGTAGCGGTCAAAAATTGAGCGTGTCTTGTGCCCACTAATGGTCATGGCAACGCGCTCAGGCACCCCCGCCCGGACCATGTTGCGGACCCCAGTGCGACGGAAGTCATGGAAGAGTTTTCCGCGATACTTCGTTTCCGTCTTGCATTGCGGACATCTGTGAGCGGCCATTGCTTGCCCGCACGCCTCACAGAGCATCTCGCCAACATTAGCCGCAACACACGCCGTTGCCCATGATTTGCGAATGTCAACGATTGCATGACCGTCATTGTGAAAAACAAACGAGGCGAGAATCACGCCGCTTTTCGTTTTCACTTGCCGTGCGGCCTTCCGGCGTTCAATGATGTGTGCCAATTCACCCTCTAAGGGCACCGTGCGGCCCTCGCCGTTCTTTGAATTCTCACCGCGCAAGCGAATGGCCTCGCCGTCCAGGTCCTCCCATCGCAGTGATGCAATCTCGCCTCTACGCCATCCCGTCAAGTAACCGAAATGAGCAAAATCCTTCAGGTACTCAGGTAGGTTTTTGATAACAGCGTGAAACTCCGCATCGGTAAAAAAGCCTTGCCGGGCATTGCCTTTTTCCGAGAGATGCCTGATAAGCGGCCCGCTGGACGCACGTCCGAACGATTGATTTCTACATCCATGGGGATCAATACTTTGATCGGCATGGGAGCAGTGACAAGTGACTTCGATCGCATATACTGCATTCGTTGCCAATTCGCCAAGTTCTCAGTTCCAAAAGCATCTTTCGACAATGCATTTTTGGACGAAGCTGATTTCAGGTTTGCAGTGCTTCCCGGCGCCAATTTCTCTGACGCCAGCTTGATAGAAACATCTTTTAGAGGAGCTAGCTTGGCTGGAGCGAAATTCAACGGGGCCAATGCCCTGGTCCAATTCTGGTTTCATTCTGCCGCAGACAGGCCCTCTTCCTTGACTGATTTCAGCTGCTCAGATCTTACAGGAGCATTTTTTTCCGAGGCTGTCGTAGCCGGCGTTAGTGAAGAAGATCAATCGGATTGGAAGAACGCGCAATCGAACTTCTCAGGAGCAGTGCTTGAGAATGCCGATCTGAGTGATGTTAAGTTCTTCATTGCAACTAAAACTGGGCATTCAAACGCGTTCGACTATTTCAAACACACTCTGTCGCCCTCTGATGTGATCTTCGAGATAAAGGCCCCAAGTGGGTCGTCCTGGCGCATTGCATCTGAAGTTGATGTTCCGGCCGGCGATAAAAGCGATGAGCGGTATATTCAGCGTGCAGTGGAAGCTTCAATCGGCGGGGCCAAGTCATACAAGGGCGCAAAACTCGATGCCGGATTGGAACCGGGCCCCGTATTTCTTGGTCCACCCTGCAACTAGTCGGATCAAAGGGCCAACGTTAGTCACACTCCTCGCCCTCGTCGCGAATAGGCTTCCATTTCCGAGCCCTGTACGATCCATTGTCGTTCCGACCGCGACAGTGATCCAAGCGCTTGGTCTCGCGGTCCCCAAACGGGCTTCGGGGAAAACAAATTAATGAATTCCAATCTGCCGACTTCTGGCCAGGAATAAATTCCGTATGACGATTTGCCATTCGGGCTATAATCACCGGCGTTATCCCTCAATCGGCCCGAAAATCAGTTTTGTCCCTACGGATGAAACGTAAATACGTCTTCTACGGCTCCGAGTCATGCGCTGTTCTTTATCATGAACCAGAATTACTTTGCATGCGGGCTATTCAGCTGAAAGAGAGGCTATATGCCCTATTGGATCGTAACACTTTTCCAGATACTGTCGCGGATCATGGAAGACGGGGGGTGGGCAGGCCTCCTAAGTTGGCTCTTCCGCCGTGGACCGAAAGGCCTTCGTGTCGCTTCTGTGGTGTTTTTGGCAATTTCTATTGCTGCGAGCTTCTGGTGGTGGTGGGGGACCAAGGACGTTCAGTATCTCTTCGCTCAAACATTAAGTACCCCTCTAGAAGCGACAGCTCAGTCTTACAAAGGGCTTGAGGCCTTCGCGTTAGCGGGTCTAGATGAATCTGTTAAAGAATCATTCAAGGACGTCAAAGTGACACCAGGATTCGCTCAACTCTCTCAGCAGTTTGACAATGCCTTATCGATGGGAGCTAAGGCCATGCCGCCGCTACGAGTAATGCCGGCGGCCGGGCTGAGCCTTGCACAAACTTACATAAGTGACTCTTTGGCAAGCGACGGCGAGCACGGATTTCTCTTTGTCCCTGCCATGATTTTGAGAGTTTCCCCTACCACGGCGAGACCCACGGAAGAACAGATCAAGCTTGCGGCTGCACGTGATCCTGAGTTGTCAGTTGAGATCCGCGCTTCCGCAGCCGTAGCCGCCACAATTTGCGACTTTGAGAAGACGCCTATCTTCAGTGACGTACCAGCGCTTTTCCACGACGCCAGGGATGTTACACCGGTACAAAGCTATTTCCTCACTAGTATTGGCCTTATGAGGGTTTGCGAACACAACATCAATAATCAAGAACTGTATTACACACGGCAATTCCTGCCAAACACTTTTTTTCCAGATCGCCCCTATTTTCTAGCTACTATCAACCAGTTTCCAGTTCCCACTCCTGCACAGTCCGGGCCATTGGCACAGTCGCTGTGGATCACAAAGCCGTATATCGATCTTGGAGGAAATGGTGTTGTGGTAACCATGTGTCGGCGTACGAAAGCGCCGTGGCCCACCGAATCGGCCCTCTTTCTCGATGTCAGCTTGGGGACCGCAGCCGCGGAATTCATTACAACGAAGGTCGAGAAATTTGGTGGAAGAGCGACTCCCATAACTTGCGCTCTCTCACCTAACATCTCCTGCGGTGGCGAACTGAGCCTCGGAGAAAGAGACTCACTGAACAACGAGATCTCCACTATTTCTCCGCAGTCGGAGATATTCGGCAAGATTCACGTTTTCAAATATAGTCACCTTCCTCAGCAGATTATTTTCACAATCCCACTCTCTCGAGATCTTGCTCGTCCCGGCACCCAATATGTGCTCCTCTATTGCACAATTGACCTTCAGAAACTACGGTTTTGGAATGCTGCGAAAGCTTCTGTTGCCGGCGGAAGTTTCCTGCTCTTTCTTTTCCTTGTGGGAGCAGTGATCGCCGACTTTGGCTTGCAATTGCGAGGGCAAGACCGAGCCTTCACTACCCTTGGAAAGGTCATGGGCCAGGCGCCAGTTGCCTACTGCCGGCTAGACGATCAGGATCGCTTTCTCGATATGAATGAAGCGTTTGTGAAAATGCTTGGCTATCAATCTGAAGAACAACTGAAAAAAGAATCGAAGAAATTCGCGGACTTACTCGCAGATGATGAGAGCCGTCTAAAGTACGAACAAATACAAAAACTGCGCGTGGGCGAGGAGTCAGAATTTGCCAAACCCGAATCTTACCGTCTATTGATGCGGAAAGCCGGCCACTCGGAGACAAAGAGCGTTTTCGTCTACGGAGGATCAGTTCCGGCCCCTAAAAGTGGACGCCACAAGATGCCACAAACCTTTGGGATTCTTATGGAGATATACGGCGCGGCCCCCCCTCCCGCACCATTGGACCTGACAAGTTCGGGTGCGGATATCAGCGGCGACTGGAAATACAAGTGCGAAGCTCCGAATTACGCGCACGGTGGAGCGCTGAAAATCGAAATGCAAAACACAACTTATGGCCCGCAATGGCGTTTGGTTGGCACACGAGAATGGCGGGAGATGAACGGTAAAAGAGAAAACATCAAGTATGTGTGGAGTACAGACTGGGCCGCATTTACCGAAAAAGATCGGATCAAGTATACATATAAGATCACAACCGACAGGGGCATCGTACTTGGCTACGCAGACGGAGCGGTCACGAAGCGAAAGGGCGACAGACCCGTCGAAATCTCTGGAGCGTTCTATCAACTTCCGCCCCTCGATGCGATGTATGGCAATTACGAATTTCGCAGGGACTAGGCACTTCGGGAATCCAGCTAGCCTACGACGCTGGATTTCTTGAGCGCGGTCCGGACTCTCGTTGAGCCAATCAGCGTAAGAAAGCCGGTGGCGTCGCAAAGCTGCACCTGCTTGAGCCCTACTCGGGATTTGCCGTGGAACTCGGCGCCAAATTGATGTGGTAGTAGATACAATCCCGGTGCGGTAAGTCGTCAGGATAGCTATTCACCAGATATTTGATCTGATAGGCACCGAGTCTGACATTTATAGATATCATGGACGATGCCAAACCAACACGATTGCGCCCAGCGATGAATCGGTAGCCTAACTCGCGCGCTACCCTAATCTGCTCTTTTTTAAGTTCGTAACCGATGCCGCGGTTCCGATATTCAAGTGATACAGTCACGTCAGCAGAATACAGAGTGCTGCCCTTGTTCCATTCGGGATCGGTCTTAGTACCCTCAACGTCCGAGAAGAGTTCGAGGGGAGCACCAAAACAAAAACCAAGAACGGTTTCTCGTGCGATACACAGAAGGACGATGCTTCGAGGAGCGTGCACAATCGCCTCGAGAAATTCTCGCGAATCTCTACGGGCAGGTTCGTAACATGCTTCCTCTATTTCCATAACGCGATCGGCAAATTCGGGCCAAGTTGAGGTCGAAAGATGCTTGAATCGTATCTTAAGATCTTGATTCACGTTGTTATCAGCGAATAAGCCGGAAGGCTGGCAACCAACCGGAAGGCTTGATGCGGAAATTCAAGAGCGTGCCTATGCACCAGACTTCGTTGAACCCCAACGCATGCCTTGACGGACAGATCAGTTGTTGCCTCATACCGTCATGCTTATGATAATAAAGTGGTGAAAACTTGCAAGGCGCGCTTAGCGTTTCGTGTTGTGGGCCAGAAACGGGCTTCTGGGAAGCACCAAAGCCGTTCCGGCGGATCATCGGCTAACCGGAGGCAAATCCGCCGAGATATCCATCGGACGACCACGGGAATTTAAAGCTGTGGATCGTTCCAAAATAATCTGTTTGTGGAACGCCAGTATCTCACCCACCATCGGCGGCGTAGGAAATCCTGTCACGATCAATGGATCGGGTTTCCATGCCTCACAAGGTTCCAACTGGGTCGCTTTCAACGGATGGCAGGGCAACGTCATCAGTTGGTCGGACAATCAAATCGTCGCGACCGTTCCTTCCGGTTCCTCCACTGGACCAGTAAAAGCATCTGTGAATGGCGCGGTAAGTAATCTCTTGCCCTATACCGTGCCCAACCTCGTCATCAATACCCTTTCTCCTTCCACCGGCCCGGTTGGCACACAGGTCACCTTGACCGGCGTTGGTTTTGGCGCTTCGCAAGGTACCAGCGTATTGTCCTTCAACGGGCAGCCGTCCGGCTCAATAAGTAGTTGGTCGGATACGCAGATTATTGCCACCGTGCCCGTCACGGCCGCGAGCGGGCCGACGATTGTCAGGGTCAATAACATCAAGAGCAATGCTACGAATGTATTCTCAGTGCCGCCCCCAATTGTTAACTCGTATTCTCTTATTGGAGGCGCAACGGGCACGACGGTCACGATCAATGGTAGCGGCTATCAGGCGAGCCAACGCAATAGCACCATCACATTCAATGGTGTTGCCGCCACCGCCACCACCTGGACGGACACGCAGATTGTCGCGACAGTTCCTTCCGGCGCCAGTACCGGTCAGTTGCTCGTAACGGTAAATTCCGTTCCCAGCGCTTCCAGCAATTCATTTGAAGTCCCGAATCCGGCCATTACCAGCATTACGCCGCCGGAAGCTCCAGCGGGCGGAACCATCACAATCAACGGCAGCGGGTTTGGTCCAAGCCAGCGGATTGCCGTAGGAGGGGGTACACAATACGTTGGCTCAATCACCTTGAACGGTGCAGATGTTGGCATTGCCGTGTTCTGGAGTGATACCAGCATCACGGTTGCCTTGCCCTCGACTGCTACCAGCGGCTCTCTGACCGTCACCAAATACAACGCCACCAATGCATTCGGAGAAATCACGAACTCAACTGGTTCTTTCATCAACCCGTTTCAGTACACTGGGAGAGATAGCGACCTGGAAACTGGCTTACGATATTATCGGGCCAGATACTACGCGCCGGATGTGGGTAGATTCTTGAATGAAGATCCACTTGGGCCGAGCGCCGGTCCGGATCTTTACTTATATGTAAAAAACGACTCTCCGAACACAGTTGACCCAACGGGACTCAAGGGGAAAAAGCCTAAGGTGCCAGAGCCCTCTCCGACGGATGTTTTTTTCGTGTGCTGCAAGAAGGGACAGTTGGCGGTGTGCGAGGCGAATGGCGGACAGAATGGGAGCGGGGGTGCGAGCCCCGTGACGAGTTGCGAATATGAACACGAAGGACAGCATATCAGCGATTTCAAAAAGGATTGCCCCGCTGGAACACAGAATTTCTGCACGGGCAAGCCGAACAACACTCCTGTTGGAGTGAGTGCAAGTGACAAAGGCCCTGTTGAATGCAGGGCATATTGCGCTGAACTGAAATGCCTGGAGAGGAAAGGACCCTCACCAGAGGTCATAAAACGGAAGTTGGCGGTTGAACGCCAGATTAAGGAAAACTGTGGTGCAGCGGGGTGCCCGAAATGAAGAGATACTTGCGGCTTATAGCTTTGATCATCACGTCTGTTTGTGCGAGTGCCGGACAAGCGTCAGCCAATTCATACGATCCAAGCGCGTTGGCTGTGGTTGCTAGAGATCAATTTGATCGGATCAATCCATCCTTTCGCGGGCTCGTGTGTTTTTCACTGCCTAACTACAAGAATCCGAAAGAATCGACTCTGAATAAAATTAACGGCAAAACTCTTCATTTGCAGCCCGGAACGAAATGCTGGAAGCCACCGAAAGGGTTTCTCCTTCTCGTGAATGACTATCAAGCGTTGGACTCACGATCTCTTGTGATAAAGATCGAAATTGATGACATGAACCTAAATGGCGCACATGTTGTTACACGCCTGAGAGAGGACACGTACAAACTTAAATTAGAAGGTCAGAGCTGGAAAATCGAGTCACATGAATCGAAGGCGTTTTGAGGTCTGGTTGGGGACGTGTGGCCATCTTTCCTTCCCTTGGGTTTTCTGTCCCTCACTTTGCGGTGGGTGCCCCTCGATAAGAGCGACGGGCCTGTCAAGCAAAAACTGTCCCTGACGATGCGTGAGGATCGTTTTTGTTTGCCAGAAAACTCTGTCGACGAAGACACTGGAAAGCACCTGTACTTGAATCACCCATCAGTGGAAGGTTTGCTGTTGCTTTTGCTTGCCGTTCCACCAACCAACTCCTTTGGGTAGCAAAGGGTGAAAATACAAAATGCTGACAACACCTTCGTCTGCTTCGCCTGTTACTCGCGCGGCCGCCGCACTTCGGTGACCGACCGTCTCACCAGTGTGACCGAGGCGGCGCAGAACGTCACCACATACGCTTACGATCTGGAAAACAATCTCACCAGCATTACCGATGCCGCTCAACACACCACGTCTTTCGTCTATGACGCCTTTGGCCGGGTCACGCAGACGGCCTTCCCCTCATCGCTGAATGAAAACTATGTTTACGACGCCGTAGGCGATCTCACCAGCAAGATCGATCGCAAGGACCAGACCATCCTGTACATGTATGACGCGCTGAATCACCTTACCCACAAGGGCTATCCCGATGCCGCTGGCGTGGATTACGTCTATGACCTGGCGGGCAAGATCAAGCAGGTCACCGATCCCACCGGCAGCTAACGGGTTTGCCTATGACAATATGGGCCGGCTGATCGGGACCACCACGCAGTATTCATTCCTGCCGGGAATAACCTGTTTCAACGCTTACGGCTATGACGCCGCTTCAAATCGCTGATCATTCACCGCGCCCGGCATATCTGCCAACAGATCGTTGGGCGAAAACCAACATTTGTTTGGGCAGAAAATGCGAACAAATGTAAGAACATTCTGCGAACAGAACACCGAAAACCAAGGACGAACAACAGCTAACACCAGCAGCTAAATGATTGAAAAGGCAAAGACGAGCTAATTGATTGTTGTCCTCATAACCACCCCCCGCAACCAAAATCTCATCCAAGTGGGCGCTGAGGGCTAAACCCGTAAGCGTCCTTTCTTCTTTGGTTTGCGAGTGAAATGTTATTATCTCCCCGAACTCTGGATCACTTCTTAATTCACGCTTTTAGTTCGATCCGGTCAATGGTAGATTACGACCGCAGATCAGAGTAAGAACGAGGACGGCAGGCCCCTGCCTTTCCGAAGAAGCTATAAGGATTCCGTCGCTTTTATGTCGCAAAATCTTCAAGTTAGAGATGTCTTCAAGAATGAGAAAAGTATACCGTGCTAGACACAAGCAGTCATCGATCGTTCTCCGACGAACAGCCACCTAGCGACCTTGGTATTATCCGACTACCAGCTTCAGAGCTAGCGCAAGTCATCAGCCAAAAGCAGATATCACCGGTCGAGGTGATGGAAGCGTATCTCGCCCGCATTCAACAGCTGAATCCTTTCATCGGGGCCTTCGTTTCCGTTGACGCCGAGCGGGCCATGGCCAACGCGCGCAAAGCTGAAGTGGCAATGATGAGCGGTCATCCATCAAGACCGCTCTTGGGAGTACCTGTCAGCATCAAGAGCTGTATAGATGTGGAAGGCTTGCTCTGTGAGGCTGGCAGCCATCTCAGGAAAGGCTGCTTTGCTTCCGAAGACGCGACATTGGTGGCGCGGCTCAAGGACGCGGGCGCAATCGTGATCGGCAACACCAACACGCCTGAGATGTTGATGGCATATCACACTAAAAACAGTATTTACGGCCGGACGAACAATCCCTGGGACCTTTCGCATACCGCCGGTGGTTCCAGCGGCGGCGAGGCCGCAGCCATTGCGGCGTGTATGTCCGCCGCCGGTATCGGCAGCGATGGAGGAGGTTCCATCCGGGTCCCAGCCCATTTTTGCGGCATCTGCGGTTTGAAGCCGACTCCGGGCAGGGTCCCAGCAACCGGACACTATCCCACTTGTGCGGGGCCTTTTTCCCTCATCGGCGTAGTCGGGCCAATGGCCAGAACAGTTGCTGACCTGAGGCTGCTGTTTTCAGTGATCGCGGGTTACGATCCCGGAGATCCCGTGTCCGCTCCAGTTGCTGTCAGGGCAGGAATGCAGGATGCAACTCGGCAACTCACGATTGGGTACTATGAGGACGACGAATGTTCATTTCCTACCAAGGAAACAAGACTTGCCATCCGTTCGGCGGCGTTTGCCTTGCAAGATGCCGGCTTCAGGATAGAACCCTTCCGGCCTCACGGACTCGACCGTGCCCGAGAGTTATGGGAAGTAATCTTCGTACAAGCAGGAGCAGCTCTTTTGAAATCCCTGTCGAAGAACCGCGCAGTGGAACTCAGTAGTGATCTGCAAGAGTTTCTTGACATGGCCGATTCTTACCCACCACTGACCGCTGAGTGTCTTTTAAACACTCTGGCAGAACGGGACCAGTTGCGGGCCGGCGTCCTCTCACAGATGGAGCGGTTCCCAGTTCTTCTCTGTCCGGTTTCCACCATTCCAGCATTCCGCCACGAGGATGCAGGCTGGGGTGAAAAACATCCAGCCAATTACCTGCGTACGATGACTTACTGTCAACACTACAATCTGCTCGGAAATCCTTCCGCAGTTGTTCCCGTGGCCGCGTCACCTGCAGGACTGCCAATAGGAGTCCAGGTGGTCGGCCGCCCCTATAAAGAAGAGGAAGTGTTAGACGTGGCCGAAGTTCTCGACGATAAGTTCGGATGGAAGCCCCCTCGGTGCACGGCTTTCTGAACGCATTTGGTTCTTGCCCCGCTGCTTCGATCCGGCTGATTGTGTTCGGCTTTGCAGAATTGTAGGCATGCCTTCCCGCCACATTGAATGAGCGCAAATTCCCCAGTCGTTTGTGTCCTACTTGGATGCATGACTTGGAGCCCAGCTGTGGCTGAGACATTGTCCTTTTCGTTGTGGACGCCAGCCCAAACATGCACAATCGACTGGACCGGCTTCCTCCATCGGTCAATCCAAACCTCATGCTGCCTGGATTGGCAGGAGCTTGTCTCCAATAAGACCATTCTGATAACTGGGGCCGCTGGATCTATCGGATCGGATCTTGCCGACCTGATGATGGGCGGCCATCCCGGAAAGCTGGTACTGCTTGATCGTTCTGCACACAATTTGAGCCTTCTCTACCGGAATTACCGGCAGAGAAACATCACCTTGCCAAAGGTCGAGTTCATTCATGCCGATATCTTGGAGGAGGAAGCGCTGGAAGAGACCTTTTCCAATCACTCCCCTGATATTGTTTTTCATACCGCCGCGCTCAAGCACATCCACCAGCTTGAGTCGGAGCCGTTTGGCGCTCTGGAGACCAACCTCATGGGAACGCTGCGCCTGTTGCAAATGGTTGATTGCGCCCAAGTAGAACATTTTGTCAATCTCTCTACTGACAAGGCGGTGAATCCTACCAGCGTTCTGGGCGTGTCCAAGAGAATTTCAGAATTGCTTCTGCTGTCTGTGGACGCCGCACAAAACCATCGGGTCTCGCTGAGGTTGGGTAACGTCTTAGGCACTTCCGGAAGTGTCGTCCCTATCTTCATTCATGCGCTGCAAACTCATTCTCCGCTCCTGCTAACGGCGCCCCAGGCATCAAGGTTCTTCATCACCCGTGAAGAAGCCGTCACTTTTCTTGTCCGTTCGCTGGAAATTCCTGAAAATTCCCTTCTCTTGGCCGAAATGGGGCGTCCGCAAAAAATCATGGATCTCGCGGATTTTTTGTTGCGAGAATTTGCGCTCGACGGTGGCGGCGCCATCTGCGTTACAGGATTGCGCGACGGCGAAAAATTATCCGAGCAGCTTCTTTACGACTATGAACATCTGGAGCACACCCAGGTGCAACGACTCTTTCGCATCGTCAATGACAATGTTCTCGATCGCGACCGATTCGCTGAAGACCTGGGCCATTTACTTGAACTGGTTGTCGCTCGTAAAAAATGCGGCCTGATTCAGGCATTGTCCAACATCGTTCCGGAATTTGAGCCTAGTCAAACGTTGTTGCACTGTATCGGCTGAATGTTGCAAGGGCGCCGAATCGAATCAAACGAAGTCGTGCATCAGAAGGCAGAGCGGGTAAGATGCAAGGAAAGCGCAAAATCGCCGTCATCACCAGCTCGCGCGCTGATTACGCGCACCTCTATTGGGTACTAGTGGAGCTCTCCAAGCGCTCAAATGTGGAACTTTCGTTGATCACCATGGGGCCTCATTTGTCCGCCGAGTTCGGCAACACCTGGGAAGACATTGCCGGTGACGGTTTCACGGCGGCCGCGAACATCGAATGCCTCCTGAGCTCTGACAGCGACGTGGGCATGGCAAAGACCATCGGTGTGGCAACACTGGGGCTGGCTGATCATTTGGGAAAGGTGCGGCCGAACCTGCTCCTGCTGATTGCTGACCGCTATGAGATGCTTGCGCCGGCTGCGGTCGCGTTGTCGCTACGGATCCCCGTCGCGCACATTGAAGGTGGCGACGTCAGCCTGGGCGCCATTGATGAAGCGGTAAGAAACGCGCTCACCAAACTGAGCCATGTGCATTTGACGGCCACCGAAGGTGCACGCCGCCGGGTAATCAGCATGGGAGAGGAACCAAGCCGAGTGCACGTCGTGGGCAGCCCATCACTGGACCATCTCACCAAGGGAACTCTATTGGCCCGGGAAGACGTGGAGCAGCGACTGCGGATTTCTCTTGATCGAAGCACCATCGCCGTCATCTACCATCCCGTGACAATTCGCCGCAACACCCTTTGTGAGACAGATGGGTTATTCGCCGCGCTGGAGGCACTCCACGACAATTTACTGTTCATCAGCCCTAACTCGGATGCCGGCAGCCGTGAACTCACGCAACGAATTATTGCCTTTGCCGCACGGAGAACTAACGTGCGATCCATCACCAGCATCGACCACCTAACCTATCTCAGCCTGATGCCGTTCCTGTCGTTGCTGATCGGCAATTCCAGCAGCGGAATCATGGAAGCCGCATCTTTCAAGCTGCCAGTGGTAAACATCGGCATACGGCAAAACGGGCGTGAGCGCGCTAAAAACGTTGTGGATTGTGCGGCTGAACGCGATGCAATTGCCCGGGCCGTCCGACGAGCGCTGTCTGACCGCTTCAAAGCCTCCCTTGACGACCTGAGAAACCCTTACGGCGATGGGCACTCCGCAGAAAAAATTGCGGAAATTCTGAGCACGGTGGATTTGTCAGCGTCTCTTCTGGCCAAGGCGCCCGCGCCGATTCTCTCTCACGTGGCATGAAAGTCCCACTCGCCAAACCGGAGATATCAGAAGCCGACATCGCCGCGGTCGTGGATGTCCTGCGCTCCTCGCAACTGAGCCAAGGGCCCATCACGTTGGCATTTGAAGAGGAGTTGGCTGCATACGTTGGCGTTTCTCATGCGGTGACTGTGAACTCCGGGACCAGCGCTTTGCAACTCGCTCTGCTCGCTCTGGAAATCAAGGAGGGCGATGAGGTGATCGCGCCTTCCTTCAGCTTCATGGCGGTCACGAACGCCATCATCAACCAGAAGGCAGTGCCTGTTTTCGTGGACATCGATCCTCGCACCCGCAACACGGACCCGCTCCAACTTGCAACGGCTTTGAGTGAGAAAACCAGGGCCATCGTGATCGTCCATTCCTTTGGGGTACCCGCACTGGCACAACAAATAATCGAGTTCGCACGCCACCATTCGCTGGCCGTAATTGAGGACGCTTGTGAAGCTTTGGGCGCGGAACGTGACGGCCACAAAGCCGGAGCGCTTGGCGACATCGGCACGCTCGCCTTTTATCCCAACAAAGCGATCACTACCGGCGAAGGCGGGGCTCTGCTGACCAATTCTGGCGCGCTGGCCGCTCGTCTCAGAGGCCTTCGCAACCAGGGACGTCAACCCGGCACGGAATGGTTCCAGCATTGCGAACCAGGCTTCAGTTGCAGGCTTTCCGACTTGAACTGTGCGCTCGGCCTGCAGCAGCTTTCGCGGATCGAGCAGATTCTGCGCCGACGCGCGGAACTGGCGGCATGCTACAAGCGCCTATTGCAGAGCAATGTATACATTTCATGCCCCAAAACCGAGCGTGGCGATGCGCGTGTGAGTTGGTTCACCTACCCGGTGCTGCTCAGGAAGAACTTCACCCGCGATCATCGCGATGAGATATGGACGACGCTCAAACAACGCGGAATTGAGTCGGGGAGGTATTTTGCGCCTTCCCATCTTCAGCCGTCGCTTCGCCATGTACCATTCCGCTGTGGCGACCTGACCCACACCATGTCCATATGTGAAAGATTGCTCTGTCTGCCGCTCTTCCCTTCTTTAACAGAAACGCAGATCGAGTTTGTGTGTGAAACGCTGGATGAGATTCTCACGCATTGTGCCGGTCGCCAGAACGAAGCTCACTCAGCGGTCAACTGGTAGAGCAGTTGCCCGGACATGGAAAATCTCCGCTTTTCGCCCTTCTCGTAGTCGATCACCCACCGGACTGCAATTTTCAACCCGGCCGCGTTGAAGAGACGCTTTATCTCCTTGTGCGTAAATACATGGCCTAGAGTGCAAATCGTCCGGTCACCCGCGTTCCATGACACAACCATGTCCCCCTGCGCCTCTGAGCGGACAACATAATCATGGGCCATGCGAAGAAGGGTTCTCGTCCAGCCGTAAGACGCAGCATTGTAGCGGTGATTTACGTCCACAAAAATAAACCCTGCGGGGGCCAACAGGTTTCTCAGTCTTGAAAGGACGCGCACTTTTTCCTGAGCGCCCCGGAGATGGCCCAGGACATTCCACAGACAAAGGACCATGTCGAACGGCGGCGCTGCATCGGAAATCTCAGATGCCGGGTACGGCCAGACCTCAACTTCCTCCAGGCATTGAGCGCGCATCCCCGCGCTGGGCTCCAGTAGTACAACCCGTCGTGCGTGCACAGCTTTGGCTATTCGCAACCCGCGACGTCCATCGCCGGCTCCCACATCCAGCAGGGATCTGATGGTACCGGCCTCAGCAATTACGATCTCTTCGACTCTGTGCAAGTACGGTTTTCGGCGCTCCGAGTATGCCCGATATCTGGGAGCAAACGCGTCATAGGCGGCCACCGGAGCCACCAGTTCGGGCAGTTGCCCTCGCGCAGTCCTATTGCGGGAAGCACCAACCATCAGAATATTTGACACTCCGCTTGAAAAAATTCGCCATCATCGCGCAAGGTTCTCGCGTTGGGATGAGGGTTGAAAGGCGCAAATTCCCCTCTGCTTCTTGTCTCAATACATGACCGGCCCCCCCAGCAAGAATGCCGAAGGCAATTTGCCTCCGTTCCGGGTTGGGGCCGGGCGTCTTCATTGCCTCAAAATTCGCCCCAGAGGGCACGCCAGTGATCAAGAAAATTCTTCTCCCTTTTCGCAAATTCACCATCGGCCTGATGGTGCTCTTGTTTCTTTCCGCCGTTTATCTGTATGCATTCCCGGCTCCCACGCTGCTCTATGCAGGCATGATCCTGTTGCACGCCAGCGCGGGTGTGGTGGCGATATTTTGTCTGATACGCTTCTGCCTGCGCTATCTTCGCGAAACCAATCTAACGGCGAAGGTTGGCTGGATTATCATGGCGCTGGGCGGAATCGTCGGCGGCGTGCTGGTTTATATTGGGACCACGCGGCAGAATCTGAAATGGTTGTACCTGCATATCGGACTATGCATGGCTGGCGCCATTCTTCTGGCCGCCGATGCCACAGCCAGATGGATGTCGCGGAAGACTACCATCGCTACGGGGAAGATCCGCGCGATGGCGATTGCCGCTCTGGCCGTGTGTGTCTTCGTTCTGGCGTATTCTGCTCGGTCCTTCCGTGAAGGACGCTGGCTTGCGTCTCATGTCATTCAGAACCCGACGATCGCTCCCGCGAATATGAACGACGAAGGAGATGGACCCAAGGGGCCGTTCTTCCCCAGTTCCGCCCAGGTAGTCAACGGCGGGCATATTCCCAGCAAGTTCTTTATGGAATCCGACAGTTGTAAGCGCTGCCACGCCGACATCTACAAACAGTGGAACAGCTCGGTCCACCACATTTCATCGTTTAACAATCAGTGGTACAGAAAAAGCATCGAGTACATGCAAGATGTCGTAGGTACCCAGCCGTCAAAATGGTGCGGCGGATGTCACGACCCGGCCGTACTCTACAGTGGCCTGATGGATACGCCCATCAAGCAGATCGTCCATCGACCCGAAGCCCAGGCTGGCCTGGGTTGCATGATGTGCCATTCCATCGCCCAGGTAAAGAGCACCATGGGGCAGGGCGACTTCTATCTTGAATATCCGAAGCTGCATGAACTGGCGGCGAGTAAAAATCCGGTGATCCGTTCCATCCACGACTTCATGACTTACCTTAATCCAGAACCTCATCGCCGCACGTTTCTTAAACCGTTCATGCGCACACAGACAGCGGAATTCTGCTCCACGTGCCACAAAGTGCATCTCGACGTTCCGGTCAATCACTATCGCTGGTTCCGCGGATTTAATGAGTATGACAACTGGCAGGCGAGCGGAGTTTCCGGATATGGAGCGCGCTCCTTTTACTATCCAGCCAAATCGCAGCAATGTGCCGACTGCCACATGCCTCTGCAAAAATCCAACGATGCGGGGAACATTAATGGTGTGGTCCATTCGCATCGCTTCCCGGCTGCCAATACGGCGATACCGATCGCCACCAAAGACCCGGAGCAGTTGAAAATCACCGAAGACTTTCTGAAGAACAAGATACTGAGTGTGGATATCTTCGCTCTCTCCAAGGCGCGCCCCGAGAAGGACGTGGGCACCGTGCCGCAGACCGATCTGGCCACTACCTTTGCAGTCGGTGAAGAGGCAGAAACAAAAATGGTTTCCGTCAGCGATGCGCCTGTGGTTCCGATCACCGCTCCGCTGAACCGTGTGCAGGCTGCGGTGCGCCGCGGTGACACCGTCCAGGTGGACGTGGTAGTACGCACTCGCACCATCGGCCATTTCTTTCCCGGCGGTACCGTGGATGCCTACGACACCTGGCTTGAACTGAAGGGAACCGATGACCGGGGCCAGACAGTATTCTGGAGCGGCAAAGTAGAAGACGACGGCAAGGGTCCCGTGGAAAAAGGCGCGCACTTCTATCGCGCGCTGCAGGTTGACGGTCACGCACATCCCATCAACAAACGCAACGCGTGGTCAACGCGCGCAGTGGTCTATGTGCGGCTGATTCCTCCGGGCGCCGCCGATACCGCCCACTTCCGTGTTGTGATTCCACCCAATGCCGGCAATCAGATCAAGCTTCATGTCCGGCTCCTCTACCGCAAATTCTCCTGGTACAACAATCAGTTCTCATTCGCGGGAGTGCCCGATCCGGCGAAGGGTGGAGAAACCAACCCCGGCTACGACGACCGGCAGATGTTATTCAACGGCAGCACTGCCGAAGTATCCGCCGTTGATAAACGCATTCCTGAACTTCCCATCGTGACCCTGGGCGAAGATGAGGTCACGCTTCAGGTCCTGGATCGCAAAGCCGCCGCACCCGAGCCAAAAATCGCGCTGAACGCCAAAGAGTGGCAGCGCTGGAACGACTACGGCATCGGCCTGCTCCTGCAGGGCGACTTGAAGGCAGCGCAGGCCGCCTTCCAGAAAATCACCGAGATGGACCCAAAGAACCCGGATGGCTGGGTGAACATCGGCAGGGCCGCAGTGCAGGAAGGCGACATGGAACGCGCCCGCGAAGTGCTGAAGCGCGCGCTGGAGATCAATCCCAAACTGGCGCGCACCAATTTCTTCTATGCCAAAGTTCTGCGAAACGACGGCGACTATGACGGTGCGGCGGAACACCTGCGCACCGTTCTAGCGCAGTATCCGCGCGATCGGGTGGCGCTCAATGACCTGGGACGCATTCTCTTCCTGAAGCGCAAATACGCCGACGCGGTACAGCAGTTGCAGGCAGTTCTGGCGATCGATCCCGAAGACCTGCAGGCCAATTACAACCTCATGCTGTGCTACAACGGACTCGGCGATGCGACACGCGCACACGACTATGAAACACGTTATCTGCGATTCAAGGTCGATGAATCGTCACAGGCCCTGACTGGCCCATATCGCCTGCTGAATGCCGAGGACAATAAGGAGCGGCAGGCGATCCATGCGCACGTTTCGGTGCCGCTGGAAGCGGCGAGCACCTTTGCTTCTGTGAAAAAAGAACGTAGAGAACGCATTGCGCACGTTCCAATGAAGCCGAAGAAGACAGCGGAAGCTGGAAAGACGCATGCGACGGGAGGGGATTGAGGCGAGGCTGCGGAATCTCTGCATTCCGCGGGAAACATTCGAGTTCGAAAGAAATCTGCTGGGTCTATGACTACGCAGCTGATTCAGGACTCGCGCCAACGCCGCGACTCATGTTGCCTTCTACATTTCCTACAACGTCGGCGTCCTGATCGCACATTTTCGAAACGCAATACCCAGCCATCTGTACTCCCGTTTACACTCGCCGTCACCTCGCGGTACACGACGCAAAACTCGGGGCCGAGTGGGCGCTATTCCTTTCTCGTGAGACTCTTCATTCTCTACTTCATGACGTTTATCCTGGCGCACAGGAACCTGCTCCGCTGCGGTTGCCGGTTCACGAGAAGAGCCGTGCAGCGCAGAGTCGTTCCCGCCTTGCGGTCCGGTTATACCGCGCAGCAGCTGGGTTCCTCACCTTCCGCGCGCGGGCTCAAGGTCCGCGGGCGAAAGACCCGGAATGACAAAGGATGTGGCGGGGTGAGTGCTGAAGCGCGCTCTTTGCGCGGTTTGCCCAGGCATCTTTCCACAAGGTCTTCAGTCGTGCGCTGTTTACGTTCAATCCGAGAAGCCCGAAGCGCCTATCGCCGAAACTTCCTGCTCGACGTAACACCCTTCCCTTCCTCAACAATCACGGTTTGATCGCCATCGAGATTGCTCAGGTGGTCTACTTGACCGCTGGGCCAGCTGATCTCCACGCTGTCGGCCCGGGTTGCGGCGCCAAGACCGAAAGTCAGCACCAGTTCGCTTTGGGAGAGATATCCGCCGCTGTGCAGCAGTTGATATTGGGTGTCATTGCCAATTTTGACCTGTACAGCCGCGCCAATGCCATCGCGATTGGATTTTGTGCCGATCAGCTTGATCCTGAGACCGCGATTGCCGCCTCCGGGATTGCGGAATAATGCGGGTGCGCCGCCATTGGTGGTGATCAGAACGTCCGGATAGCCATCATTATTTATGTCGGCAAAAGCTGCTCCGCGGCCGAGACGGGGCGCGCTGAATTCGGGGCCGAGTTGTGCGGCCACGTCCTGGAATTTGCCGCCGACGACGTTGTGGAACAGGTGCGGAGGCTGGCGATATTTAATGCGCTTCTGGATCTTTTCGATGTCGTCTTCGAGGTGGCCGTTGGCGACGAAAATGTCGGGCCATCCGTCGAGATCGTAATCGAAGAAGAAGCAGGAAAAACCGAGGGTAAGAAGGCTGGCGCGGCCGATCTCCGATCGTGGAGCTTCGTCCACAAACAGCCCGTTGCCTTCGTTGTGGTAGAGAGACATCATCTGGTTTGAGAAGTTGGAAAAAACGATGCTGGGGCGTCCGGAATGGTCATAGTCGCCGGCATCCACGCCCATGCCCGCCCGCGCTATGCCGTCTTCGCTAAAGGCGATGCCCGCCTGCACCGCGCGCTCGGTGAAAGTCCCGTTTTTGTTATTGACGTAGAGTTTGTTGGGCTGTGTGTCGTTGGCGAACAGTAGGTCGGGCCAGCCGTCACCGTTATAGTCGAGCATGGTGATACCCAGGGTCTTGGATGTCGGATCGAAAAGCCCGGCCTTGCGCGTGACGTCTTCAAATTTACCGTTGCCAAGGTTGTGCCAGAGGCGGGGTGCCACGCCCGAATAGGATTCGGGCGTGCAATAGGATTTGTGGGTGCCATCGAGCGTGCAGACGATGTCCTTTTGCGGCGACCAGTCAACATAGTTCCCCACGATGAGATCGAGCTTCCCGTCGCGATCATAGTCAACCCAAGCTGCGCTGGTGGAAAACTCAGTAATGCCCCAGAGGCCTGCTTCGCGAGTCACGTCCTTGAAGGTTCCGTTGTGGTTGTTATGGAAAAGATGGCTCTGGCCGACGGCGGTAACAAAGATGTCATCATAGCCGTCATTGTCATAATCTCCAATAGCCACGCCCATACCATAGACGCTGAGAGCAAGGCCTGCTGCGGCTGTGACATCGGTAAACGTACCGTTGCGATTGTTATGGTATAGCTTGAGCGTGCTGCCGCTGGGCTCTTCGTGCCCGGGCCAGCCTTTTCCATTGATCAGCAGGATGTCTGGATATCCGTCATTATCGTAGTCAATGAAGGCGCAGCCGGGGCCCAGAGCTTCCGGCAGATATTTCTTTCCAAAAGCGCCATTCTTGTGGACGAAGCGGATGCCGGAAGATTGGGTGACGTCGGCAAATTGAAGTCCCTGCCGACCTGTAACAGAGATGCGCGGGATGTCTGCTTTGTTCGCTGGCTTTTTGGCCGGTCTAGGAACTCCGCCAGCGGTGGTTAGCAACGCCATCAACAATATCGCTGGACCTAACAAGCATTGGGAAGCATTCTTGATTTGCATGGGGCAATTCCTGTTCCAAAAGTTGTGAGTAGCTTGCGTTGTTCACGAAAAATACATCAACATGATTCGTGCGTGTCAGGGTGGAGTGTGTTGCGAGGCAGATGTTATCTGCCGTCTACCTGCCGGCGCACATCGTTCTCATTCCACTCCACCCAGATCTCGGCAATCTTGCCTTCGATAAACCGGAACTTGCTCGTCCCCTGAGTCTTCGCAGGTTTCCCTCTTCCCGGGAGCCCCATGCCGTGGCCTTTGTTTGTACCGTGGGCCGTCCAGTGGACATCGACAATATCTCCGTTACCAGTAACCTGGTCTGCTCTGACCACCAGGTCAGGAAAGGCCGAGCGCCACTCTTTTCCCTGAGAGACAGCTTCGTCCAACCGGGTCTCACGGTTTCCGAAGTGCACAATGGCGTTCTTTTCATACATTGAGTCGATCAGTTCGTAACGTCCCTGACTGAACAGGTCATCGAATACCCGGCGAGCAGTCGTTTTATTTTTTTCTGCTGAGCTTCTATCTGTCGCTTTGTTCTTATTCCTTTGGGCAAATCCCAAACCACAGCAAAGCACCGCCACGAAGCAAATGATGCTCATCTTTCGGATGGGTATTCCTCCCAGTCTTAGAGACAAGGCAGCTCCGCAGAATTGCGCCTTAGCTCAGCAGAAATACGCAAAAAAGGCCGTGCTGATGTGTCTCTGTTCGCGTACGCAACAGTTGCCGCCAAAGTGTGAGCTTTCCAGAATGAGTACCCTGAAAAAACCAGCCCGCCGATGGCAGCCGATCAAACAAAGCCGGACCGTGGTGAGGGCAACTCTGCCCGATTTCATCGAAAAAGATGGAGAAGAATTTTTTAGCACGGGCAAGTTGATCGTGAACACACTGCAGCGGCTGGCCGCCGCGCTGCGGGAATCGCGGTGGCAAGACGTACGAAAGTTTTATGCTTCCACCTTTAGTGGCGAAGGTCTTTGCCTGAACAAGGTGACGCTGGAGTGGGAGCGGGCCCAAATTCGCAAGTACAAGTTTGAGGTCGCACCTGCCTCGCTGAATACAAACGATGCACTCGCTGAATGGCGCTCTTACATCAAATCTTTCGACCAGGTTGAGGAACTCTCGTTGCATCTGCACCGGCTGGAAAGGTGGCAAGGGGCAGGCCAGATGGTGGCCAGCGTTCGCTTTGAACATATCGGCAGGGCCCACGCGGCAGAGCGAAGCTGTATTGACCGCGCTTATTTTCGCGTCACACTTGAGCGCAATGGCGACATCATGCAGATTTGCGAGCAATCGCTCATTGAAGGCGAGCGCGTTTATTCGGAAAAGCCGCATTTCCTGAACGTGGCCCAGGCAGCCGGAATTGATTTTAAAAATCAATACTACCCGGACTTCCTCACAGAACCTCTGAGGTTCGGAATGATCCGCTACGGCCCAGGCGGCATCTCCGCGGTTGATTACGACAACAACGGTCTGTACGACCTTTTCATTCCTGACGGAGTTGAATCCAAACTTTATCGCAATCGCGGTGATGGGACGTTTGAAGACGTTACCCGGCAGGCGGGTCTCTCAGGTCTGGATGGAGTAAGCGTCGCTCTGTTTGCCGACTACGACAATGACGGCTACAAAGACCTGTTTGTGAGCCGGACGTTCCGGCCCAATCAGTTGTTCCACAACAATGGAGACGGCACGTTCACAAACGTTACCCGGCAATCGGGCCTGGGCGAAGACTGCTGCACTACGGTGGCCGCGTGGGCGGACTATGACAATGACGGATATCTGGATCTGTACGTGGGGCGGTACATGGATCCACGCAAGGACATTCCCACAACGTTTTACGCCCGCAATGGAGAGCCGAACCAGCTTTACCACAACAACGGCGATGGAACATTCACCAACGTGACGCAGCGGGCTGGAGTCGGTGACAAAGGTCTGTGCCTGGGCGCCGTATGGGGAGATTTCAACGATGACGGGTTCCCTGACCTTTATGTAGTCAATGACTTCGGCAGGAAGACTCTCTACCGCAACAACGGCGATGGAACATTTAAGGACGTCACGGTCAAGAGCGGTACCTTGGCGTATGGTGCCGGCATGAGCGCCTCTTTTGTGGATTATGACAATGACGGCAGGTTCGACTTTTACGTCACCCATATCCGTTCCGAGCATGCCTGGTTCGCGTCAGCGCCCACGGTCAGGCGTTACATGCTGCGCTCGTTTACCGAGGGTACCTGGAAGACGGACATGCCGCTGTACCTAGAGATCATGCGCCAGTCAGGGCTGGGATTTGTCGGGGTCTTCCAGCAGATGGCGTCCGGCAACACGCTTCTGCGCAACAAAGGAGATGGCACCTTTGAGGATGTTACGCTGCAGGCGCAGGCCAACCCTTTGGGCTGGTTCTGGGGGGCCGCGTTTGCCGATTTCGACAACGATGGATGGCAGGATGCCTATGCCGCGAACGGCTGGGTTTATAACGACAAAGACACGGAAATCGAACTCGATTTTCTATGCAACGTTGTCACCCGGCAAAAGCAATACAAGACGGGAATCTTTTTTGATCCCAATTATTTTGGTCGCATGTCCTGGCATGGCTGGGAGCGCAACCGTTATCTCCACAATAATGGCGACGGAACATTTCAGGAGGCCGGCAACGCTACGGGGACAGACTTGCTCCTCAACAGCCGGGGAGTTGCGGTGGCTGATTTCTGGAATCGTGGAGTTATGGATATCGCGGTGGCGGCATCAACGGACCGCCATGCCCTCCTCAAGAATGTCGTTGGCGTCGGCGGCAACTGGCTTCAGATTGAACTCATCGGCACCAGGTCAAACCGTGATGCCGTGGGTGCCCGAGTCACCATTTATGTGGCCGGAGCGCTGCAGGCCCGCGAGGTAGTGCTGGGTGACAGTTACGGCTCCCAAAGTTCCCTGCGGCTGCACTTCGGATTGGACTGCCATAAAACCGTCGACCGGCTGACCGTCCGCTGGCCGCGCTCGGGGATGGTCCAGACGTTTGAAAACCTCATTTGCAACCGCATTATTCAGATTACTGAGGGAGACGACAACGTGGTTGAGAAGCACTATGCATCCGCAACCGTTTAAATCCGCTCTGGTGCTGTGGATGATGCTGTCGATTCTAGGGCCCCCGATAATCTCAGCCGCGGGCGCGCAGCCGCAACACCAGCAGGACCAGCGTTGGTTCGAAGATGTCACCCATCAGGCCAGCATCCGCTATCGCCATCACACGCGCCGGTTTCATAATCCTTACGCCGAAATCATGCAGGGCTATACCAAACTGGGAGCGGCAGTGGCGGTCGGCGATTATGATCGCGACGGATTTGATGATATTTTTGTCACCGACTCATGCTCTACCTGCAAGAACCACCTCTATCACAACGATGGCAATCTTACGTTCACTGATGTGGCGGAGAAGGCGGGGGTCGCCGACGGCAATGACGAAGAAAATGCCTCCTCCGGCGCATTATGGTTCGACTTCAACAATGACGGATTCCCCGATCTGCTGGTAGTTCGCTTCGGCCACCCCATCCTTTATCAAAATCTGGGGAACGGAAACTTTCGTGACGTGACCAGAGCAGCCGGCCTGGATCGCTACATGAACGCCATCAAGGCGATCGCCTTTGATTATGACAATGATGGATATGTGGATCTGTTTTTTGGTTGCTATTTTCGGCCCATCAACATCTTCCATCCCGGCACGCCCAGGTTCTTTCCTGAAAGTTTTGAAAACGCCAACAACGGCGGCGGCGTCATCGCTTTCCACAACAACAAAGACGGGACTTTTACCGATGTGACCGAGCGCATAGGCATCCACACCACTGGGTGGACGCTCGACCTGGGCCACGGCGACGCCAATAACGATGGGTTTGAAGACCTGTACGTGGCCAATGATTTTGGCACTGATCGTTTTTATGTGAATAATGGCAATGGCACATTCACCGATAAAACAGAATCCGCCATAGGCTTCGACACTAAGAAAGGCATGAACGCGGACTGGGGAGACTTTGACAATGACGGCCTGCTTGACATTTACGTGACCAACATCACTGACGATTACATGCGCGAAGGAAATTTTCTGTGGCACAACAACGGCAACCTGACCTTTACCGACGTCTCGCGCGAAACCGGCACTGAAGACACGGGTTGGGGATGGGCGGGCAAGTTTTTTGATTATGACAACGACGGCTGGCTCGATCTTTACGTCGTGAATGGCTGGGTGTCAGGCGGCAAGGAAAGCTATGTCCCGGACATTTTTGAGATGGTGACGCGGCCTGGAGTGGATTTTGCCGATGCGCGCAATTGGCCTCCCATCGGGAACAAGTCTTTGAGCGGCTATCAGAAGAAGCGCCTTTTTCATAACGAAAATGGACACATCTTCAAGGATGAAGCGGCCCGCCATGGCCTGGACTCAACCAGAGACGGGCGCGGCGTTGCAGTGGCCGATTTCGATAATGACGGGCGGCTTGACCTGTTTGTCACCAATGCCGATGACGAACCGTACCTCTACCACAACATTCTTCCTACGGGCGCGCACTGGATCGGCTTTCTGCTCCAGGGGACCAAGTCAAATGCAGCGGCCATCGGTACGCAAGTCCGGCTTACGGCCAATGGGCAAACATATTTGCGCTATGTGAACGGTGGAAATGGTTTCGCCAGCCAGTCCACCAGTCGCGTCCATTTTGGGCTGGGTAAAACCACAAAAATAGAAGCCATCGAGATCCGCTGGCCTTCAGGCTTGAAACAAACCTTGCCCGCCCAGCCTGTGGACCGATGGTACAAGTTTGTCGAAGGAGAGCCGCCCGGCAACATCCGACCTTTGGAGCCAAGACGATGATCAGACAATTCCACGCTCATTCATTGATGGTGCTTGTGGCGGCATGCGCGCTGCTTGCCCCTCTTCGTGCCTCGGACACCGATTACCAGGAAGCCATGAAGGCCCTGGATGCGAAAGACTACTCGACCGCGTTGCGCTACCTGGAATCCGCCTTGAGTGGCAATCCCGATGACGTGCGCTATGCCAGCGACTACAGGCAGGCAGCTATCCGCAGCAAGGACTTTGACCGATCAGTGCAGTTTTTTGAGAAGCTGGCTGCAGAACATCCCAGTTCCGCCAACGTTCATTTGAACTTTGGGTTTGCCTACGTCGATAAAATTCCCGCAGCAGGGTCCATCACTCAGGTAATCCTGGCCAACAATGCGCTCAAAGAGTTCACCAGGGCGGTTGAACTACAGCCAAGCTGGATTGCCTATTACACGCGCGGGATGAGCTACCTCTTCTGGCCGAAGATTTTCAATCGCGCCGCTTTTGGCGTGGAAGACCTGAAGAAAGCGCTGGACCTTCAAAAGACCGGGTCCTGCCGTCCTTATTACGTGAAAACCTATATCGGCCTGGGGGACGGTTATTGGAAAACCGATGACCTGGAAAAGGCGCGGGCCACATGGCAGGAAGGATTGAAGCAGTTCCCGGAGAATCCGGCATTAAAGGCCCGCCTGGCCCAGCAGGGGGACGAACTCAAAGCCACCATTGAAGCCGGCTTTGATCCCGGCAAACGCGTGGACACCAATCTCAAGGACTTATGGACAAATTCAAATATCTGAAGTCAGGTCTGTGCTGTTTACTCTTGTATTTTGCCGCAAGATCTGCCGCCGGAAGCGGCCCGGACGGTATCCGTTTCGAAGAGATCGGCGCCCGAGCCAGGGTTCGCGTTCAGCATCACACCCGGATGTTCCATGGAAAGAACGCTGACGTCCTCCACATGTTTACCTCTGGCGGAGCTGCCGTGGCAGTAGGCGACTACGATAATGACGGATTTGAAGACATTTTTGTCACCGATTCTGACACCGGTAAACCCAATCACCTCTTTCATAACAACGGCAACATGACTTTTACTGACGTGGCGGTGCAGGCGGGCGTGGCCGGAGGAAATGATCCTCTCTCCGTTGTCTCGGATGCCCTGTGGTTCGATTATGACAATGACGGAAAACTGGATCTGCTGATCGCTCGTTTTGGCACCCCGATCCTCTACCACAACGAGGGCAATGGAAAATTTAAGGACATAACCGCAACGTCCGGGCTCAATAAATTCGGAAACACCATTGCCGTGATTGCTTTTGATTACGATAACGACGGCTATCTCGACCTTCTGTTCGGAAACTATTTCAAGCCTGTCAATCTCCTGGACCTCAAAGACCCTCACGTTCTCCCCAATGATCTGGACAATGCCAGCAATGGCGGCGGAGTCACGCTCTGGCGCAACACCGGCAAAGGGAGCTTCGAGGAGGTCACAGACAAGGCCGGTCTGGGCAAAGTGACCGGCTGGACGCTCGACGTCGGTCATGGAGATTTTAACAATGACGGTCTTCAGGACATTTATATAGCCTGCGACTACGGCACCGATCATATCTTCATCAACAAAGGCGACGGCACATTTCGCGAAGTGACTGAAAGGGCCACCGGCTGGGACACAAAAAAAGGCATGAACGTGGATGTGGCTGATTATGACAACGATGGATGGCTGGACATCTACGTCACGAATATTACTGACGAGTATATGAAGGAATGCAACATGCTGTGGCACAACAATGGAGATGGTACCTTCACGGATGTTTCCAAAGAAACCGGTACCTGTGAAACCGGCTGGGGGTGGGCGGCAAAATTTGCCGACCTAGATAACGATGGCTGGCAAGATCTGTTCGTGGTCAATGGTTTGAGGTCCGCCGGGCCGGAAAGCTATGTTCCCCTGTTGCTTCCGGTCATCACCACTCCGGGACTGGACATTACAGACGTAAACAACTGGCCCAACATCGGAAACCGCACCTGGAGCGGATATCAGCGAAAAAAATTATTCCATAATCTTGGAAATGGTTCCTTCAAGAATATTGCGCTCGAAGCCGGAGTGGACAATGACCTGGACGGACGGGGCATCGGCGTGGCCGATTTTGACAACGACGGAAGGCTGGACCTGGTGCAGACCAACGCTGACCAGCCTCTGCTTCTCTACCACAATGTTACGGAAAAACGCGGCAACTGGATTGAGCTCAAGCTCATCGGCACTAAATCAAACCGCGACGCTATCGGCGCGCGAGTGCGGGTTGAGGCGGGCGGCCTGGTCCAGATCCGCGAGGTGGATGGAGGAAACGGATATGCGGGCCAGAGCACGCGGCGGGTCCACTTCGGCCTGAAAGGCGCAACCAGGATTGACAGCCTTCAGATCAGGTGGCCGAGCGGCGCCACTGAAACCGTGACCGTCCCTATCAATCGACTCACCTATGTAGAAGAGGGCCGCGGGGTGGTTGCACGATGACCAGTTGGCTCCGGGGAGTGCTGTCATTCGTTGTGGCCATCACGCTCGTATCCTCATCATCTCAGCTGCCGCCGAAAGTGCGGGAGCAGGTCTGGCGGCACCGTAATCTGGGCAAGGCCTTTTACGAAAACCCCATGACCCAGCTAAAGGCGGTGGATGAATTCAGACAGGCCCTGGCGCTGGCGCCGGATTCCACACGCGACCGCGTCAATTACGGGTTAGCCCTGCTGCGTGCCGGCAAGGCCGATGAAGCGATCGCTGAATTAATAAAAGCACAGAAACAAGACCCGTCCATTCCTCATACTTGGTTCAATCTAGCCATCGCTTATAAGAAGGAGTTCAAACATCAGGAGGCGGTCGAGCAATTTGAGGGCATGCTGAGACTTGTCCCAAATGAACCCGTATCCCATTACAACCTGGGAATTGAATACAAGCTGGCGGGCAAAGCGGAGATGGCGCTCAAGGAATTTGCGACCGCAGCGCAACTCAATCCTTATTTTGCCGCGCCGCATTTCCAGCTTTATAACGCATATCGCGAACTCGGACGCAAGGACGATGCGGCCCGCGAATTGGAAACTTTTAACGACATCAAGAAACGCAAAGCCGGGGCAGCGATCGCTGAAGATCCTGAGTGGAGCTACTATTCCGAGATTTATGACGTGATCGAACTGGACCAGGAGTTCAATCGGGAAGCGTCTTCGCCTCCATTCCGGTTCCAGTTAAAGGAAGTTGCCTCCGGAATCGATGCCGCGACCGCGGGGATGGCCGTCCTGGATCTCTACGGCGATGGCAATCCCTCGCTTATTGTGTGGTCCGATAATGGCGTGGTGGTCCTGAAAAACGGAACCGTGCCTTTGGCCAATACCGGCCTGGAGAACCTGAAAGGCGTCGTCTCAATCGCTCCGGGGGACTTCAACAATGACGGCCTTCCTGATCTGGCAGTGATCACTCATTCGGGCGCATCGTTGTTCGTCAACCGGAACGGAAAATTTGAACCCTTTCCCGCGAAGCTGCCCACCGGCGCTTTCAGCAAGGCCCTCTGGGTGGATTACGATCACGACTACGATTTGGATCTCGTTCTGCTCGGCGCAAAATCAGTGCTCCTGAGGAATGACGGTAACGCAGGATTCAGCGATCAGACTTCCGGCTTCCCCTTTGTGGCGGGCCGGGTGATCGATGCCGCAGTTTTTGATTTAGTGCCGGACAACAATGAGACCGACCTGGCGGCGCTCTATGAAGACGGTTCCATGGTCATCTATCACGACCAACTCCTTGGACATTACCAGGCGCAGCCGTTGAGCCAACGGATTGTGGGCGGTTCAGCCCTCCAGGCGCGTGACATTAATAATGATGGATGGACCGATTTGATCGCCATGAGCTCAGCCGGCCTGCGCCTGCTCATTAATGATCATGGCAAGCTGCTGGATGGCCCCGCTGGTCCTCCGGAAAAAGGAGCCATGGCCCTCGTAGATCTCGCCAATCGATCACTGGCTGATGTGGTTGTGAACGGCTCGATTTACAGGAACATGGGCAATGGGAAATTTGAACGCGTCAACGCTGATTCGCTTCTTCGGGGAGTTGCGGTGGCCGAAGCCGACTTTGACGGCGACGGCCGCGCCGAGTTGGCAATCGCAACAACCAGCGGCTCGGTGGAATTAGCAAAGAACACTTCCCCCGTCACAAATCATTCCATGCGCGTGCGGTTGGAGGGCGTAAAAAACCTGAAGCTATCATCCGGAGCTGTAGTAGAGGTGAAGACAGGCGCCTGGTATCAAAAAAGAACTTACGATGGGACACCTCTACTCTTTGGGCTGCGTGACTATCCGGAAGTCGATACCGTCAGGATCACGTGGCCTAACGGGTTAGTACAGAACGAGACGCATCAACCTGCCAGCCAACAGCTCTCCTACAAAGAGAAGCCTCGCCTTTCCGGTTCGTGTCCTATGATCTTTGCCTGGAATGGGAGCCGCTTCGAATTCATCACCGATGTGCTCGGTGTTGCACCGCTTGGCGCCAGTAGTGGGGATGGCCGATACTTTCCCGTCAATCACCGTGAATACATTCAAATCCCTGGAAGCGGCCTGCAAAGCAGAGACGGCAATTTTGAAATCCATATCACTGAAGAGCTGCGGGAAGTTTCTTATCTCGATCAAGTGCAGCTGATTGCCCTGGATCATCGCGCCGGTGAGGAGCTTTTCACCAATGACAAATTCAAGGCTCCGCCGTTCCCCAAGTTCCGGCTTTATGGCGTAACACGCCGGATCTATCCAATCCAGGCGCGGGACCAGGCAGGACACGATGTTCTCCCGAGCTTGATGAAACAAGACGGCTTATACGTAGATGGATTTCGCCATAACTCTTCGGGGGTTGCGCAGTTCCACACCCTGGACCTTGATTTTGGCGATGTCGCACGTGGCAATCAGGCAGAGCTTGTACTGAATGGTTGGGTCGACTGGGCCGATGGCAGCACTTTTATGGCAACCGCCCAGGAAAGCAAGTCCGGGTTGGTGTTCCCCTATGTTCAGGTCAAGGACTCCCAAGGTCAGTGGCGCACGGTTATCGAGGACATGGGGATTCCGTCCGGCAAACCCAAAACCATTGTGGTAGACCTGGCGGGCAAGTTTCTCTCCATGTCTCGTGAAGTGCGTATCGTTACAAACCTGTGCGTTTATTGGGATGAAATCTTTCTCGCCGAGAATAGCGGACCACCATCGGTGAGAATGACACGGCTCGCGCCGGCAGTGGGCGACCTCCTCTATCGCGGGTTCTCCGAGGTAACCATTCATCCCGAGCGGATTCAACCTGAGCGCTTTGACTACGAAAAATGGGTCCTCACAACCGGCTGGAACCCGACTCCCGGTCTCTACACTCGCTATGGCGATGTTCGTGAACTCCTAAGGTCAGTCGACGACCGCATGGTCATCATGGGCTCGGGAGATGATTTGCGCTTGATCTTTGATGAGAAGCGTCTACCCGCGCTGCCGGCGGGCTGGAAACGTGACTTCCTCTTGCGGGTGGACGGTTGGGCAAAGGATGCGGACTCGAACACCGCATTCGCGAGGTCAGTGCAACCCCTGCCCTTCCATGGAATGATCAGCTATCCGTATCCTCCCTCACAACACTTTCCCTCCGACGCAGTTCACCGGCACTACGTTGAAGACTTCAACACACGATCAGAGTTTTCTAATCTTGTTCAATTGCGCCCTTGATCTCCAGCGCACGCAGCTTTTCCAAATGTGCATTCAGCGAGGATTCTTGATCCAAGGTCTATTTTTTCCTGTTGAGTTCCAAAATGGGAAATTGCAGAAATCTCCCTGTAACAAAATCTTGCTCTTTTTGCAAATTTCGGAGACTGTCTTGTCCAAGCATAGAACCAATAGAATGCCGATGTGGTGAGCCAGCCGCCAACCAATCTCCACATCGCGGCGCCAGCCGGCGTCACAACGTCCGGCGCCACGGAGTTAAAGCCTATGGATGTTGACGCCATTCGCAGCAAGGTCAAGGAATCCATTCACAAAGTCACGGGCATTGAGCCGGCCACGATTTCTGATTCAGCAGCTTACGTTGCTGAGCTGGGTCTGGATTCTCTTTCCATCCTTGAAATCGCGGTTAGCGTGGAGGAAGAGTTCAAGTTCCACGCCAACGATGAAGAATTATCCGCCATCCGTACCGTGGATGACACCGTCGAACTCGTCAAGAGACACGTGCTCGTGGAAGTGCCATGAACACAAACCCCAGAGTGGTCGTTACGGGAATCGGGATGGCGACTTCCATTGGCACGGGACGCCAGGAGTTCTGGAGCTCTTTGCTGGCTGGTCGTTGCGGATTCGGTCTCGTCAAGAGCTTTGATACGAGCCGGTACAGTGTTCATGTGGGCGCCGAGATCCAGAATTTCCGACCGGAAGATTACGTTCATAAGCTGGATCCTCATTCCATTGGGCGCTCGTCGCAGTTGGCAATCGCCGCTGCCCGGCTCGCGATCACGGATGGAGCGCTGGACCTCACTCGAGTTGATGTGGAGCGCGCCGGCGTTTGCGCCGGCACTACCTCGGGTGAGCCACACTTCATCGAGCGCTTTGACGATCACTATGTCCAGGGTGAGTTGAAGAAAGTGGGGCGCGAATTCATTACGCACTATCCCTGCCATGTGGTGCCGTGCCATGTGGCCATGGAACTGGGATTTTCCGGCGAAACCATGATGATTCCCACAGCCTGTGCTGCCGGAAATTATGCGATCGCCCATGCCAGCGATCTGCTCCGAGCCGGGAAGGCCGGCATCATGCTCGCCGGTGGTGCGGATTCATTTTCTCGGATCACCTACACGGGATTTGCCCGCCTGGGCGCTATCGCTCCTGAAATCTGCCAGCCTTTTGATCGCAACCGCAAAGGAATGGTGCCTGGAGAAGGAGCGGCCATGCTCCTGCTTGAACTCAAGGACCATGCAATTGCACGGGGTGCGCGAATCTACTGCGAGGTGGCGGGCTACGGTCTTTCCTGTGACGCGCACCATATGACGGCAGCGCATCCGCAAGGCGAAGGCGCAGCCCGCGCAATCAAGATGGCATTCGAGCAAAGTGGATTGTCCCCTGAGGATGTGGACTACATCAGCGCGCATGGCACGGGAACCGCCACCAATGACCGGCTGGAGACCATTGCGGTGAAGAAGACTTTCGGGAAGCAGGCCTACAAAGTCCCTATAAGTTCGATCAAGTCAATGCTTGGTCACACGATGGGAGCGGCGTCAGCCATTGAGGCGACCGTGTGCGCTTTGGCCATCACAGAAGGTCAGATTCCGCCCACTGTCAACTGGAAGGAACAGGACCCCGAATGCGACTTGGATTATGTGCCCAACGTGGCACGCAGGCAGCAGGTCAGGATAGCCATGAACAATGCATACGCCTTTGGAGGGAACAATTCATCGCTTCTATTTATCGCCAATGCAGCTTGAAAGAACACATCTGGATTAAACCGTGCGAAAGAGGGTTGCCATTACGGGTATGGGCGTTATCTCCTCCCTCGGAGATTCGCCCGCAAGATTGCATAGTGCTCTCTGCAGCGGCCAGGCAAGCGCCTATCTATTGGATGATCCCCGCTTGAAAGATTTCAGCGGGCAAGGTAGCGGTAGCATCACAGCGTTCCACGCTGAGACATATTTGCAAGGCAAAAACCTCAGGCCATTGGATCGCACGGGCCGGCTGGTAGTGGCTGCCGCAAAATTGGCCCTGGAAGACAGTGGTTGGACGCCTGCCAGACTCACTGAACATCCTGCCGGACTGGTGCTGGGAACCATGTTCGGGAGTGTACACACCATCGGAAAGTTTGATCGACACGCCCTGGAACAAGGACCGGCCTGCGCCAGTCCCATGGATTTTGCTAATACGGTAATCAATGCGGCTGCGGGCCAGACAGCGATCTGGCACAATTTACGCGGCATCAACTCCACCATAGCGAGCGGATCGGCATCCGGGCTTGCGGCATTGGGCTACGCTTGCGACCTGATCCGTTTTGGCGGCCAGACCGCGATGCTCGCTGGCGGAGCCGATGAGTTCTGTCTGGAATCGTTTTGCGGTTTTGACCGGGCAGGAATGCTGCACACGTCCCATGATTCCGTCTCGTTTCCCGTCCCCTTTCATCCCACTCGCACAGGTTTCGCCGTTGGTGAGGCTGCCGGCTTGCTGATGTTGGAGGAATGGGAACTCGCTGAGACCCGAGGTGCGCAGATTCTTGGGGAGATGATGGGGCACGGCGGCGCTTATAACCACTGCCGCGATGATCGAATCCTGGCCTGCAGGACCATCGCGCGAGCCATGCAGCAGGCTCTGGCTGACGCCACGATGTCGCCGCCTGATGTGGCCTGCATCAGCGCTTCTGCCAATGGCAGCATCTGTGCAGACCGGGACGAAGCGCTTGCAATCCTTTCAGTATTCAATGGCGCGAGCCCCTCCCTTCCGGTCACCGCTATCAAGTCAATGGTCGGCGAAACGCTCGGGGCGTCGGGCGCTTTACAGGCAATTGATCTCGTGGAAACCATGCGAAGCCACGTTCTGCCTGGCATTCGAGGACTCCAGCAGAAAGATGATCTCCTGCCGAACCTAGATTTCTGTGGCGAGCCACGCGAGGTGGACGGAACCACCGGGCTGATCAATTCGATCGGGTTCGACGGTACCTGCTGCTCATTACTAATTTCGGGGCGCCCGGCACAAAGCTGACACCCTGACAGGACTGTGGAGAGAGGAAAGATGGCCGTATTCCCTGAACTGCTGGCGACGATGGTTCATCGGCAGGAGCAAGCAGCTCTGGTACCCCGATTTAAAAAACAGGGCTATGACGCAGATTCCGTTGCCATCCGCCGCCAATGGATTGAGGACAAGACCGGGGCCACGCTCGCGCATGTGGGATCGTACTGCATCTCCAGTGAAGGAATGCGCGGGAACGTTGAGAACCCTGTCGGGGCCGTCCAGGTTCCAGTGGGAGTTGCTGGCCCTCTCATGATTCACGGGCGCCATGCCCGCGGCATCTTTTATGTGCCGCTGGCCACAACTGAAGGAGCGCTGGTTCGCTCCCACGAACGCGGAATGACTGCACTCACGCGGGCGGGCGGCGTCACCGCAAGAGTCGTGCGAGATGAAAACAGGGTCTCTCCGATTTTTCTATTTGCTGATGTCGCCAGCGCATGCGACTTCGCCTCCCAATTGGAAGAGTCCTTTGGCGAAATTCGCGAAGAAGCCGAAGCAACCACCGGCCATGGAAAACTGTTGCGGCTGGATTCCCACCAGGTGGGCCGTGAGGTAATCGTTCATTTCTATTACTTCACTGCGGATGCGCATGGCATGAACATGATCGCAAAGGCCACGGAACGAGCCTGCCAACGGATCCTGCGCAACACCGGTGCGCTCGATTTCTATCTCTTCAGCGGATCGTGCTCGGAGAAACGCGCCAGTGGTTCTCTCATGGCGGGCGGCAAAGGGAAAAAGGTTGTGGCTGGAGCGCTGCTGCCCTCTTCTCTGCTCAAGAACTATCTCCATGTGAGCCCACCCCAACTCGTGGAGATGTGGCACCACACGGTGTTGGGAAACCTGCACGCCGGTGCCATGGGCTACAACGGACACTACGCCAACGGACTTGCGGCCCTTTTTATTGCCTGCGGGCAGGATGTCGCCAATATTGTGAACTCCTCCGTGGGCATTACAAATTTCGAACTCACAAAAACTGGAGAAGTGTATGCCACGGTCACTCTTCCATCTCTGACCGTGGCTACAGTCGGCGGAGGGACCACGCAGGGGACAGCGCCGGAATGCCTCGCGATGATGGGAGTGGCCGGGCCGGGCGGTGCTCTCAAACTGGCGGAAATCGCAGCGGCGACCCTGCTGGCGGGAGAAATCTCCATGGGGGCCGCAATTGCCAGCGGCGAGTTTGTTACGGCCCATGAACTGTATGGAAGAAACAGGCCAGAAACGCAAAGGAAATAATGATGTTTTACGTTTAGCTAAAGCAAGAAGTGCTCTTGCCACAGGAACGACAATATGTGGTTGAAAACTGATTTGGAACCCCTCATTGCAAGTGCCTATTCTGAAGGACAGGTGCATTTCGGAGATCTTGGGCTTGATCTGCCGACTTATGGAGACCGCATTGATTCAATTGCCCGCAAGCATCTGGGCCAGTCCTCTTCCGTGGAACTTGCTACGCATTTCGTGAAGGCCCTCCACGGGCGCGATCTTTACCTGGCAAGCGCCTGTGCTCAATCCATTCCGGGAATGATCGCGCAAGATTCTCCCGGACCGGTCGACCGCTCCTCCATCGCATGGAAAATGCTGGAGAACACTTACAAAGCGCTGATATACGATCTCGTCCGCTTCTTCTATCGCACGAGTTTTGTCGCGCAGGACCTGGCGGACAACATACTTGCCGACCTCTTTCTACCGGACCGCTCAGGCCGCAGCCGCATTGCGTCCTACGACGGACGAAGCTCCCTTGGCACCTGGTTGCGCGTAGTGATCTGCAACCGGTCCATCAACGCCCAGCGCTGCAGCGCCTGCTCAAAGAGCACTGATCTTCAGCCAGAGCTGCCGGACGCTCCCGCCCTGGCAAACATCGAACTGACAGTCCGCGCGCAGCGCTACGGAACCGCACTGGAAGACTCCCTTGCCTTGGCCTGCAGGGAATTGACACCCCGAGAGCGGCTCATGCTTCTGTGGCGTTACCAGGATGGGCTACAATTGGGGCAGATTGCCCGCCTTCTCGGCATTCACCAGTCGAACGTGACCCGGCAGCTCGAACGCCTGCAGGGCAAGCTGCGAGATGATGTTATTGCTAACCTTTCCAGCAAACATCACCTGAGCCGCTCTGCTATCCAGGAGTGCCTTGAAGACATTGTAGAGAATCCGCGCCATGAAGTTTCCATTCTGGAGTTCGTAAAAGCAACGCAAGGACCATCGCACGAAAACAGCGCTCTGCTGCCGTTATCGGCCCCGGTGCGGAAACACTCTTCTTCTCTCGCGCCAACCCTCCCAGGACTCGGCGCGGTGAAGGAGGCATAAGGAACAACAATTCGACTTGATCGATGCTGTAGATAGACGACCCTCGTCAACATTGCAGCCAGATGCCCGTGGTCTACGCGGGCGTTGCCGAGGCGAAGTAACGTAATGACAACACCCCCTGGAAGTCCTTTGTCGGGACACATTTCTGCGGAAGACCTTGCCGCGTTTCTCGCGCAGCGGACCTTGTCGCGCGAAAGAAAAAAGATCATCGCGCATCTTGAGCGGTGCTCGTTATGCCGGACACTTGCGGTCCAATTGGTACTTAGTGAAGCTGCGGTACCAGACCCGGATGACGATTCTGATTGATCGGGCTGCGCAATCCGCTTACGCAAACTGCCCATCTGAATTTGTCTATCTTTCAGGAGTGGCCCGAGGAGTTCCTGGATTCAGTTCCCTCGAACCATTGCGGGCAAGGAGTAAGACAAGTTGTCGAGACGTTTTCGCGGGCTGCGTGAGGAACCGAACAGATCATATGACGCAGTGGTGATCGGCGCCGGCGTGGGAGGACTTATCTGCGCCAACCTACTGGCGCGATCGGGGCTCAAGGTCTTGCTTATTGAACAGCATTTCATGGTGGGTGGCTATTGCAGCACCTTTCGCCGTAAAGGATACACCTTCGATGCTGCCACGCATTTTTATCCTCTATTGGGAAACCCGTCCACGATTACAGGCTCACTCCTGGCCGAACTGGGCGTTACAACGCAATGGATAAAAATGGACCCGGTCGATTGTTTCCACTTCCCTGACGGCACGCGGTTTCCTGTACCGGCGGATTTTGATTCCTATCTTCAAAAGCTGAAGAATGAATTCCCTGATGAATCTGAAAATATCGACAATTTTTTTGCTCTGGTTAGAAAGGCCTACCTGATCGGGCTCATCGAGTATTTCCGCAACGTTACAAGCGACCGTATCGCTCCCTATCGCGACCTCACGATCCGTGATGTTCTCGACGGGTATTTTCGAAACCAAAAACTAAAACTGCTATTGACCGGCGACATAGGTCATTGGGGTTCTCCTCCTTCACGAACATCGTTTGTGTTTGACTCGATGCTGCGGCTTTCCTACTTTCTGGGCAACTATTACCCGCGTGGCGGGTCACAAGTATTTGTCGACGAGTTGGCGCAACGATTCGAGGAAGCCGGCGGACACATTCTGATGAGCTCAATGGTGCGCCGCATCCTTGTGCGCAATCACACGGCCTGGGGTGTGGAAGTTGAATCCGGAACGCCGCGGAATAAAACCGTCCGGCAGATTACCGCAAGCATTACTGTTTCCAATGCTGACCTGTGTCATACGCTAGAACATCTGATCGGCCCCGAACTCCTGGATCCGGACTACATTACGGGAATCCGGCGGCTCCGTCCCAGCCACCCGTGCTTTCTTGTTCACTTTGGATTGAAAGGCATTGCTCCCAGAGAACTGCGAAAGGCTGAAGGCTATCACTGGAGTTCGTGGGACGCAGAGAATGTTGCCACGGACGCCTTCAAAGTCTTCCTCCCCACAGCATACGATCCGGCCCTCGCGCCCCCCGGCGGTCAGATCGTAATTATCCAAAAGTTGACCAACATTGATTATGACGCTGTCACGGACTGGCCCTCTCACAAGAAATCCGTGGAAGATTACATTCTGCGATCACTTGAGCGCTGTCTGCCCGGTTTCTCAAATCACATTGTTGTTCAATTGAGTGCCTCAGCCCAGACATCTTACAGGTACACACTCAACCACCACGGGGCGATGCTGGGATGGCAGATGGCGCCAGATCAATTGGGTGAACTGCGGCCTGGCCTCACGGGGCCGGTTAAGCAGCTCTATTTTGTCGGCCATTGGACACAGCCTGGAGGAGGCATTACTCCTGTCATGGTTTCCGCAATGCGGGTTGCACGACTGATCACCGGCACCCAGAATTACCGATCTGTGCTGCCTGCAAACGGTCTGGAGATGCCAAACACAGTGGGAGCAATGCCGGCATGAATGCTCTGCTGAGCCAGTTCGCGTCCGAAGCCGGGTTTCCGGCAAGCACTCCTGCGCGGACCCTTGCGATAATGTCGGCGAAGAATAATTCCTTAGCCACCGGCTTGCTAAACCAGTTCTCCGGGCTCCGACCGGAGTGGCGATGCTTTCTTCTGAATGATGGAGACAAGGACCGCGCCGATCTCGATGGTGCGGCGACGAGCTGTATCTTTGTGCCATCATTCACAACTCGCGACCGCCTTTCACCGGATTTGAGCGAGGCCAGTCGCCTGTTTGAGAGCACTTCTCTCCGCCAAGTAACGCAATTCGTGCTCATCTCCAGCGCATTAGTTTACGGGACCGGACCGGGTCGGCATGGATTGGCGACTGAAAGCCATCTTCCGCATCCGGCCCATAGCAGTTGCATCTCCGAGCAGTGGAGTTCGCTGGAAACTTTGGTCCGCGAAAACCTGGAACCAGCCACAACACTCACGATCCTGCGGCCAGCCATCATTCTGGCTGGTAAAGGCTTGTTCCCCAGTCTCTTTTCGCGCTGGTTCGTTCCTTCCCTGCCCGGACACGACCCGGTGCTGCAATTTTTAAGTCTTTCAGATCTGGCGGCGGCAGTAATCTGCGCCGTGCGCGCCAACAAAGAGGGGATCTTTAATGTCGCGCCTGATTATGCGATACCGCTCCACCAGGCCACTCGACTCGGGAAAGCCATTCGTCTTCCAGTCCCACGCACCCTACAACGGACTGTCCAGTCAAAGCAAGCTCTGGATTTTCTACGTTATCCCTGGACCATTTCGAACGCGGAAATCAAGAAGGAACTGGGGTTTGCGCCAAGCAAGTCAAGCCTGGCAGCGCTGCAGGAGTTTCGCAATCGAAAGCCCGATCCCTCAGCTCCTGAACAATTTGACCGCTTCGGAATGGACGAGGACTATATCCATTTCTACGGTAAGTCGCTGTTCAAGTTTCTCTCAGAATATTATTGGCGCATCGAGGACAAGGGTCTGGAAAACATTCCCCGTCAAGGTCCGGCAGTCTTGGTGGGAATGCACCGCGGGTTCATGCCTTGGGATGGAGTAATGGCTTTGCACACCATCGTCAAGAAGACGGGCCGGTACCCGCGCTTTCTCACGCATCCCGCGCTTTTGAAGTTCCCTTTCCTGGCCAACTTCATGACCAAACTGGGCGGCGTGGTGGCTTGCCAAGAAAGCGCAGAACACGTGCTTGCCAGCGACGGGCTGTTAGGAATTTTCCCGGAAGGAATTCACGGAGCATTCACGCTTTATCGCGACACCTATAAGCTCCAGGCGTTTGGTCGCGACGTGTTTGTAAAGCTGGCCATCCGGCACCGCGCTCCTATTATTCCATTTGTCACCGTGGGAAGCGCGGAAATGTTTCCCATTTTCGGAAAGATCAAATCGCACCTCTGGACAAGATATGCTGGCTGGCCCTTTATCCCGCTTACACCAACTTTTCCCGTGCTGCCCGTGCCGCTGCCATCGAAATGGCACACGCAGGTCCTGCCAGCCATTCATATAAAACAGTATCCGCCGGAAGCGGCGGAAGACCGCGCTGTGGTGAAAGCCGTAAGCCGGCAAGTGAGAGCGCAGATGCAACAGGCCATTGACGAAATGGTCTCGCGGCGCCGGTCTATCTTCTTTGGTTCGATTTTCGAGCGGAGGAAAGATGAAAGCCAAAGCAAGCCTGCAGCGGTTTAGAGATATCTTTCTCATCATTCTCCGCCACGTAGTCCTGCATGCCTTGCACCATAACCTTGCCCGATGGCCGAGACTTGCCCGCCGGTTGCCTGGCCCTAATCTTTCTGGCCCCAAGCGTTTTCGCCAGGCGATTGAGGAAATAGGCGGCACCTTCATTAAGTTTGGTCAGATGTTGGCCATGCAATCAGACCTGCTGCCTCTGGAATACTGCGCGGCCTTGTTCAGCCTCTTTGATCAAGTGCCCCCATTTGATTATTCCCAAGTGGAGAGGACGTTTGTTGAAGACTTGCAGCGTATTCCGCTCGAGATATTTGACACTTTCGACGTCCAGCCTATCGCGACCGGATCCATCGGGCAGGTACATGTGGCCGTTCTGCGGGGAGTGAAACTTGCGGTGAAGGTCAGACGTCCCACGATTATCAGCGACTTTCAGTCTGACATAGCTGCGCTGAAATTCGCTGTCCACTCGGTCAAGCTGCTGCGATTGCAGTTCCTCTATTGGATCATTGCCCCGACGGAGGAGTTCATTGCCTGGACCCAGGAAGAGCTTGACTATCGACGCGAAGCGCATTACATGGACGAATTGGGCCGCAATGCCAAAGATAATGACTACGAAAAAGTGCCGAAAGTCTTCTGGAGTTACACTACCTCGCGCATTCTCACGGTGGAGTTCCTTGAAGGCGTCACGGTTTCGGAATATCTGCGCCAGATGGAGAATGGAACTGCGCACACCAGCCCCGACTGTGAGCCCCGGCTGTTCGCTGCGCGACTCATCGACAATTTCCTGGGCGACGCCTTTCGGCACGGCATGTTTCATGCAGACCTTCACCCTGGCAACCTGATGATCATGCCGGGCAACGTGGTTGGATACATCGACTTCGGCATCTCCGGCGTGTTGAGCCGCTACTCGCGCCGTCATCTCATCGCCATGACTCTCTGCTATGCCCGCGGCGATCTCGAAGGCATGTGTGAATCGTTCTTCAGAATTACCACGCTCGACAGAAATGCCGACCTCCGGGGTTTTCGCCGCGGACTCAGCCATGCGGCCTCGGGCTGGTACGGCGACCGGAATGACGAAAGCCGCCTGCGCAAGAGCATCACCTCGATCATGCTCGAACTTCTGCTTCTTTCCCGCCGGTACGGCATCTGGCCGCAGCGCGACGTGATCAAGTACATACGGTCGGCCATCGCGCTCGATGGTCTGGTCAAGACCTTTACGCCCGGCATGGATATCGGCCGCCATCTGGAAGAGGCCTGCGAGCGGCATATCAAGTGGGACTCAATGCGCAATCTCATCTCACCGGAAGCGGTGACCGGCTGGTTCGGCGGCAATGCCCGTCTGCTGCGCGACGGTTTTCTGCGCGCGTTCTCTGTGTTGCACCGCTCCTGGGCCGAAGCGCCCGCGCCACCGGTGTTGTATGACGAAGGCCCCGCCTCGGCCAGGAGGAAGTCGCTTCCGCTGCAATTCGGCTGGATCGCAATCTGTCTTTTGGTCCTGTGGAAGCCGGTCCTTCTGGCTTCGACGCAGGCGATCACCGCGCTTCTGCTGGTGCTGGGCGTGACCATCCTGCGGCAGATGGCCAGCTCTTCGCGGACGTCGACCGATGAAACGAGAAGCTGATGCGGCGATGGTCACATCATCGATCGGGAACTCCGCGTCCGGAAAAGCGCTTCACCGGGCCCGCCGTTTCCCCTGACAGGCCGGTTTCGCACGAAGAGCGGGCAAGAGAACTGCGGCTGAAACTCGAGGAGATGGGGCCGGAGTACCGCTGCTTTGCGCTCTATCTTTCTTCGCGCGTCGATCTTCTGCCCGCCGAGTATTGCCGCGAACTGGAGCTGACTCCGGATTCGGAAGTCGCTCTTTCTCCCGACACCGTGCGGCAGCTTCTGGAACAGGAGCTCGTCCGCGGAATGGACACGGCCTTTGCCGCGATCGATTACATGCCGAAGAAATCAACGCTGCTCACCCAGCATCACGAGGGGCAGCTCAGAACCGGAGCGCGGGTAGAGGTCGTGCTGCTGCGCCCGCGGTTTTATTCATTCCCCGACCGGGAGGACGGCTTCCTCAGTCTGCGCGGGGCCGAAGAGCTGTGGGATGAACTGCTGACCCTCAATGTCCTCGCCGATTTTGAAGCCGTTCTGCGGCGCAAGACCAGCCTCATCAAGGCCCGCGAAGGAATGGAATTGCAGGTGCGGGATGCCGCGTCGGTTGAAGTGCTGCAATCGCACAGAAGCTATTCCGAGCTGAGCACCAGGAACGTCCTGACCTTTGAGCCCGGAGAGGCGCGGCCGCTGGACGCGGTCATGGGGCGCACACGCCGGGGAGCGGACGCTCTTGCGCGCCGCATTTGTTATGTATGGCTGCAACAGGCTCTTCATGGCCGCTGCTTTCCGGTCGACCCGCGGATACAGAACATCCACGTAAGCGAAGACGACCGGATTTCTTTTTTGAACTGCGATCTGGCCGGTTTGCCTGGAGGCGCCAGAGAAAATCTGTCAGGCTATCTCGACGCGCTGCTCGCCGACGATCCCGACAAGGCCATGATGTATTTGCTGCGGGAGATGAGGCCGCCTTCCGGAAGAAAGGCCGACACCGACAGCCTGCGCAGCAATTTCCGGCAGGCCGCCTATTTCGGCATGCTGGAACCGGTGCTCGGCACCGACAGCAATGCCATCGTCCAGCTCGTCTTTCAGCACTGCCGCACCGCGCGCGACCATCACTATTCGCCGGGGCCGAACCTGCTGTGCTTTTATCGCGGATTGTTTTCCATCGCCAGAGCGGCGCGACAGATCTGCGCCTCGGGCGATCCGCTACGCGAGGGGCTGGAGGAAATGCGTACCGCCGGCGCCTTCGATCAGCTGCGCGAAATCATCGACTGGCACTACTGGTATCGGAACTCGGACAAGTTCGCGGCCGCCATGGTACATCTGCCCAGGATTTTTGACGGCGCGCTCACCAAGGCGTCGTCCCCGTCGCCCGAGGCCGCGCCGCATGACCCGCCGGCCACGCCGGGACCGCGCGGCAGAACTTTCACCGACAACCTCATTCTTCTCGTGGTGCTGCTGGTTGTGATCTCTCAGCTGCCCGACACGCATGAATGGAAAGGAAAGATAGTTCCGCTGGCGCTGATGCTGGCCGGACTTCTGGGCCTGCGAAGCCGCTAAGCGGCGGAGTAACGATAGAGGTGGAATCATATGTCCGCATTCGCAAAACTCGCTGAAGCAACCTCCCGAGGCTCCATGCCGGACTTCGCGCCAGGCATCGAGGCCGTCTTTCCCGATGAATTTCCGGAATGCGACCGCGCCGTCGAAGCCGCCGGAGACCCGCTCCCCGATTTTCTTCGCGGCACGTACTATCTGAGCGGTCCCGCCCGCTTTGGATTCAAAGACCTGGCCTACCGGCACTGGCTCGACGGCGACGGCATGGTCTGCTCGCTTCGCTTTGACGGGAAATCCATCCGTCTGAAGAGCCGCTACGTTCGCAGCCGCAAGTTCGTCGAAGAACAAAGCGCTGGCCGTCCGCTGTTCCGCACCTTCGGAACGGCATTCGCGGGAAGCCGGCTGAACCGCGTGGGTAACGGGCTGGAATCTCCGGTGAATGTCAGCGTGTACCCCTTCGCCGGACATCTTCTGGCATTCGGCGAACAGGGGCTGCCCTGGGAACTGGATGCCACGACCCTTGAGACGCGCGGCCAATTTACCTTCAACGGAAGACTCAATGAAGCCAGCCCTTTCTCAGCCCATCCCAAGTTCGACGCCAAGACCAGCGAGATGTTCAACTTCGGAATCTTCTTTTCCAACCAGTCGCCGCGGCTTTATTTTTACTGCTTCGGGCCGGCAGGCCTGCGCTACCGCAAGGCCGTTCCCCTGGAGTATTCCTGTTCCGTCCACGATTTCAGTCTCAGCCGGAAGTACGCGGTCTTCTATTTAAGCCCCTATCTTCTGGACGCCACGGAACTGCCGCAGGAGGGATGCACGGTCATGGACTCCCTGCAGTGGCAACCGGAGCGCGGCAGCCGGATACTGGTGCTGGAGCGCGGCACCGGCGAGGTGGCCGCGTCGATTCCTGTCGGCAGCCGCTATTGCCTCCATCTCATCAATTCATGGGACGACGGCCACCAGTTAGCCGTTGACCTTCTCGAATTCGACGAACCGCTCTACGCCCACTACCAGCCCGTGCCCGATCTCTTTCAGAAGGTTTCACCCGGAGACCCGGTCCGGCTGACGCTGGATTTGAAATCGCGCGAAATAGTTGATCGCGTTGAACTGCGGTATTCGAAGTCCCCCGACTTCCCCGCCATCGACCCTCACCTCGCCATGCACTCCTGTGACGAATTCTGGATGCTGGGGATATCCGCGGCCGGAAACGACGGACGCAAGTTCTTCGATCAGCTCGTCCATGCGGGCTGGAGCGGCGGCACGATGGATATTTATCAATCCGCCCCCGGCTGCTATCTGGGCGGCGAACCGGTCTATGTGGGCGATCCGGGGTCTGCCGAGGCAGTGGTCATCTGCCAGGAGTTTGACGCAGTCGCCCGGAAGAGCAGCTTTCTGGTGTTCGAGGCCGGCAGTGTGGCGAAGGGGCCGGTGACACGTCTTCCCGTGGAACAGGTTATTTATCTGGGCTTCCACGCGGCGTTCAGGCCGGAAACGGCCATTCCTTAGTGCTGTGGGCATTTTTGATGCGATTCGCAAATCCAGACCAAGGGGTTGTCTACCCCATAGATTTCTTACCGTTTCAAAGGAGCCCCTTGCCTGGCAGCCGCTAGGCCCGCAAAAGCAGGGCAGAAACGGCGAGGCCGAAATGAAGGATATGCAGGGAGTCAGCATGGTTCGTGAACTTGCCAAATCCGCGTTGAGTTTCTCCTGGGCGCTTTCGCTGCTGGGGATCAAACAAACAGTCAATCTGGGACAATTGGGGCAAAACGGGGGCGACCTGTTCGGGCCGGTAACTCAGGTTGCCGTGGGCCAGCTCGACGAGTCCATGAAAGGCATCTACCGGTCGGGCGATCACCTTCAATCTCGCATGATTGACATGGCGTTTGGTTCTGTGAATCCCGCCAACTGGGCTAACCCAGCCAATTGGACTCCGGGACGCCCCATGGGACCTGTCACCGATACACCGGCCGGCTCCGCCACACAGGCAGGGCAGCCATCGACAGCGCCCATGGACGTGGCGGCCTTCTGGATGAATCCTCTCAACTGGTTCAACCCGGCGAACTGGAATATGTTGCGCTTCATGGGAGATTGCGGTCAGCCAGGTGGCCCGTGTTCGCCACAGGGTCCCGGTCAGACGAGCGCCGGCTCCACTGGCTCCGGTTCAGCACAAACCTGGGGCCCAATGCCAGGGCAGAAGCCGTAGAGAAAAAACAGAGATATTGCGCATGACAAATACGACCTCGCCGCCGATCCTGAATTCATCTTCGCCGACGGTATCGTTGTCTCCATTCCGGAATCTGACGGAAGAGTTCAAGAAAGCTACGCGCATCATCCGGAATCGGCTGGGCAATGCGAATGATCTCTCCCAGGAGATATTCTTTTTGGGAGACGGAATTCAACGCGCCGCTGTAGACAGGCTTTTTGAGCTTCTCCAGCCATGCACATGGAGTCCCGCCGGGCTTGCGCGGATGAGTTCCAATACTTTGAGCGAAGGTCTGCAGGTCGCGCGGTTTTTCGCTCCAGGACAGACAAGCTATCTCTCGTGGCTGGAACTCGAAAATAAGCTGGAAGTTTTTCTGCTGGTACAGAACCTTCCATCGATTCTGGGTTTGTCTGCCGTGAAACCGGCCCCTCTTCCTGAGCTTGTCCAAAAGGCGTACAGTCTTTCTCCATTTGCCGCGCTCTGGGGCGTAGAAGGGCTGGGCCACTACTATACCGATACATATTGGGACCTTAATGGTCAGCCCGAAGGTCTGCTTTCCCCATCCCGGGCCGCGGTTCCGGAGAAAAGTCTGCTTATGTTACATGCGGGAATGGGGCTGGCTTTTGCCTATCGGCTCCTGAGCGGCCTGATGCCGCAGTCTCCGCCGGCGCAGGTCCGGGAGACAGTGGGGCGCTTTATTACGCTCTGCAGAGCGAACTCTCGAGAAGGCTGCCTAGGAGCGGCCATTGAATCTCTGGGGCTGGTCACCCGCGATTTCTACCCGGAAATGGTCCGCAGTATCTCCCAGTCTCTGGCCGAAGCAGATCCACACCTGAGCGGGTCTTTCTGGCATGGTGTCGGCCGCGCCCTCTACTTTTCGCGAGCTTATTTCCTGCCCATGTTGCGAACTCCGTGGAGCGCTGTCGATAGGGAGGGCAGCACAAATCCGCAACGCCTGAACCTGATGTCAGGCCTTGCCTGGGCAGTCACCCTGGTGAATATGAGACATCCGCGGGTCATGGAAAACATATTGAACACCTATGTTCAGCAATCGGGGCTTGAAGAGGCCTTTGCCGACGGCGTGAGTTCGAGCATTCTGATGCGCACTGATACGACTCCCGGATCCCCATTCATCTCGCAATTCTGCTCTTATCAGCCTGTCGCGGAGAAAGGCGATGCGAAAGAGCTCTGGAACAGGCTGGTGACAGCTCCCTGTGAACGGGCGTTGCGGTCCTGTCCGCGGCTCAAAGAGGGCCGATTGCGCGATCAGATATTTTCTTATGGAGCGTCTTTATGGTGACATTAAATCTGTCCCGTCGCTGCCCATCCGGCGTTTTGCGAGACTGCTCCCGTGGGTACCGCTTATGCTACGGGCCATAGCATGGATGATCAAACTTCCCGCGGCGGTGATTGTTACAGGAATGGAAGCGCTGACGACGGCATTGAAAGAAGTACAACATCTGTTCGATCAGGGATTCCATATCGCCGAAGAGGGGGCCGGCCGATCCATGACCGCTCCGCAGGGAGCTTCCGATACATGCACTACAGCGGGATATCCAGCAGATGAATTACAAAAGGAGGATCAGACTATGAGTGATCAGGATCTTGGCGGAGATGACTTGAAATATGTAAGCTACTCCGTTTTATTCACAAAGCGAGACTATGAGGCCACGTTAAAACAGCAGAAAGAATTTCTTGTCAACTACGCCACGGATGGCGCGAGCTTCGCCGCCCTCAAGATGATAGAGTTTGCCGCGGAACCGTTTCACCGCCCTCCCGAATGGACCCGCGACAATCTGTATCCTCCAGATATTCCGGCCGGCAACGCTATGCTCACTGTGAGCGAACTGCCTCCCGACGATCGGAAATATCTCACTTTCATCTTTAACGTCGAGCGGCGTCTGTCCAGGGGGGATGCGGATTACGAGAAGAGGACGGTAAAGATCCTGGGTGAAATCAGGGACCGCCTCTGAATGGATCCGGCGTCACGAGCGACTTTCCATTCGACGCCGGGCGACCCGGGTTGCAATGACAAGTTCTAACGGAGCGGTTCGCCCCGTCACACCGATTGTTGATACCGCAAATGTCGAAAGGAGCAACAGAATGTCGAAGCATGACAGACCTGGTTCATTGAGCCGTATCGCCGATGAGTTGGAGCAACTCGTCAAAAACGGCATATCACGCCCCTCGGGGACATCCAACTGCTTTGAACTGGCGGCGGCTGAAGGTCCCTATGAAGAGGTCATAATTTGCAGAAGCTATGGGACCGCCAGGATATTCATTAGGAACAAGACAGATCTCTATATAGTCCCCAACGGAAAGCTTCATCGTCTCAACTGTGAACATGTCGGCAAGTATGTCGGCGTATTTAAGTCCAGCATCACTGATGACCTGCTTACCTTTCCTGACGCGCCGGAGGAACCGTTCGACGAACCCAGTCCAATTCCGGACTTTCGGACAAAGCTGCACCCCACAAAAGCCAAATGGGAGTTCAATGACGGAACAATTTACGGCGTGGGCCCCGCCAACAGCTACATCGTGCCCATCAATGACAACTCCAGCCAGCTCAAGATTTCCATCGCGATGGTGCTGACGGGCGGCACCGGGAGGTATGAAGGGGCAAGGGGAACAATCAGTTCACTCGGAGCCACATGGTTTCCTTTCGTTCCCGGCGGCAAACTCCAGGACAGCCTAAAAGATGGAGCGGTTTTTTCAGCCAGAGGCGTTCACGGGTTTCGGATCACCTTCGCGAGCGATCAAAAGTAGGATGCGGCGCGGAACGAGTGGGGCCATTTCTCAGAATGTGCAGTGATCGGGCCGAAACCGGGCGGCTGGACAAAGCAAAGGTCTGTTATGAATCGTAACGAGTATGCCGGCTGGGCAGCACAGGCGCCATCGATGCCTCCGTCCGTTGATGGGATGAAGGCTGACGGCCCGGTCGGCAGTACGCTGAAGAGAGCCGCCTATTTCCCGCTCTTCTCCGTCCAGAGCCCCACCACCCGAAATGTGCCCATACCATCACCCCAAAATCCAAATCGTCTTATTGGGATGAAGGTCTACGAAGAGATGCACAGTTTTGAGATCGAGCAAACGGTTCTCCATAGCAGTCGATGTCTCCGGGCCATCAACCATGTGGGTCAGCCGGTCGCGAATATCAGCATAGACTGGAGAATCATTCCCGATGATTATGTGGCAACCCCCGACAGGATGCCTCCGCCAACTGAGCTGGATCCGAGCCGATCGCAAAGGTTCGCGATGTACAGCGGGCATTTTCAGTGGAACGACAACCAGGCAAGCGGCTTCCACGGTTTTGGAGCAGGCCGCACTTTTCCCTCCATGGTCAACGGGAAGCCTCAACTCCGCATAGGCGCTGTCGTTGACATTTTGGAGGGATTCGGCGCGTTGCGGGGGATGCAGGGGAATGCGATTGTGAACGGTTTCATCCAGCCTCCCTATGATCTGGCCTTAAGTGTAACGGTCCGGATAGCGGATGGCGGGCTGCGTTTGCGAACTCAATCGCTTCCGGCGACTGTAAAGCCCATTCCCAGCCCGGATCCCGACACAACCTTCCTGGTTTTCCTGGGCGAGCCCGACCCCGACAATCCCATCGTTCTCAACCTGGCAGGCGACGGACATGTGCTTGGCGCCAAAGTACGTGAGCTTTTGCGCCTTGTTTCCATCAGGTTTGACGTTAACGGGCCTTCCGGCATGCGCAGCGCAATCACAGAGGGCCCCATTGTCGGCGCGTTGCAGTTTGATCTTCAATTCGATTCTTCTTATCCCGGTGTCCCCACGCCCTTTCAAACCGCAAACGCCATCTTTTCGTTTCGCGATCCTGGCGGCGCACGCATCGGCACGCTGAACACCGATGTAGTCGAAGGCAGAGGTTTCGCCATGAGCTTTCCACCGGCTCCTCCGCCGGTGGTGCGAGTTGCCGGATTTGGGCCCTTTCTCAGCGGCACCGGACAATTCAGCGGCGTTTCAGGGATGTTGTCGCTCAACGGGATCATCAGCATTTCAGCGCGCACGCCTTCCATCCTTTATCTCTTACGTATTTCCGATCCGGAAAAGCGGTTCGCCAATGCGTGGTGTACGAAATGAGAGGCGGAAGTGCAATGCCCGGCCAACCGGCTTCGGAGAGCACGGCGGCACCCACGCCGGACGAAGTCGCCCTGGTCAGCCAGGTGGACAGCGCGCTTGAATCCGCTCGTTCCCTGAGGCAATGGTGGCGGCAAAAGGACGCAATTGGAGGCTATGCCGCCCGGTTTGAACTCAGCCGGGCTTTCAATCCGCCCAGTACCAGTTTTGGGTTTTTTGACACGGCCCATCTTGGGAACGGCAGTTATCAGGTGATGGGTTCGGTGGAAGAAATGCTTTTTGACACTGCCAGGAAAGAACGCGTGCCCGCCTTGCGCAACGAATTTCGCGAGTACGTTCTGCGCTATTTCATGCGGGTAAGCGACTACCGGCAACCAGAAGCCACAGTGGAACCGGACACTCCCTCCGCTGCCGGCCTGAAGTCCCCGCTGAGCTGGTGCCCGCGGCCCTCAGCATCGTGGGCGGGCTTCGGATACTCGCAACACTTTTATAAGCTCCGCGATTCCGGCGGTATCGGGAGATTCTCCGATGACCAGCGTTTTGCCATTGTTGACTTGCGAGAGGTCATGGCGAAATACGAATGGGTCATCCTCAAGGTCAGGATTTTTGATTTCAATCTGAATTTGGCGCCTTTTGGCGCCAACCGGTTGCAACTGACAGTGCCCATGAGGGAAGAGAGTTACCTGGTTCTAAGCCCCGATTTCATCGTTTCGGATGACCATCCTTCCGCCCCCGAACTTGGCAGATACGGCTTTGGCTACGCCTTTCTGAAAAATCCCGGCGGCGGACTGCTGGCGTATGGGCCGGGAATGTTCGAGCTGGCTTTTGAATCGATCACATTCCGCATTCTGGCCTCCGGCGAGATTCGTGCGGAACTGGTGTTTGTTGCCAATCGCCCGGAGAAGATTCTCAACTTTTCCCCGGACCCTCTGGCCTGGAGCCGGCAGGTCGCCGATTTTTTATCGATGGGGATGTTTTCACAGGTACTGGGACCAACGGCGGCCCAGAATGCGTGGTTCCCTCCCGGGCCGTCGAACGGGATCGATCCGCTGAGCGCTTATGTTTCTTTCGCCAACCTGCTTACCGGCGGACTGGCGGCAAAGAACCTCTGCGTTTCAAAAGAGCAGCTGGAAAAAGACATGCTGATCCGGCACTTCACGCAGCACTACCAGTTAATGACGGGTGCGCTGCTCACCTGGAGACAGGTTCCCGACTGGCTGGACCTTTCTTCTCTGCCATCATGGGCACATACAGGCCGGGCCGCATGAGCGATCGGCAAACGCACGCAATGGTATTGTCGGGCGGTGCGGCGTACGCCGCCTACGAAGTAGGGGTTATGAAGGCCCTTTTCAGCGGCGCTTCCCCAGCCACCGGCTATTCGAGCCTCGATCCTGAGATCTTCAGCGGAACATCAGCAGGCGCCTTCAATGCGTCCGTTTTGTTGTCCGCCAGCTGTTCAGACACTCTTTCAGCGGTTGCCTATCTCGAGAGCATCTGGCTCAATGAAATTGCGCGCACACCGAGCGGCTGCGGCAACGGTGTTTTTCGATTTCGTCCCGACTTCGTCAACCTCCTGAATCCGAATTGCTATGCTCCTGATCCGGTTCTTCCTTTCACGGAATTCGCCACAGACGTTCTTTTTTTTTCACAGGAGTGGTTTCAGCGGAGTATCAACTTCCTGACGTCGCCTGGCGGCGTGGAACAGCGCGCCCTGGAGCTTGTCGATCTCGGCACAGGTCTTACGGTGGATCGGTTTGAGCGGTTGGTCGCCAGGGTGGTGCAACCCGCCGACATCAGGAAATCTATCAAGCAGCTGAGAATAGCCACCACGAACTGGCGGTCCGGGGACGTGCGAGTGTTTCGAAATGAGGACCTGACGGATGCGATCGGCGTGCAGGTAGTCCTGGCATCCACCTCCATCCCGGGAATTTTTCGGCCCATTGAGATCGAGGGCGAACCTTACGTCGATGGAAGCGTGGTTGCGAACACGCCACTCAAAGAGGCGATCGACGCGGGCGCGGATACGATCCATGTCGTGTACCTGAATCCCGACGCTCAGGTCATTCCTCTTCCTCGATTGCGCAATACGCCCAGCGCCATTTATCGAATCATGGTCATGGGAGCCGCCGCGATGATGAACCGCGATATCGAAATTGCAAGGCGCGTTAACGAGAATCTGCAGCTGCCTGGCGCCCGAACTGAACAATCCAGAGGGCATCGCAGGCTTGCGATTCATCGTTATCATCCGGGCAATTCCGCTGACGGCATGCTGGGATGGCTGACGTTCGGACGGGACCATATAGCGAGTGTCATTCGCGAAGGGTTTGCAGACACAGTGGAACATGACTGCGGCGCCTGCGGATGCATTCTGCCAAATTGAAGCGCACTATGCAGACCGGTGCCGGAGCGAACACAAATTCGTGTAGACCGGGCCCATCCAGTGGGTGGAACAAATCAGAAAAAACAGCCTTTATCGGCAGGGAGGTAGCTAAAAATCATGGAGAACGACATTGAGGCTTTAAAAAGGATCGCTGAGTCACTGCGTGAATTGAAGGTGGATGAGGGTCTCAGCCGGGAAATTGACCGCTTCCTCAAAGGGCGTGAGGATACTGAGGGAGAAAGCGATGACCAGGACGAAGCCGAGTTGGAAACATCCTCTGAAGACGAGGACAGAGCGGAAGGACAGCAACGGGAGCGCGAGTCTTCAGGACGAAAACCCGGGCGACCACGAGAAGTTATCGATCTGTCCGTGCTGAACGCGCCGGGCCTTCCTTGTACATGGCCTTCCCCTTTTCTTCCGCCCCTGGTTCTCATGCACTACCTGCAGCACGGGCCAGGTCCGTATGCCAGTGAGGCGCTCGTCATCGATGAACATACCGGCACGCATTGGGATGCTCCCGCACATTTCATTCCGCCGCCCAGTACCGGATTGCCGAATGCGTTCGATATTGGCAATGTTCCCAGCGAGAGAGTGCCTATATGGCAGTTTGTGGGTGAAGGATGTGTCATCGATGTACAGAGCGTGGTGATCGGGCCAAACCCCGGTGAGAGCGGGCGCATCAGCACCGATCTCATTCAAAAATGGGAAAAAAGCAATCGCTCCCTGCGGCCCGGCGACATGGTCCTTCTCTATACCGGGTACTCGGACAAGTTTTATGAAGCGATGCCCGGCGGCCGCCGATACGTGGCGGACCCTCTGAGTGGCAAGGCTCCAGGCTATCCCGGCGTCGATCCGGCGTGCATGCAATACATGGCAACAAAAGAGGTGTCGTTTGTCGGTATTGACAGCCCCAACATCGGCCCGGTCGGGCCGGATGCGATTGCAACTCACGTCAACGCTCTAAGCCAGGGCGTGTTAATCATGGAGAACCTGATTAACCTCAAACATCTGCCTAAAACCGGTTCCTTTGTTGCGGTTCTTGGGCCCAAGCATGCTGCCGCGTCCGGAGGCGAGGCTCGGGTGATCGCCGTGAAAGAACCAAAGACCGCGGAAATCCTGATCAAGTCCGCACAACTTCAAAGAGTGGCGGACCTGTCGGTCATTCTCCGCGAAGATCTGCCGGTGTCCTGGCCAGGAGCAGGTGTCGCCAACAATCGCACACCTTACCTGAGCCGCACCCTGCATACCTGGGACCAGCCCGGCGGCCCCGCGCTGGTTCGGGAGCACATGCTCGACGTCCACTCGGGAACTCATTTGGTGCCGCCCGCTTATGCCATACCCACCGCCGGCTTCGACCGCGACGATTATGACAAGGCAACGACCCAGCTTTTGGACAAATTTGAGCTTAAATACGGTTCCATCGGTTCGAGCGAAATAACGGCGGACAAGGTACCTCTCGGTTACCTGCTTGGCCGGGCCCACATCGTTGATGTAACCGGGCTGGTCGGCACTGCGTCGGCAGGAAAAAGTCCGGCAATCCGGAAAGAGAATATCCGCGAACACGAGCACGCGCACTGCGAGATCGAACCAGGAGACATCGTGATCTTCCATTCCGGTCACAGCGACAGATTCTTCCAGCCCTTCCCCTATGGGTCTCGCTGCATTGCCGACGCGCTCAACGGCATCGCTGAAGGATGGCCGGCACCCACTCCTGAAACCGTGATCTACCTGGCAAAGAGAGGAGTTCGCTGCATCGGCACAGATGGCCCCAGCATTGGATCCGCCGAACCCGATCTGGCTCTGGCGACCTACTGGGCGGGCGGCAAGTATGGGGTGAATTTCATTGAGTATCTGACGAACCTGGGTGTCTTGCCGCGTGTTGGGAGTTATTTTTTATTTGCTCCAGTCAAGGTGCGTGGCTTGCATGGCGGATATGGCCGGGCTGTTGCGCTCTTTTGAGCGTCGCAGCCCGCCCGTTCTATATCAGCGTTATCAGGGGAGGCTTCGGCTTCCGGATTACCGGACGAGGCGGGCTGCCACACGGCTTGGCGGCGCCGCCTGAATCGGGAGATATCAAGCGATGGCTGCATTTCTTTCCCGTAAATCGGATGACCGGGTATCCGAATGCCGCTAAGTAAGCGACCATGAGCGCCAGTGATGATCCATGTCCTCTGGGCGTTTAAATGACAACGCGCAGGCCCGTTTGCTCTTACCTTGCAGTCCAATGGCACAGACTCGAACGCAAATCGCATGCTTCCGAATGTCTATTTAAGGGGATATATCGCTAATGGGAGAACTTTCGCGCGGCTTTCATTACGATGTCATCATCCTCGGCGCCGGCATCGCCGGGCTCACCTTGTCGCGTCAACTCCTGATGTATTCCGACAAGACCGTTCTACTGCTGGAGAAACGCACGGAAATCCCTCCGGCCCGGCAGAAGGTCGGTGAGTCCAACGTCCAGGTGCAGGGCTACTACCTATCGAAAATCCTCGACATGGAAGAACACCTGCTCCGGGAACACTTCCTTAAATACAACCTTCGCTTCTACTGGCCCACTCCCGGCCAGGCCAATACAGGCTATGAGCAGTACAGCCAATCGTATATTCGGTTCTTGTCGAACATCTGCTGTTACCAGCTCGACCGTAACAAGATTGAAGGGGAGCTGTTTCGGGTCAATCTTCAGGACCCGAAGTTTTCATTTGAAGCGGGCATCGCCAATCTCAATGTCATTCTGTCGACGACCTCAGAGCCGCACGCGGCCAGCTTTACCGTGGAAGAGCGCAAAGTTGAAGCCCGAGCCGCCTGGGTTGTGGATACCACCGGACGCGCCAAATTTCTCGCCCGCCGGCTGGAGCTGACAAAGTCCAACCCCATCCGGCATGGCTCGGTGTTCTTCTGGGTGGACGGGTTGGTGAACATCGAAAAGCTGACGGAGCTCTCTCACACAGAAATGCTGTTGCACAAGAACCGCCGCAAGCTCGGGCATATACCGGCATGGCTTGCAACTAATCACTTTTGCGGTGAGGGTTACTGGTTCTGGGTCATTCCGCTTCACGGCAAAACCAGTCTTGGTCTGGTCTATGACCGGGAAAAAGTGAATGAAGAAGAGGTTGCGTCGCCGGAGAAGGTCATCGAGTGGGTGTGCAGACGGCATCCTCTGTTTGCGCATGAGCTGCGCCGACTCAAGATCGTAGACCAGGCGATGTATCGCGACTTCTCTTACGATTGCAAGCAGACCATCAGCGCCGAGCGCTGGGCGCTGGCCGGAGAAGCCGGGCGGTTCACTGACCCGCTTTATAGCCCAGGCGGCGACCTCATTTCTCTCTACAACACGCTCATTGTAGATGCAATCAAGACTGATAATGAGAGCATCCTCTCGATCAAAGCGCGCCTGTATGAGCTCCTGATGTGGGGCCTTTACGAAGCTTATGTTCCAAGCTACGCAGTGAGTTATGAAGTATTGGGCGACCAGGAATGCTTTGCCATGAAATATGGCTGGGAACTTACCATCTATTTCACGTTCTATGTTTTCCCCTTCATCAACCAATTGTTTACTGACACCACATTTGTGGTCCCATATCTGGACCTGTTCGCCAGGCTGGGCGCGCTGAACAACAGCATGCAGGCCTTCATTACCGCCTATTATCGCTGGAAGAAGACTCAACTCGAGCAGGCGCAAGAACCGACCCTGTTCGACTTTACCGGACTTGAACCGCTTAAGAAATCAGAAGAGCTCTTTTACAAGGTGGGCTTGTCTGCGCGCGAATGCATCAAGACCCTGCGCCACTCACTGACGAACGTTGAAAACCTTGCCCGCTTCTTTGCCGTTTATATTTATTCTGCGGTCCTCAATGATGATGCTCTGCTGGGCAATAAACAGCTCATCGAATCGTTGGATATCGCGAATCTCACCTTTGACCCGGAAGCTATGCGGCGTCAATGCTGCTCGCTTGGTCCGGAGGGCGATTCCGGTCTGGCGAAACTGGGGGCTGAATTTGTCAGGCACTTTGGGAAGTCTCGTGCACCTGCCGGCAAGGTAAACAAAATAGCTCACGCCCCCATCTCGATTGCAGTTGGCGCAAAACTAGCATAAAGCGAACGGACGGCATTACCCAGCGGTTCCGCTTCTGCGCACTTCAACGTCTGGTTCCAACCCGACTGCTTGCCACCTTCCGGGCGACGCCGCTTCAACTCCGAATTGCACTTGCTCCGGCCCCGTGAGGCGACGCAAAAGAGGCGCGGTCATGTAGGTGGTTACAACCGCCATGATGGTGAGAATGAAGAACATGCTTTTGGGAATTACTCCCAGATCATAGCCCACATTGAGCACGATGAGCTCCATAAGGCCGCGCGTGTTCATGAAGATCCCGACTAAAGCTGAGTCCCTCCAGGAGAGACCGCTCCAGCGGGCGGCCAGCGCGCATCCTCCGGCCTTGGCGGCGATGGCCACAAGCACCACCAGCCCGCATAGTTGCCACAGCAGCGGACCCGACATGACCCCGATGTCGGTGCGGAGCCCGGTATACATAAAGAAGATCGGAACAAAGAATACGTAGACGAAGTCACGCAACCGCAAGGCGACGGCACGACGGAACTCGTCCTGGTCAAAGAACAAAGCGCCCATCATGAACGCCCCGAAGATGGAGAAAATCCCAATCAGGTTGGTAATCATGGCAGCGCCGAACATCAGGGCCAGTACAATTGCCAGCGTGGTGGACGAGATCTCCGGGCCTTCCGTCTTTAGAATGTGTCGTGTCCAGCGTTTCAGCAGAGGCCGCACTACAAACAGCAATATCAACCCAAAACCCAACGTCTCCAACAGCATTCTGGCAGCCAGCATGGGGTGGAAGTTGGAACGAACAATGGCGTTGATGGTGGCCAGGATGATCCAGCCCGCAGCGTCATCCAGGGCCGCAGCGGTCATGGCTGTGACTCCAATCTGCGTGCGGTTCAGGTTGAACTCGATCAGGATGCGGCCCAGCGTTGGCAAGGCCGTAATCGACATTGCCGTGGCAGTGAAAAGAGAAAAACCGACAAACGAAATGTCACGCGCCACGAGATGGTAAATCAGGCGGGCTAAGACCAATCCGCAGGTGAACGGCATCAGGATCCCGGCAAGCGAGATCCCCGCGGCCTTGTAGCCATGGGTGCGCAGATGGCAGAATTCAAACTCCATCCCTATCAGAAACAGTAGCAGGATAAGCCCTATCTGACTGAAGATAGTGATGGTGTGCTCGATAGAAGGGTCAAATATGCTGTGGAAAGCGCGAGGGAAGAATTTCCCAAACAGCGACGGACCAAGAAGGAGCCCAGCGGCCATTTCTCCGCACACTCCGGGCTGGCCTACTTTTTTAAACAGGGTGGCGAAGCCCCGCGCAGTCACGATGATTACCGTCAACTGCAGGATTACTGGAAGGAGAGACTGTTCCATATTTAGCTACGCAGTTTGTTCCTCCCGCCCCAAGGGGAGTGCTTCCGCATTCTTTGACAGCGCAGCAAAACGGATTTGCGGCAACCGACATCCCGGAGGACAAATATAAAGATGGTTCTGGCCTTTCGCAAAAATCCATTTTCATTCTTGGTAAACCTATGCCGTCTTTGAAGTCCGACAAAGGCGGAAGGTTCACATCGCGGTTTATCGCAACCATGACGGGGACCCCATTCACAGGCAAGCTCCGGAAAACCACCGCTTAGGGAAGATGGTCGAAAATCAACTTCATTCCTAGAAGGAAAAATGCGAACAAATGTAAGAACAATTTGAGAACAGAACACCGAAAAAACACCGGCTAACACTAGCAGCTAAACGATTGAAAAGGCAAAGACGAGCTAATTGATTGTTGTCCTCATAACCCAAAGGTCGTGGTTCAAATCCACCCCCGCAACCAATCCTAAGTATTTGATTCTGCGAGTCTTTCCCTCCTGAGATCAGCAAAGTGTAGGAAAAATGTAGGAAAACTTTGCCGGTATAGGCACTTTTCGTCCCTTGTTTCCGGCGATTTTTGTGCGGATTTCAACCCACTGTTACAGTGCGAAAAATCGTGGAAGGATCGGGAATGATTGCAGTTGAAAGCAGAATCGAGCGCTGCGCCCCGACGGCGGTTGCCGCGCCGGAACAGAGCGTTGACAGCACAGGTGCGGGTGTGGCGCGTGCAGACTTTGACTGTCTGCGAACAGATCACCGAAAAACAAGGACAAATACCAACCAACACCAGCAGCTAATCCGGCGGCAAAAACTGAATGAAAGATTGGCTCTGGACAGCCTCCAGAACGGTAGTTTTTCATCCAAAATCGCGCTCGAGTAACGAACCGGTTCTCTCCGCTTATTATCGGTAAGAAATCGCAATGATCCAAGTGCAACAGCGCTTTTATCATGCTAGATTTCCCATAATGGCACTACCTTACTATCTGGTGCGAAATGCAACAATGGTGAAAAGAGGATAGTTAGAAATCGCGAGAAACTGGATATATATACAATCCATAGCTGCTCATTCATTCGATGCAAGATGTTCTCCTCATGCTGACAGGACAGACTTTGCAAGTAGCATCTCCTGTGTGCCGCAATCACATAATTTTGAAAGGCATGCTGCGAAGCGGCGGCTGTTTACCTGGATCTTGATGGTGACAGGTATATTATTTGGATCATGGCAGAGTTCCCTGTAGATCAGGTTCGCGCTGCGTTTCCCGCATTACGGGATGGGTTTATTTTTTTTGATAATGCGGCGGGCGCGCAGTCGCCCGCTACTGTGCTCGACGCTGTAGCCCACCATCTTCTTCATCGCAATGTTCAAAGAGGCGGACGATACCGCCAGTCGCAGGAGGTGGACGAAGCCATAGCGCAAGCTCGCAGCAGCGTCGCACTGCTGGTCAATGCCCGGCATCCCGAAGAAATTTGCTTTGGCATGAATGCGACCTCTTTCATGCGGCTCATCAGCCTCGCCATCGGTCAATCGTTGCAAGATCGCCGTGAAATCATTGTGACTGATCTCGACCACGAAGCCAACATTGCCGTCTGGCTGGCTCTGGAGCGTGAAGGTGCGAAAATTGTGTGGTGGCATTTTAGAGACGATGGCCGGCTTCATCCCGCAGACCTGGAGATGCTGCTGTCCACGCGAACTCGGATCGTGGCTTGCACCCTGGCCTCGAACGCAATCGGGTCGATTCTGGATGTAGCCGAAGTCTCCCGGCTGGCTCATGCTGCCGGCGCCGAGGTCTTTGTCGATGCTGTGCATTATGGCCCGCACGGGCCAATCGACGTTCAGGCGTTTGGCTGTGACTATTTGGTTTGTTCAGGCTACAAAATCTTTTCGCCTCACATGGGATTCCTTTGGGGCCGTCGCGAAACGCTCGACGCTCTGCCCACTTTCCGCGAAGAATTTGTTCCCGATACCACTCCCGCCAAGCTGGAGATTGGCACGTATATCTATGAAAACGTCGCCGGCATGAATGCCGCCGTGCGCTACCTGGAAGATCTGGGACGGCTCATCAACCCGGCAGCAACCTCGCGGCGTGCCGCGCTGGTCGCGTCTGCAGAGGCCATTCGCGCCTATGAGGTTCAACTCTCTTGCGCCATGCTGGACGCTCTGACGGCGGTGAACGCGACCGTATATGGCATTACCGCAAAGGACGAGATCTCGCACCGGACGCCGACATTGTGCTTTAATCTTCCCGGTATTTCTCCGGCTAAAGTCACCGAGGCGCTTGCGAGCCAAAACATCGGTGTGCGCGATGGCCATATGTATTCACCGCGGCTGATGAAGCGATTGGGGCTTAGCCAGGAGATCGGCGCCGTTAGAGCGTCCTTGGTGCACTACAACACGTTGGAAGAGGTGTGCAGGTTCGGAAGCTCCTTAACGGAGATGACACATCACTGAAAGAACAAGGAAACTCATGCTGACCGACAACAAAATCCTGGAGATCCGTTCCCGCTTCCGCATCTTCCAGCACAAAATCTATCTCAACAGCTGTTCCCAGGGGGCCCTCTCAGATGCCGTGCAGACCGGCCTTGACGATTACATCGCGAGTTGGCACGAGCAAGGCTCGCCCTGGGAGACATGGGTGGACCATTACGAGGCGGCGCGGGCGGCCTTTGCGCAGTTCATCAATGCCAGCCCGGACGAGGTGGCCATTGTGACCAGCGCATCCGCGGGCATCAACAGCATTGCCAGCGCACTGAGCTTCCGGGAGCGGAACACAGTTGTGATGGGTGAGTTCGAGTTTCCTACCATGGGGCATGTCTGGCTGGCCCAACGCGCCCGGGGAGCAGACGTGCAGTTTGTAAGTGCGGAAGGCAATCGCATTCCGGCCGTCAATTACGAAAAGATGATCGACCGCAATACGCTCATTGTGCCGCTCACGCACGTGTGTTTTAAAAATGGGTTTCGTTCCGAAGTAGATGCCGTCACGCAAATGGCCCACCAAGCCGGGGCTCTGGTAATGCTCGACGACTACCAGGACTGCGGAACCCGTCCGGTGGACGTGAAAGCGATGGACCTGGACTTTTATGTAACTGGAACCCTCAAGTACCTGCTTGGTCCGCCCGGCCTGGCCTTTATGTACGTGCGCAAAGACCTCATTTCAACACTGCAACCCACGGTCACGGGATGGTTTGCCCAAACCAACCCGTTCGCTTTCGATCCCCAGCATATCGATCTGTCTCCCACCGCCCGAAGATTCGAATCAGGGTCCCCTTCCGTGCCCAATGTATATGCGGCCATGCCAGGTTTTCAACTGTTGCAGGAAATAGGTATGGAGAACGTCGCAACCTACATCAGGAAACTTACGCAATCGCTGTTGAACTTTGCGCTCGATATGGGCATTCGCGTTAAGACCCCATCTGACAGTGCCGGCCCGCTGGTCGTTTTGCAGTCCTGCGATGCAAATCTACTGGTACAGAAACTCGCTGAGAGCGACATCGTTGCATCGAACCGTCATGATGGCTTGCGCATAGCCTTCCACGTGTACAACACAATGGATGATGTGAACGCGGTCATGGAGGTTCTCAGAAAGAACGTCAATCTTCTGGTCCGGGAACCCGCCGGTGTTGGCAGTAATGATTGATCGTGAACGTTCAGCGGTTCCTGCCGATCTCGGTGACCAGGTTCCGATGACGGGTGGCGAAGGTCTTCACCGCCGCCTGAGCCAAAGACAGCTCACCATGATGGCCATCGGCGGCGCCATCGGTGTCGGTCTATTTTTGGGAAGCAGTGTAACCATTCGCCTCGCTGGCCCCGCCGTCATCATTTCCTATCTTCTGGGAGCTGGTATTGCTCTCATCATGTCGTATGTGCTGACGGAGATGGTAGTCGTTCATCCGGTTGCGGGCGCTTTCGGTGTCTACGCGGAAAAGTATCTGAATCCCTGGGCAGGCTTTTCTGTTCGGGCCACTTACGGAGTCGCACAGATCATTGCCATTGGCGCGGAAGTCACGGCCGCAGGCATTTACATTTCCTACTGGCTGCCAAATGTTCCGCAATGGATTTGGCTGGTATTGGTTTCAGCCGCTCTGGTGGCGCTCAACTCGATGCAGGTCAACCGTCTGGGTGAATTCGAATATTGGTTCGCCATGATTAAGGTGGCCGCGATCATCGCCTTCATTATTGTAGGGCTGGCTTTGATCTTTGGCGTAGGATCTTTTGGCGTAGGACCCAGGCACGCCATTGGCCTGGCCAATCTGACGCAGCACGGAGGCTTCTTGCCCGCGGGATGGAAAGGAGTATGGCTTTCTCTGACCATCACGGTCACCAGTTATATGGGAGTGGAAATCATCGCTGTCACTGCGGGAGAAGCCCAGCGTCCGGAAGTGACCATCCCGCGCGCCATGCGAAACATTGTTTATCGGCTCATTGGGTTCTATGTGCTGGCGATCGCAATTATGGTCACGATGGTTCCGTGGAACCAGACCGGCAGTTCATCCGCTCTGTCCGGCAGTCCTTTTGTAACGGCCTTTGCGGCGGCGCACATACCCTTCGCCGCGGCGATCATGAACTTTGTTGTGCTCACGGCTGCGCTTTCGAGCGTTAATACCAATCTATACCTTTCAACTCGAATGCTCTTCTCTCTGGGCCGGGGCGGGTACGCTCCGGCGTGGATGGGCAAGGTGAGTAGCAACGGGGTTCCGCATCGCGCTCTGGTGGCGTCAACAGCGGGGATCATTGCAGCTATCCTGCTGGCCATCTTTGCGCCCAGGAATGCATTCCTCATGCTTTATGGAACGGCGGTGGCCGGAATGCTTTTCGTGTGGCTGGTGATTCTCAACACGCACCTTCGATTTCGCCGGGCCATCACGAATGAGCGGCTATTGAGTTTGCCGATGCGTCTGCGGGCGCACCCGGTTTTCACCGTACTCGGTATTCTGCTGCTGCTCGCCATCTCCGTTACAACGTTCTTCGTGGACGGCTTGCAATGGTCGGTTCCGGCGTTTTCTGTTTTCTTAGCTGCTATCTCCCTGCTGTACCTGCGCAATCGGCGACGCAAGGAGAGCGTTCAATGATCAATGCCAGCGATGAGGTCTACTCTTCCCTTCACCGACGATTCAAAGGTGATCTACTGCGTCCAGCCGACGACGGTTACGAAGACGCGCGTGTCATTTGGAACGGAATGTTTGATCGCACGCCTGGTTTGATTGCCCGATGTGCAGACGTAAGCGACGTCCAAAGCGCGGTGCGGGCTGCGTCTCAGACCGGAATCCTTACCGCCGTCCGTTGTGGAGGGCATAGCCTTGCTGGTTTCAGCACCTGCGATGGCGGCTTGGTGATCGACTTATCAAGAATGCGACAGGTCAACGTTGATCCAGAGGCACGCCGTGCGCAGTTCGCTGGTGGGTGCTTGCTGGGGTCGGTCGATACCGCGACGCAAAAAGTGGGATTGGTCTTTCCGTCGGGCGTGGTATCCCATACCGGCGCTGCTGGATTGATTCTGGGCGGAGGCACCGGTTGGCTGACGCGACGGTTCGGATTGTCGTGCGATAACGTCGAGGGCTTCACCCTGGTAACTGCCGATAGCTCCATCGTGCAGGCCAATGCAAAGGAGAACCCGGATTTATTCTGGGCCTTGCGTGGAGGCGGCGGCAACTTCGGCGTAGTCACAGAGTTCGAAGTGAAGCTACATCCGCTTACGTCGGTGGTGCTGGCTGAAGGTTCAACTGCTGAAGCCGATATTCGTTCTCATCTTGAACTCTGGCGAGATTTCATGGCTGAAGCTCCACTCGACTTGAAATGGAACATCAATCTACGCCTTGCTCCTCATAGGGAGAAAGTGCCTGTTGAACTCCGCGGGCATCCGGTGGCCAGCAGTTCTTTGGTTTGGACGGGCGAGCTCGAAGCCGGGCGTCCATATCTGGACCGCGCGCTTTCCCTGTGCAGTCCGGATTCTGTGAGCAGCAAAATCTTGTCGTTTACAAATCTGCAGACCATGGCTGACTCGGACTTCCCGCATGGCCGGCGCTATTACACCAAGTCGGGCTATTTCACTTATCTTGACGACACCAGTATCGATCGCATGATGGAAGCAGTTTCAACGATGCCTTCACCTGAAACGATCATTGAGCTTGCCTATCTGGGTGGCGCGGCGGGGCAGGTCGCCGCCAACGAGACTTCATTTGGCGATCGCAGCGCTCCATTCGTTCTGACTTTGCTGGCGAACTGGATGGAAGCGTCGGCTGATGCCGACAATATAGCCTGGGTTCGCGGACTCTTCCATACCCTCAGGCCAGCAATGAAACCAGGTGTATACGTAAACTTCATGAGCGGCGACGAGCAGGACCGCGTTCCTGAGGCTTATAGAGAACGATGGGACCGCATGGTTGCCGTTAAGTCACACTATGATCCATCCAACTTCTTCCGGCTGAATCAGAATGTTCCGCCACGAAAACTCGTGGCAAAGACGACCTGACCAGATCTCAAGTATTGTTGGGTCTGGCCGGCGCGTTCGCATTTGTAGTGATTTCGTTTCGCAGATCCCAAAGCTCCCGGTAAGCGACATGTTGCATGCGCTGCTGCAAGACCTCTACCGGTGTCCCCATAGTCCCGATCACACCGGCGCCTATGATACGTTGTGCCAGTTTCAGGTGATGGAACCGGAAAAATTGCAATTTCTCATCGAAGTCGACCATGCGTTCCGCCACGTCGTGCAAGCCAAAGAATTCTTCATGCCGGCGATAGATATCGGCAGCGGTCAGGCCCTTGCTGCTCAGTTGTTCCTGAAACGCGTCACCAATTCTGGGCGCGATGTGCAGCAGTGAAAGAAACCCCGGCGAGTCCAACCCGCTGCCATGTCCCAGGCCGGCCCGAATGATGTGATAGTCGTAGGGCGTGATTGTCTCCAGAATGCGGAGAAGCGAGATAGGGTGCTCAAGCATGGCGTCGGCTCGCCGCATGAGCCTGGCACAGTTCGGATAATTTCCTTCAGTAAGCGCCACACGGGCCCGCTCCAGTTCCCAGCTGGCCCCTTTCATCAGCAACTCTGACGATTGATGGACTACCTGGAACGTAAGCTCGTCAGGATGAGAAAGGTTTTCGGTGACCGTCTGCAGCGAAAGCAGCTCGTCGGTGCGAAGGTATCGTTCATAATCGGTTGCTCCCTTGCCTTCAAGGACAGGTTTGTGCATCTCATTCGCCATTGGATCAATTGGCTCCCTCGGGGCTATTGACGCGATTGCTGTCGTGACTGGCGTCCAATGAGCCGCATTGCCGCAGCTCTCACAGTCGCTCCCTCACAATGATATCAAGTTGAATTCACGAGGGTGGTCTCGTCATCGCGAAATATCTGAACCGTTGCGGCCTGGCAAACTGATTTAAACGAAGCTATGCATCCTGTCGGCGCGTGAAGCCGAGAACCATGACGGCAAGAGCTGTTGTCACTAGTGCGGAACCAAAGATTGCGATGATTCTGGGGAACGGACTATGGCTCCATGTTTGCATCAGGACGCCGAGCGGAAAGAGCGCTGAGCCAAGAAACAGCGCACAGGCAAGCAGCAGTTTAGACTTTTCTGAAAAACCCACGTGCTCCAATGCGATCGCCAGAACAATCAGGAGCATGGCCAGGCCGATCCAGTGTCCGTGCACGTCTACTTGACGATCGTAAGCGTATTTTGCCTGGCGGTATTGGAGAAGAGAGTTTTCTGCGGCAGCAGAGTTTCGTTCTGCTGTTGCCTGGAAACTTGAAGAAAGCGAATGGCCGATTCCATCCAGCGCCTGATGTTCGGCGAATACCGCGTACCAGAGACCGTAACTCATCCCCAGGATGGCAAGAGCGATGCCTCCTAGTAAGAGAAGCTGTCGGGCGCTCATGGCTGCACTCCCGATGGCATGGCATCAACGCTGCCCGTGTAGCGCAAAATACCGATCCACATGGCGAGCAGAGCCACAATTACGAGCAGGCCTCCGCTGTCGGCGATGCCCCCGGCCAGAAGTCCATACTTCATTTCCAGAAGAACGCAAACCGGCAACAACAGTGAGCCGAGGAGCAGGACTACCGCCCAGCGGCGCTTCCATATATCCCCGAGTTGGACATAAGACTGAAAGAATGCCAGCAACATGGCCAGCAGTCCGAACTCGATGATGTGAGCGTGCGCGGCAATCTTCACCGCCTTGTCACCCTGAAGCTGGCCGTAGTCGGCCAGGGACTGGTTGATCTGAGCTTGATTGTGTGCGGCGGCAGCTGAACTCATCTGCGAAAGAATTGTGTAGTCGGCCTCTTCATGACGGTAGAGGTCCCTGCCGGCATAGTACGCGCCGTGTACAAAGCCAGCCAGAATAAGGCATAGACCTCCAACCAGCAGCCACCGAGCCGGCGTGCTTCGGTCACGTAGAAGTTTGTCCGGCGGCAACGCTTGACCCGCCAGAAAATGCTGCCCGATACCCACCAGAAAGCCAAAAGTTGCAGCCAGTACCATCAAGCCGCCAAGATCGGCAAAGATGCTGGCCCAGCCGATAGTTTGCAGCGGACTGTAGGCCAGGCCAACGTAGCGAATCAGAAAAACGCCAACCGGCAGCAACACAGCGCCGAACACCAGCAGCCACGCCAGGCGCCGCCTGCTGGTTTCCGCGAATTTTACCCAGGGCTGAACCATTGCCAACATCAGAGCCAAATAACCGAAGGCGATCAGGTGGACGTGCGTGTCCACCTTGGTGCCGCGGTTCTCAAGAAATTCGCCGGTGTTCTTGAAATGCGATGCCACGGTGGCAACATCACCATCAGCAGCGGCTTGAGCGGCAGCGGCCAGACTGCTGCCAACGCGGGCGGCGTTTTGATGCAGCACGAACACGGCAAAGATATCGCCAAAGATCATTCCCGCCAGAATCATTCCGATACCGGCAAGCGTCAAAAGCCGCCGCGCGCTCAACGAAGCGAAACTCTCCCTGTCCAATGGCGCTGCCGTAATCAATGGTTCGGGTGTGGCCATGTGGGATATCCTGAGAAAGCTAACCTTGCGTGTCCGGTATCTCTGTCGGGGAAGCCGACCGATCGACAATCCAGATTCGGATCGAACTTGACGGTAAAGTCTAAAGTTGAATACTTTAAGTGTCAATCATCTGCAGGCGACGAGGGCGGTACCACAGTCGTTCAAGCACGACGCCTGCTCCTAGCTGGAATGTGAGTCATGACAAAAATCCGAGAAAGAACATTCTCGAACACGAAAGCTCGATCCGCGCCGAATGCCGCCCCGCCCGTGTCTCAAACGCCAAATGCGCGCGTCGATACTTTCGCACGCGAACACCTGCCGCCCAAAGAGCTGTGGCCGCTAATGAAAGCGATTGGCATTCCGGATCTTGACTACCCTGCAAGCCTGAATGCGGCGGTAGAGTTGCTTGACCGCCGCGTCGAGAGCGGATCAGGTGCGTGTCCGTGCTTGCGCACTGATAACGACGTGTGGAGTTACCAGAAACTGCTCCAATGTTCGAACCGCATCGCCAACCTGCTGGTGAGGCGCGGGCTTGTGCCGGGCGAGCGCGTTCTATTGCGCGACGCCAACTCTCCCATGCTGGCGGCCTGCTGGTTTGCCGTGATCAAGGCTGGCGGCATCGCCGTGACCACCATGTCCCAAATCCGCGCACAGGAACTGGTCGCGATTGCCAACAAAGCACGAATCAAGTATGCGTTGTGCGAAAAGGGGCTCATAGAAGAGCTCGTCAAGGCGCAAGGCCTGGCACCAGCGCTTGAGGAAATCATCATCTACGAAAATCCAAACGGCGCGGAGCTTCCACCGTCGCTCGATGGCTACTCCGCCGAATTTGTGAACGTTGAAACTTCACAAGATGATATCGCGCTGATCGCTTTCAGTTCTGGAACAACCGGCGAGCCCAAAGCGACCGTGCATTTCCATCGCGACTTGCTGGCCGTCTGTGACACGTTTTCGAAATACGTTCTCAAGCCGAGCGCTGCGGACATCTTTTGTGGGAGTCCGCCGCTGGCGTTTACATTTGGCCTGGGTGGGCTGCTTCTTTTCCCCATGCGGGCGGGCGCTTCCACGCTGCTGCTTCCCAAAGTCACCGGTGAAAGCCTGCTTCAGGCCATCGAGCGGCATCGATGCACCATCTGTTTTACGGCACCTACGCTCTATCGCAGTATGCTCGAATTCGTGCCCCGCTTTGACATGACCTGGCTCAAGAAATGTGTCTCGGCGGGAGAGCGCCTGCCCCATGCGGTGTTTGAGGCGTGGCGCATAGCGACTGGGCTCCAGATCATCGACGGCATCGGCTCTACCGAGATGTTGCATATCTTCATCTCCGCCGCCGAGGACGAAATCCGGCCCGGAGCAACGGGAAAACCAGTGCCGGGATATGAAGCCATGGTGGTGGATGAATCCGGGCGTCCCGTTCCCGCTAACGTCTCTGGACGACTGGCAGTGCGCGGGCCCACGGGTTGTCGCTACCTAAGTGCGCCTGACTTCCAGCGCAAGTATGTTAAAAACGGATGGAATATTACCGGCGATTCCTACCACGCGGACGATGACGGTTATTTCTGGTATGAAGGGCGCACCGACGATTTGATCGTAAGCGCTGGTTACAAGATTTCCCCGATTGAGATCGAGGCCGCGCTCATGGGCCATTCCAAAGTAGCGGAGTGCGCGGTGATTGGGGCGCCAAGCGAGCAGCGTGGCGAAATCGTGAAGGCCTTCGTCATTCTAAAGGATGCGGCGTTCGCGGACGATCTGTTGCGGCGTGAACTCCAGGACTATGTGAAATCGCAGATCGCGCCTTATAAGTATCCGCGGGAGGTTGAGTTTGTGACCGAGTTGCCGCATTCCTCGACGGGAAAACTTCAGCGCTCCAGACTGCGCGAGCAGGAACGGCGGAAGCGGCGCCCGACCGCCTGAGATTTTTGCCTCCATGCCCGGTCTTCATTCCGGGTCATTATTCGGGAACCACGGCGGTGACCTCAATCTCCACGCGCGCATCGGCTTCAACCAGACCTGACACTTCCACCACCGTCATGGCCGGATAGTGTCGCCCGATGATCTCTCGATAAGCCGCACCCATTTCTTTAGCCGCCGCCATGTACTCGCTCTTGTCGAGCACGTACCAGGTCATGCGCGCGATGTGCTCCGGTTTGGCTTTGGCCTGGCCTAATATCTCAACAATGTTCAGCAGCGCCTGTCGAACCTGAGCTGCAAAATCAAGCGCCGCAAACTTTCCTTGCGCATTCCAGCCAACAACGCCGCTCAGGAATACTAGGTTGCCCTTGGTGGCCACGCCGTTTGCGTACCCCTTGGGCCGTGGCCAGTTGGGTGGTTGCAGAAATTTCATTTTCTTGCAATCTCCTGGAACGCTTTCTGATGAACAATCGCTCTGAGGGAGCGTTGGCTTGTACTCTGGGCATCAGCCACGTTCTCGCTCACTTTCTTGATGCGACTTGATAATGCCACGGGCAATGATCAATTGCTGCACTTCCGTGGCGCCCTCATAGATTCGTAAAGGCCGGATCTCACGATAAAGGCGCTCTACGGACTGTCCGCTCACTACACCTAAAGCGCCGAAAATCTGGACGGCGGAATCGATGGCCTGCTGCGCGATTTCCGTCGCCGTCATCTTGGCCATGGCCGCTTCCACGGTAACAGGCCGGCCCATGTCCTTAAGCCAGGCCGCACGGTAAGTCAGCAACGCCGCGGAGTCAATGTCGGTTGCCATCTTCGCCAGCTTGGCCTGCGTTAACTGGAAGTCTGCCAGCGCCTGGCCGAACATCTTGCGCGACGTGGAGCGCGATAAAGCTTCGTGCAGCGCGCATCGGGCGAAGCCGACGGCAGCGGCCGCAACGGAAGATCGAAAGATGTCGAGCGTGGACATGGCTATCTTGAAGCCCTGCCCTGGATCTCCCAGGCGCTGCGTCGCAGAGACTCGACAGTCTTTGAACACCAAGCGTGCCAGCGGATGCGGCGCCATGACTTCAATGCGCTGCGCAATCTCCAGGCCAGGCGAGTCGGCGTCTACGATGAAGGCGGAGATTCCCTTTGCGCCTGCTTCTTCGCCTGTTCGCGCAAACACCAGGTAGAAATCGGCAATGCCTCCATTGGAGATCCACGTCTTTTCTCCGTTGATCAGATAGGAGTTGCCTTCTTTTCTGGCTGCACACTGGAGCGCGGCTACATCGGAGCCAGCATCGGGTTCCGAGATCGCGAAGGCTGCAATAGCCGTGCCGTTGCCTACGCGAGGGAGGTAACGTTGCTTCTGTTCTTGAGTGCCGAAGATAGAAATTGCGCCGGAGCCTAATCCCTGCATGGCAAATGCAAAATCGGCCAGGCCCGAATGGCGGGCCAGCGTCTCGCGAATCAGGCAGACTACGCGGGTATCTATCGTATCGCCTGAAGCGCCGTACGCGGAGCCGCCGATTGCATACTTCAGCCATCCGCCTTCGCCAAGCTGGCGCACAAGTTTGCGGCAGGCGTCATCCACCGCGCGTACAGAATGGTCCTGTAGGTTGTCCGACAGCTCGCTACGCGCCCAGCGGTCCAGTTCTGTGGCCAGCGTTTTGTGGTGCGGCTCCAGAAAGGGCCAGTCAAGATGGCTGCTGCTGGTCATCAATCTCCCTTGAATACCGGCTTTTGTTTGGCCACGAAGGCCTGATATGCACGATCAAAGTCGTTCGTCGCCATGCAAATGGCCTGGGCTTGCGCTTCGGCTTCAATGGCTTCATCCAATCCCATGTTCCATTCCTGATGCAGCATTTTCTTAGTCATCCCATGCGCAAAGGTCGGGCCAGACGCGAGTTCGCCAGCCAGTGACATCGCTGCGGCCAGCAGTTCTTCCGGCGCGCACAGGCGATTAAGGAAGCCCCATTTCTCCGCTTCATCTCCGGCGATGCTTCGGCCGGTGAACAACAGCTCGGCGGCGCGGCCCTGTCCGATGATCCTGGGCAGCATGGCGCACGCTCCCATGTCGCAACCAGCAAGCCCCACGCGCGTGAAGAGAAACGCCGTCTTGCTTCGCGCAGTGCCCAGACGCAAATCAGACGCCATGGCAAGGATTGCTCCCGCTCCCGCGCAAACGCCATCGATGGCCGCGATGATCGGCTGCGGACAGGCACGCATGGCTTTCACCAGATCGCCGGTCATACGCGTGAAAGCAAGCAGTCCCGGCATATCAAGCGCAGTAAGCGGGCCGATGATTTCATGGACATCCCCACCGGAGCAAAAATTCTCGCCGGCACCGGTCAAGACCACAGCCTTGACATCAGACGCTTGTACCATCGCACGAAACAGGTCGCGCAGTTCGGCGTAAGAATCGAACGTCAGCGGATTTTTGCGTTCTGGCCGGTCGAGCGTGATGCATGCCACGCCATCGCGGACGTTGTACTGAAAATTCTTCGCTTCGTAGTTGGCCAGCGGACGCGGCTGAAAAACCATGCCGGCTGGGTTGGCGCCGTCTTTCATCGAGCCTCCCCGGTCTGCGATCGTTGGTTTGCTTTGCGTGCGATGGAGGTGGTGCCGTTAATGTGCGTCTTCAATTTCCATAGCTCGCTGATCATGGATTCCTGTTCCTCGCCGGTCAGGCCGCCCAGCAACTCGACAATCCATTGCTCGTGGCGCGCGGCCATTTCGCGAAAACGCTTCAGCCCGGTCAGAGTCAGTTTCACCGTGAAGGCGCGACGGTCGCCTGGACACGGAGTGCGGACCACCAGCCCTTCGCGTTCAAGCTGGTCAGTTATTCCCGTTACGTTCCCACCCGATACCATCAACTGCCGGGAGAGTTCGTTCATCCGCAGTCCGCCGGCAGTTCGCTCCAGCTGTGCCATCAGATCGAAGCGCGGCAATGTGGTGTTGAACTCGCGGCGCAGGCGGCGCCGGATCTTTTCTTCAATACGTACTGTGCACGAGAGAAGACGCAGCCACAAACGCAGGGCCTGATGGTCGCCCTTCTTGGCGCGCGTTTCCAGGTCAAGGACCAAATCGTTTTGATGGCCCGAACCGTTGCTGCTTTTGCGCATGGTTGAAGTGCTTGCCATGATTTCCCTCACATCACTTCGCCGCCGGCAACCGCAACTGTGTGTTTGCCGGACACTACATCTGAAATCTGCTCGATACCGATCACACCTGCAACATCAGCTGCGCGCGTGCCAGGTTCCTTTCCAGTTGCTCTTTTCCGTTCAGATATTGTTTGGGCCAGGTGATCTCAGTGAACCCCTGCTTGGCCGCTTCGTGCAGTGTCCATGCGGGATCGGCCAGGTGAGGCCGCGCAATGGCACACAGGTCGGCTCGCCCTGCCGCAATGATCGTATTCACATGATCGCCTTCAAAAATGTTGCCCACGGCGATAGTCGGAATTGAGACTTCGTTGCGTATCTTGTCGGCGAAAGGAACCTGGAACATCCGGCCGTACACTGGCTTCTCCGCCTTGCTCACCTGTCCGGAGGAGCAATCGATTACGTCAGCTCCAGCATTCTTAAAAAAGCGCGCGACTTCCGCAGCGTCATCCGGTGTGAGGCCACCCGGGACCCAGTCATGCGCGGAAATACGCACACTCATGGGCAGATTGTCCGGCCAAACAGCGCGCATGGCAGAAAAGACTTCCAGCGGATAGCGGCAGCGATTCGCAAGACTGCCGCCATACTCATCGGCGCGACGGTTCGTGAGCGGCGAAATAAAGCTCGACATCAGGTAGCCGTGGGCGCAATGGAATTCCAACCAGTCAAAGCCGGCAGCGACCGCGCGCCTGGTGGCCGATACAAATTCAGCCTTGATGCGGCACATGTCCGCGCGAGTGGCTTCATGCGGAACCTGAGACAGGTTTTCAATATAGGGGAGCGGTGAAGCTGAAAACAGAGGCCAGTTGCCGGATTGCAGCGGCTGGTCGATCGCGTCCCAGCCCATGCGGGTGGAACCTTTGCGCCCTGCATGACCGAGTTGAAAAGCGATCTTTGCGTCCGTATGAGTGTGCACAAAATCAACCACGCGCTTCCATGCGTTCTGCTGCTCGTCATTCCACATGCCCGGGCAGCCCGGAGTAATACGCGCGTCGGGCGAAACACAGGTCATCTCGGTTACCACCATGGCTGCACCGCCCATGGCGCGCGCCGAGAGATGCACCAGATGAAAGTCGTTGGGCAGACCGTCATGCGCCATATACGTGGCCATGGGAGAGCAGATCACGCGGTTCTTCAGCGTAACGCCGCGCACTGAGATCGGCGTGAACATGGGTGGCAGCGAATGGTTCATTCCACTGCGGCGGGCAAACCATTTTTCCACCCGCTCCACATAGCGGGAGTCGCGCAGCTTCAGGTTGGCGTGGCCCACGCGCTGGCTGCCCGTAAGCAGCCCGTAAGCGAACTGCTCCGGCTCCTGGTGTACGTAACGCTCCACCTCTTCAAACCATTCCATGCGATTGCGCGCAGCGCTCTGCAATTTCAGGGCCTCAATTTCTCGTTCTTCCTGGTAGCGTTGCAAGGCGGTTTGCACGTCACCGCTATGCGTTGACAGCACGCGAGCCAATGCAATGGCGTCTTCCATCGCGAGCTTGGTGCCCGAGCCAATGCTGAAGTGCGCGGTGTGGGCTGCGTCCCCAATCAGCACTATGTTCTTGTGAAACCATTTTTCGCACAACACGCGGTTGAACTTGAGCCAGATAGCGGAACCGCGCAGGTGCTTGGCGTTGGAGATGAGCGGATTGCCCTCCAGACGTTCGGCAAAGAGCTTCTCGCAGAGCGCGATCGACTCTTCCTGCTCCATCTTGTCGATTTCGGCCGCAAGCCAATTTTTTTCCGGTGTCTCAACGATAAACGTGGACCACTCGTTGTCAAAGCGGTAGGCGTGCAGGTTGAACCAGCCCCATTCGGTTTTCTTGAAATCGAAGGTAAACGCGTCTAGCTTCCTGCGACTACCCAGCCAGACAAAGCGGTTGCGGCGCGCCTGGATGTTGGGCTTGAAAACGTGCTCGTACTTTCTGCGGGTAATAGAAGACGCACCGTCAGAGGCGATCACCAGGTCGTAGTGCGGAGCGTAATCATCCGGATCGGCAACCTCGGTCTCAAAAACCAGCTTCACGCCCAAGCCGGCCGCACGCTGTTGTAGGATCTGCAGGAGCTTGATACGGGCAATCCCGCAAAATCCATGTCCGCCGGAGGTGATCTTGTCGCCTTTAAAGAAAATATCAATATCGTCCCAGTGGCGGAAGGCGCGCGTGATCTCGGCGTGGGTCTGCTCATCCACACTTCTGAAGCCATCCATGGTTTTGTCGGAGAAAACAATGCCCCATCCGAACGTATCGGTAGGGCGGTTGCGTTCGATGACGGTTACGTCCCAGGGAGGATTCGCTTTCTTGAGAAGGATAGAAAGGTAGAGTCCCGCGGGACCTCCTCCCAGGCAAACGATTTTCACAGATCGCCTCCCGGAAGAAGGTTCAATTCGACTTGCGCGTTCTCAAGTTTCTTGCCCATATCATCGGCGAGAGCCGCCTCGCGCAGAGTCTTGAGGCGGGCTGCCGCGTTGTCCTTTTGCCGCAAGGTAGGAAGTGCCTGCATGAGGCTTTCAAAATTGCGAGATCCGAGCGCGTACGTATCGCCGTATTCTTTGACCAGCTCAGGTGGTCTCGACTGGAGAACTGGCGAAATTCTAGGTCTAAACATTTTAGATGTCAAATATCTTGCCAATCCACCCAGTGAGGAATATATTTCTCGTCGCGCGCGAGGGAGGAATCCTTATGCAACATCGTTTTGCCATGATTTCCGTGAGCCTATCGCTGGCTTTACTGCTGTGCACTGCGGCCTTGAGCCAGAGCATTACCGCCTCGCTACAAGGACGTGTGGCTGACAAATCCGGAGCGGTCTTGACGAAGGCAACCGTCATCGCCACCAACACGGAGACCGGTCTCTCAAGGTCGACGACGTCGGATGACGCCGGCGAATATAAGATTGCTTCACTTCCTGTAGGCAATTACAAGGTCGATGTAAAGGCCGGAACGTTCCAGCAGCAATCGCGGGCCATCGCGTTGAGCGTCGGCGAAATTGCGACCCTGGATTTCTCCCTCGTCCCCGGCCAGGTGGAGCAGCAGCTCACGGTGACCACGGAAGCCGCACTGATCGAGCCGACGCGCACTTCAACCGATACTGTGATTGAGCAGGCGCAGATCCAGAATCTGCCAGTGAATGGCCGGCAATTCATCGATTTCGCACTTTTGGCCCCTGGCGTCACTATTGGCGATACCACCTCCGGCAGCACGGACGTGATCATTGAACCGGTTACCAAGCTCTCTTTCGCCGGCCAGAATATTCACTACAACTTTATTGCCATTGACGGCGCAGATAACATCTCCACGGCTTCAGGCGTACAAAAGACCACACCTTCCACGGACGCGGTGCGTGAGTTCCGCGTGATCAACAACACCTACAGCGTTGAAGCTGGACGCGCCGTTGGAGGCATCGTCAACATCATTACCAAGAGCGGAACTAACGATCTTCACGGCTCGCTGTACGATTATCTTCGCAATGATGCAGTGGATGCCCGCAGCGAACTTGCAGCCCCCGGCCTGAACAAGCTGCGGCAAAACCAGTTTGGGTTCACCCTGGGCGGTCCCATCAGGAAAAACCGTACGTTCTTTTTCGGCAATTATGAAGGCCAGCGCCGCAGCGAGAACCCATACTACAACTCCGTGATCCTCGGTAACCTTACTCTGATCAACCAGTTCAAGACCAGTTTCGGACTGCCTACCGAGCAGCTGAACGTAAACCGGAAGAGCGATTACGATAATTTCCTGCTCAAGCTGGACCATTCATTTACGGACCACCAATATATGTTCCTGCGCTACTTCTTCAATGATGGCAGGCTGACCAATGTTTCGCCGCTCAATGACGGCTTTGACCTACCATCAGGCTTTAAGGACAACAACCTTCGCGACCAGTCTCTGGTAGGAAGCCTGTCATCGACATTATCGACTCATCTGGTAAACGAACTTCGTCTGCAATATGGACATCGTACGTTCGACTTCCCTACTGTCACCACTCAGCCCCACCTCGAAGTTCTGAACACTTTTACGGCAGGCGTGAATCGTGGGAATCCTGATTTCTACCAGGAGAGCCGCACGGAGATTGTGGATAACGTAACCTGGCAGCACGGCAAGCACACGTTCGCCTTCGGCGGCGACTTCAGCCACGTGAATACGCTTGAGTCGTTCCCGCTGTTCTATCCCTTTGAGGCCGATTTCGGTTGCCTGTTGACGATACAGTGCCCGTTCAGCCTGCAGGCTGGCGCGCCCTCCGTGATCTTCTTTGAACGGTTCCGGGCCCCGAACTTTACTGAACCAAACTTCAATCCCTCAGTGCTCCAGGGACAAAGAATCTCCAGTGCCGTGCGAAACCAGGCGGAAGGAGAGACGCCGCACAATTATGGCGGGCTTTATCTCCAGCACACCTGGCAGGCCAGAAACAATTTGAGCCTGAACTATGGACTTCGCTACCAGTTTGAGACTTTTCCCGCGAACGTGCTGAACGGCCCGAAAGCAGAGTTCGATCCGCGCGGAGGTTTTGCCTATAGCTTTGGCGGCAAGTACAACGTTGTCCTACGGGGAGGCGCCGGACTTTTCCACGGGATTATCCCCATGCCCCTGTTGGCCTGCCAGGCCCCTTCGTGCGGTGGCACCACGGGAACATTCCCAGGCCACCCGAATGAGAATGCTTTGAACGCAACCACAAGGCTGTTTGCTTTCGCCAGTGCACCGAACATCACGCAGATTGCGCTTGCCAGCATGCTCGGCGGGACTTACCCCGATGCTGCCCCGCTGGGCTTCTGCCCTGGCGGCACTGTGGCAGGTTGTGGCTTCTTTGGCGATGCTGTGATCGCGCGCTTTGATAAAGACCACAAGGCTCCCTATGGAGTCCAGACCAGCCTGGGACTTGAGTTTCAGCCGACAAAGGAATCCGCGCTGGACGTCAGCTTCCTGCGTTCGAAAGGCGTCCACCTGGGAAGCTTCTTCAACGTGAACCAGCCTGACCCCAGCGGACAGGTAACTGTGCACAACTCTGCCGGACAGAGTGGCACGAAGAATACTTACTTCGCCGCGCCAGGAATTCCGGGCGCGCGCAGTGGCGCTCCGGGCTTCCCTACTTTATACGCAGTCTATTTTGAAGCCGCTTCGCGGTGGAACTCTTCATGGAATGGTTTGCTGGTCAATTTCAATAAGCGCATGAGCCACCATTTCAGCGCCGGCGTGAGCTATACGTGGTCCAAGGGAATCGATGACGGACCAAACCCGAGCTTTGTCCTCATTCCTCAGGACAGCCAAAACTTCAAGGCAGAGCGGGCGCTCTCGTCCGACAGCGTGGGGCAGCGCTTTGTAATGAACGCCACCATTGCAGGGCCGACAAAGAGGAATATTCTCATTAACAATTTCCAGCTGAGCACCATCGTGACGCTGGAGTCGCCGAACTACTTCACCAAGTTTGCCGGCTTTGATGCCAATGGCGACATCTTCGGAAATAACGACCGCGTAGGAATCGAGCCCCGCAACACTTTCAAGGGGGATAGTTATCAATCCGTCGATATGAGGATCGCCCGCACTTTTAAGGCAACCGAACGCCTTAACGTCGAAGCCATGGCCGAGTCGTTTAACCTCTTGAACACCGTGAACGTAAGGTTCTTCAACACGGTGTATGGCGCAGCAGACTTCTGCAACTTTAACGCAACGGCCCAAGGCTGTTCGTCGACGCAAAGATTCCTGGACGGTTCGCCCAACCCGAATTACGGCACGCCTCGGGCGCTTTATAACCCAAGGCAAATCCAGTTCGCGCTAAGATTCACCTTCTGATCCGAAGGTAAAGAGATCTATGGCTAACGTTCTTGCAGACCTAAGGCCGTTGCCTGTTGGGGAAACGGGAGCTCGCGGTTGGAACAATTCCCAGTCAAAAGGGTTTGAAAATTTGTCGCGAGGAAGGAAGGGCGCTGCGCTGTAATGCTTTTCGTAAGCAGGCAGCAGTACACAGGTTTTTCGAAACCTGGCAGCGTCTAGCCCGAACTCTCCCCCACGCTGACGCGGCTATTCAGGCGCGCAACTAGTCCTTGTTTTCTTAGTTTCACAAACGGTACGAACAGATTCACCGAATATCGCCTGTTCGACAGCCCTGTGCAGCCACCCGATTCCAGGCTCTTATCATTTATTCAGGCGGCCTTGAAAATCACCCTTCCACCCAGGTATTCAAAATCGATTTGGCCACGTTCACGTCAGACAGAATGCCGCTCAAGCTCCATGTAATCGTCCGCTGCTTGATTCCCAGGATCATGGGCGCGCCAGTCAGCTTCATCAGGCCGAAGGCGCTCTTGTTGGTATCCGCATACCAGGTCGCCTGGGCAAGTTCTGGAAAGCGCGTTTGTGCAGTCTTCAGATCGTCAATGCTGCCGCCAACAATGATCACGGCATGCTGGGCGAGGGTCGGATACTGGTCCCGCTTTAACAGTCGCAGCAGATTGTCACTGAATTGGTTGCGCGGCTGGATATAGATAATAAGCCAGTTGCCTTGCGATGGCAGCGCGTTGCTTTTCACCGTGCTTCCATCGGCCGCAGTCAACTGAATATCCGGCAGCAGCACCGGCTCCACGGCCACCGCCATGATCGATAGCAGGAAGAGCATCCCCAGACTTATCGCAATCGAACGAATGAACTTCTGTTGAATCTGAATCCGCATACATCTCCCCTTATGGAATGACGAAGTTTGCCACTGCTGCTTTTTCTGCCGTCGACATGCCGGTAAGGGCATTGGGGTCGGTCAGGTTAACGAGGCTCGCCGCCTGTGATTTTGTACCCACAAGATCGTTCGTCGGACGCTGCACGGCAAAGTGCATCAGCACTGCCGTCTGCCCCGCCGGTATGGTGATATTGTCCCAACGGTAGAAAATATTGTCGTTGTTTTCAATGAACTGAACTGCAGGAACGGCGAGTGTAGAGCTCGTTCCGCCGAATACATGCGCGAGCAGCGGATCGCAGCAAAATCCGTGCTGATCGGTTACCGCATACGTGAAATTGGTTTGCGAAGGCGCAACTACGATCCGCGTATTGTTATCTGAGCCCAGGTTGCCGCTGATGGTTACAGAAACAACCACCGGCGAGGTTCCGGGGTTCTGAATTTCTTCCAGGTAGCGCGCAAACCCGCCGACGCCCGGTGAATAGATTTTGCGTGAAACCTGAAGATTGTGAATCAGTACCGGGCCCAAAACTACCTGGCGGCCGGCAGTATCGAGCGTGCCCGCGTTGAGGCACGGGAACTGGCGAACAAACGCCGTGCCGCTAAGACTCATTTGATACGTGTCGTCATAAGCGTCATTGAATTGCCGATTAACGGTGCCGCCGTCATTCAATTGACCGTCGCACGTTACGTCATACCGGAAGCCATCTGTTCCATCAAGATCGAACACGCCAAACCGCTGGAAACTGATTGCGTTTCCGAGCGTGATGTTGAGATTGAGAGGTGAATTGGCTGTCAGAAGGCCAGTTGCTGCGCCGGCGGAGGTTCCAGCCGCGTCAGAAGCTGCGACCTGTACCGTGCCAACCTGCACTCCGTTAATCTGATAGTTGCCGAGGGCATCGGCGGTAGTCTGCCCGTTGAAGTTCCCTTCTGGTCCAAAGCTGTCAATGCTGACAACTGAGACGAAGGGATTCACCACTGACGTAATGCCATCAGCCGCGAAAACTGAGCCAAAAACCGTGCTCGTGGCCGGCATGGTGATGTCGAGAATAACAACCTGTCCATCGGTTAGCAGCGCCCCATCGGCGTTGGCAAAAGTTCGATTGATATTCAGGAATGCCTGTACCGTAAACGGCCCCAGCGGAACGCGAGTGAACCGGTACGCGCCCAGACTGTCTGTACTGCCAAACAAGTTGAAGCTGACACCCGTGGTTGCGAGGGCGACCTGGGTAAATGGCACAGGATTGCCATTGCTGTCGTGCACCATGCCGGTCACTGTTCCGCTGAGCAGAACCACATTTAGAACCGCTGATTGCGTAACGTCAGTCAGCGTAACAGTGGATGTGGAGATGATGCCAGTATTGGAGTCCTGGGCACTGAGCGTAAAGTTACCCAGCGGCACCCCAACAATTTCAAATCCTCCATTGACATCAGTGACTGGCAGGAAGGTTGTCACATTGCCGAACGAGTCCGTCTGGGAAATGACAACGGTCGGGAATGGTACGACTGTGCCGTCAGAATAACTCACCGTGCCTTTCACGACGGAGAGAGGCATGGTCAGGTCAATGGTCACAAGATCGCCGTTGGACACAAAGCTTCCGGTCTGCTCGGCAAAGATCGCCGGATTCAGAATGGAAGTGGCGCGCACCTTAAAGCCCTGAGGCCCGGCGCTGATGCCATTGAACCTGTAGAATCCGTTGCTGTCCGTGCCGCCAAGAGCCAGTTGTATGCCAGTGGACACATCGAGCACTTCAACCTGGGTCGCCGTCACAGGAGTTAATCCATCCCCGGCCACAACATGGCCCTGGATGACGCCGGTGATACCGGCATTGATAGTGATGAAAATGGTTGAGCCAATGTCGCTGGTCTGCACCACGCCGCTGGCTTCGCCTACAAAGCCGTTCTGGTAGGCAGTGAC